>Ga0181560_10000011_pt1 | contig 160666 bp, 89 predicted proteins | sample 011ome_20_FD_133751 | JGI IMG/M metagenome (GOLD analysis project Ga0181560, IMG submission 133751) | Coastal salt marsh microbial communities from the Groves Creek Marsh, Skidaway Island, Georgia - 011509CT metaG (megahit assembly) | ecosystem: Environmental > Aquatic > Marine > Intertidal... | reverse complement strand
GAAGAGGAAGACGAAGAGGAAGAGGAAGACGGGGAGACCGAGGAGCCGGGACGCCGGGTCCTGAGGGAGCTGATTTTGGACGGCGCGAAGCTCGGCGACGCCGGCGCGGTCGCGTTGGCGGGGGGCGGGAGCGCGCGCGGCGGGGGTTTGCCGGTGCGATGCCTGTCGCTGATCGGGTGCGGGATCGGCGCCGAGGGCGCGATCGCGCTCGCGCGCGATCTCGGCGCGGTGAACGCCTTGAACTTGAGGGATAACGCGATAGGGGACGACGGCGCGAAGGCGCTCGCGGCGCGCGCGAGCGGCAAGTTGAAAACCGTGGACGTCGGCTCGAACGGTCTGGGCCCCGTCGGCGCCGCGGCGTTCGTGGGGCTCGCGCTCGGGTCGACGTTGGAGAGCCTGTCGCTGTTCGGGAACGAGGAGATCGGTGGCATCGGGGAGCTGCGGCCCGTGTTGATGGGCGCGATCGATATGTTGCGACTGCCGTCGTCGAGCGAAGAGCCGTGCGCGTCTTCGATGAGCGCGGCGTTCGCGACCTTGGACCTCGGCGGGTGCGGGGTGACCCTCGGCGGGCTCCGCACCCTGTGCGATTGCTTATCGGAGACGCCGACGCTGTTCCCGAAGCTCGAGACGCTCGTGCTCGGCGGGAACCCCGGGTGCCAGGACGACGAGTGGGAAGACGTCCTCGAGCGTTTGAGAGCGGGACGCGTCGGGTTGGACGCGGCGTGGAGAGCCGCAGACGCGGGGGAGAATCCGGGGGGCGGGGGCGGGGGCGGGGGCGCGGCGGCGCCGTCGGGGGAGGAGCTTCTGCGACGGTACCGGGAGCAAGAGCGAGAGAACATCCCGCCGATCGTGGACGAGCCCGATAGCGACTAGCACGTTGATCGACGCGCGTCGTTCGGTCTGGACGCCGCCACCTCGCGCCGCGCCCCGCCCGCCCGTCGCAGACTCAAGCGAGCGCGAGCTCCCCGAAACAGTGCTCGAGATCGAAACGGCCACGACTCCCGCGGGGCGCGCCAGAATCCCTCGCGCGCGCGGAGAGGATGGAGGGCGACTTCAGCAACCCGCTCGCCCCCCCGGACGACGACGGCGTCGGCGCGTCCACGCTCGACGAGGACCGCGTCATCGCGCTCATCACGGCGCTCGTGGAGCCTCCCGAGCGCGGCGCCCAGACGCCCTCGACGTCGCAAGAGGAGAGCGGATCGCTCCTGTGGGACCTCGCCGCGTCCGCGGAAAACGCGCCGTGCCTCGTGAATAGCCTCCTTCCCGAAGCCCTCGCGACGCTTCTGATGAACCCGAGCACGCACGACCGCGTGCGAGAGATCGCGCTCGGGACCTTGGGGAACTTGCTGTGCGCCCCGGACGGATGGCTGCGTCTGGGAAACGACGAGATCGTCGCCAACGCCGCGGCGCGGTCGCTGTTCGACTCCACGCACGCGCCGGTGATACTCGAGGCGTGCCGCTGCTTCGCCGTCGCGGCGCGACCGAACGGAAACGCGAGGGCGTGGAGAGCGGTAGCGCTCGGCGACGACGCGTTCGCCGGGAGGGTGCTTCTCGTCGCCGCGTCGACGGCGAGAGCGGACGTGTTGACAGGCGCGTTGAACTGCCTCGCGTCGCTGTGTTCCGTCGGCACTCCGGTGGATCCTCCGATCGGGACGCCGTCGCGGTCGCACTCGCCGTCGCCCGCGTCGACGCCGAGACGAAGCGCGGGCGACGGCACGACGCGAGGGGTCAGCTCCGCGGTCGGCGCGGTGTACCGAGCTGGCGGCGTCGATTTGATTTCATCGCTGTTAGACCCGAGGTCCTCGGAGGCGACCCCTGAGGTCGTCGACGCGGCGTTGCGATTGTTAGAGGCGCTCGCGACGGCCGCGGAGATCGTCGCGGACGCGTGGGGGGAGGAAGCGGACTCCGCCGCCGCGGCAGAGGACATTTTGGACGCGACGCGGGCGAAGGAGACCGCGTGTTCGCATTACAGGTTACGCGTGAACGTCATCGACCGGCTCGCGAGGGGCCACGGCGGTGGCGGATGGGCGGACGACGCGAACGACGGATATCTCGAGCCGTCACTGATCGTCGCGCTCGCGCAGCTCGCCGCGGAGTGCGCGGACGGACCAGGTGCGGTCGCGCGCGCGATCGCGTGCAGGTTGGAAGCGTTGGACGTCCTCGTCGCCGCCGCGAGGGGATCGGACGAGGAGACGGAGGCGGCGGAAGCGGCGGCGTATCTTTTGCGGGCGTTGTGCGCGGTCCTGGACGGCCGCGTCGCGCTCGACGTGCCGTTACCCTCCGCGACGCAGAACGCCGCGGTCGCGCGATTAGAAGCGGCGAAATTGCCGTGAATTAGACTACGACACTACATGTATAACGTTTAGAAACCAGACCTCAGACTCACAACCCCTTGGCGTTCGCGACCCGTCACCTTTTCCTCGCGAGGTACGCGGTGGTGCATCGCGCGGTCGTGACGAGGCTCGATCGACGCGCGGCGAGCAGCGCGGCGAACCCCGGCACCTGCGCGAGCATCGCGATGAACAGCGACCAGTACCCACTAGCGGTGTGCTTCCTCCCCTGCCAACGTAGTTTCGCTCGCGCGACTTTCGCCAGCGTTCGTCCTCTCCCGATTTCAGGTTTCACCGCGCTGCCGTCCGCGCGTAACGTCCCTTCGAACCGGAACCCTCGATTCCCGCACAGCTCGCGCCACCACAGCGCGGCGTACCCGTTCACCGCGATATCCCTCGCCCAGTTCGCGGCGAAGAACACGACGGTCACGAGCACGGTCTTCAACGCGTACGCGTGAACGACGCCCTCCACCGCGCACCCCGAAATGTGCGTGAGCGTCGCTAGCATCAATCGATTCGGCCCTCCGCACGTGAGATTACACTTCGGCAGCGCCTCGCATTCGAACAGCGAGGTCGCGTTCAGCGTCGCGTCCGAGGACGAGCACGGGATCCACGCCTCGGAGGCGAGTTTCATCATGCCTCGCATCGCGTCCAAGTCGTCAGAAGTGAAGACGTCCGCGGCGGCGTCGTCGTCGTCCGCGGCGGTCGCGGCGTCCGCGTACCCTTCCGCGTCGACGCAGTTCACGAGCATCGACGCCGTCGACGCGGCGCTCGTTTTCGCGACGTCGACGGCGTCTAGCGCGACGCGCGCGGTCGCGAGGGTCGCCGCGGTGGACGGCGCGTGCGCCGCACATTGATCGCGTCGTTCCGCTTCCGCGCGGAGAACACCCGCGGCGCTGATTCGCGAACCCTCCGCGGCGATGTAATTATGCGCGAACGAGTGCATGTTCATCGTGGTGAACGTCCCGTCGCACCCGGTGATGCAGCCTGTTCTGTACGCCTTGTGAAATGGAAGGTACGCGTACGTTATGAGCGTCACCGCTAACGACACGGCGACGACCCGCACGGCGACGAGGACGATCGGGTGCCCTACTATTTCCGCGTATCGCATGATGAGTGTCTTCTCTTCTTCCTTCTCGTCCTCCTTCTCCGTCGTGTTCTTCGCGGTGAGATCGATCGGCGGCAGCGAGTTCTTGTGCGAGAAGTGCTTCGCGACAGCCTGAAACGAGCGAACGACGCGATACACGAGGTCAGCGGCGAGGAGCGCGTCGAACAACGCGGAGAGAACTCTCATCGCGCTTTCGACATTTTCCAAATTCGGGGGCGCGACCCCGAGCCACGTCGGGCCGTCGGAGTCGCTCGCGTTGCCGAGCTTCTCTTTGATGTTCGCCGCGGCTTCAGACGCGGCCGCGCTCGCGGCGTCCGACGTGTTCCTCGCCTCGTCGGTGACGTTCCCCCGCGTCTCGTTCGCGTCGCGCCGAAGCTCCGAGCGTTCGTTTTCCACGAGCGCCGCCGTCGCGTTCGTTTGGTTCTCGAACCGTTCCCCTCTCGCCTCCGCTTCCGCGCGCTCGCGTTCGGCGTACGCGATCGCGCTCGCGTTCGACGTCGCGTTCGTCGTCGACGCATCGCCCCTCGGCGGCGGGTCGTAATCGTCGAAAAACGTCGGCACGCCCGCGGCCGCGAGGCACCCGATCGCGGTCTCGGGTATCCTCGCGACGTCGCCGACGAGATCTGCGCGCGCTGCGTCCGCGGCGTTCGCGATCGCGATCGTCCTCGCGGTGACGACGTCGTGCATCGCGTCCACGCGCGGCGCGATATCCGGCGGCAGGTCTGGGATGTTGAACGGGTTCAAGATCGGCACCCTCGGCGGCGTCATGTCCGGGGTTATCCCGATGTTCAACGCGTCCGCGGCGGCGCCGATTTCGTTGAACGCTTTGAACCAACTCGCCGCCTTCCTGATAAGCTTAATCACCGCCTCCGCGAACGCCTCCACGGTCAGGACGTACGCGCGCACGGCCGCCATCGCCGCGCCTTTCACAAACTCCAGCGCGTCCGCGGCCTCGAGAGCGGTCGCGCGTAAATACGCGCCGGCGTCCAACTCCAACGAGCCGACGTGAAAATCCACGTTGGACGCGATCTTCGACGCCTCCGTGGACATGTTCGTTTGGACGTCGACTTGGAGTCGATCTAACGCGACGGACTTGTTGTCCTTGTACGCGCCGTCGTACCCCGCGCGCTCGACGACGAGGCCGGTCGTTCGATTCACCGCGGCTTCGCTGTCTGTTCGGTACGCCGACGTCGCGGTCGCGATGTCGTCGGACACGCCCGCGAGCGCGTCTCCGGGGTTGACGATCCTCGCGCGGACCGCGTCTCGGGCGTCGGGACCGCACAGATTGCTGTCGAGCTTCCACGGCACGTCCCTGGGCGCGATAGCGGCCTGGGCCACGCGAAGGAGCCGCGCGAGCGTCTCGTCCGCGTCGACGCATCGTTTCCCCTCCGCCTCCGCGGCGGCGACGACGGCGGCGTTGACGCGTTCGACGCGCCTCGCCCGCGACGACTCCACGCGCGCGGCGGCGCGGACGTTATCGACGCACCCTTTCGTCTGGAACGTCGCGCACGCGGCGTAGAGCCTCTCCGCGTTTTTCACGTGTACGTACGTCTCGTTCACGTTGACGAGGACGTCGTGCGGCGCGTGCGGGATGACGAACAGCGCCTCGACGATCGCGTCGGAGACCGCGAAGGAGGAGCACCACAGGAGCGCGACGGAGAAGAGCGCGACGAGGACCCTCGCGTGGCGTTGTTCCCTCTTCGCGTGCCTGATCGCTTCCTCCTCCGCGAGTCTGTCCTCCTCCTCGATCGCCGCTCGCGCGTCCGCCTTCTCCTCCTCGGTCATCTCGTCGTACGCCCGCGATGGCGTTACGTCGAGATCCGTCGGCTCCTCCGAGGCCGTTTCGCCGGCGTCGTCGCGCGGCGTCGTCGGGCGCGACATGACGCAAACGGGGGAGATACGCTCTTCCGCGCGTTGAACGTCCTCGGCGACGTCCTCGTCGCGTCCGCGTTAAAGGTCGGCGCGGCCGCGACGCGCGGGTCGTCGTCCCCGGGCCGTTTTGGGGGCGCACAAGGCACTCAACAGACGCCCGCGCCGCGCCCGCGCCCACGACCAGACCGACCGGCCAGGGGAGACCCGACCGAAAAAAACCGCGACGCTCGCGCTCGCGAACGATCAGAGCCGCGGACGCGCGCCCCGGAGGCGAGCGTCCTGTCGACACCCTCGCAGCCTGCACGCGCGAGCGCTGGAAGCGATCGTCCCGTCGAGCGCGTCGGGGACGCGAGAACGCTAAGTCGGCTCGAGCGCGAAGTCGGCGAAGCTTTCGAAGTTCGTTAGGGATTTTCAAGTAACAACAGATCGAGCGATCGACTTTCGCGATGCCGCCGAAGCTGTCCCTCGCGGACCAAAAGAAGGCGCTGAAGGCTAAAGATGCGAAAGCTAAAGCGCTCGAGAAAGCGGAGAAGGACAAGCTGCGAAACGAGCGGAAGCAGATGGAGCAGAAGGACAAGATCTTCGGCCTGAAGAACAAGAACACGAGCAAGCACGCGCAGGACTTCGTGAAGGACGTGGAGAGGAACATGAAAGTGTTACCCGGGGAGCAGCAGAAGGCGGAGGCGAAACGCCGAGAGAACGAGAAGCTGAAACTCGCCAAGATTCAAGCGGAGAAGGAGCTCGAGGAGATGATGGGCGAGCTCATCAAGCAGCCCAAGGTGCCCGAGGGCGTGGACCCGAAGACGATAGCGTGCGAGTTCTTCAAAAAAGGTCGGTGCGCGAAAGGGTGGCGCTGTAAGTTTTCCCACGAGAAGAAGAGCGCGCGCGCGGAGGCTGCGAAGGCGGACCTCTTCATGGACCTCAGGGACGAGGAAACGAAAGCGAAAGACGCGGACGCGATGGAGGACTGGGACCAGACGAAGCTCGAGTCCGTGGTGAGCGAGAAACACGGCGGGGAAAACCAAAACAACAAGACGAACATCACGTGCCGGCACTTTCTCGAAGCCGTCGAGAAGAGGCTGTACGGGTGGTTCTGGGTCTGCCCGAACGGCGGGGACGAGTGCAAGTACCGGCACGCGCTCCCTCCCGGGTACGTCCTCAAGTCCCAGATCGCGGCGATGTTGGCGGAAGAGAAGGAGGCGCAACGGACGGAAGAAGAAATGCTTGAGGAAGAGCGCGGGAAAATGAGCGAAGGCACGCTCGTGACCGAGGCGCACTTCGCGATTTGGAAAAAAGAACGCGACGCGAGGAGGAGAGAGTCCATAGAAGCCGCGAAAGAGAAGAGGCACGCGGAGGGACGATTATCCGGCAGAGAACTGTGCGAGACCGGCGTCGTGAAAGCGGACGGCGGCCACGACGAGAAGGATGCGATGGAGTACGTCAAGCGGGACACGTCCGCGGATGATGCGAACGAGGCGAAAGCCAGGGCGGAGGCGGAGAAGAACCTGGCGAGGATGCGCGCGATGTTCGCCGCGTCCGGCGGCGTCGAGGGTGGCGATCGCACGGAATGGTACTCGCACGGCGGTGGAGACGACGACGACGACGACGACGACGACGATTTCTTTGTTGACGAGGACGACATCGACCAGGATGAGCTCGCAGCGATGCTCGGTCAGGTTGCGATCGGCGGCGGCGGCGGCGGCGGCGGCGCGGCGGCGGCGGCGATGGACTCGGACGCGCCGAAGGTGATCAGCAGCAGCAACCGCGCGAGGGCCGCGGCCGCGGCCGCGGCGAGGAGTCGGGGCGTCGACGACGCGCGCACGGAGCAAGCGTTGAGCGGGTTCTTATCCCACATCGAAGGCGACGGGGAGTTGAGCGGCGAGGGCGCGAAAATCGTCGGGACGATCAAGCACCGGGAGAAACCTCCCGCGGCGAAAAAGCCGCAGAAGTCCGGACGAGGTGACAGCGACAGCGAGCCGGAGTACGAGGGCGACCCGGAACTAGACGCGATGCTCGCGAAGAACGTGGACAAGTCTGCGCAGCTCGCGGAGCGGACGCTCGCGACTGGGTTGACGACGAAATCGGGCGCGAAGTCGAAGGCGCTGCTCGAGAAGGAGAAGGAAGAGAGGGAGCGGGAAGCGCGGGAGCGCGAGAAAGCCAAGGCTGCGGAGGAGGAGGACCCGTTCGCGGTGGACGACGATGACCTCGACCTCGAAGACCTCGTAGCCGCGGTGAAGCGCTGAGTTAGCTTTGGTTTGAAACGCAGACCGATCTCCGCCACTTGTCCGAAAATGCTTAACCCCCAACACTTGCTCCCAGTCGTGAGCTGTCATCATTTGTTTTCGCGCTCGCAGACGTCCGCGCCGAGATCCGCGGAAGGGAGGCGTCTCGGGGCGGGATCCAAGATGTCGCTCTTTCGACAATTCTCCGGCGAGATGATGAATGATTGGCTCCCCAGCGACGGTCGACACGCGACGTCGTCCGGGAGCAGGCTCGGGGATAACAAGAAGCGCCCGGGTCACTCGCGCAATCACTCGTCTGGATCCGGTCTGTCCGAGCGGCGAGGCGCGGTGACGCCTTCGTCGTTGGAGATCCCGTCGCCTGACCACGGCGTGTTGCAGATGTATCCCGGGACGAGCGGGATGTCCCCGTCGGAGAGGTACAACAGCAAGGAACCGGCGCGGCAGACGCACTCGCGATCGCCGCGCTCGCCGAGAGGGCCGAAGAAGAAGAGAAAGTGGCGAAGCCGGATCAAGACGTGCTCGAGGGCGACCGTCGTGTTCTTGTTCCTTTACTTCTTCGGACGGACCGCGTACCAGCTCACGTTCTTCCTGAAAGCGGGCCTGCATCGGTACTGGTACCACCCCCTGGAGCAGCACCGACCGTTGCAGTGCAGGTTTAACACGCCGCCAAACGACTCCCTGCTCGCGCCGCTGCCGACGCCGCCGTTCACGAGCGCGAAACATCCGATGGGGGAGAGCGACGAGGAGGAGCTGCCGATGCCAGAAGATTTGCACCACACCCCGGGGGCGAAGTACGCGATCTTGACGCTGTGCGATTCGAACACCGGGTACATATGCGTCGCGTCCGCGGCGAACAAACGACGGTATGCGGCGAAGCACGGGTACGATCTGATCGTTGTCACCGAAGTCGCGGACGCGTCGAGGCCCGCGGCGTGGTCGAAAATATTAGAGGTGCGGAAGCACCTGCCGAAGTACGAGTGGGTGTTATTCATCGACGTGGACACGTTGATCATGAACCCGAACGTGAAGCTCGAAGACATCGCGGACGACTCCGTGGATCAGGTCATCGCCGCGGATCACAACGGGATAAACAGTGGGGTGTGGCTCGTGAAGAACAGTCGGTGGATGATGTGGTTCTTGGACGAGCTCTGGGCGCAGACGGATCTCGTGACCGGGCCGTATCTGTTCCACTACGAGCAGAGGGCGTTCCATCACTTGTTCCAGACCGTGCCGTGGACGAAACAAAAGTCCGTGAAAGGGAAGTTGCCGTACCCGAAAGCCGCGGAGGTGAGGGCGCACTCGAAGATCGTGAACCAATGCGTGTTTAACTCGCTGCTTCCTTGGTACGTCACCGGCGATTTCGTCGTGCACCTCGCAGGGCTGAAAGGGGTGTGGGAGTGTCTCATCTTCTGGCATTATTTCGACATTAGCCAAGAGAACTCGGGCATGAGAATCACGGACTGGTCGCGCGAGTTGGGCGGGGAGAGCCGCGCGGAGAACAGCGGGAAAGGCTCGACGCTGTGGGGCTGCATGAAGTTTAAGACGCTGTTTAGATGATAGACGTTCGATGTACGCGTATGGTTTATTTCGTTCTATGATCCACTACATTAAATTAGATCCTATGCGGAAGCGCTCGTAGGCGTGAGACCCGCCGCGGCGAGTCTATCGTCCGCGCGGAGCTTCGCATCGAGCTCGTGGTATCTCTCCAGCGCCTGCTCTTCGTGCCTCTTCAGTCTTTGGTTGAGGATGCGCAGCGTGAACGCGCTCTCGTCGCACGCGCGATCGTGCGCTTCCTCGTCCTCGCGCGTCAGCTGATCGCGGTCGCGTTCAAAGATCGCCTTGCGCTTCGCCAGCACCGCCGACTCGTTGTCGTGGCGACGTTGGATGTTGTTCGCGCGTTCGATGAGCCTGTCCTTCAGCGCTTTGAGGCACTTGTCGCGCACGTCGAGGGCTTCTTCTTTCGTGAGCGCGTGTCCTGCGATGACCGCGGGCAAGTACGGGGTGAGGTAGTCCAACACGATCTTCTCTTCGCCTTCGTCGTCGTCGTCGTCGCTCTCTTCTTGGGAGATGCGAACGATGTCGTAGTACGGGCTCGCGAGCTCGATCGCTTGCTCCTCCTTCGTCCTGTTCGCGAGCATGTCCTTCATCTCCTTTTCCACATCCCTGATCGAGTCCATGCACTTCTTCTCCGCGACGAGAAGCGTTTGGAGCTCCTCGTGCTGCTCAATCTCCCCCGGCGGCGGCTCCATTGGGTCGACGAGAACGAATTCGTGATTCAAATGATCCTTGTCGAACATCTTTCGACTGGCGGTGATCCTACCGATGCCGTAGTGATAATCGACCCGGATCATCTCCTTTTTGACGATGAACATACGCTTCTTCACGCACTTGTGCGGGGGAACGTCGCCTCCGGGCGGGGGAAGATCGTACTTCTCGCTCATCTTCTTTATCACGGGCGGCGGCGCCTCGACTTTTTTCTTTCGACGGCGCTTCCCGCTCGCCTCGGCAGCCGCCTCGGCGGCTTCCTCCGCCGCCTTCGTCGCCACCGCTGTCTCATTCGGGTCGTACGTCACGCTGCGATAGTTCATGCGATCATCCCTACCGCTGAACGTTTCGATCATCTTCACAGGGTACGTCTCGCCGTCCACTTTGACGAACGTTTCTACGCGCGTCACTAAACCGTCGAGTCGCTCGGAGACGTACCCATCGAGCCTCCTCTCGACGTCCGGCACGATCTTGAGCTCTTTGATCCCGAACGCGGCGCCGCGCTCGAACTTCTCGATCTTCGTGCCTACGTTGTTGTGGTACACGATGCGCTCGCGGAGCTTATCTTTTCTGCGGAAAAACTCTTCGCGTTCTTCCTCCTTCTCCGTGCACGCGTCGTCAGAAAACGTACACAGGCGTTGAATCTGCCCATCCCACCGCGAGCACTCTCCGAAGCGCGCGAAGACTTCGTGCGTGCACCTGTGGTACCGAGTAATCTTGTATCCGCGCGGACACATCATGTCGAAGCGATCCTGCGCGATCGCCAGCTTCGGAACCCACGACGGCGGCATCTCCACGATGGGTTGAGGTTCGTCCGCGATCTCCTCCTTCTCTGCCTCGGCTTCGAGCTCGGGCGGAGCCTCGCCCTCGCCGTCCGCGGTTGGATCCGCTTCAGCTTTGACATCGCCCTCAGGTGCGGTGGCGTCGGGCGCGGGAACGTCCTCGCCATCTTCCGTCAGCTCTGGTTCCGGATCCGGCGTCGGCTCGATCACGTCGAGCACCGACTCCCACAGGTCTTCGTCGTCGAGGTCGAGGTCGAGGTCGCGAATCGTCTCCCCTGGGACGCCTTCGATCGTACCGTGCTGCATGTTGACCCAGTAGTTGACCGCGTTAAACACGCATTCGAGGCCTTGGTACGGCGACGCGTCGATTGGATACTGTCGCGCGGTCGAGGGTTCGACGAAGATATCCTCCGGAACCTCTCGCTTTCCGGCGCGCAGGACCACCCACGCGTGCTTTCGCTTGCCGTCAAACCTGTCGACCACGACGGTTTCCTCGAAGGTCGACAGGTTCGCGCTGGTAACGCTGTCGCCGTCATCGTCATCCTTGATCCGATTCACCTCACTTAATAGCACGACGCCGTCGTGGTCGTCGTCTTCCTCGTCGATCATCTGTTGAATTTCTTCGTCGCTCGGGGAAATACCCATCTCGCGCAAGGCGGCACGGACCTCCTCGATGGTGATGGTGCCGTCGTGATCTCTGTCCATGGCCTCGAACGCTTCTTGTACTCGCCTCTTCTCCTCCGCCTTTGCCTTTGCCTTCGCCGCGGCCGCTTCTTCGGCCGCTTTCTTCTCGTTTACCTTCTTCTCGTACTGAGATATCAAGACGAGCGCCTCTTTGATCTTGTACTTGCTCTCTACGACGGGTTTCACCTCCCCTTTCTGCGCCGCCGCCTCTGCGGCCGCCTTCTCCGCGGCTTCGCGCTCGAGCACCGGACACACGAGCTTGCTCTGATCGCACTCAGTCACCGCGCGAGGGGCGTACCCAACGCACACGTACGCGTCGTACCCGACGCCGCACAACAACGAGCACAGCGTGATCGCGAGGTCGAAACAGTCCCCGCCTTGCCACGCCATCACCGCGTACGGGCTCGGGATCGTCTCAGGGAACAATATCGGGTTCTCGAGGTGTTCGTACTCGTGATACGTCGCGACGAACCCGGCGCAGGACTCGAGGTTGTAAAGCTCGGAGTAGAAGAGCTTGGTCGGTCGCACGGTCGTGCATACAAACTTCCGCACCCCGCACTCGTTCGGCGGGTCCAACAACAGCGGCACCCTGTGCGGGTACATCTCGATGAACTGCTTCCTCCACTTGTCCACGTACTTCAACATCTTTATCTCGAAGATGTCGTTTCCTGTCAGGCGGGTGCGCAGCGCTTTGATCTCCACGAGATCCTTCGCCTTGGAAATTGTCGTGTGCTCCACGCGCATCTTCTTCCCGTTCACGGGCGCGAGGTCCTCCATCTTAAGCTTCTTAACTTTGAAGTCTGCCATGTCCCCGCACTTGAAAGCGTCCCAGAAGCTGTGCTCCGGCGCGACATTCGTCGTCAGCCCAAGCGCCATCGAACCGACTTGCAGGCAGTGCAGCGAGTGCGACGGGGAAATAACCGCGCACCGGTTCTCGTTAAACGAGAGCTCCGGGTCCATCTCCGACCACTCCGGTTTCAACGCTTCTTTCGGCACGGACGCGCGGCCGCCGGTGCCGGCGAGACGCTTCGACCCCCCTGGGGTGGAGTCGTCTCCGCCCGCGGTCGGTTCAAACTCGAGCCGGAACGACCGTTTCAAGTTCCCCCCGAGCTCGTCAAAACCGCCGTACGTGTACACCATCCCGTTGAGAAACGTCATCTCGTGACCGTAACACGCGGGCGGCGCTCTGCCGCTCGTGGGAATCGCGGACCACACCATGTTCTTCGGGTCGGATATGTCGAGCTCGTACAGGTCGTCCCTCACGAAATTATCCCTGCCGGCGTGCACGTACACCTTTCCTTCCGCGGCGCACAGACCAGAGTCTTGCCTCGGCCCGGGCGCGGACCCGGACACGATCGGCTGCGACCACACGCAGTTCGGCGTCGTGAGGTCGAGGAACTGCGCGTCGTTGAACCGGCCGCCGCCGCCCTTACCACCGAAGAGCATCGCGGTGTGGTCGTTCACGAGCACCATGCTCGCGGACTCCCTCGGCGCGGGAGTGTCTCCGGTCGGGTCCAATCGGCTCCACTTGTTCGTCTCCATGTCGTACGCGAACAGGTCGTTCAGGCGTTTCTTGGTGATGCTGCGCCCGCCAAACACGAGAAGGCGTTTGCGTTTCGGATCGAACACCGCGGCGTGGCCGTCGCGTTCGACCGGCCTCTCCCCGGAAGGGTCAACTTTTGACCACACCATGCGGTCGAGGTTCGTGACGAACAGATCGTTCACCTTCCGAGACTGGTGAAGCAGCGCGCCGCCGAAGATGAACAGATGATTCGATCCCCAGGTTAGCGAATGCCCGGCTCGCAGGTACGGCCTGTCGTCCGTCGGGTCGGACGGGCCTCCGTTTCCCGCGTTTTGGCCTTTGCTCTCGATCTTCATCCTGTACTCGGTGTATATCCCGTTCATCGTCGGGACCGGTTTCAGGCGCTCGATCTCTTCTTGTTTGATGCGCTGCTCCTCGTCTCTCAGGAACTCTAAGAACGCGTCCACCGGTCCTTCGGATTTGCTCTTCCCTGGCTCTTCGAAGTTGTTGTACCGGCAGTCGAGGTCTTTCAGGTTCCTGAGGTGACCCATCGTCGGCGGCATCGACACGAGCTCGTTACTGTTCACCTCGAGGTTGCGCAATTTCGTCATCCCGCCGAAGCTATCAGGGAGCGACGTCAGGCGGTTGTTACTCAAGTCCAAGATTTCCAGATTCACCATGGTGCCCATCTCCGACGGCAGCTGCGTGAGGTAATTGTTCTCGAGGTTCAGGTACGTCATCGTCTGCTGCTCCGCGATCGCGCCGTGCACGGTCGCGATCTTGTTCCCGCTCAAATCTAACGACTTGATCGCCCGCAGCTTCGCGATCGTCGGCCCGACCTCGGTGAGCAAACACCCGCCGAGCTCGAGGTTCGTGAGCTTCCTAAATTCGGTCAGCACCGCGGGGATCTTCTCGAGCTTGTTGTAGTTTAGCTTCACGCTCTTGAGCATCTTAAGGTCCGCGAGCTCGTCCGGGAGCGCGGTGAGGTTGTTTGAACGGAGGTCAAGCTCGAGGAGTCTCGGGACGGATTGCTGCGAGGACGCGTGGGGGTGGGTGAAGGGAAGGTGAGCGTCCGCGCGAGACGTCGGGTGAGGGGGGTTGGTTGGTCGACTGGATCCGCGGAGAATTGAGACTCGACTCGAGCGAACGGGGGGCGACGCACCTTGATCTGCTGGACGAGCGCGGGGGTGAGCTCGGGAAGGTCCAAGTAGGACGCGTTGAGCTTCCCCGTCCTCCTCGCCTCGCTCAGCCGCGCCTGCCATTTCTCCTGGTCCAACTCCGCGGGCATCTCGCGGACCCGCGCGCTCGTCTCCTCCTAAAATGGCACGGCACAGACGGGTGCTAGGACGCCGCGCTCCCCGCCCGGGCTCTGCCTCAGTCGCGTGTCCGCGACGGTCGACTACGCCGCGATATCGCGTCCGCGCGTCGTGTTCGACCGAACGCCGCGCCCTCAGCGTCCGGAGCGCGCACCGCCTTCTGAGTGCAGCCAGCGATGAACGAACGTTGGTGGCTTGGTGCCCTTCCTTCAGCGCACCCGTATTTGGTTGCCTTCGGTAATCGGAGCTGTTAATCGGTGAAATCTCAGTTGAAACTCACATCGACCCTACACAAAAATCCTTGACCCATTTTCTCGATGCAGTTGAAACCGTCTCACCGATCAGGTGATGAATTGACTCATTTTTCAAGTAGGGCTTAAAGCGCGCGCGTTCTCGGCCGCCTCCCCCTCTTAGTCCTGCGCAAGAAAGGACAGACGCATCGTGCAAGATGCCGTCGTCGACTTTCTACCGGAGCTGTGAGTGCCTCCCCGCCCTGTTCCCGCCGCGTGCGATCGACGCACGCGGTCGATCTCCGCGGTTTCCGACCGCGACCGAGCTCTCTCGAAATCTTTTCGCCGCATCCTCGCATCAACGCCGTCCGCTGACGTCCCCGCGTCCCCGCTCTTCCTTCCATCGCAGACTCCAAGACCTTCAAGAAGCCGCGTCGTCCGTTCGAGAAGGAGCGTCTCGACAATGAGCTCAAGACCGTCGGCGAGTTCGGTCTTCGCAACAAGCGCGAGCTCTGGCGCGTGCAGTTCGCGCTGAACAAGCTTCGCAACGCCGCTCGCGTGCTCCTCACCCTCGACGAGAAGGACCCCAAGCGGATCTTCGAGGGCGAGGCGATCATGCGCCGCATGTACCGCTACGGCCTCCTGGTACGTCATCCTCCGTCGCGTGCGGTCGTATTCACAGCCGTCGAGCGCTCGGACGCCGCGCGACGGCGCGCGTCCGCGCGTCCACGCGCGCGGTTTTCGCTAGGGTTTCGCCTGCAATCTTCCTGTCGTGCATCCTCTCACCGACCGATCCCTCCTCTCCTCTGCTCTTCCAGGACGAGACCCAGGACAAGCTCGATTACGTCCTCGCGCTCTCCGCGGATGCGTTCCTCGAGCGCCGTCTCCAGACGCTCGTGTTCAAGCTTGGCCTCGCGAAGTCGGTGCACCACGCGCGCGTGCTCATTCGCCAGAGGCACATTCGCGTCGGCAAGCAGATCGTGAACGTGCCGTCGTTCCTCGTCCGCACGGATAGCCAAAAGCACATCGATTTCGCCCTGAACTCGCCCCTCGGCGGTGGCCGACCGGGCCGCGTCAAGCGCAAGAGAATGGCGGCGGCCGGGCGGGGTGGCGGCGACGATGACGCCGAGGAGGAGGACGAATAAACGCGTCCGAGGCTGTGGGGGTGATCCGTAGGATGTTTTCGGTTCTAACCGCGATAGTTTTGAAATGTGGACACTTCGCGGTAACGTTAAAAAAACGTGAGCTATCTCGCGTCGCCCGCTGCCTACGCCCCCGCCTTATCTAATTCCTTGAACCGCCTCCACAGTTCGTCGTTCTCGCCCATGCGGCACGTGATGGAGCACTTCGCGTAGTGCTCCGAGTCCCGCTCGATGTTTTCTATCACGTCGTCGAGAAGGTGCGCGCGCTCGGCGCTGACGCCGTGATCCACGGACACGTTCGTGAAGTGGACGTGGAAATGATAGAACTGCGGCGGGTAGTGCACGGATATCCTCAAGCTCTCGTCCGCGAGCCCGTACGTGTTTTTGATCACCTCCCGGCCCTTCCTCGCCATCGCGCGTAACATCGGCAGGTGCGCCGCTCGCAAGTCCCGCAGCGACCGCACGTCTTTTCTGTGACACAACCCGAGACAGTACAGCTCGCGCGTCCCCGGGTGGTTCATCCACTGCTCTTTCGGCGTCGCCTTCGGGTCAGGGTGCGTCACCCACTTCGGGTCCGTGTTCACGAGAAACCCGTCGTTCGCGTCGTCGTCGTCGAAGAGCAATCGTTCGAGCTCCTTCTCTTTGTTTAGGATCTTGTACACCCACCCTATCGCGCTGGAGGGTATCGCGTCGATGTACGGCAGGTGCGCGGCGGCGTACGCACGCGGGTTCTCGCGGAACACCACCGGCGCCTGCGACGCGTTGCGGCTGACGTGCTTCGCGAGGAGCTTCGCTCGCGCTTCCTCCGATTCATTCGCGAGGCACCCGGGGTAGAGCACGTCCACGGACAGCCCGGGGGCGAACTCGGACGCGACGACGCCGTGATAGTACCCGTACTCCATCCCCGAGTACGGCGCGCGCTCGGAGAGCGTCACCGCGGTTGCGAGCCCGTCGAGGTCGCCCAACGGTATCGGCGGTCGCGACAGCTTCACGACGGACTCGGTGTCGCAGCCGGGGAAGGTGCCCAACAGCGCGACGACGCCGCTCTCCTTGCCGTCGTTCAGAACCCTCGACGTCTTGAACCCTCTCAAGGACGGGAGCCGATCCGGCATGGCATCATGGAGGCTGGACGCCATCGCGGGAGCGCGTCCAGCGCGTGCGCTCGCGTCGCCGTCGTGACGAGCGGCGTCGATGTCATTTGCGGACGTGTACGACGCGAGATACACCAGGACCAGTTGCGTTAATTCGATTGATACTAAATACCCATAGAGTACTGTACGTATACGAGTACGTGTACGCTTAATTTCTGATCAATACACTCCTTCAAGCCTCCTCACGCTCGCCGTGCTCGCGTCCTCACGCGAACGCTCACTTCCCCTGCTCCGCGCGCTCCTTCTCCAACGCCGCGACCGCGGCTAAGTCCGCCTCCGAGAGGTTATCCAAATCGATGATCTCGTCCTGCACCAGCTCCTTGGCTTTGTTCTTGTACACCGCGTCGTCGTACTTATCCGGGAACGCCACCTTCGCGATCGTGCCGAAGACGAATATCGTGCCGACGATCGCGCCCCACGCGGGGAGGATGATGCTCGCGGCGTTGACGAACATCTCGTCGAACGCGGTCGTGTCGAACGGGAGGTCCACCGCGAGCTGGGGGATCACCTCCTCGACGCTCGCGCTGTTCGCGGCGGGACGACGAAGACGGAGAGGGAGAGGGAGAGGGATGGGAGGGAGGACGTCTCAGCGGCGAGCTCGAGCGCGGGCGCGGAGAACGAGAGAGCGGAGTCGATCGCGCGGAGGGATCGAGGGGCAGCGCGAGCGCGACGACGCGAGCGCGGACGACGCGAGCGCGGACCTGACGACGACGCCCGCGCGGCGGGACGCGACGGACGAGGTGCCGCGCTTCGCGATCCCGATCGCTCCGCGGACGACGCGAGCGTTGCTCGCGCGCGCGTTCGAGGACACGGGCGCGCGGAGGAGGGCCGACACGGAGGTCAAAGCGACGGCGGCCATCGTTGCGTTGAGAGGTGTGATGACTGCGCGGGTGCGTTCCGCGCGCGTGCGAGAGTGCCTCGCGGTCACGCAGCTTAGCCACTTGTCCTCTCTGGGGAGATGCGGAGATCTGCTGGGATAGGACCGCCGTTTCCGTATGCATATCAGTCAGGGACACGTCCTGGGACACGTACGTGTACTAAGTGTACAGTACGCCGGTCCTGTCTCCGGAAAAATCTCCCGCTCCTGACAAAGACGCGGGCTCGTCACTGCTCGCTGCCAGCTCGACGTCGAGGACACGTCCGAGCGCGATGTTCGGAAGCGACAGCGACGACGATGAAATCACCGGGCAGTTGTGAGTCGAACCCGCGCGCGCTCCCACCCCCCCGCGCGCGTTCGACGCGTCTCGCCGACGCGGATCGTTCCCGGAATGCGTGCCGATGTGGCCCATTCATTCGCCGATCGCGCCATCCTCTGACGTCCTCTTCCTCGCTTCCCTTCGCCCCGACAGCGCCCTCCACGACGCCGCGGAGGCTGGCAACGCGGAGCTCATCGCGAAGATGCTCGGCAAGGAGAAGAAGGACGGCGAGTTCAACCCGGTACGTCACGCGCGAGACGCGATCGTCGGCTGAGTAGAATCCTCGCCGCCGAAAGGATCCGTCCTTCAGTGCACTTTCTTCGGCGCGCTGCGAACAGAAGAAAATTCGTCTCGTCCGTCGCCGCGGCGCGGCGCGGCGCCGCCCTTCCCCACGAGCGCGCGTCGACTGAGACCCCCACCCCACCCCCATCTCACAGGAGGAGGAGGAAGACGACGACGACGACGACGTGGATGTGAACGAGACCGACCGCGACGGGTGCACCCCCCTGCACGTCGCGCTCTTCAACGGCGCGACGGAGTGCGTCAAGCTGCTCCTCGAGAACGGCGCGGAGTCGTGGATCACCGTCGAGGGATCTCCCGCGCTTCACGTCGCGGTCACGACCGGATCGTTGCCGCACTTCACCGACGCCGCGACCGCGTGCGTCGAGGCGTTGATCGCGAGCGAGGCGGACGTCTTCGCGACGGACGATTACGGCAGATCGCCGCTGCACCTTGCGGCGACGCATGGTCTCTCCGCGATCGCGGACGCGCTCCTGGAGCAGTACCCGACGACGGAGCAGCTCAACACCGGGGACGAGGACCAGCCGGACCCGATCAACGCGAGGGATAAGCTCGGGTGGACGCCGCTTCACCACGCGTGCTACGGCGGCCACGCGGATATCGTGAACAAGCTCCTCGCGCGCGGGTCCAAGCCCGGGAAAGTCACGAAAGCCGGGCTCACGTCCTTGCACGCCGCGGTCGTCGGGCGGAACGTCGCCGCGGTCACCGCGGTCATGAACGCGGAGCCGTCGATCTTAAACAACGCGTGCAACGACGAAAAAACCGCGGTCGAGATGGCGGACGCGCGCGGGTACCCTCTCATCGCCGCGGTGCTCCGAGGCGAGGACACGAGCGCGGTCGAGACGCCGCCGCCGCCGCCGCCGCCGGTGATCATCGCCCCAGACGAGTGCTTCATGCACCACTCGTGCCCGCCGATCACTCGCGATGGACGCGATCCGCCCCCGGAGAACGTGAACCGGCTTCAAGTGCTCCTGAACAAGAAGACTGGGATCCTCCGCGCGGCTGAGTTCTCGAACGTGGACATCGTCTCGGAGGTTCGCCCGGCGACGATGGCGGACGTCTTGCGCGTGCACGAGTACCCGTACGTGCGGAAGATCCAGAAGATCTGCGAGAGAATCCCCGACTGGAACTCTAACCCGAACGGCGCGTTGGGGACGATCGACGGAGACACGGAGGTGTGCCACTCCTCGTTCAGCGCCGCGTTGTGCGCCGCGGGGGCCGTCGTGGAAGCCGTCGACAGGGTAGTCGCCGGGTCCGCGGAGAAGGTCTTTTGCGCCGTTCGTCCGCCCGGGCACCACGCGGGCCCGAACGGACCAGTCCCCGCGCCCGGGGATCCGATCGGCAGCGGATCGCACGGGTTCTGCCTTTTAAACAACGTCGCCCTCGGCGCGGCGTACGCGCGGTGCGTCCACCGTCACTCGCTCCGACGCGTCGCGATAATCGACTTTGACGTGCACCACGGGAACGGCACGGAGGCGGTGGTCCAAAATACGACCCCGGCGGCTCCGAAGTTCAACTTCTCGACGCCGTACTGCGAGGGCGCGATCACGGTGCCGACGTATCGCCCGTGGCTGGACGAGACCGACCACGAGGAAGTGTTTTTCGCGTCAGTGCACGGGTACGGGCGCGCGCGCGGGTTCAACTTCTACCCTGGCTCGGGCCCCACGGACGATACCCGACACGTCGGGGACTACCTCACGACGGAGGAGGCCGCGCAGTGGAACGAGGAAGGCGTCGTCGATGACCCTTATCACGTCGCGACCGCGAAGTCGGATAGCACCGCGCAAGGTCCTACGCCTTGGGTCGTGGACGTCGGCATGGAGGGCACGGGGAAGAAAGCGGAGCGCGGCGCGGCGTGGAGACGGGTGTGGAGAGGAAAGACCCTCCCCGCGATCGCGGCGTTCAAGCCGGACCTCGTCTTGATCTCCGCCGGGTTTGATGCGCACGCGAAGGACGACATACAAGGTCCGGTGAACCTGGGCGTGAAGGAGGCGGATTACGAGTGGCTCACCGAGGAACTGTGTAAGATCGCGAACACGTGCTGTCAAGGAAGGGTCATCTCCGTGTTGGAAGGCGGGTACAGGATCCAAGGGGGCGTCGTCTCCGCGTTTGGACGAAGCGTCGCGTCGCACCTCCGCGCGATGTTCCGCGAGAACCGCGAAGGGTGGAGCGCGGAGCAGTGCCAGAAGGAGCTTGACATCGAGCTCAAGCAGCGAAGGCTCGCGAAGGAAGCGGATGAAGCGAAACGAGCGGCGGCGATGGAGGCGGCGAGGCAGCGCGAGGAGGCTGCCATCGCCGCCGCGCAGGCGGCGATGGAGGCGGCGGGGGGCGACGGCGACGAGGCCGAAGCCGCCGCCGCCGCCGCGGCGGCTGCGGTCCTGGGCGATGAAGCGCCGACGAAGCGAAGGAGAAAAGCGGTCGACTACACGCAGCTGAACGCGGAGCTGGAGAAGGAGTCGAACCCCGCCGCTGCGGAAGCGGAGGAACCCGCGGCGGAGGCCGTGGAAGAAGAGGGCGAGGAAGACGTCGAAGAAAACGGCGAAGAATTGGAAATGGAAGACGAAGATGGCGGCGAGGAGCTCGAGGAAGACTTGGAGATGGAGGAATGAACGTAGTCAGTTGTGTTCATACATGCAAAGCACGAATCGTCATACTTTTGTCGCCTGTGCTGTCACCCTAACGTCTCCACCGACGCCGCGGCGTCATCTGTTAAACGACGTAATCCGAACCGACCCAATTGTACCGCTGGACCCAAGTCTCGTTTTTCTTCGTCTCGTTCGCTTCAGGCTTCGCGACCGCGTCGACGATGAAGGCGTCGCCGCACTCTCCGCACTTCGACGTGCGCCAAGCCTGTAAGATGAGGTTCTCCGCCTCGCCGAGCGTCGGATGCCGCGCTGACGTGACGCCAGGCACGCAGTCGCACATCGCCTTCGCGGCGATCTCCGGGACGTCGTCGATCCGCATGATCGTCGAGCTCTGCCTCGCGTTGACTTCGCTCAGCGTCTGCGGCAGCTCCACGTCCGAGACGAGCCGAGCGACGCTTTGCACGACGCACTTGACCGCGCTCGCGGGAGACGACGTCTTCGGACACCCCATCGCCTCGGCGAGGTCGACGAATAGTTCCGCGGCGTCGTCGTTCATTTCCTCGCTCTGTTCGCCGTAAAACTCCAAAACGTGGGGCAACATCACCGCGAGCAACTCCGAGGAGGGAAGGTTGATGTACTTCGCGCACAGAGCGTTCGCGATCGCGTGCGATAGACCGAGTCCCGCGGAGTTGAACGAAACGCCGGCGAGAAACATGCCGTAATTAATCATGTCGAGCGCCTTCGTGTCTTTCGGCGTCGACGTCACCGCCGCGCGGAGGTAGGACGACAACAAACGAATCGCGTGAAGGGCGTTCGCGTCCGTCACGGGAGTCGACGCGTTGCTGAGAAACGCCTCGCACGCGTGCGCTAACGATTCGACGCCTGCCGCGGCGATGATTTCGCGCGGTTGCTCGAGCATCAGCAGAGTGTCGTCGCACGAGACGCTCGGGGTGATGCGCCAGTCCACGATCTCGAGCGTCTCCTGATGAAGCGGGTCCGTGATCACCGCGAGCCTCGTGAGCGCGGAACAAGCTCCCATGCACGTGGACACCGCGAAGTGAGGCACGGCGGGGATCCACCCGGCCGCGATCTCGTCCACGCCGACGAGTTCCTGAACCGCGTCTTGCTCGGGATTGCGGTACAACGCCCTGACGGCTTTCGCGACGTCGTGCGCGGAGCCCCCTCCCGCGCTGATGATGGAGTCGACGTCGTACTCGTACGCCATCAACAGCGCGGCCGCGACGTTTTCCGTCGTCGCGTTGAGTTCCACGTCGGAGAAGATGAACGCGTCCGTGCCCGCGTCGAAGAGCTCTTTGCACAGTCTCTTCAGCACGTCCTTCTCGTCCTCGTCTCGCAAGTGTTTCGTCTGCGACACGACGAGGCAGCGTTTCGCTCCCGACTCGCTCACGACGTTGCCGAGCCTTTGCAGCGCGCCCTGCCCGAGAAGACTGAACGGCGGAGCGAAGAACGACGACGCTCCGGACCTCGAGGTGTGGTGCTGTCGAACGAAGTGGTCGCCCGCCGGTACGACGAGGGAACCTCTATACGACGGAACCGCCCCACCGAAGCTCTCGTCGATATCGCCGGGTGGCTGACTCGCGACGCGAGTGCGCGCGCGCCATAGCCGCGACCGGCGCGGCGCGGGGTTGATCGTCGCCGCGCGATGCAGCACGTCAGAAGCGGAGTTGAAAGGCATCGCGGTCGGGCGATGCGGAGTGTGCCGCGGGAGCGGTTATCCCCGCGTAGTCGTGGTTCGGAACGTCCGCTGAACGTGCTTGCTGCTCACAGCGGAGGGAAAAAACTGGGAAAAAAAATTGTTCAAAAGGTTACTACTATCAACGTTCCCTAGGATCGTCCTCCGCGGAACCCTCCGCGATCTGCTCCTCCATCGCTTTCGAGCCAATCTCCGTTTCCATCTCAACGAACTGCAACACCTCCTTCGGTCGTCTTGCGTTCATGAACGGTTTCTTCTTCGCCTTCCCGACCCCCTCCGGGGTCGTCCGCTCTTTGCTCCCCGACAAAAGTTCCTTCACTTCGTCCACGTCAACGTCTTCGATGTCTTTGAAAAAGTCCTCCACCGCCGCCGCGTCGTCGGTGATCTCGTGCAGCCTTCTCGGGTCACGGAACGGCCAGAGGTCACCCCATCTCGATTTTCTCGCGTGCTTGTACCCGCCCCTGCCGACGGCGGTCTCGCGCGCGTGTGACTTCGCGACGATGTGACGGCTCAACTCGCCATCCGCGGTGCACAGATCGAGGATGACGTGGCCTTTGCGTTTCATCGGCGGTCGGACCATTCGCCCCCACGTGTAAGAACTCGAGAGCGCGGCCATGTCCGTCAGGGACTCCAGTTCCTCTTCCTCGTCTTCGTACTCGTCGTAATTTACAGCCTCCGAGCCGAAAACCATGGGTTCTTCATCTTTCGTGAAAAAGTCCTCGACGTCCGATTCGACGTCGTCGGCGTCGTCGGCGTCGTCGGCGTCCAAATCGCCCTCCCACTGCCCCTCGCGCTCTACCGCGATAATCTTCGCTCGCTTCAACGTCTCCTCCCTCGCGTTCTCGCGACTGATGCGCCGAATGATGACGTAAGAGAAACGCTCGTTTTGCAGCTCCGGGCCTCGTCCTCTTTTCATCATCTGTCGGTGCATCTCAGTTCTCTTCACGCGCACGCTGAAGTGACACCACGTGTCTAATCCGTCCATGGGACATTTTCGATCGTGCTGGCAAGGCGCGACGACGTGCGCATCGATCGCGGTCCCCTCTCTCTCCGCGTACTGTCGCTCGTGCTCTAAGACGATCGACCGCGCGAAGCGAATCAAATCCGACCCGCGCGGGGTACCGGTCTCGATGAGCACCAACGCCCCCCCCAGGTTGACCTTGGACCACAGAGACGTCACGGCATCCGAGACGCGCTTCTCGCGCATCTCCTGATAGTCGACACCGCCGCCTCTGAGCAGCGCCTGATGCTGCTCGTGCTTCGTCCCCGCGGCGATCTCGCCCAAGCTGTACGACGCGACGACGAGGTCGAAACGCGCCCTCGGGCTCAGAGACCGCAACGACGCGACGGTGCGCACCGGCCCGGTCAACCCCCACGGGTCCGGGTCCGGCAGCGGGCGGTTGTTCTTCGTCTCCATCGCACCGTCCATCAAATCCCCGAGATCCACGCTCACCTCCTCGTCGTACACGCTCTTCGCGATCCGTCGCGTGAACGCCATCATGCTCGGCGACGCGTCCACGAGCGTCGCGTTCCCTCGCTCGTCGACGTTCCCGAGAACGTTCCCGAACACCCTCCGCGCGGCCCACAGCGCGGGCGCGGGGCCGGCGCCGAACTCGAGCATCGTCTTCGGATTAAACCCCGGCGCGCGGATCGCGAGCTCCTCGAACGCTCTCTGGTGCGCGCCGAACGTCATCGGCAGGCGCGTCACCGCGTACGCGGCGGCTTCGAGCGGGCCGTACGCGAGCGCCGCCTCGGGGGGCGCCGCGGATTTCTTCTTCTTTCCTTTCTCCGTCCTCGCGACGTCGAGGCCGCCCACGCCTTCCCTGAGTCTCCTCTCTTTGCGCACGGGGAGTCGGACGCCCCACTCCACGCCCTCGCCGAGCTCTAATTCGTCTCTCGATTCCTCCGCGTTCGCGCCCGACGGCGACAGCCCCGCCGTCTGCGATTTGTTCTTCATCCACGCCCTGACGCTCCTCTCCTCCGCGTCCACGGAAGGCTTCAAGCCTCGGGATATCGTCTTCAGCTCGTCGAGGAGGGTGCGTCCTTTCTGTTTAATCTGCCTGTGCGTCGCGCCCGTCTCCCTCACCGCGACGCGTATTGCGCGCAGCAAGCGCTCGGGTAACTCGATCACGCCTTTGTTCCTCGCGGACAGGGCGTGCACCGCGGCGATCAGGTCGTCCTTGTCCGTCTCCGAGAGCAGACCGACGGCGTCGTCGCACGCGTTCATGGCCGCGGGAAGCAGCGGCGACGTAGTCTCGCTGACGTCGAGCTCGCCGCGCGTCGACGCGCTGACTTCGAGCTCCCCGCGCGTCGTCGCGAGCTCGCTCGCCTCGCCCCCGGCCGAGGAGCTGAGCGGACGAACGCGAGTGGCGGCGTTCGCGAGCTCTCCAATCTGACTTCCCCCGCGCGCGTCCAGCGCTCGCGCCAGCTTCCCCGCCGCGGCCGACAGCGCGCGCCGCATCCTGAAAGCTTCGAGAGAGAAGCACACCCGCCGCGTGTGCTCTCGCGCTCGCTTGTGGCGCCTCGGCGTCCTAACGCCGCGCTTTCGATCTCGGACGAGAACTTTTTCTTTCGTTAACTCTTTCTTTCTACGGTACGAGAGTCTTCGTCACTCGCGACTGAAGGACAACTCTAAATATCGTGCGCTACATCTCTCGCGGATCGTCCACACGATACCGCACCCACCGCAGGGTGCGTCTTCGCGCGACAAGCCCCCCGCTTCCCTTCGTCTACCACCCCCACACCCCCGTCAGGCCATTCCCCGCCTGCGCTCGGCCGTCGCCGCCGACCGGCACGCCGAGCGCGGACAGCACCCCAGGGTTCAGCCCCGCCTCGGGGTTGAAGTCCCCTTGCTGCTGCATCATAAGAGGATGCCCCGACGCGCCGAGGCTGCCGAGGAGGTGCCCTGCGATGACCGCGTCGGAACCCGCCGTGTTGGCGCGTTTCGAGCTCCTGTTCTCGACGTCCTCGACGCTCGCGGAGACGCCGTACGGAGCCCTGCCGGTCTGTTGCCGGCGCGTGAACCACGCGGTGACTTGCTTCTCGGATATCCCAATCGCGGTCGCGAGGGCGGTTCGCACGCTGATGCCCGGCGCGCTGTTCTGCGCGAACGCGGCCTCGAGCATCTCGCGTTCGGAGTGCCGCACACGTCGTTCGACTTTCGTTTTCCGCTTCTCCTCCGCGTGGACCTCGTCGTTGCCCTCGTCCGCGGTCGCGCTGTCTCTCGCGCGCGCCTGCTGCTTCTTCACGTATCTTCGTTTGTTATCGAACCATCTCGAGACTTGCTCTGTGCTCAGCTCCGGTCCGAGGGCGTTCAACCCTTCGAGCAGTTTCTCGCACTCCGTCGGTCTCCACTGCGCCTTTTCCTTGTATCTCTCTTCTAGCGACGCCGTCTGCTGCGCGGACAGCCTCGTCTTCAATCTCCGTCCCGTCTCCTCGGACACGACAATCTTCACCTCTTTCTTCTCCGCCTTCGTTTTCCGTCGCTTACGGTCCGGGAGTTCGCCCACGAGAGGGATGAGCTGGTTCCGAATCGCCGGTCGTCGGATGAAGTCCGCGAGCAGGTGAAGCGCGTCGTCGGACAGCTTCGGGGCTTTGTACGCGCCGGGTTTGAACTCGGGCGTGTGCGCCGCGGCGTTGAGATGTTTCTGCGACGAACGACGACGACGACGATCGAAGAGAGATCACGTGACGTGAGCTAGCGCGCGCGCGGGTCGCGGGTAGGACGGGCGTCCAAGTTGGAAGGATTCACACGCGCGACGTCGGGAGAGTCGCTCGGGTAACGATCGATCGCGACGAACGCTCGACGCGCGTCGCCGCGTCGTTTTTCTCGCACCTCCAACTTTCGCTGCGACTCCTGCCGCGTGTATGGGTTCTGCTGCAGGTACGGTCTCGACGTCCCCGCCTCGGACGCGTTCGCCCTCGACGCCGGGGTCGGTCCTTTCGCGGTGTCGTTTTTCCTCGACGGTCGCGGTTTTTCCTTCGTTTCCCCCGCCCCCACGCTCGGCGCGCTTCCCCCGACCTCGACCGCGGGCAAGATTCCCAGGTCGGGATCGCCGAGGATCGGGAGAAGCGACCCGATCGCGGCGTCGACGTCCATCTTCACCCCGCGCGTTCACCCGCGCGGCGGTTTGTGCGCCAATGCGCGACGTCCGATGGTCTCTCGTCACGTCCCAGCCGCTTTGCCACTGGATTTCTTGAGGTCCGGGTCAGACGAGGACGCTGACAGGATATTTCGGAGGAAGAGAACCGAGCGCGCGAGGAAGCGCGGAATCACGCACCCGCGCCGCGCGCGCCGCGTCGAATGCCCGAGCTCTGAGCGACAGTCGCGATTTGGTAGAGAATCATGCGCGCCACCGCGTCGTCGTTCGTGCCAAAGGTGAGACGCGAACTCGTCCTTCGTACCACGATAAAATCGCTTCTTCAAAAACCACGATCTCGAGGCTCACGTCGTCGTCGCCGTCATCATCCCCCCTGATGTCCACAGAAAGCGCCGGATCCATCCACGGTCGCGGCGGCGGCGGCAGCGACGCCGTTTTACCCCCAGGCACAAGCGCAGCCGGTGGAGTCCTACCCCGAAACGTACGCGGAGCAAGACGGAGAACTCCCGAAGAAAAAGTCCTTCGCGGACCTCGGGTTGGACTCCCTCGGGTTCGTCTCCGAGGACGACGGCGATGACAACGGCGACGACGCGCCGTCGCCGCTGACGCAGCGGATACGCGAGCGCGCGGAGCAGCGCGTCGCGAGCGAGAGCGATGCGTACGCGGCGGAGCAAGCGCGGGGATATTACGAGTACCAGCCGAACCAGGAACGTCAGTACGACGACGCGGGGTGGGCGCATCACCAGCAGTACGTGGGGGAATACCACCCCCATCAGCAACAGTACGCGCCGCAGTATGAGTACTACGGCGGACACGACAACGATGCGCACCCGGGGGTGAACGAGTACGGGTACGAGCAGGCGTGGGACGGGCACGACGACGGCGGAGAGATGGACGAGCGGCAGTTCCTATCGCTTCTCATGGAGAGCTTCCCCGGGTACAGCCTCGAGAGCCTCGAGGAGCTGCTCGCGGCGAATAACCACGACATGGAGATGACCGTGGAGATGCTGACGGAGATGGACACGTTGGAAGAGCCGCCGGAGCCGCCGTCGCTGGACGACGAATCGAACTTTCCTTCCCTCGGCGGCGGGTCTGGCGGTCCGGAGGCGCCGCCGCCGCCGATCGAGGTTTTCAGGAGTTTCACGATATCCGGCGGGCGATCGAACATGCGCTTGCCATCGCCCGCGGACGCCCCGCGGTTCACCTCCGCGGACGAGAACGGGAACTTCGCCGCGAGGGTGCGGACGCAGAGCGCGGTCCCGCAGGCGCACGACCGAGGCAGCGTGCAGGTTGGGTACGGAACAGGAAACTTCCGCGGCGGGAGCTCCGCGGCGTCGCACCAGCCGTGGGTCGAGACTGGCGAGGCGGTGTCGGACATGTATGCGGCGACGAGAGAGGACGCGCGGGATCACATGCGCATGCGAAACATTTGCTTCCAGCAAGCGACGCAAGCGTACTTGTCCGGGAACAAAGCGCTCGCGAAGGAACTCAGCAGGAAGGGTCGTGGTCACGCCCAAGCGATGCGAGCCGCGCACGACGAGGCCGCGGTGAAGATCTTCAGGGAACGAAACTCGAACACGGTGCACTCGTCCGATGGAAGTGACGGCAGGCCGCGCCTGCTCGACATGCACGGATTACACTGCACCGAGGCGGTTGCGGTCTTACGACGCGAGCTGCCGAATTGTCGAGCCGCGGGAGATCGTGTCGTGCACGTGCTCGTCGGGACCGGTCATCACGTGAAGGGTTCGAGGACGCCATCGCGGTTGCCAGTCGCAGTCGCGGAGTACCTCTCGAGCTCGCGCATACGGTTTTGGGAGCCTCAAGCTGGCATGCTCGAGGTCGACGTTCAGTCGGTGTTTTAGATTTCAAGCGCGTTCTATGGGATCTAAGTTTCGATGAGTTCAATTCTATCTACAGTTTCGCCGCCAACTCTGCCTCTTTCTTGTCTTTCTCCGCCGCCGCTTCGACCGCCGAAACCGACGTGTGAGCGTCTAACCAATCGCTCGTCTCCGCGAGCGTGTGACAGACAGACTCGAACCCTCGCGTGCCGTGCGATTCGTGCGGGAGTAATACCATCTTCACCTCCGCGCCGTTACCCTTGAGCGCCGCGAAGAACCGCTCGGTCTGAATGACGTTCGTCCCGCTGTTCGTGTCCTCTTCCCCGTGAATCAATAAAATAGGCTTTTTGACCTTGTGCGCGAACATGAACGGGCTCATGGCCATGTACGTCTCCGGCGCTTGCCACAGCGTCCGTTCCTCGGCTTGGAACCCGAACGGCGTGAGCGTGCGGTTGTAAGCTCCCGATCGAGCGACCGCGCAGGCGAAGAGATCCGGCGCGTGCGCGAGCAAGTTGGCGGCCATGAACGCTCCATAACTATGGCCGCCCACAGCGATCCGTCTCGGGTCCGTGACGCCCTTCTCGACACACGCGTCGACCGCCGCTCGCGCGCCCGCGACGAGCTGTTCGATGTACGTGTCGTTCGGTTCCACGCCGTCTGCCGCGGCGCCGATGATCGGCAGCGATGGACCGTCTAAGATCGCGTACCCGCGCGCGAGCCACACGAGCGGGGACATCGGAGAGATCGACGTGAACCGGTTCGGTGAGTCTCTCAGCTGACCCGCAGCCTCCGCGCTGTTGAATTCTCGCGGGTACGCCCACATGATCGTCGGCAGAGGACCGTCGCGCGCCGCGTCGTACCCGGGCGGGGTGTACAGCGTCGCGTTTAAATCCACGCCATCCGCGCGCTTGTACCGTAAGATCTGTTTCGGAGGATCGACGAGCGCGGGGTGCGGATGCGGAAAATCGGTGATGCGTCTCGTCGTGAGCGCGTCACCGCTGGCGCCGAGCTCTAAGGAGTAGTACTGCGGGTTCTCGCTCGGGGTCTCTCTCGAGAGCAGAATCTTCAGCGTGTCTAGAGTGATCTCCACGCCGCCGGCGTCGCTGATGATCGACCCAGGGCGCTCGAGCGCACCCTCGCCCCGGCACTGCCACAGTCGTCGCGTCGCCCCCGTGTCTACGTTGTAGAGGTCCAAGAACGGCTTGTCCCCAGTGTCGCTCGCGCCCTCGCCGGAGAAGATGAGCGTCACCCCCGTCTCCCACTCTACGGGCCCTGGTCGCATTCGGACGTCGCCCTCCACCTCCTTGAACTCCGCGGGCTTCCACCCGTCCGTGGGGAGCGGGCCGGTCATCTGCGCGAGCAAGTACGCTCCGTTCGGCATCCGTCGCGTCATCGGCGAGCCCGGATCGTCGTACGAGTCCTCGTAGTTGCGATCGAACAACAGCCTCGGCGCGCGGTTCGGACGCTTGAACGTGTCCACGACCCACGCGCGCAGCGTGCGGGTCTTGTACCACGACTCGTACAGCAGACCGAGCCCGTCCGCGCCCCAGGATACTCCGCCGTAGCGCAAATCCGTCTGAAACGTCGGCACCCCCGCGGCGTTCGCGTCTTCGTGCATGTCTGCCGTGTACGTGATGTCCCTCGGAGATGCGTCTATCCGCGGATCTCCCCCGTCTTGCGCTTCCGTCCAGTACAGCTCCGCGGGCTTGTCCGGGCGCCAGTTGATGGCTCTCGGGCCCTCGCGCACGGAGTTGTGCACGATCGGTATTTTATCTGCGAGCGGCAACGCGCACACCTCGCGAACGGTCTTCCCCGCGCGGTTTACGATCCACGTCCGCTTCGGGAATCGTCCGCACGGGACCTCGTACGAGAACGGACGCTCAACAGAGGAGATGATCACGTACTCCCCGTCCGGAGACGGTTCGCACCTCGTGTAAATCGCGCTCTCGCTCGTGAACGGCGTCGCCTCTCCCGTGCCGACGGTGACTTTCACGAACTCGGACGTGCAAAAGTATTCGAACAGGTCCGCGTCGTGCGCGTCCTTGAGGAGGTCCGCGTACGTTCTCGCCTGCGCGACATTCCCGCTGGTGTTCGACTGCACCCTCGGACCGCGCGGCGTCGGCGGCTTCTGCGGCCTCCCTCCCCTTCCTTCTGGGACGACGCAAGCGACGATCGTGTCCGGGTCGAGCCAGGAATAACTCTCGAACAGCGTGTTCAGCCCGCGGCCGGGTAACAGCGCGCGGCACTGCTTCGTCTCTACGTCCGCGACCCACAGCTCCGGAGGCGCGCGGTCTTCGTCGGGGACGTCCGGACCCGCGAACCGCACGGTGAACGCGATCGACTTGGCATCCGTGGACCACGACACGTAGTTCAACGTCGCGCCCGGGGGGACGCCTTTGAAGTCCTGAAACGCGTTTATCTCGTCCTCGGTCGCGGGGATCGGCCCGAGCGCGATGCCGGTCTGCCCGGACATCCTCGAGCGGCTGTTCTGCGTCTCGTCGATGCGAAGGCCCGCGAGCTTCAGCTCCGGTCGCGCGAGCTCGGAGACGAAAGGGTACGGCGGGGGGCGAAACGAGTACAGCAGCGACGATCGGTCCGGGCTCAAGCTCAGGCCCGGGCTCTGCGGCCGTTCTACGAACTGCGCGACATCGGGTGGGGGCATCTTGTACCGGTCGCTGTCGTCCGCGTCCGCGACCGCGCTCGCGGTGACGCGACGCGCACCGCGCGGACGCCCCGCGGCGGTCATGACGCGTCGTCGAGGCGCCGTGCCCACCGACGCTCGGATCTGGGTTAGTCCTCCACGAGGAAGCCGACGAGCGCGCGTCGGGAAACACTTGACGATCACCCCCGATGTGGACGTACGCGCGAGCCACGCCGCGGTGGTGCTCGCGAGACGCAGGGCAGCCATGTAAGCTTGAGTGGTGCGAGACGAAGTGATGAAACACGCTCACAGAGAGGCCGAAACATTAATGCATTATTCTGTTCGAGTTCGCCAAAGGGCTGCTGCGAGAAGTCTTCGGAACACGTGAGCTAATGTGATATTTAAAAAATCCGGCATGATTTACCCTAGAGACTACGACCCGCGCGCGCCCGTTACTTCGTCCTCAGGCCGAGCGCCGCGTACACCTTCGCGTGCTGCGCCGGGTTCTTCTTCAGCAGGTACTTCGAGAGTCTGTTTCTCTGCCCCAGAAGCATGCGCAGCCCCCGCTGGCAGGCGTAGTCCTTCTTGTTCACGAGCAAGTGTTCCGTGAGGCTCTCGATGCGCTTCGTCAGGAGCGCGATCTGCAGCGACGAAGACCCGGTGTCGTTCGGGCCCTCCTTGAACTGCTCCATGTCGGCGAGGTTCGGGCGCGACATCTTGTTCGCCGCGACGACTTGGAGGCTCGCAGCCCTGTTCGCGACCGGGCGCGCGGCGACGTTGAGGGACACCGGGGTCGCGCGGACGACCGTCTTGAACCCTGGTAGTTCAACGGAGCGGAGCGAGGAGTTGGATGGTCAGCGACGCGTCCGGAGGAAGAGGCGTGGGAATCGATCGACCTCTGCGTGGCGATTAACCCTCGAGGGATAGGGTTTCGGTGTGGCGCCTTCGACGAGCGCGAAAGCGCCTTTGGCGGCGTCGACGGGACGCGGCACGCCGCGGACGAATCGTCCGCGCCTACACGCGCGCACGCGACGCGCGCGGGACGACTCAACACGCTCGTGCGTGGGAAGAGCCGCCGCGTCCGGGCGGACGCGGCTTCCGCCGCTAGATTTCGTTCGCGCGAGAGTCGAGCGTCGGGATTCGCGCACCAGTCGCGCCGGACGAGGAGGTGACGGAAGTGCGAGGCGCGCTCGCGCGGACGAGAACCGCCGTGGTCATCATAGCGGCCATCTTGTGCCTAAAGGTGTGAAGCTCGCGTCCTGTAGACGGCGCGCTCGCGTTGTGGGGGTCGACGTGTAAATCCCCGCGAAAAGCCGGACTACCGGAAGAGCGTCATCCGCTTTCCGGTCGTGTAGAGTGTCGTGTAGCGCGCTCCGGTTTTTTCTTCTGGTCCGAAACCGTCGGCCTCGGAGTTTCCCGTTGCAGAAAACATCGGTCGCGCACTCGTCGACGCGCGCGATGGCTGCCGACGGGTCGCCGCCGAAGGGGCCTACCCCGCCCGGGGCGCTGCGCGTGAACACGGACGCCCCGACCGTGGAGGAGGACGTCCTAGACGCGCGACTCTTGCGCGTTGTCGCGGTCACGTGGAACATGAACAACCGACGCTTCCCCGAAGACGTGACGCCGATGCTCGCGCCGTTGTTCGACGGTCGGACGACGCCCGGGGACGCCGAGTCCGCGTGCGACGTCTTCGTCGTCGGCGTGCAGGAAGCTCCGGGGAAGAAGGAGATGGAAGGCTTCTCCGACGCCGTCGTGCACGCCCTGGGCGGGTTCTCGAAGTTCGCGCACCTCGACGCGGTCACGTTGGACCCGGGAGGTTGGATACAACTGCATCTGTTCATGAGGAAGAAGCTCGTGAAGTACGTCTCCGATTTCAAGGTCGACGCGGTATCGTGTGGGATCGGAAAGGTGTACGGTAACAAAGGCGCGGTCGGGGTCTCGTTCTCGTACGCGGGCGCGTCGATGTGCTTCTTAAACGCGCACCTCGCCGCGCACCTGGAAAAAGTCAAACAGAGAAACGCGGACTACCACCGGATCGTGAAGACGATGTTCGCCCCGAAAGGGCGCAAGTCCAGGGCGTTGTACGACAAAGAGAACGCGCAAGTCGCTCGAGAGACCGCCGACGCGGACGGGTGGGGAGGCGCGGACGACCTCACGAGCGAGCGGATATACCCGACGGCGCCGTCGCAGCCCGGGACGCCGATCGACCCGACGCGTCCGACGCCGGCGACGCCGAAGATGTTCGGAGGACTGTTCAAGAAGAAAGGTTGGTCCGCCGCGGACGGGTTCGACTTGTGCGTGTTCATGGGGGACTTAAACTACCGCGTAGAGGGGAACAGGACCGCGGTGGACAAAGTCATGGAGCTCGGGATGTGGGAAGTGATGCACGCGAACGATCAGCTCGCGGTGGAGAGAAACGCGGGGAGAGCGTTCGCGGGGTGGTGTGAGGCCGAGCTGACGTTTCCGCCGACGTACAAGCTGAACCGTGGGTCTGCCACGGAGTACGACACGTCCGCGAAACAGCGCATACCGTCGTGGACGGACCGCATCATGTGGATCTCGTCGGCTCGGGGACGCTTGTCGTGCCCACACGGCGCGGACGTGTACGCGTCCGTCCCGGGGGTGCGGACGTCCGATCACCTCCCGGTCCTCGCTCGCATAGAGGTCGCGATCGGGGAGTAGACGAGGGGTAGACTAATGTATTAGAGATGCTAGTAGCTAGTCAACTCGAGGACGAGATCGCGTTCTGCGCCTCCGCGAGACGATCCCGGACCGCGGCCATCACTCGCGCGTCCCCGTCTCCTCGCCCTCTGCTCGCCGCTCGGTACACGTCCTCCAAGCTCGCGACGTCGTTCGTCATGTGCGACAGCGCGTACGCGCTCTCGAGGTCCCCGCGAGAGGCGAGCCACTGCACCGCGCGTCGTATGACCGCCAACGTCCCTTGTCTCACGTCCGGAGGACCGTCGCGGGCGAGGCGCCAGGCCGCGGGCGCGGCGGTCTCGATCGTCGACTCCGCGGACGACGCGTTTTCCGCGCGACGCATCGCGTCGACGACGAGAGCCTCCAGCGCGGGCAGGTCCTTCGCGGCGTTGGCGATCTCTATGGAATGCGCGGTCGCCATTTCCCACGACCGCGGCCGCAGCGAGCGCGGATGGTCGTCGCGGCGCGCCGAGGTGTGCGTCGGGTTTCAAACCGAGGCTCGACTACCTGACTCCGGTCTCGGACGGACCAAGACAGGAACAGAAGCCACGTCGAGGCGGCGTGCCTCGACGTGAAGGAAAGCCCGTCGCACTCGACGCCGCGCGACGCACGCGCTCGCACACCACCTCCGCTGCGTACGCGAGAACACGCCGCCTCGTCCTTCGCACGACGCCGCGATACCATGCTGAAGCCGTCCACCGGAGCGTTTCTTCTCGCGCTCGTGTGTTCTCTCTCGACTTTCGTTTCCGCGCAGGAAGCGTCCGCGCCCGTGCCTGCGGGGAAGCTCTCGAATGATCAACTCGCGGAGATGGCGCTCTGGCCGCCGGTGCAAATTCGCGATCTCCTGAACGGCGTGGAATCACCCGCCGGCGCCGCGGCGCCGACGTCTTCGCTTCCACCGAACGCGCCGCCTCCCCCGCCGGTGGACCTTCTCTTCGTGCTCCAGGCTCGACGCGCGCGTCTGGAGCCGAACGACGACGGCGGCATCGTCGGCGGGACGCTGCTTCTGACGGACATCCAGGAGACGATCGTCTCGTTCGCGGATCGACCGTATCGAACCTTCGACGCGATACCGGTGACGGAGTTTTTCGAGTATCAGACCGTCGTGGACTTCTTCGGAGGCAGGAACCCGCCGAACGCGATTCTCAGCGGCGAGTTACCATCCGACGTCGCCGCTCAAGCGAACGACGCTGGTGCGTCGTCGACGGTACCGTATCGACGTTTACTCGGTACCGTACTAGGAAAGGTATCATTTGACCCAAAGAAACCTCGCGAGGTGAGGTTCGACCTTCCCGCGGGGGCGGACGTATTCGCGGCGAACGGAGAAGTCCGCATTTTGAACGAAACCGTTTTTGAAGAAGCCAAAGGTTTCGACATCACCCCAGAGGAGGGAGACGATGTCGTCTTCCCAACGTTGGAACACGTCTCGTTGTTCATAGATCCGCTTCAAATCGATCGATCGCACGAGATGGAAACGCACGACGAGGAAGAAACACACGAACAGCGCGGCTGGGGCGGGAACCGCAAGCTTCTTCAACGCCGCGGCGGCGGGTTTCGCGGCGGACGCGGCGGACGCGCGGGCGCCGTTCGCGTCGGAGGAGGCGGTTTCGCCCGAGCCTCCACCGGTCGACGCGGGTTCAACAGAGGCGTCACGAACAACTTCATTCGGGGCGGGAACACGTTCGTCGGTGGACGGGGGGGTCGCGGTCTCGTCGGCGGCGCCGGCTTTTATCCTGGGGTCGGCGGCTTCGGAGTCGGCGGGCTGGGTTACGATCCGTACGGATACGGATACGATCCTCTGTGGAACAACAGAGCGCTCGCGTACGCGGCACCGGTGCCGATCCAAGTCAACACGCCCGTCCCCGTCCCCGTCCCCGTCCCCGTTCCAGAAGCCCCCGCGCCGCCCGTGAAGCCGACGCTCGACCAGGTCGTGTCCGCTCTCCGAGGGACGTGGCGCGGAGACGGCGGCGGCGCCGGGATGGGCGCGATCGTCCTCAACGCCGACGACGGCGTCACGTTGACCGCTTCTCCGAGAGGATGCGAAGGATGCACGAATCCCAGCTGCCGTTGGGAGACCGCGACGGGACCGATAACGATCGCGGAGGACGGAGTCGTGTCCGTTTCCGCCGCGTTCACCGCGTGCGGTGGCGCCAGGGATTTCAACGCGCGAGGCACGCTCGAGACGGCGACGAACGGAAGGAACGTTCTGTACTGGTCGCCCTCGACTCACTCCACGCAGTGGATTCGCAACTGAGTCAATCACGCAACGCTCACAGTCTTGCTTTTGTTTCAACGAAACGCTATGCCTACACGTACCTAATTTGTGGGTTCAACTCTCATTTCGCGTCTTGCCCCCACCCCGCATTTAAGTGCTCGTCGGACCACGTCAGATCCCTGACCTTCAACACCATCGCGTCGAAGTCGAAATCTTTCTGGTTGTGATTGAACGGCTTCACGAATTTTTCGTATAAATCATCCTCCGCGTAGAACGTGTGACACAGCCGCACGAGTCGAACCGCCTCTTGCGTCGTGAGGTGCTCCGCCGCGCCCGCGGTGGTCTTGTCCACGTGCACCGCCTGCACGAGCGCGAGACCTTTCGACGCGGCGAGCTCAGGGTAGTGCGACGCGACCAACATCGGCGTCGCCGCGTCTTGCAATTTCCTGAAGTCTTCGATCGCGGTGAAGGAGACGTACGGCATCTTGCTCTGCACGACCAACGTGAGGTACTGGGACATGCTCTTGTGCAGAGGCATCACGAACATGGGACAGACTTTCGAGCGATCGCTCAGGGCGTCGTACACCCTCGGCTCCACGATCGCGCCCGTCTTCCCAGACTTCCCCTCGTGATATTCGCGCCAGATCTTCACGACGACGTCCGCGTTCTCTTTCTCCAGGAGGTCGACGTGCGTCACCTCCCCGAGCGTTTTCCCCGGCGGTATCAGGGTGCTCATCCCCGATCGTCGCTCGGGCGTGGGCACGGCGCTCCACCGCGGCGCCGTCGCGGGCGGCGGCGCGGAACCGAAGACGGTCGCGCCGCGATTGATCCGAATCGCTCGCAGTGCTCTCGACGTGCCTCGCATCGCGGCCATAGCGCGCGAACCCGAGGCTACGCCCCCGCAGCGCCGACCACTGTGCGGACGAAAGCGACGACTGGACCGCTCGCGCTCACAGTGACTGGAGGGCTTTGCCTTAAAAAATGTTCATCGGTCAGTTGAAAGGGGACGCGATCAAATGTTGAAACTATGGGGTGGGTGAAAAACTGCCCCTGCTGGGCGCTGTCCATGTCCACTCAAAAACGAAGTTTCGAGAAGACTTGATCGTCGCGCGCGCGCACTTCGAGACGCACCACGCACGCCTCGCGTCCCTCCGCCAGCATGGAGTTCATGCCCAAGCGCGCGTGGAAAGAATGGGACTACAACGGCGCGATGAAGAAGGGTAAGGTCTCGAGAGCGGGGACGTTCGAGAACGAGCAAGGCCTATCCATAGCTTTTTACTCGTGGGAAGTGCCTAATCCGACGGGGGTGGTGATCTTCAGCCACGGGCACGGCGTGCACGCGACGTTCGAGCTCTTGACCAGCGTAAAATCCCCGGGGATACGGACGTCGTACAATGGGACGTGGGTGAAATCTTTCAACGACGCCGGGTTTAGCGTTTTCGCGCTGGACCATCAAGGCTGCGGCCGCTCGGATTACGCGCGAGGGAAGCGGTCGTTCTTCGAAAGAATAGACCACTTGGTGAACGATTTCTCGAGATTCGTGAGGCTCGTAAGAGACGAGGTCGGACCCGAGTTGCCGACTTTTTTGTTAGGCATGAGCATGGGCGGTTACGTCGTCGTGAACGCGGCCATCAACGACGAGACGATCGCTGATGGTGTGGCGCTGCTCGCGCCGATGTTGTCGCTGAACAAACTCGCGTCCAAAGGAATAAATCGGGTCTTGCTCCCGCTGTTGACGGTAATATCCAGGTTCTTACCTACCCTGCCCATGGCGGAGACCGCGAGAAACACGAAATTTCCTCACTCGCAGAGAGAGGTCGAGATGGACTCGCTGACGTGGCCGTCGGGGGTGAAACGCACGCGCGCGCGAGTGGCCGCCGAGTACTATCTGGGGACGCAACGCATACAGAAGCGCTTGCACGAGATGAACGTTCCGTTCATCGTGTTTCACGGAAGAGACGATCCGATGACGGACCCGGAGAGTTCGGAAATGCTCTACCAGCGAGCGGCGTCGAGTGATAAGTCGCTGCAGTGGGTGGACAATGTGTTTCACGATTTGATGCACGAGAAACCGACGTCCGCGAGGGTGTGTGCGGCGATCACGGACTGGTTTCTCACCCGCAGCGATAGGACGAAACCTAAGGCGAAGTCGAGTGCTCGCGGCGACGCGAAATAGCGAGAGCGCGTATCGGGGAACGATTCGATGACGAGAGAGGAAAAGTTATGTGATGGCAGTCAACGCGAAGCACGCGACGACAGTCTGGTCAAGCTGATGAGGATGACGTCTACCTTCATATGTTACTATAGTGCCTCTATACCCTATCTAGTCGATCCACGTGTAATGTGCATCACAAAAACACAATACAGACACGTTGTTTTCACCACAGTATCCATCATGGACACGTTGTCAGCGCCCAAAACCTGTTCCTCGGACGACTAACGCAGAAAATTTCACCGTAGCTGCGACGCTACTCGCCGCGGTCTCAAGCCTCTGTCTCACCTCTTTGGACAACTCATTATTCTCCAGTACGACAGTTAAACCTCTGACCCATGAAAAAATCCCGGCTGAGTCCGTGAACACCTTCTCGAAGCATTCCGCGAGTGCGGCTGCTCCTTCTTCTCCCACGTCGTTGTCTGATAAATTTACAGCCTCGAGCGTTGGTACCTCCGCGAGGATATCCGCGATGGCGGACGCGCCTTCGTCGCCTAGTCCGTTGCCTTTGAGATTTAAGCTCACGAGCGATTTACACCCCACTAGTTCCTCGACGAGATCCCAAGCGCCACCATCGGCTATTGAGTTCATCGCCAGACCTAGATGTTTCAACTTGGGACACGCCGCAAGCGACGACGCGAGGGCGGCAGCGCCGACGTCGCCTACGCCGTTGCTTCCTAGGTGCATTGTTGTCAGATTTTTGCAAGATGGAAGCGAAGGAGCCAACCACGCGAGTCCAGGATCGGTTAGTGAACACCCGCGTAGGTCGATGTACTCGAGATCAGGAGTGCCAACTGGAAGTGCTTCCGCGAGTTCCGCTCCGCAAGCAGGACCAATTTCATTCCCGCTGAGAATCAAGTGCGTCAACAAAGGTGTCTTCCCAAGACGAAGTGCGGTGGCGATGTCTGACAGACCGAGCGCGGTGATTTCGTTATTGGACAAATTCAGCGTCGTGAGTGATCGCGGGAACGCCCTCGCGAGTGCTGCCGCTCCTCCGTCACCGATGTGGCAGTGTGCAAGAGTCAACGAAGAAAGCGCGGCGCAAGAAGCGAAGCCGACGGCGAACGCCTCTGCGCCAGCATCACCGAACGGGTTTCTCGACAAGTCCAGGGTGTGTAAATTCGGGCAAGACGACGTGAAATCGCCAACCACACCCGCGGCAACGGAACCTATCTCGTCTCCATTAGCGTGGAGCAGAGCGAGCGACTGTTTACACGAGGACAACCCGCGCGCCATGGAAGGCCATTTGTCTCCGATCCAACACTCGCGCACTGTGAATTTTGACACGCTTCCACAGAGAGGCGACGCACCAAGTGCCTTGCTGAGGACTTCAACTTGATCTTGGGTGACGGCAAACGGGCCAGTCGCGTCGACGATAAGAGACCCTGCGGGTGAACGTTCATTCCCCAACCCGGCAGCACGACATGTTTCCGGTAAAATGTCGTCGATGTGCTCGGGACCGATGGTAACCTCGAGCACATGCTCTCGGGTGACGATCGACGGCGGCGGTGCAATCTCCTCGACTTCGTCATCATCACAATCACCAACACACCGTATCAGAAGTAAGCACGTTCCTCTCGGCAGCGAATGCCCATCGAATGAAAAGTCAACCCCCGACGGTGAGAACGAACGCAGCGGGACGACCTCCACGGCGAGTTCCAACTCACGGAGCGCGTCGTAAAGCGCCCTGTCCACGGCGGGCCAGCGCGGGATGTACGCCAACGCCGTCACCCCGCGCGTCTTCGCCATCGCGAGCTTCGCGGTCTGAAGGAACGTCCTCGCGGAGGTCGCGGAGTACACGACGTCGCTGCCGAGGACGACGTCGAACGCGCCGCGCTCGAGGACGTCGTCTCGCGGGTACAGCTCCGCTCCCCAGGCGACGTTCGCGACCCTCACGGCGTCGCCCGCGCACGTCATGTCCGCGGCGTTGAGTTCAACGTTGCGTCGCAGTCGTTCCACGACCATGTCGTTGCTGTCCGTGAGGACGATCTCCTTGCACACGCGCCCGGCGAGAAGGCCGGGGACGCCTATGCCAGCTCCCAGCTCGAGAACACGCGAATCTCGCATCAACCTCTGCCCTCTCTCGGATAGTATGAAGTGGCACAAGATCGGCAGCGCTTGCCACGCGACGTGCCCGGTCTCATCGCACGCTCGGGACGACGTCTCCTCCGGAAATTCTGCCGCGCGTTCGGCGTGGACGACAACCTGCGGCGCGGACGAGGTGGTGAGAACTGGAAGGGCTGACGAGATTCGTAACAACGTGCGGGAACACACCGTCTCGCCGCCGCGATTGAAGACGTACTCCGCGGGAACCGACGTCATCGCACGCGGGCTGAAGCGACGGTCCTCGATGGCCTAAACTCGCCACCCCATCGGTTCGGCGCTCTCGAGGAGGCCTCGCGGCGAGACGCGAAGTGAACGAGTATACGCGTCAGCAGCAAAAATATCGAGTCTTCGTTTTCTCGTTCAAAGGACGTCACTTGTCGGATTCACTCACGTGTATTTCCGCGTGCGACCACGGCACGCGGTAGGGCTGCCGAAGTCAAGATGCCACCAAAAAAGAATCCCTTATGCGCACGAATAAAGCGGCTCATGCAAGCCGACGAGGATGTCGGAAAGATTGCGCAGGCGACTCCAGTTCTCATGGGTACGTTTCCATCAACCCCAAGAAATCGCGCTTCAAATCCCCACTTCTACCGAGTTTTGTAAAGCACCACGCTGATCCCCTGCGTCCTCTCTCACCGCAGTACGAGCGCTGGATTTATTCGTCGAGGAACTCATGAACGCAACGACGAGCATCGCGACCGCGCACAGCGCGAAGACGGCGAGCGCTGGGCACTTGAGGGCGGCGATCATGGGGAACGAAAAATTCGACTTTTTGAAGGACATCGTCGAAGCTGTTCCAGATCTTCCACAGCCAGCGGCGGCGGACACGGTCGCGCACGGTTCTCTCGACGATGAAATTGTGGTGGGATCACTCGACGGTCCAATCGATGAAGAGCCGCCAAAACTTCCGCCGAAAGAGCCGACGAGGGCCGGTAAACGAAAGAGAAAACCGACGCCGAAACAGGAGGAGTTGGACGAGGAGGAGGACGACGCGCTTCCCGCGGCGGCGCCGGAGGTGGTCGAGGAACTGGCGCCGGAGCCGGCGCAGCCGGCGCCCGTGGTAGCGACGGAGGGAACGCTGGGGGGATCAGGAGAGGGTGAACCTGTGCCACCGCCTGTCCTACCTTCCGTCGGAACGCTGGGCGACTCGGACGACGACTACGACGACTTGTGACAGCGTGTGATAAACTCTATCCTAACTTTCTTCACGCTTCTCGTTCCGGTTCCGGCTGCTGCTGCACCGGCTGCGCGATCGCGGGCGCGAGGGCGGGAATACTCTGAGGAGCGGTGCCCTGCTTACTCGCTCCCTGGTTACTGTTCGCACTCCTAGATTGGTCCACGCGCGGTGACGTCGGAAGCGGGTTAAACAGCGCGTTCTCCTCTGGCTCGAGCTCGAGCTCGAAAAACGGGTGCTTCAACGCGTCCGCCGGGGTGATTCGGTCCTCTGGGGTGAACTCGAGGAGCTTGTGCAAGAGGTTCGTGAGGTGCTTCGCCGTCGCTCCGTCCAGTCGACCGTAGATGATGTCCTGCAGCCTATCCATCTTCATCACCGCCCGCTCGCTCTCTCGGCTTTGGCTCCCCTCCGGCCAGTTCAGCTCTTTTCCGTTGCGGAAGTACTTCTGCGCGTGTCGATCCGCGCGGGAAATCACGTTTCTCCCAATCGGCCCGAGTAACACCTCCATCATCGCGAGGTGTTCGAGGTTTTCGTGCGTCTGAAACAGCGCGTCACCAGTGAGCAGCTCGACTAAAATGCACCCGACGCTCCACACGTCGCACGAGTACGACCAGCCCATGCCGAGGATGACCTCGGGGGCTCGGTAATGACGCGTCGACACGACGGTGGAGTGGTACTGGTTCTCGAACGTCGCGCTGCCAAAGTCGATGAGCCTGATCGTCGGGTCCGTGGGAACTCGTTTAGTGAACTTGCTCCCCGACGACACCGGGACGCGCTGGTACGCGCTAGAGAGCAGGAGAATGTTTTCCGGCTTCAAGTCCGTGTGCACGAGCTTCAGCGAGTGCAGAAACGCGACCGCGCGTAAGAGCTGGCGGCCGTAGTTTTGCACGAGGTTCAGCGAAAACGGCTTGTAGTGGTTCTTTCGAAGGAACTCGAAGAGACTCAGCCCACACTTCTCGAACACCATGCATATGTGTCCGCGGTAGTCGAACCAGCTCTGCATCTTGATGCAGTTGTACTTCCCTTCCGGGTCGGACTTTTGCACCGTCTTCAAGACGTCGATCTCGATCATCGCGGCGTCGCGGTACTTTTGGACGTTCCGAATGATCTTCACCGCGCAGTAGCTCCGAGACTTTCGGTCCCAGCACTCTAAGACGCGTCCAAACGTGCCTTCTCCTAGCGGGGCGAGAATTTTATAGTACGGCGTGATGCTCTCCCCGAGTTCGTACTGCAAGTGGCCGTCTTTGTCGTCCGGGCGATGCGGCGGTGATTGATGCACTTTCCCAGACCCGGACGTGCCTTTCGACGACGTCGCGCGATTCGTCCCTTCCACCGTCTCCGCGGAAGCGCCCGAGGTTTTCCTCTCCACGAGCGCTTCTTCCTCGTCTCTCTTACGCTTCTGCGAGCGCGTCACGGCCGCGTCCGTCCTCCCGAGCTCCTCCCCTTCCCCCGCTCCCTGCCGCGGCGGGTTCGTCTCGCCCTCCGTCGGAGGCGCGGCGGGGGGCAGGAGCGGCTCCATCACGACGGCCGCTGGAGTCCCCGAGGCGCGCGCGGCGAGAGCGTTCGCACGGTGAGATCGAAGGTGATCTCCGGGTAATTCGCGTGCGCGCAACGCTAGACCTCGACGGAACGACCACGACGCGCGTCTGCGAGAGGTCACGCGAAGCGGTCAATTCACGGAGCGAAGGGGCGCTTTTTCCTTGGCGACGTGCCGCGACGAGATCTCGCCTGCTACGGACCGAGGCGACGTGCGAGTGGCCTAAGACGCGTCCGCTCGTCGGTGCTGGTATCGGTCGACTGTCACACGTCGACGGCGCGCGCGATACTTCACGCGACTCGTTTGCGCGGCGCGGAATATCGCGCGGATGCTGTCGGGGCCTTTTCTCGTAGTTTTCTTCACGCGGCGCGGCGCGGCGGCGAAAACGAGCGAAATAGCCGCCACGTCTCGGAGAACAGCGAACACACCGAGAGGAGCTCCTCCTCCGCCGCACGAGCCGGTCGAAGTCATGAGCATGAGCATGCTGTCTTCACGCTTGAACGCGATGCCATCGCCGCTGCGCCTCTCCCGGTCCGCGAAGGAAGCGACGGTCGCGCGACGCGGGGCGCCGCAGGTGGTCGCGATGGCGAAAAAAGACAAACGCAAAGCCGCGAGGAAAGCGGAGAAGAAAGCGGAGATGAAGACGATGACATCGAAATCTAAAGGCGGGAACGACGAGCCCGAGAAGCCGAAAGCGCCGTCGGCTCCGAAGCCGTACGAGAGCACCTCCGCGGTCATGCAGTCGCTGACGATTTGCGGGTCGTACAAGGAGAAGACCGGAGAGAAGCTCTTGGATGGGGAAATATTGGTTCAGGAAGCCGCGGAGAGGCTCTGGAACGCGCCGTTCGTGTGCGCGAGCCATGACGCGTCGGACGTGTTCAACTACGGGAACAAAGCCGCGCTCGAGCTGTGGGGGCTCTCCTGGGACGACTTCGTCGGGATGCCGTCCACGAAGTCAGCCTCGGACGAGGACGCGATCCAATCCGAACGCCGCGAGCTTTTGGATAAGGCCGCCGCTTCCGGGGTCATCAAGGACTACAGCGGCGTGAGGCAAGCGAGCGACGGGCGTCGCTTCCGCGTGACAGGGGCGACGGTGTGGACGATCACGGACAGAGAAGGGAACAAGACTGGACAGGCGGTGCGGTTCGACACGTTCGCGTGGCTCGGCGAGAACGGCGAGGAGACGGAGATGACCGTCGCAGACGGGGGGGAGCTCGTGGAGAAGTCATCCGGGGCTGGGGACGGCGACGCCACCGCGGACGCCGCGCCGTCTGCGTCTGATATAGCGGCGGCGGCGGAAGCCGTGGAAGAAGCGGCCGCGAAGGTGCGTAATCTAAAGGAAGGAGACGGATTAACGAACGCCGATCCAGAGGTTCAGGCGGCGGTGTCCGAGCTCCTCGCGAAGAAGAGCGCGCTCGCCGAACTCGAAGAGCGAGCGGCTGTTTAGCGGTCTTTTAGCTAGCTCTAGCGCTCTTCACGTGCGACTTAATCCTCTCTTCCTACGACGCGAAGTATAAAATCATCGGGTTGATCATCTCGTCGCTGTTCGGTGCCGTCGCGCTGTTCGGGTCCAAGTAATCGCGAGTGATGAAGAACGATTCCTGGCCGTTCGAAGGAACTTCCGTGCACGCCGTCTTCCAGCCCTTTGCGAAATACCGACAGAGTCCTCCGCTTGCGAACGCGTGCGCGTACACGAGGTCGGTACCCCACGCGCGGTCGTCAACGGATGACACGACTCGAACGTTCGCGGCGGAGATGAAACTCGTGGCACCACCGCTTTGATACGCCGCGATGTTGCTGAACATCGCGTTCTTCTTTGCGACGTGATTGACGCCGACGAAGAGCGCGACGAACGGTCGGTCAGGCAGGGCTAAATCACTGATACCGTACGCGCAGTCCGATGTCTCCCCGAAGCACGCGGATTGAATGCGTATCTGTCGCGCGGCCCCGGTTCGGAAAGGAGAGTACGACCGCGAAGTTAAACACCTGTCTCGGTCGACGTTCACTGTAGATATTTTCCCCGTTTGCATGTACTTTAGCCCGGAATCAACAAGGACCCGCTTGAGCTGCTCCGCGCGTCTGTACAAAGAGCTCTGCAAGTGGCGCTCGTCGTGTATCAGCCTCGATGGCGAGGGTTGCGGCTTTAAAGCGAAGGGCCGACCGCGAAAGTTCCTCGGCGCTCGAGCGATGAACACGCTGTTCCACCGAAGCTTCGAGTACTCACCGAGGGCATCGTTCCCGGGCCACATCGCGCTTCGAAATGAAAAGGTAAGCTGATCCGAATCCATGATTCGATCGGTAGCGAGCTCTTCGACGTTTAACGTGACCTCGTCGATTCCCGCCGTGAGGAAGGCCTCAGAGACCCTTTCAAACGTCAGCTCGTCTTTCGTCGAGACGAGGACTATAGGTTTCGAGAACACCGGACATCGTTCGCCCATGAACAGCTCTGCATCGCACGCATGATTCCACGTCGAGTTCCTCAGCGTGAGCATGTTGACGCGGTTATTACCGGCGGTCGCGGACACGACCCGACCTCTTCGTCGCCAAACGTACGTGCTCGCCGAGAAGTACCTAGACGGCGGGGGAGCGCAGAACGTCATCACGAGCGCGTCCGAGGGGCCGAGGCGAAAGACGGGCGAGATGCCGCCCGAGAACGATGGACGCGCGTAGATCATCGCCGGGTTCCCGATGCCGTTCCAATTGGTCCCCGTCTCCTCTAGCGCCGCGAGTTCAGCGTCGTGGTCGTGCGTAAAGTGAAAAACGCCTTCGTCCCGTCGCCATCCGTCACCGCCTAGTATATCGAACGCTTCGTCCGAGAGCGCGCGCGCCGCCGCCGTCGGATCGCCGTCAGCGCTGTCGCACGAGAACGCCACGGCCGTTCGAGGCGCGATGAACGCCGCGGAGAAAGCGACCGCGGCGAGGAATAGCGAGAACATAGAGGTCGTTTTTCGCGTTCGTCGTTCGCGCGCGTCCCTCAGTCGGTTGTGGCGACGCGCGAGCGAGCCGGGGACGAGTCTTCGCCCACGCTGACGTACAGTACATGTGGACGCGTCGGTCGTCCGCTACGTCGCGTCGAAAGAGTGATCGCGCGCCGCGCCCACTCCGTCCTCGTGGCGTCGAAACTGGCCGAAAGCACTTCACGCGTCCGCTCGTTTTCGGTTGGGTTCGAGTGCCGTTTTCGTCCCGTCCGAGCGTTTCCGTCCTAAACCGTCGAGCGAGCGAGCGGCGCCGTAGTCCGCGTGCGCGTGAAGAGTGCGGCGCACGCATCCATCGAAGTTCACGCACACGCCAGTACTGCCGCGACACGTAAGGCGTCGAGATGACCATCTTACAGGTCACCCTTCAGCCGTTCGGCATCTTGAACGCGCTTCGAAACCGCTTCGTCATTCCGTTCGCCATTTCGTTCTTGCAGCGCATCGCGCTCTTCAACCCGAAGGAATCGTTCACGTATAAAACTGTCGGTGGGTTACAACGCGCTGCTTTCCCTCTAACAGAACGTCGAAACCCGCGCGCGCGCCGATGACTGTCGAGCGTCCGACTCGGCGACGTTCGACGTTCCTCCCGGAACTCGCTTCTCGAACCGACGTCTAAATCCGCCTCCTCGTCCTCTCGGCGCAGATTGGCTGACCGTCATACTCGCGACGTTGACGATGATGATAAGCGTGATTTTTTACGTCATGCTCGAGACAGACACGTACGGAAAGCTCCGTAAGGTGTTCGATTCGCGCCCGTGGAGGAACGGGGAGAACGTGTATCTCGCCTCGGACGCGTCCGCGGTGGACGCGCCAGAGGCGAACCGCGAGTGCCCGTTTTCAGACAAGACCGCGAAGGGGAGCTGTCCCATCTGCTGCACGTGCACGTCTAAGGATGGCTATCACCATGGCGACCCTGCGAGGATGCACAACAACTTCGGCGTCGCGATGATCGAGTACGAATTAGCGCGCAAGGCTCTTGAACGCGAAGACAGCCTCGTTTTGGGTCGCATCCAACTTGACACGCTCGTGAACTACCGCGGCAACTACCTTTTCGGAACTCTGAGCCCTTCATGCAAGGGCTGCTACATGAAAACGTGGTGCTGGAACGTTGGGTATCGCATGACCTGGCAGTCCACTATCGTAGCTTTCAACGCGATGTTGTGCTCGCTCATCTTCCAGTCCGACATCAACCTGTTTTATGCAGATCTGAAGAACATCCTCCTGTGCATTTCCTGCTTCTTCTCCGTGTCGACCCTCGTCATGCAGCTCGCACTTCTCGCAACCGCGGTTGTCTTCATCAACGAACATTCGTTCATGGACAAGTCCGCGATACCGAGGTGGCTGCAAGGGAGGAAAAACTCCGCTCTCATGAAAGTCATCGAATACTTCGCAGATCCGTGTGCTAAATACGGCGTCCCGACGACGAAGAAATATTGGAGCTGGGTGTCCAGGCCGCCGAGGAAGAAGTGGCGACGCGAGTAAGTTGTTACCTCCACGCGTCGCTGATATTCGTAAGATGACTAGTTCTACGTTTCTAATCTATATAAATCTGTCGGCGTGCCTCATATCCTCAGACGAGTCCAACGAATTTGTTTTCACCGCTGTTCCGAAGTGTGGCGAACCGACCCGCGAGTTCGTCCCTGAGCTCAGCTTCAAGGGTTTTTTCCCGCTCGTTGACCGCCTCCGCGAGCTCTTTTTGAAGCTCGTTCACAGTGGCGTCGTACAGATCCGTGACGGCGCTGACTTTATCCCCCAGCTGCGTCAGCATGCTTTCGAGCTCGGCTATGCGCGACTTGATTTCCCGCTTAAACGAACCAGCGACCTTCAGCTTGGCGTTCTTCTCCTCGCTCAGCGCCAACACGACACCATCGAATTCATCCTGCAGTTCTGACTTGAAGTTCTCGAGCTCCCTCCTCGCCGCTTTCCGAATCCGCACCTCTTCGTGCTTCTTCGCGACCATTACCTGTTCCTCACGGAGCAGTGCCAACTTTTCCTCCAGGTGCCTCGCCTGATCTTCTAGTCTGCGTTCCTCGTCCTCGGCCTCATCCACGGTACCGACGCCACGCGATGCCTCGTTTCCGTCTGCTCCGAACTCATCGATACCTTCCCAGTGCCCTTTCTCCGCGGGTGACCTGCTGCTCTCGCATTTCTCGCTCCCTTTGCGCGTTCGAGAAGCCGTCTTCCCCTTTCTCGAGTTGTTGTGCGCGCCTCCCCCGCGCGCAACTTGACCTTGGTCCCGCGCATGGTCGCCCCCGTCGCCTCTTCGCCGATGCATCTTCACTCGAGCGGCATCCAGCTTTTCATTAGACGGTGCGAGGCCGTCGTCGTCATCGGACGCCCACAGATGCTCGTCCTCCATGCGCGGCGCGTTCTGTTCAAAACTGACCGGACGATGCATCTCACAAATCACTTCCTCAGCACGAGACAGGATGGGAAAGCGCCGTGGTGGTCGCGGAGGGGACTCGGGGTACGAGGACCAATATGGCGGCGGCTGGTCCGGCGGCGGGAGAGACCACGACAGAAACTTCGGAGGGAAGAGCGGAGGAGGCGGCGGCGGTGGAGGAGGGGGCGGCACAGGTGGCGGAAGTGCGGGGGGCGGGAAGCCGGGATCAAATGTTCAGTACCAGCGGCAGCTGCCAAAGTTCCTGCAAGCCCACGCGCATCTGCTCAACCAGGAAGGGTTCCAGGAAGACGCGAAAAATGCGTGGGAAGACTACGCGCACTCCGACCAGCTCGCGAAGTACGGGGACGAGGACGACGTCGAAGGGAACGCGAGAAAAGGATTAGGCAGCGGGGCGGTGAACCACAAAGCATTGGGGTTGTCAAACGACGCGGAGGAGAAGGAACAGCTCGCGAAGGAGGAGAAAGGGAAAGGAAACCGAGCCTTCCAGGAAAAGCGCTTCGAAGACGCGATAAAACACTTCAACGTTTGCGTGAAGCTCGAGCCGCTGAACCACGTGTACTTCAGCAATCGGTCCGCGGCGTATGCGAAGCTGAAGCGATACGAAGAAGCGCTGAAAGATGGGCTCGCCGCCGTGAAGCTGAACGGGAGCTGGGTGAAAGGGTACACTCGCGTCGGGGCGGCGAACATGGGGCTAAACCGATTTACGGACGCGAGGGAGAGCTATGAGAAAGCGTTAGCCCTGGACGAAGATAACGAGCAGATTAAATCGAGCTTGAAGGAAGCGAAGAAAGCGGAGGAAAGCGCGCTCGCGGCGGGGAAGTTCACGTTTCAAAGCAAGAGGAAAGGGAGCGACGACGCGGATATTTCCACGGCGAAGAAGGTAAAAGTGAAGGGAAACACGAACGCGAAGTTGTTGTCATTTCAAGAGGAGGATTGAGCAACTGCACCAGCCCAGCGAAGACGTGTCAGTCTAAGTCCGCGATGGTGTTCGAAGACGACGGCTCGACAGATTTCGTCTCCGCCGCCGTGACTTGCTGTGTGTTTTGCCGTGCCGCTGCTTCCTCAGCCTCAAAACGCTTCCGCATCGCCTTGAGTTTAGCCGCCTGCTTCTTGCGCTTCTCCTCGCGCATCGCTTTCTGAAGCCGTGGAAGTTTGTACAAGTCCTCGAGATTCGAAATCACGGGAACGTCAGGGTTCTCGCGGATGGCTTTTTGTTCTGGAGTTTCTTCTTCCTCCGGTTCGCTCTCCCAACCGCCTTCATCACCGTCGAGGCGAATGTATTCCGTCATAGCGATGTCTTCCCACTGTCGGACTTTATCCGGCGGCGGTGCAATAGCGACGACATCGATGTCGACGTCGTCGACATGGGCCGTCTCCGGGGACTCGTTTGATCGAACCTGAAGCGAATACGGGCTCTGGCCGATGTGAACTCCAGAGGACTCGACGACGACGCGGTAGAAACCCTTCTTCGACGGGGTAAACGACATCTTATACCGCCCTTCTCCGGTATCACAGATATCAACTTCGGTGATTTCGTCGTCGTGAGACGTGATCGTGACGTTCAGCGGGAGGTGATCTCCGATATTCCCCTGCACCGCGTTCCCGTGTCGGTCGAAAGCTTCGACGTAGAAAAACGCCGTCTCGAGCGTCGTCGCGACGCGGTGACCTTCGCCTGAGATTTGACACCGTTTAGGGAAAGGGCGCGCGGGAAGGATCCGAACGGGATAAGGCGAGTCCGCGACATGCTCTTCGTCACCGATCAGGATCGAACACGTGTATGAACCTGCCGCGGTGGTGCGAAAGCTCACCGCGTATGTCCCGTCGTCGTTGTCTGTAATTTCCCCGAACGCGACTGCCTTCGTTTCGTCATTTTCAAAGCGCACGTAGAACTCGTCGCCGCCGTTCATTCGCTTGTTCTTCAGCTCATCGCGGGCTTCGATGCCGAAGACTGTGGCTTCTCCCGCGATGCCTCGGCTCAGTCCGGGTCCGAAAACCTTCGTGAACGCCGGGTCCGCGGTGCTTTGCAGCCAGCAGTCTTCTTCCCACTCGCCGCGATATTTCGAGCCGTCTGCGTACGTGCACACGCCGTAGCCGTGTCGCATATCGCGCACCCACTCGCCTTTGTACACGTCCTTGCACGCGAAGGCGCAATTTCCCTTCCCGTGCCGCTTACCGTCTTGCCAGTTCCCTTCGTAAACGGTTCCATCCGGGTACAGACGTTTCCCGTTTCCGTCTTCCTTCCCTTCCTTCCACTCGCCGACGTATTTCCCTCCGCTCGCTGAAAAAACCATCGTCCCCGTTCCGTGTTTCATGTTCTGCTTCCATTCCCCGTCGTAAACTCCCTCGTTGCTCTTGTGCTTGCCTTTCCCGTGTTTCTCGTCGCTCTTCCACTCGCCGTCGTACGTTGCGCCGTCAGCGTACACGCATTTCCCGACGCCGTGTCGTTCGTCCTCCTTCCAGTCCCCAGTGTATTTGTACACGCCGGGTAAATGAAATGTCCCTTTCCCGTGTCGCGCGTCGTCTTTCCATTCCCCATCGTATTCCACGCCCTCGTCCCCGGACACGAGCTTGCCTTTGACGCGAGACCCGTTCAGAAACTTCCCCTGGAAGAAGGTGTTTCCGCCGCTGTACGTGTATCGCCCGTTTCCTTCGGCGACGTTGTCTACCCACTCGCCTTCGTACACGTCCCCGGTCGCGTAGCGAAACGTACCCCAGCCGTGCTTGAGGTCGGCTTTCCACTCTCCCGTGTACTTGCCTCCGTCGACGTAGACGCACACGCCGTGCCCATTCGCCTTGTCGTCGATCCACTCGCCGTCGTATGATAAGCCGCTGACGTACGTAAGCTTCCCCTTACCGTGACGCTTGTCGTCTTTCCAGGCGCCGTCGTAGTAATCGCCGTTCGAGCACTGGTGCATTCCCTTCCCGTGACGTATTCGATTGTCCACCGCCTCGCCCTTGTACACGTCCCCGTTCGTGTACTTTAGCGTGGTTTCCTCGACGGGCGACCAGTTCTCGGGCATAGCGGCGAGATCGAGGGCGTCGTCGGCGGGGACGTCGTCGTCGTCGTCGTCGCTGACGGCTTCTAACGTCACGTCGTTGTCGGCTCTTTTCTCCTCGGCGTTCGTCGCGGCTTTCAGAAGAAGCGACATGCGTTCCACCTCTCTTCGCAGGTCGTCCGTGGTAAGCGCCTCGATATCGGGCTCGTCGTCGCGGTCGTTCACCGCTTCGTCGTTGACGTCTTCCATGATGCGCATCGTGTCGGTGGTCGATCGTTTTGGGGCGGTGCTGCCGTCGTCTCGGGATGGAAGCGATGCGGCGTTTCGTCTCCCGAGAGAGAGGACTGGCTGACTGGCGACGCCGGCCGCGCCGACCCGGAAACGCCGATGCAGGCCCGCTTGGGTCGAAAAAAAGTCGCGAAATTCGGCGAGAAATCAAACGAGGCAGGTGCTGCTGCTGCACCTCGGGCGGAAAATTTTCCGTGGTGCGCTCACCCTCGTCCGTGACCTTCACACTACGCGACGCAGATGTGCGCGGCGGCGCATTGCATAGTCTGCGGTGCGACGAGCGCGAAGTACAAGTGCCCAACCTGTCGTTCGCCGTACTGCTCTGTGAGTTGCTGCCGCACGCACAAAGGTGAGAGCGCGCGCGGTCGCATTCTCCGGCTCCTCGATTGATTCCCGAACGTCGTCCTCGGCGTCGCGCCCAACTCATCTAAGTAACCACGATCTTCTCGCCCGCGCAGAAACACCGTGCTCGAAACCCGACACCACGGCACCCTCTACGGCGTCGCCGCGGAAAGATCAGCCCGTCACCGCTTCGGAACCCCGCCCGAAGCGGCCGTTCGAGGAAGAGGACGCGGAGGACGAAGACGGCGCTCGACTTCGAAGGAAGCACCTGATCTCCATCGCCACGAGCGACGAGATTCGATCCGCGCTCGGCGACGAGCGCGTCGTGAACACCGTCATCCGTATCGACGCGGCGATAAAGGCTGAGCAAGCGTTAGACGCGGCGTGTGAAGACCCTGACTTTAGAGAGTTCACGGAGAAGGTGCTCAACATCTTAGCTGCGGAGGACGAAACCGATTGACCTGAACGAGTAGCAGCCCATTGGCACTTCGCACGATGTTCAAGGCGTTCAAGGAAAAGACTGCGGAGCTCAAGGATAAGGCGAAACAACGGATGAGCATGGCGAACGAACAAGGACGGAGACTGAGGGAGAATGTCGAGGTCATGACTGGGGTGGACAAGGCTCGCGAACGTTTTGCGCAAGCGCGAAATCCAATCGGCGGCAGCAGCACAGCAGCGAGACTCGGCGGGTTTTCAGGCGCGGCGACCGCGGCGACGTCGCTGAGCAATGCATTTTCGAAGATTGGATCGAGTCCGTACAAATCCGCCGCGGCTGCGAAATCGCATCCGGACGCGGAAGCTGCTCGACTCGAACGCGTTGCGGAGGAAACCAAACCGCGAGATGCTGCCGCGGAGGGCGATGCGTCCGCCGCCGGCGACGCGGTACTCGCAGCTCTTGAGCCCGGATATTACCTTCCCGAGGAAGATTTCGACCCCGTGAGACACGTCCTTCAATCGATCGCAGCGAATAAAGGAGAGCTCACGACGGACGTGCTTCATATAGAAGAAGAGCAGCTGTCAAATGTTGTCGAGGTGGTGTCGTCAAAACTTTCAAAGGAGGTTCTCGATCACAAAACTGAATTCGTTCAGGGATGGAGCAATATCACAGAGCTGACAAGTAACCTCGAGCAAAGCTTCGTGATTGTGAAGAATGGACGACGGAACATCTCCTCCGCTAAAGACAGCGTCGCCGGTGCGCTTCGTGTTGCAGAGTCTCACACGCGCAAACGTTCTCTCCTGTCAACGCTTGACCTTCTCGTTCGTGTGAGGGAGTGCCAATCTTTGGAGGCTGAAATTCGAGCGAGCCTGGAGTCATGCTCTTATGTCGATGCCGTGTGTGAATATGCTGCCGCGATACGTACGTTGAAAACACTGGAAGGGCTGAACTGTGCTCAAACGTTAGGTCAAGATCTCCGTTCACTTCAGTGGGATTTAGTTCAAAGCATCGAAGGCGTGCTTTTTACGATCTGCGGCGATTTTCAACCTGTCCGCTACCTTCCTCTCTTCGAAGCGTATTTGCTCCTCGGATCTGAGGTGAAGCCTCTTGGTGATAAGGTTCAGGAATGTTTCTTACGCGCTGTGGAAAATCAAACCGAAGGAATGCTGAGGCTGCACTCGATGCAGCGAGGAGGACGAGCGGACAACGATGACGTAGTGGAGAGAAAATCCAGGATGGGATACAAGGAACTTTGTCAACAACTCTCGTCCACGCAGTTCTTTCCATGCTTCCAAAAGACCCTGGAGGTTCTTTTCGATTTGCTGTGTAGCCATCATAGGATGCTGCAGTGGCACGAGGCTGAAGCGCAAACTCTGAGAGCGAAACTCGCGGGCGCGTCATCGGATTCTTCTTCTGTTGGCGACGAAAATGCGAGGGCATCTGCTCGTGGTAAACAACAAGTGCAAGTCCGTGAAAAGATCGAATCTTGCCAAGCCGTCACCGCGGCACTGGTACGCAGTCGTCGTGCGATCGCTGACATGGCTGGGGCTCGCATCGCGGCTCTACTCCAAGCATCATCTGCTCCTTCTTCCGGTCACTTCCGCGCGGTCCTCGACTGGGCCCGGGCTTTCATAGAGGCAGCAGAGGCGTTCTCCGGCACGCAAGCGTCCACGTTGAGAGGACATTTAGAACGTGCTGGGGATCGTTATTTCGAATCCCTACACGCGCAACGTCTCGAAGCTTTGCGGCAGATGCTAGATAGCGAAGTGTGGGCACGGCTTCCAGACGCCGCGGCTGAGCAAGTCCGCGCGGATCTTAGAGCTGCTGCGGCGCGTGGAGGCGGGCGAATTGCGTCCGGAACGAGCACCGACACGAGTCGCCAATTAGCAGACGACACGTCAGGAGTCTCGATAGACGTGTCAGGGAGCGGGAGATTCGGCGTCGCAGCGTTCGGAGGCGTCGCGGAGGATGGAAGCGCGTTCGAATCACTAGTGCATAAGGGGAATCCGTTCACCGAGGGGGCGAACAGTAGTGTTTCTAGTAAAACTGGGGAGCAATCAACCTCATGCTCGAGCGAAGGACCTGCATCATCGGATGCCGGTACTAGTGCCGTGGTGAATATGCCGATTGACGTCGACGACGATGAAGAGGATATCGAGGTCAACGCCGCTTATATCGACGAGGGAGACGATGACGACGACGACACCATGGATCCAGAGGTGAGGAAAGCGCGTCGGGAAGCTCGCGCTGCTGCGGCTGCTGCCGAGGCTTCGGCCGCTGCTGGCGGAGAAGGCGAAGGGAAAGGACTCTCCGCGCGTAAGCCGACGCTCACTGCGTCTTCACTCTACTTGCTCCAGGGCATGGCAGAATATCTTCGGTTAATGCGAACGCTCACTCCGTCAGTGCCTGTGATCTTTCAGGGCCTCTGCGCACTCTTTGAGACAACGCTCGTGCGCATGTTTGCAGCGTTTGGGCGGTACGAAGCGCTGCAGTCAAATTCAGATCAGGTCACGCCTCGGCTTCGATCAACGCTCATCCGTTTAACTAGCGGTGACACGATCGCCGCTCTAATGCCCAGTAAAGGTCCGGGAATCGGCACCGAAGCGTGGAGCGTTCTTTCCTCTGGAAATCTTTACGGTTTGAAAGAACGCGTGATTGCCTTGGAGTCTCTCGCGTGCATCGCGGAAGAGTTCAAGCGTCTTAAACCAGGACTCACGCAGGCTCTTCCACCTAAAGAAGAACACAAGCTTGAACGTTTTTTTGGACAGACTATCTCGAGCGTGGAGGATCTTCGCGAACACGTGTACTGTCACGTTTCCGGTTTACTCCTGAACCTTTCGTGGGTTTCCGAGGCGGTTGGAGACAGTGACAAGTTGAGCGATAAACTCAAGATTGGTAAGTACGCGAAGAGGGAAGTGAGCACGGATCATAACAAGTGGGTTGATGATCTTTCCACGGAACTTACGCAGTTCGGCGCGAAGCTGGCCTGTGCTGAAGTTACCGCGGAAGCACTCACTATGCTCTGGAATTTTGCAATCGCGGAGACGTCATCCTCGATCGTTGCAGGTTTGGCGCGCGTGCGGAAGTGTTCGTCCGAAGGTCGAGCGGGCATGGCTTTGGATGTGCAGATGCTCTACAATAATGTTCGACATTTGGCGCCCTCGGGTTCCAGCCAAGATTTTCGACTCGTGGAGAATTACATCAAGGCTTTCTACACGCCAGATTCTGAACTCGTCTATTGGTGCCAAACGCACCCGGAGTATACGTCTCAACAGAAGGTTGCTTTGATCAATCAAATCGCTGGAGCGTTCGCGTGGACGCAGTCCAAGAAAACGGAATTACTCGCCGCGATGGGTTCGAACGAGTTATTGTAGCTAGCAGAGTTGTAGCTTTGTGAAAGAACGGAGCTATTTGGTCGTCGTAACAACACACCTCTCCCCCAAAATCATTATCCGAGGATGTCACCGCGGTTCTTGTCAATCCACGGAGCGAACGCGCCGCCGCGCAGAGCGGCTAGTCTTTGTTGTCTCGTGCGACGTCTTAGATCGTCGAGCTCTTGGCATTTGTCACGAGCCTTGGATTCTTTCCAGTCGATGCGCCTGTTCAACGAGTCCAGCTCTTCTCTCTTCCGAATTTCCTTCATCACCGGCGCGGGCAAATCTGCGAAGGAGGACAAACGGGTGAGCACGAAACGCGGTTGCACATCGAGCGGTTCACAAGGACACCAATTACATCATCGCACCTGAGTAGTCCTTCGTGGCGTCGTCCCATTTAATCTCACAGGACGACGTAAACAGCTTCCTCCATTCGGACTTCGAGTGGTCGCCGCCACCTGCAGCAAACAGCTCCAAGTTGGATTTTTGGACGTACAGTGAGATGATTCCATCGTCTCCGAAATCCCACGCGGATTCGTCCGGAACGACGCTGTGCTCGAAATTTCCCTGCAATTCACGAATAAATAACTCAAGAAATTTCCCAATGAACGCAGATTTTCACGGAACACGTACCTCGAAGTAAACGGCACCGGAACTAAAGTTTGAAACCTTCACGCTGTGAGACAAAATATCGACTTGTATGTCACTAGCTTTCGTCCCGGCCTCCACACAGAGAACGAGAATTCGAAGCTCTCCAGCACTTTGTTGCCAGCGGTGCGTCCCTTCTGATGGTTCGAACCAGACGTCTTCTTGAATTTCCGTGTTATTGTAAACCACGCGCGCCATACAGAAGGCGTGCTTTTCGATTCTTTCTATCGGTATCCCGTTCGCTCTCACCAACTTGTACGTTCTGCAAAATAATATCAAAATCACGATACACAGACAAAAAAACGAAATACAAAAAAATCATGCACCTGTAGGGAAGATCCATTTCCATGGTCGGGCGCGACGCTTCAACGACGGCTTTGGAATTAGACGTAAAGATACGTTCTTCGATTGATTCACCCATTTCGGCTGATACATCGATATCTTCGAAGCGAACGTCTTTTTCGACGACGTGGCCGACGCAGTAATTCAAAATATCATTATCATCATCGTCAACCGCGAAGACATCGCGATTCATTCGGTCGACGAAAAGCTGCTCGTTACGATGTCAACCCCAAAAAGATCAAGAATTTGTTTTTTGCACTCACCAAAGCTTTTTCTTTGTCTATTCCAAAGTGGACTCGAAATTCGACCTATTCAAAAGCAACAGAAAAGCATTAGGAAAAAGTTAAGCCACCGCGCATGAGTTCAGGAGGCGAACCTTGAGACTACGGCCATTTTCTTTCTTAAGCATCGACACCTTCTCGATTAATACATCCCTTTTCGACATTTCCCAATTTTAAGGTCAGCGTTACAGAAATGTAAAGAACAAATCTCATTTACTGTCGCAAGCTCTGAAAATTCGATCTCAGGCCCTGCCGACTGCGTCGCAAGTTTTCGCTGCAAAGCTTGTCTTGCGACAGCGTTGAATCGAGAGATTTGTTCGCATTTGTAGAAGTAAACTCCCTGTGTTTGCTGTTTAAAAGTGTCCTCGAACGCATTTTGATGGGCGTTTAACATACCTGAACTGTAAATATACTGCCTTCTTTCGCGAATTCCTCCATTGCTTCCTGTTTTGACACACAGTCAGGATATTATCTTTTTAGTCGCGCGGCTTACATACCGACAGTCCTAGCTTCGCAATTACGCGCATATCGTTCGCTTCCGCTAAAACTTCTTCCGTTTCTTCGGTCTTTAAAGAGTTGCTCATGCTGTCGAAGGCCTTTTGATATTCGTCGTTTGTGTGGTCCTTGGAGAATGAAATGGCGACTTAAGCCTTCTGATGTTCACGGTTTTGTTTAGATTTTAAAAATAATACCAACTTTGCCGCGATTTTGAAGCAGGTCGCCGCCTTAACCAGATTTTTTTCTGTAAGTATGGCAGCGTTTGTCAGTAAGTTTCTTTACCTCAAGAGTTGGTTCATATTACCTTCGCCCTTTTTTGCCTGGAATCCGTGCCCCATCAATAACCACGCAAAGGGTTTCGGCAGGTACTTTTTGATCCCATATGGCATCGTTGTGTTAGGTTGTATGACGCGCGTCTGCTCAAGCACGTCCTTCACGTTCTCATTTTCTCCTCCGGAAGGAGAAGCGGTTTTTAGTGCTGCCTGCAGAAAAGACGCGCAGGATGCGCGTTGATTTATTGGTTTTAATCGCATCGATGATCAAAGGTGCTACCTGCGCGTCGGCTATCGTTTGCCTGAAGCAATTCGCTTCTTTGTGCATGCAAGCGCGCTGAGACACCGCAGAAAATTTTAGTTATTGTTTATATTTGATCGCGGTTTTAGGAAACTTGCCTGAAGATAGGCCATCGTTTCGCTCATAGGCTCGAAAAACCAACTCGTGACGTATGTGGCATAATTCGGTTCCTTTCTTTTATTCTCCTTTTGCCTGCGTCAATTTTTATTTGTCTCTGATTTTCTGGGTTTATTACTCGTCAAATTTCGCACCAGTCCTTCACGTGAAGAAACATCGCCTCTCGCTTTTCGATTTCCGTCGCGGTCTGTTCCTTCGGAGCCGAGATCCGCCCCTTTTTCTGTAGAAGTGGAAAGAGAAATATTTTCGTTCAACAGTTTTGGTTGTCGAAAAGAAGCACACAGTCTCTTCTCACCTCGTAGTCGTCCAGGATAAACAGCACTTGATCCGCGAGCTGCTGTCGGGTCATGAGTTTCGAGACTTCCTGAATACGAGTGTGATTATAGGGATCGCATGAAAAGCCCGCCGGGCGATCGATCTCCTTACCGTGACCGCAAGTCGGTACGTTTTGTGACTCGTCTCCTTGTCCGGCACGAGCTCGTACGAAATTCTGAACGCTTCTAAGGCCTCGACGTATTGCCGCAGTCCTTTCAGCGCAGAGGCTTTTCGCCACCACGCTTTGTCCCACTGAGGCTTCAACACACACGCCTTCTCCGCATCCGCTAGCGCTAACTCATATTTGCCAGCCTGCGTGCAATAAATAGATAGTACTACACGTCAGAACCTGTTGCGCCGCGCGAATGTTGCAGCCCGCGGGGCGATTGAGATATTTACCTTCAAGTAAGCCATCGACCTGTTGCTGTACACCGCGTGCGCATCTAGATATTTGGACGGCATCATGCTCACGCATTCTGTGTACCTGCGGATGCACGTCGGATGCGGTCAGTTGATACCCCGCCTTGCGCGCACGTCTTCTCCCTCATTTCATGCGCGGAGGAAAACAACACACACGGCCGCGGTGTCTCGACAGGACGACTCACTTGATGTACGCGTCCCGGGCGTTTTCCGCCTTTAACGCGGCGTCTCCTTGTTTCTTTATGTAATCAGCTTTCATGGCCCTGAGTGAGGATGGAACGGTCAGACGCTGCGGCGCGTGTGTGTTGGAAACGAAGATTCGCTTTCGCGCGACAGGTGACACGACATCATCAGAGGGGACTCTCGTCCACCGACCGAGCGGCCCGGTCCGTGCTTCGCGCGCTCACCTGAAATCGTCATCGCCCGATGTGAGCGTATCCGAAGACGTCATTATGATCGTCAACACGAGTGCGTGTCGACGTGTGCTGGCTGAAACCGCGCGCGCGGGGGGATGGCCGGTGCCGCGTCGACCGAAGACAGCTCGTGAGAAAAACGCCTTTTCGGCTTCTTTGCTTTGGGAGCCCAAAAGTTTGATTGTTTTCGATTTCTTTTTGATTTTTTGCGACGGAAAAACCCGGCCAGCCGGTTTTTCGGTTTGAGTTTGGCCCGCGGCAGCAAACAGAGGCTTTCTATCTCTTCCTCGCGGTCGGCACGTCGGCACGCGTTTCTGTCACTCACGCCACCGCGAACGGGGTTCGGCAGCACGGAGGCGGTGCTCATCGCCACTGCGCATCCGCGCCGCTCCGTCGAAGATGGCAGCGAGTACCACCGAGGAATCCGTGGGAATAGAATGTTACGCGAACAAAGCGGAGGGGTTCAACGCCATCCTGAAGGAGCGGTTCACCGACTTCGTCGTGAACGAGATCGATCGCGGAGGAAACGTCGTGCATCTCACGTCGCTCGATCCGGTCGTGGACGACGAAATCGAGGAGGCTGAACGGCTGAAGAGGTCGAAACTGGGGGCCGCTCCCCCTCAAGGGATCGAGCTCGCGGCCGCGGCGAGCGAACCAGAGCCCGAGGCGACGGGCGAGGATACCGGGACGGACGAGAGGAAAGCGTCAGCAGAGGCGGCGGCGGCGAAGAAAAATGACGATGTGGCGCCACCGACCGACGCGGGACCCACCGTCGAGGAGCTCACGCGAAGAAACTTCGCCATCGCGGAATTCGCGAAGATCGCGGGGGAAACCGACGCCGAACGATTGAGAGCGTTCGTAGAGACGCCCGGAGTCCTGACGCCGTCTTCCTCTTCCAGTGGCGCCCCTGCTCCGAGGCCTCTGGTCTTGTCCACGAGCAACGACAAGGACTACCGCGCGAGTTTGCACGCGTTCTTCGGAATTCATTTCCCCCAGCTCTCCACGGACACCATCGAGCCACCGGGTGAAGGCGAAGGGACTGGCCCCGTCAGGCCGGGATCTAACAAACCTCTGATGTGCGTGAGGGTACGACCTGTGAAGCAAAAGGGCAACGGCAGAGGCGGCGGAGGCCAGAAGCGAAGTCGTGAAGACGGGGCATGGGGTGGTCATCAACGTTGGCCTTCCGATCAGCCGCACTACCTCGAATTCGTTCTTTGCAAAGAGAACAAAGATACGGGGGATGCCATCGGCGTTCTATCGAGGATCCTCCACGTCAAGCCGAGGCAATTTGGATTCGCCGGCACGAAGGACCGCAGAGGCGTCACAAGTCAACTCGTGACCGTGCACAAAGTACGCGCGAAGCGCCTTGCGAAGCTCACGCTCCACGGAATGAAATTAGGAAACTTTCGATACGTCGACCGTAGCCTTGGTCTCGGTGATTTGAAAGGCAACCTATTCACGTTGACGCTACGCGGCCTTGAACGCGGTTCCAAAGAAACGGTGATGAAGGCGGTGAACGCGTTGAAGTCAAGCGGATTCGTCAATTATTTTGGATTACAGCGGTTTGGGACGCACAAGATACCGACGCACGCGATCGGCTCCGCGCTTCTCCGCGGTTCCTGGTCCGAAGTTGTGGATTTAATCATGCAACCGCGAGATGCGGATAAGGACGACGTCGCGGAGGCACGAAAAGTTTACAAGGAAACGCGCGACGCGGCGGCGGCGCTGAAGTTGATGCCTCGCTTCTGCCTTGCCGAGAGAGGACTTTTGGAGGGTCTGGTCAAGTGCAAAGGGGACATCATAGGAGCGATAAACGCTATTCCACGCCCAACTCGGATGATGTACGTCCACGCGTACCAGAGCTACATGTTCAACCGCGCGGCGAGCGAGCGCGTGAGGCTGCATGGCGCCGATCGCGCTGTCGAGGGGGATTTGATATTTGACGACAGAGGGGATATCTATCAAAGCGACGACGAGGACAACAACGACGTGATGTTCGCGAACGTGCGAGAGGTCACAGCCGAGGAAGCCGCGCGCGGAACGTACAAAATCACCGACGTGCTGCTTCCACTTCCCGGGTTTAAGGTGATATATCCTGAACGCGTGAAGGTGTTGTACGAAGACATTTGCAAGGCGGAAGGCGTGCTGCTCGAGGGGTGCGCGCACCCGATCAAGGAGTATTCCTTCGGATTCCTGACCGGCGCATACAGACGGCTGCTCGTGAAACCGGACAAACTGGAATTTGAGTTCCAAAGTTACTCGGATCCGAAAGCTGATCTCACTGAGACGGACATGTCTCGGATCCTACGCGTGCCGAACATCGTCTCTGCGGACGGAGAGGAGAAAGACGAAAAGTTCCTCGCCCTCCGCTTGAGTCTCGCGTTGCCTACGTCTTCGTACGCCACGATGGCTCTCCGCGAGCTCATGAAACTGAGTACTAGTAAGCAAACACACAGAGACGCCACGCTGTCCCGTCTCGAGAACGCGACGTGAGGAGCACAGCGTCGAGACTTCTTAGACTAGCAATTTACGAGTACACATTGAGTTGAAATCATATCTGATTTTGTTGTATCTCCCCCGTCATACTCAACCGCGCGTGTGCGTGCGGCGTTGCGATGACAGCGGTTGCTGTCGCGCGATAATCCACAAGCGGATCTCTTTTGATCGCCGAACCGTCGGGATCCGTCACCATGTCTGCAGTCCGTGCGATACCGACGGCGTGCCACGCGAAACCTCGGACTCCGAATCCTCGGGCTCCGGCGCGTCATACGCGAGCCCCGGTTTCGCGCGCGTGCGCGTCGTCATCGTTACGTGAAGGCGTCGTAGCGATAGACGAACTACACGCGCAGCTGCCTTTCGACAGGGATACGTGGAAGATGTTCATGTCCGAGTACTGGCAGAAGCGGCCTTGTGTGATTCGCGGGGCCGTAAATTCAACAATCCCGGAAATCGACGCGGACGAGCTCTCTGGACTCGCGTGCGAGAACGTCTTCCAGCCTCGCATCATTAGGAAAGGCGAAGGACGTTCAGACTGGGCGTTAGAAATGGGGCCGTTCTCTGAAGACGAGCTTCGCGCTCTTCCTACCGCCGGGTCGTGGTGTTTGATCATGAACGATTTAGAGAAACACATTCGCGAGGTGAAGGGGCTTCTGGCCTTGTTCGACCACTTCCCGCGCTGGCGTGTCGCGGACGTTCAGGCGAGTCTATCTGCTGATGGCGGAAGCGTAGGACCACATTCAGATCAGTTCGATGTGTTTCTTATTCAAGCCGAGGGAAACAAGGCGTGGTCGATATCGGATAGTGCCGAGTACGCGCCTGATAACGAGAGTGCGTTTTACCAGGATATCGACGTGAGGGTGTTGAAGGACTTCCGACCCACGTCTAGTAGCTTGCTCGAACGAGGTGACATGCTGTACTTGCCTCCCAAAGTCGCTCACCACGGCGTCGCAAAGGGCTGCGACACCGTGTGCGTGACCTACAGCGTCGGGTTCCTCGCGCCTACGCACGACGAGTTAGTCTCGTCCTTTGCCCAAGCCTCTGTGAACGAACGCGCCGCTGTGGAGCGTTGGAGTGATCCGTGGCTTGAACCACAATGCGATGTCGGAAAGATCTCCGCGGCGGCGGTAACACACGCGACGGAAATCATTCGAAATGCGATGCCGAAGAACGAGACGGACGTCGCGAGATGGTTCGGTTGTCACGTCACCGGAAGCGGGGGCGTCGACGACGCGTTCTTCGCCCCTGTCGACGACGTCACTGCTGACGAGTTGATCGCGGAGTGGACCGAGACCGGTTTCCTCTTTCGGCGGGGAGATATTAAGTTTGCAATCATAGAAGACGTGAGTGATGGCAGTCTCGATGGGTGCTTATTTTTCGCGGCTGGAAGCGTGTGGACGGTAAAGTCACCAAGGTGTATCGAGTTCGCTCGTCACGTCGCGAACCATGACGAAATAGAGGCGGACGGTTGGATTCAAGGGGGAGAGATGGACGGCGAGAGCAAGGTGCTATTGCACGACTTGTTTAGCAACGGGTTCATCTACTTTGACGACTGAGTGACTAGTTTAGCTATTTAGACAGAGCTACATGTCGTTTTCCCCCAAGCCGTCCTTGCCCGCGATGAACGGTGTTTTCTTCGCTTCTTCTGCCTTCTTATTCTGTCGCAAGACCGCACCTGGCGCGGGAAGGGCGGTGTTATCCCCACCAGCTCTCGGCTGCCCGGGCTGGGGCAGACCCGACCCCCATCCTCCAACGGGCGCATCAGAGTACGAGGACGGATCCATGGGATCGATCCCCGCCGGGGCAGCGCGTCTTGGTTTTCCCATCGGCGGCGGTCTAGAACGGACGTTCGCGGTGACTGGCTCCGGGTCGCTCGTGCTCGCCACGGGAACAACCCTTGGATGTGGAGTCGGGCCTATTCCAGCACGTGCCACCGCGTGTGCCACAACCTTTTCCGGTCCCCGAGATATGACCACGGCGCTCGCTCTTTGTTCAGGCACGACGTGTTGCGCCCCTGGACTTTTCATCGGAACTCGCGTCGTCGCGGCGAGTCCTTCGACTGGCTTGTTCAGGATTCTGCTGCAGTGCAGACAAAATCCGTGCGCTTTAACGAGCCCCCTGCCGAAACCTCCACACCCCTTGCATCGTTTCATCTTCGCGATCGCCGCCGCGTCTATCGGTTTCTCCCAGCTGGTCGAGGACGTGAACGGGTTACAGTAGTACGTTCTTCCGGTCTTCGGATCCACGGCTTCTTTCCAACCCGGGGGGAGCGTAGACGACGGCGCGGTCACGCTCACCGCCGCGGGCGCAACCGAGGCTCGCGGTCGCGTCCACGAGCTCTGCCCAAGCTTCGCGTTGTAGTAATACTTCGTTCCGTACGTCTTATCGATCGCCTCAGCCCAGCCTTCGGGGAGGGGATCTTCGTTCGAGGAAGCTCCCGCTCCCGCGGCTGTGGTCGTCGCTTCTCCGCTGTCGTTCGCGGTGTCGCCGTCGACGTTAATTCCCCGCGCGCGAAGCTTCGCTTTCAAGAACGGAGGGAGCTCTTTCTTCTGCGCGACGAACGGAGGAAGAAGGGAGAGTGAGGACGCGCGTTGGAGGTGCAGGTGCCGAACAATTTACGAGGTGGTGCTCGGGGTGCGACCGCGGACGTACCTTCTCCCCTGTCGCCGCGACATCGCTCGACGCCTTCAAAACCTTCGAGTCAGACGCGTCCCGACCCGAGTCTTCGAGACTTCGCTTCTCCCCCATCCTGCCAGCGCGTCGGTGCCTCGTAAAGTGCAGGTCGATCGAGGTTCAACTCGAGAGATTTTCCACGACCCTGCCCGACCGCGAGTATGGTTGAAGAACTCTTCTGTCCGATTCTGGCGACGCGCGCGTCATTCGTCGAGACACGGCCACGATGAGAATCGCACGTCTCGCGACGTGTGCCCTGAACCAATGGGCGCTCGATTTTGAAGGGAACATCGCGCGCGTGAAGGCTTCGATCCTCCAGGCGAAGGAAGCAGGAGCGCGCTACCGCGTCGGCCCGGAGCTGGAAATTCCCGGGTACGGGTGCGAGGACCACTTCCTCGAGGTCGACACCATCGAACACTCGTGGGAGTGTCTCGCGGATCTGCTGCGCGACGACACGACTGATGACATCTTGTGTGACATCGGGATGCCGGTCATCCACGCGGGGGTTCGATACAACTGCCGCGTGTTCGTGCTGAACCGGCAAATCGTCCTCATCCGCCCGAAGCTCTGCCTCGCGAATGATGGAAACTACCGAGAAACCCGCTGGTTCACCGCGTGGCAGCACCCGAAGAAGGTTGAGCAGCATCGACTTCCGATGAGCGTCGTCTCGGTGACGTCACAGAACTACGTCAACTTCGGCGACGCCGGGCTGGACTTCTTGGACTCGACCTTAGCGAGCGAAACGTGCGAGGAGCTGTTCACGCCAAACGCGCCGCACATCCAACTCGCCCTGAGCGGCGTTGAGATCATCAGTAATGGAAGCGGCAGTCACCATCAGCTTAGAAAATTGAACACTCGGATGGACCTTATCCAGTCCGCGACCGCTAAGGCTGGCGGGGTCTACCTGTACGCGAACCAACGAGGCTGCGACGGAGGCAGGCTTTATTATGACGGATGCGCGTGCATAGCGGTGAACGGAGAAATCGTCGCGCAGGGACAGCAGTTCGCGGTTCAAGAAGTAGAGGTCGTCACCGCGGACGTCGACCTGGACACCGTCGTCGGATTTCGAGGAGCGTTTCAGAGCATGGCCGTCCAGGCTGCGGGGTGCGAGAAACACCCGTTAATTAAAGTGCCGTTCCAACTGTGCTTCGAGAACGGAACATCGCACGTACCCGACCCACCGCGTCCGGTGCGCTACCACACCGCGGACGAGGAAATCGCGAACGGACCCGCGTGTTGGCTGTGGGATTATCTTCGGCGATCGGGAGCGAGCGGGTACCTCCTACCTCTATCGGGCGGCGCGGATAGCTCATCGACCGCAGCCCTCGTGGGATCTATGTGCCAACTTGCGACAAGTGCCGCGGCGAGTGGTGACGAACGCGCGGCGGCGGACGTTCGTCGCATCGCTCAGTTATCCGACGACGCTCCGCTGCCATCCGCGAAGGAGTTCGCGCAGTACTTATTCACGACTGTGTATCTAGGTTCCGAAAATAGCAGTGTAGACACGCGAAGTCGCTCCGCGTCGCTTGCCGCTGAGATAGGATCATCTCATCTGGACGTGAAGATTGACGCCGTCATCACAGCGGTTGTTTCTTTCTTCCACTCCGTGACGCAGAGGACCCCGAAGTTCAAGGTCGACGGCGGCAGCACCGTGGAGAACCTCGCGCTTCAGAACATTCAAGCGAGAATCCGCATGGTGCTTTCGTTCGTGCTCGCTCAGTTAATGCCCTGGGTCCGAGGAAAAAACGGGTTCCTCCTCGTTCTCGGCAGCGCAAACGTGGACGAAGGTTTAAGAGGGTATATGACGAAATACGACTGCTCCGCCGCGGACGTGAACCCGATCGGTGGAATCAGCAAAGGGGACCTGAGGTCGTTCCTGCGCTGGGGCGCGGTGAACCTCGGATTTCCCACGTTAGCGTCCGTGGAGGAAGCACCTCCCACGGCTGAGCTCGAACCGATACGGGATGACTACGTCCAAAACGACGAGGACGACATGGGAATGACGTACGAAGAGCTCGGGGTGTACGGCCGCCTCAGAAAGATCTCTCGACTCGGGCCTGTGGAGATGTTCAGGCGCTTACTGCTCGAGTGGAAGGACAGATTCTCCGTGGACGAGATCGCGGAGAAAGTGAAGCGGTTCTTCTTCTTCTACTCCGCGAACCGGCATAAGATGACGACGCTGACGCCGTCGTACCACGCGGAAAACTACTCGCCGGAGGACAACCGGTTCGACCTGAGGCCGTTCTTGTACAACGTGCGCTGGCCGTGGCAGTTCAGGAAAATCGACGAGATCGCTCGTAAAGCGAACGCGGAGAAGGCGGATTAGACTACGGGAGGAGAGGCGTGACGGATTTAGCTCTTTGTAAGGACCGGCGCCTCTCGCGTACTTCGAGTCAGGCACACCAGCCTGCGTTTCGACACTAAAGCGTGACAGTGGGTTTAAAATAGCCGAAGCCCGAGGGAGGGTCTTTCCATCTCCCCCGCCGATCGCGGTCAGATCTCGCGCGCAAGCGACCCGTGGTTCACTTCGAGAAGAATTAAGCGACATTCGCGATCAGCGGAGGGTTGTCGTAGGTCATCCGCGCGGATCACGGGGAAGGGAACTCGCGAGGTCGCCGCGAGCACCCCGGCGTGAGCGATGGTCAGCGAAAACACGCCTCCCGATGAGGGCCAGAAGAAAGACGAATCGGTGAAGCCCGCGGACGGCGCGAAGAAGAAGGACGAGAAGAAGGTGGTCGAACTTTCGGAAGAGGACTTGCAAATAAAGGAAAACCTCGAGCTTCTGGTGGAGAGGACCGCGGACAAGAAGGCTGGCGTCGCGAAGCTAGCGATGGAGACGATGAGGAGCGAGATCAAGTCCGCGACGAGGTGAGTTCGCGCCCGTACCGTCGGCGCGCGATCTGGCGCGATCCTCTTCGATCTCGCGCACATTCGCCGTTCCCGCTCTGAAATCACATCATTCACGCGCTCCTTCCTCCTGTTCGCGCTCGCAGCTCGATGACGAGCGTCCCGAAGCCGCTCAAGTTCCTTCGCCCGCACCTTGCCAAGCTCAAGGAAACCTTCGCGAGTCTGAAGGAGGGCGACAACAAGAAGCTGCTCGCAGACATCATCTCTCTGCTGACGATGACCGACGCCCCCGTCGAGGACGTCATGCCCGAATCCCTCAAGTATCGTCTCGTCGGATCCGGCGAGGACATCGGAACATGGGGTCACGAGGTGAGAAGCGCGAGGAAACCAGCGAGATCGCTCCCTGTCTTGCTAGACTCGAGACGTATTTTTTTCCCTCTTTGAGTCGACGCTGATTCTTCCCTCCCACGCCTCGTCCCTCGCGCGCAGTACGTCCGCAACTTGGCTGCCGAGGTTGGAACCGAGTACCACCGTCGATCAGACTTAGCTGCGAAGGATGGCAAAGACGCGGAAGTCGAGGATCTAATGTCGCTCGTGCGCGACATCGTGCCGTTTCACATGAAGCATAACGCGGAACCGGAAGCTGTGGACCTCCTGATCGAGGTCGAGAATCTCAGTCTCCTCCCCGAGCACGTCAATGAAACCAACTACGGCAGGACCTGCTTATACCTGTTCAGCTGTTCGAACTACCTACCCGAGCCCGAAGACTCGGAAGTGCTCAAGGTCGCGCACGAAGTCTTCATGAAGGTGGGCAAGTTCACCGACGCGATGCGCGTCGCGATGAAGCTCGGACTCCAGGAGACGATGGAGCAGACTTTCGTTGCGACGACGGACAAACAGGAAAAGCGGCAGCTCTGCCACATGCTCGCGAGGCACGGACACCCACTCAGGCTCGACGAGGGCCCATGTGAGATCACCGACGAAGACGAGCTCGAGGAGCTTCAGAACATCATGAGCAACTCGAACCTCAGCGGGAACTATTTGACGCTCGCGCGAGACCTCGACGTCATGGAAGCGAAGACGCCCGAAGACATTTACAAGACGCACCTGATGGAAGGCCGCGCTCCAGCCGGGGCTGCCGTAGATAGCGCCCGCGCGAACTTGGCCGCCACTTTCGTGAACGCGTTCGTGAACGCGGGGTTCGGACAAGACAAGCTGCTCACCGTTCCGGAGGGGGACGCCGCCGCAGAGGGCGAGGGTGCGGCCGCGGGTGCTGGTTCCAACGTGAGCTGGATCTTCAAGAACAAAGATCATGGCAAGATGTCTGCCGCTGCGAGTCTCGGATCCATCTTGATGTGGGACGTGGAGGACGGTCTTCCCCGCGTGGACAACTACTTGTACAGCATGGAGCACCAGGTTGTCGCGGGCGGTCTCCTCGCGGTTGGCTTGATCAACGTCAATGTGCGCAACGACTGCGATCCCGCGTACGGTCTGCTCTACGAGAGCGTCAACAAAGAGAACGCGTCCGTCCGTATTGGTGCGATCATGGGTCTTGGGTTGGCGTACGCGGGATGCCAGAAGGAAGAGGTGCAAGAGCTGCTCGTTCCTATCATCACGGACGACTCCACCCCGCTCGACGTCGCGGCTTTCGCCGCGCTGTCTCTTGGGTTGGTGTTCGTCGGCACGTGCCACGAAGAGTGCGTGCAAGCGATTGTGCAGGCGCTGATGCTTCGACCGGAGAAGGATCTCGAAGATCCTTTCGCGCACTTCCTCTGCCTCGGCCTCGGCCTCCTCTTCCTTCAGCGACAAGCCGAAGTCGAGGCGACGCTCGAAGTCGCGAAGACGCTGTGCCCGCGCATCAGCGAGTTCCTCCAGGTGACCCTCGAGGTGTGCGCGTACACAGGCAGCGGTAACGTTCTCAAAGTGCAAGCGATGCTCGCGCGCTGCGGAGAACACCCTGATCTTGAAGCAGATGAGACAACGAACGAAGGCGGGGAAGGTGGTGACGGTGAGGGAGAGGCTCGGGAGTGGCTCGCGGATCCTCAGTCCATCGCCGCTTTGGGAGTGGCGCTGATCGCGTCGGGGGAGGAACTCGGCTGCGACATGGCCGTGCGGGCATACGACCACTTGATCCAGTACGGCGACGCAGCCGTCCGCAAAGCCGCGCCGGTGGGATTAGCGCTTCTACACATCTCAAACCCTACGCTGAACGTGACTGATGTCCTCGGACGCCTCAGCCACGACAGCAACGAGGAAGTCGCGCAAGCTGCTACCTTCGCTCTCGGGATCGTGGGCGCCGGTACGAACAACGCGCGGCTCGCGACTCAACTCCGTCAGCTGTCGAGCTACTACTACAAGGATCCGTCCCTGATCTTCCTCGTGCGCGTGGCTCAGGGTCTCGTGCATCTCGGAAAAGGTCTGCTCACGCTTTCGCCTTCGCACTCGGACCGTTCGCTGCACTCGAACGTCGCTTGGGCAGGACTGATGACTGTCGCTTTCTCCATGCTCGACATGAAGCACACGATTCTTGGCAAGCACCATTACATGCTCTATTACCTGTTCGTAGCCGCCCAGCCTCGCATGCTCATGACCGTGGATGAAGAGGGCAAGCCGCTTCCAATTTCTGTGCGTGTTGGTCAGGCAGTGGATGTCGTCGGACAAGCGGGGAAACCAAAGACCATCACGGGTTTCCAGACCCACACCACGCCGGTGTTGCTCTCCACGGGCGACAGAGCTGAGCTCGCTACTGGGAAGTTCATCCCGCTCACGCCGGTCCTTGAGGGTGTCGTGATTTTGAAACCCAATCCGGACTGGATTGAGGAGGACGAGGCGCCTTAAAGAGTTGTGTTGGGGTAGAAAATGAATGAAAAACCGTTTCAACGATCTCGAAGCGCCTCCCTCGTCAAGTGCGCCTTGACACACAGTGCGCCTTGCACGCGGGCTCGAACCGTGTGCAAATGTTAGCGTCACCATATCGCGTTCGTGGATTATCACCCGGGCGGATCCCTCGTCGCCCCCGTCCGGTTTTCGCGGCCTCGTTGCCGGCGGTGCGGTCGTTCGGTGTCGACGACGAAGATGAAATCGTTGCCTCTCTGACCGAGGGAAACGACGCCCTCCCCCCTCTCGTCGAGGTCGTAACAAGAGTGGGCGAAGATCGCCTGAAGGTCGTAAAGCCACCCGGTGCTGAAGACCTGTGGGACTGGTACGAATCCAAGGGGCAGATGGAGGCGGATCCGAGCTGGGGGAAGCTGTGGTTCACGTCGCGCATCCTTGCATCTTGCGTTGCTTCTTGCGTCGAGTCTCTGCCTGAGCTGCGTTCTAAGCGTGTTGTGGAGGTCGGATGTGGGCTCGGGCTCGCGGGACTCTCCGCGGCGATGTTCGGTGGAAGTAAAAGCGTGATTTTCTGTGACCGAGAACCGTTAGCTATTCACTGTGCGCTCTCTTCCGCGGCGTTAAACGAGGTTGAGGTGGTCGCCGTCGACGACGTGAACAACAGCTCGAGCGGGTGTCGAGTCGCGGGGGCTTTGCTTGATTGGTCAGCACCGCAAACGCTCTCCCAGCCGGTGGACGTAGTTCTAGGAGCGGATTGTCTGTATGATCCCGCTACCGCAGCTTTATTAGCGAGCGCATGTCATGCGTTGGTTGCCGGAGACGGTCATGTTGTCATAGCGGAGCCAGAAAACGAGCGGGCCAAAGGTTGTCGGCAAGCGTTCCTTGAAGCCGCGTTGCAGAGCGGAGCAACGCGAGCGGAAGTGATTCATCCACCACCGGAACACCAAATATCCCCGAATGGTGTCCTCGTGATCGTGTGTTGGAGCAAGTGATAGTGACGTTAGATTTGTGTGTCGAATGTAGATGCTAAGCTAAATTATTCGCAGCCTCTCGAACTCGTACGTCTTGTCCGTGTGCCTTCTTCTTCGGCGACGCGTTGACTCTACGTATCTGTGGAACTATGACGGCAGTAGTCTCGGTCTCAACTGGGCCATCAACTTCGGGAAACGGACGCTTCTCGGACTGACGATGATGCATCTCCCAACCTTCGATGCCGTCGCCGTTTGGACGCACGCAAAAAATCGCGTCGTCTTCGTCGTCATCCGCCTCTCCCTCCACGCCGCCTTCATCCGACGAGGGCTCCTCTGCCTCCATGTCCACCCAGCGCATTTTTCGAAACTTCCGATGTCTACGACCCGTCTTTGCCGCATTTTTATCTTCTGAAAGGTCAGTCAACTGCGCCCCGGCACGCAGCGCAGTCGCCGCGCGCAAAGACACACGGTTCGACCTCATTCGCGCGCTCTCACGTTTCACGCTCGCGTTTGAACCCTCGCCTTCGAGCGAGTCGACCGCGATACCGAGCCTTCCGCTGCTTTCATAAGCAGCCTTCGCTACGTCATCTAATCGACGCGATTTCTTATTGTCGCCGCTTCGCACTGATGCGATCCAAACGCTAATGGAAATCAGAGAGAGCAATGTTGCACTCACGCCATGGATGATGTCGACCAAAACGACGGCAGACAGTTTTCTCTTCTTTCCGCTTTCGTTGTTGACTAGCATCGCTGCGGCGTCGATGGTTTGCACGATCAATTCTCCCACGCGCATAAGCAGATCGCTGACGTCGATATTCACTTCACGGTCGCGCTGGTTTAATCCGAGTGCATCGTCACGAACGTCCTTGATGATTCGTCCTACATGTGAAGTTAACAAATCCAGCACGACCGATATTGCAGTCGAGGAGGACTGCAAAGGCATTGGATCTGTCGTATTCGAGATGACGTGCACAACGTCCATGATCACAGCGATCGCGGCATTAACGCCATCACACTTGAGTGTCAGATGGTGTGCCGTTTTCAAAAGGCTCACGCGTTGTGCACGTTCGAAAGATGTTCCGTCACTAAAGTCAGTTGCGCACTGAGGCTCGGAAAGAATCATGTCATCAACAGCGCATTCAACATATCCTTGTAAGAGGTCGCGCGTAAGCTGCAGCGATCTGCACTCGAACGAGTCTGATTGACTGGTGTCTAAGTCCGTACGACCCCAAAGTGCAGCTGAAGCATGCGCAGTGACGAGAGTTGGACAACACGCCGTCACAGAAGCTCGGGGTAATCCTAGAAGCAAAGTCGCCCCAAGAGATAGTGCAGGTGCCGCCGCCCTGAGAGCGGTGCACTCGGTGGCACGTGCGGTGACCCACTGAAGGACAGCTAGTCGCGTGTGTGATGCCATGTCCGATGCCATATCGTCCTGCGCTGAGTCTTGTGCGCCAAACGTGATCGCTAGTCCGTCGGCGTTGTTCAAGTCCCAAGAATCGAGCTGCAGAACCGGCGCAGCCAAAGCAGATATCACGGATGCCTCGATAGCGGGAGAGGAGGAAGACATGGCCGCGATTGTGCAAAGCTCGAAACAACCCGCGACAATAGCCGCACGGATGCTCGCTGACGTGTCCGTCCATCGCCCGAAGCTTGGCTTCACGATGACCAGTTCGTTTCCTTCGCCGTGAGAATTCGCGCTAGGTGGCGCGGCTAAACGCTCGGATAGCATCTGATAACGGTCAGGTTGAGCTCCACGGAAACTTTGAACCGTCATCGCAGCAGTTGCAGATGTCTCAGAAACGTTCGGAGCCAAGCGCTCGGCGAGAATGAGCGACTTGTGCAGAATCCCCCTTCGAACCAATTCACGTAGAATAAATCCGGGGTCGAAAGCTATGGTCGAAACGTGTCCAGCTTCATGCTTCGTGAGCCCAGTGGACGTTGAAAACGCCGCCGCCGCTCGCGACAATATCCCCGCCTGGACCTGTGGTTCGACATCAGGCACGTCAAATCGACTGTAACCCGAAGTTTGCGGTCCATCCTCAGCGAGGACTGCTTCAACCGCAGATAACCATGTGGATACTTGGACTCGAGGCAAGGATGACGCAGCAGTCGCGAATGCATCATCTATTTCTGCGTCTACTTCAATCTGAATACCACGCTGCAAAGCCAACAGATGCGAGAGACGGTGGAGCAAAGCTCGTCGAACATCCGCCGTCGGCAGTCCAAGGTCAAAAAAACTAGGCGCGTTGTCGCCATCGTATATTTGCGTAGCATCGAGGCACGCATGCAACAAATTAGCAAGCACTGTCATCGCCGCAGCTCCCATCAGATAACCCCACTTCTCATTCGTACACGAAGCAGCGACGCCCGCTTGGGCTTTCTCGTTCGCGTTGACCTTTCTTCCGAGTGACGCGACGCCAAGCTCCAATCCTCCGTTGACTACGCGAGTCCGAAACTCCATAGGGTTAACGTATGCCGCGAGAACTAAATCTGCATGAAACAGAGCAGCAATAGCGTCAACGGGAAGCCTTTCCTCGATTGGAATGCTCATGTGACTTCTCACCGTGCAAACAGGTGGGAAGCCACTCGCAGTCGTGCCATCGCGCCAAGTGAGCGCCTGCGCTGAGAGTCGCGGTGTCAACCATCCGTCACGCATCGCGGCAATGTCATCTCGTTCAAGATACGGTAATGCCGCAATTACAACCGCCGCAGCTGGAATAATCAATCGTTGTGCGGACATCGCTCCGGTATCAGCGCTTACTTTTGCTGAAGACGCCGCGTGCAGCGCCCACCGCACGGCCAGTCGCACGTCTTCTTGCGAAAGCGGTTGCTCTGGTCCGTTCAACATCACCCGAAGTACGTCAAGACCAACCGCGCGCGACGCTGTAACACCTTTGAGTTTTTGTTCGATGACCCCGCATAGCTCGATTCGTCGCGCGTCGTCGACACAAGCCGCGCGCGCGAGCGCTCGTCCAGCCGCAGACAACAGAGGATCGACATCGAAGGAGTCTACATGACCACCATACCGCACGGGCAACGAATCTAAAAGAAGCCGCCAAGGTCCGTCCATCGCCAGCGTCGCTTCGGGTATCGAGCGAAGCGCTGTCGCGAAGACATGGGCCGCGACGCCGTCGCCCGCGTGCCTGGATTCACCCTTTGTCGTCGCCTCGGTTTCGTGAATCTTCTCCGTGCTCGTGCGCAAGGCCGAGAGGGATGACCGCATGAGCGATTCGAGAATCGGCATCACGACGTCACGAACGTGTGCGTCGACGATGTCACAGCTGTCGATCGCGTCGGGTGATGAAGAAGGCGCGGCGGCGACAAGGAACGGTATACTTTCCTCTGCGAGCGCCCACGCTTTAGGGGACCGAAAACTCAACAGCGCCGCGACAAGCGCGGGGAGTGCGTCGCGCACGTACAAGCTGAGTCGCGCATCGTCCTTCCCTGCCATCGCTTTTGTTTTCGCTCGTTTCTTAGCCGGTTTCTCTTTCTTCGAGTGAGAAGCGACGAGTTCGACGGCGAGGGACGCGGCTTCGCGAAGGGCGATCGGATCTAGCATTTTTCGCGCGATCGCGCGCTTCAGCACGCGCTCGACTTCGAGTACAGTCTCCACGTGCTCGACAGAGCGGCTCTTGGCGAGCACGACACCGATTAAGAGAGCATCAGCCGCGGAGAGCGGACGACGCCCGAGTGCGTCTCGCAGGCTCGCCAGCCAGTCGCGCAGTCTTTCCTCGCTCGCGAGGACGGCGAGCAATTCGTTGGAGAACTCTGACGCGGGCATTCTCTCCATAGCGCGTGATTTCGCTGCTCGCGGTGATTCAGAGATTCATGAACGACGGTCGGGCATCAGCAAGTTGCGCACATCCTGTCGCGTGCGACCTCGTGCGAGCGTTCGCTCCTCGTTGTTGTGCGGGAACGCGAAGTGCCGTCAGGAATTTTGGCGCGCAAACGTATTTTCCTCGTCCAGAATGAGAGAAGATATCTGAGCTGGGCACCCCTGATGAGTGAACATAACTTAGGCGGCTATTTTACTAGATTCGCTAGTTCTAGCTCTGCGCGGACAATCGCGCTAACATCTCCTCTGGCGTCAAGTTCGTCACGTACCCCTCCTTGACGCGGAACGTCACCGCGTCCTCTTCGCGGCACGCTCGCTCGACCGCGTCTTGCACCTCGGCGGGCGTCGTCACGGACACGTCGAGTAAGTTGCACGCGATCTCCACGATAACCGCATCCCCGTCCTTCCCGTGCGGCAGCGCCATAGCTTGCACCTTGACGAGCCCACCACCTCGCTCGCTCACTTTCTTCGCGACCCGGCGAGCCGCGGTCATGACCTGCGCAACGTCTTCTGCGCCGCCGCCGTCTCCGTCGAACGATTCTGCCGCGACGGGGACGTTGTAGTTATATATCCACGGCGTCGCCCCGAGCATGACGACGCCCGCTTCCGGCGGCACGATCGACGGTCCGTAGTCTGAGAGTACCTCGCCGCCGTCTACGACGTGTTCACCCGCCCATCCCCCGGTCCTGGCGGCGGTCTCTTTGAAATACCCGTATCGTCGCCGCAACGCCGCAAGTTGCGTCCCGACCCCGGACGCGTTTCCGTACAAGAGCACGGGGACGCGCGATTCCACGCCGATTCTCTCGCCTAGAGTCTTAGCTAAACACGCCGCCGCTGCATCGTCGGCATCCCCGATGGCGTGGCAGCTGATGTGATCTACGACGCCACAGCGAGGATGCGTCGCGGTGTGCGTTCTGAGGTCGATCAGAGAGAGCGCCTTCTCCGTCAGCGCCAACGCGCTCTGCCGGAGCGGCTCGACGGCCCCAGACAAAGCCGCAGGCTCTAGGGATGCCGCGGACGCGATACCCATCCCGAGCGTGAACCCCGTGCGGTTGTACTCGACGTCGCGGAACACGTTCACGACCTTCGCGCCGTGTTTCTCGCACGTCTCCTCGGCGGTTCGCTCGAGATTAGCCACGACGCCCTCGTTCTTCCCTTCGGACACGTACACCACCGCGACGAGGCCTCCCGTTCGCCGCGTAACCGAGCTCGAGGACGTCGCCATGGTCCTGACGAAGCCCCGAGCGCTCGCCGCGAGCGCGTTCATGAGTCCCCGCGCGTCGGCAGCCCTCGCGCGCGGTGGAGACTGCCCTGTTTTCCAGGACGAGCCGACGACCCGTGAGCTCCCGCCGTGGCCGGGACTGCAAAACGCAACCTGCAAAACGCCCCGCGGTCGCCGACCGTCGAATCGCCGATCGGTCTCTGGGAGGACGCGGTAAAAATGCCTCGGGCGTCCGCGGCTCACTTCCGAGCGGGTCGAGCGCACGGCTCGAGCGGATCGCGGGTTGTGATTCGCTCTTCGCGGCTGCACGCGACGTGAACACGCGTTTGCCGTGCGTGCGAGACGCAGGCTCCGCGCGCATTCGAAGCGGCGCCGCCCTTTTTCAGGAGCCGCGTGGGCAACACGTGTAAACCTTTTTAGACGCGCTCTTTCCCCCGTTCGATTTCGTCATGGACAAAGGTGGCGGATCTGCGAAGTCAGGGCTGAATATGGCGGGGCTCAGCATCGACGCGAAAGCGAAGGTCGAAACGCCCTCGCACTTCCAGTGCCCCGTCTCCATGGAGATTATGTCCGATCCGGTGATGATCCAGACCGGGCACACCTACGACCGCCCTTCGATCCAGAGGTGGCTCGAACAGGGTCACAAGACCTGTCCGGTGACCGGCCAGCGCCTGAGGCATCTCGAGCTCACCCCGAACTTCGCCCTTCGCACGGCGATTCAGCAATTTGCGACCGAGCACGGCATCACCTTGAGCGATCGGCAGCTCACTAGCGTGACGGAAAAGGCTGTGGTGAACAGCGTGAACGGAGGGGAGCCTTCGACTTCGCTCAACGAGGGTTCGAACACAATCGGGCACACCGTGCTGGAAGGGCACGAAGAAATAGTGTGGGCGGTAGAAGCGACGCCGTCGCACTTGTTCAGCGCGAGCGCGGACAAGTCGATCCGCGTGTGGGACACGGCCACGAGGCGCTGCTTGCACGTGCTGGAAGAGCACACTAGACCGGTTCTTTCGCTCGCGGTGAGCCACAGGCACGGCAAGCTGTTTTCGGGATCGTACGACTGCAGTATAAGGGTGTGGGACATGCGAACGTTCAGGCGAGTTAAAGCCCTGCACGGACACACGGACGCGGTGCGCTCGCTCGCGGTCGCGGGGGACAAACTTTTCAGTGGGTCGTACGACGCCACGCTCAGGGCGTACGACATCAACACCCTGAAGCCGCTCAAGGTGTTGGAAGGTCACACCGGTCCGGTGCGCACGCTCACGATCCTCGGGACGTCTCTGTTCTCTGGATCGTACGATAAGACGGTCAGGGTGTGGAACACGGAGACCTTGGAGTCGGTCGCGGTGTTGGAGGGCCACACGGATGCGGTGAGAGCGCTCGCGGCTTCCCCGGTTGAGGATTTGAAGTACGTGTTTTCCGGCTCGGACGACTCCAGGGTCAGGGTGTGGGATGCTTCCACCTTCCAGTGCGTGCGCGTCTTCGAAGGTCACGAGGACAACGTTCGCGTTCTCACCGCGGATAGTGATTTTCTGTACAGTGGGTCGTGGGATAAGACGATTCGCGTGTGGGACATGAGGTCGCTCGAGTGCGTCCACGTCCTCGAGGGACACGTCGAAGCCGTGTTAGCACTGACGGTGATGGACGGACATCTCATTAGCGGATCGTACGACACGACGGTCAGGTTCTGGAGCACGGATACGTTCAACTGCGTGGGGAAATACGAGGGACACGACGACGCCGTGCGCGTGCTCACGTCAACTGGGGAAGACGCCGACTGTGTGTACTCGGGGTCTTACGACGGGTCGATCGGCTTTTGGTCCAAGCCAGTCCCGGGGGGGAACACGTTGGCGAACGCGGGGAGCACCGCCACGCGGGAATGATACCGTTCACGTTATACTAGCGAGCGACGTTACACGATGATGTGTGAATAAAACGACATAAGAGTCCTGGATCAACACCTTCACAACTCGTCTACCTATAAGATACTTACGTACTTCCTTCCGGGTTACTTTCACGGCGCGCTCGTCACATTCGCTTCAACGTGTTCGTGTACGTGTACCTCGAAAACACGACGAACAGTTTCCGGTACCACACCCACTGACTCTTGTGCATGCTCATCGCGCGCACGATCGCCAACGGGTTTGACGAGACGACGAGGACGTGCGGCTCGAGGAAGAACGACGCGAACGCGTCCGCCGCGAGCGCGAACTTTCTCAAGACGTTCACGGACACGAGCGCCCACGCGGCCGGCGCTTTCGGTTTACGTCCCCGCGTCGCGCGCGCGCCGCCTCCGACGTCCCTGATAGTCTTCATCCACGCCACGACCCCCGCGTGCGTCGCAACGTGGTTCGGGTGTCTCGAAACCCCTCGCGCGTCGAAAGTGAGCACGGCGTCGACGCCGTCGACGCGTTTCACAGCGTCGTCGACGTGAGACGCGACGACGGCTTCGTCCCACGTCTCCCCGAACCCGTCCTTCAAGCGAGGGTCGTCCAGGAGCGTGAGCGACCGTATGTTGAGATACCGCGCGACCTTCTCGAGCTCTTTCGCTCTGACCGCGCCCGCGCCGTCTGCGTCCCCGTTGGACAGGCACAAGACGTGGGTTTGGGCACCCTGGGAGTGGATCGTTTGGATGGTCGGCCCGAAGAACATCGCTTCGTCGTCGGGGTGCGAGATCACGAGCAGGACGTTCTTCCACGCGCGCGGCGTATCGCCGCCTTTGCCACCTGCGAGACGACGCGATATACGTACATCGATCAGGTTTGTCTACGCGGGGAGCGGCGGGGTAACGCGAACGAGGTGCGAAGAGAATTTACGCGCGGCAGGTCGTCGAACGCACCGTACGCTCTCCACTGCCTAAGACGCACGTGTACGAGAACCGCCGCGTTTAAGCACGCGATGCCGATGAATGCGACGAGCGGCGTGACGCCGTCGCACATCGCGGCGGCGAGTTCTTTCATGGTCTCGTGCGCGGCGAGTAGAACTCTGTGCTCGTGGTTGTTGGTCTAGTGTGCTGAAATAATAACTCTACGGAACAGGTCAGCTGAACATGGGAACGACACCCGAGCCCCCTCCTTCTCCACGGAAAGCTAACATCTCCTCCCACACCTTTGCTCGCAGTTGGTTCTCTTCCAACTCTTCGTCCTCGAACGAGAATTCGTACGGCGCGGGCTCGGACGCTGGCTCCACGCTAGGGTCGTGCAAGTTGGCGAGGTACGGATGTTCCAGCGCCTGTTCGACCGTGATCCGCTTCTTCGGGTTGAACTCGAGCATCTTATACAGAAGGTCCACCGCGTCCGGGTTCGCGTCCGGGTACATCGTGTCGAACCTCGCCGGCGGACTGTACGGCAGGGACTTGATGTACGCCACCGCCTTCTGCGACTGAATAAAAACGAGATCCTCGACTTTTGGCGTTCCGAGCACCTCGACGATCAGCCTCATCTGGTGAATGTAGTCCTTCCCCGGGAACAGTGCCTTACGTCCTAATATCTCCGCCAGAATGCACCCCACGGACCAGATGTCGATGCTCGCGCTGTAGTCCTCGCACGACAACAACAACTCAGGGGCACGATACCACCGCGTCACGACGTATTCCGTCATGAACCCTCTCTCCGCGTCCGTCCGCGCCAACCCGAAATCGCAAATCTTCAAGTCGCAGTTCGCGTTCAGTAACAGGTTCGACGGCTTCAAGTCGCGATGCAGCACCTTCGCGGTGTGAACGTATTTCAACCCGCGGAGGATTTGGTACAGAAAGTACTGCGTGTGCTCGTCTGACAACCCTTGCGACGAGCGAACGATCTGATGCAAGTCCGTGTCCATGAGCTCGTAGACGAGGTAGACGTCGTTGAAGTCGGACGCGCTCGGGGGTTTCATGATGTCTTTCAAGAGAACGATGTTCTCGTGCTGCAACCGACGCAGGAGCTTAATCTCCCGTAACGTCCGCCTCGCGTCCGTGACGTTGTCGAAGGCGTTAGCGATCTTCTTGATCGCGACCTTCTCCCCAGTCTCCGAGTCTTTCGCCGAGCAAACGACTCCGTACGCACCTTTACCGATGGGTTTGATCGGGACGTATTTCTCGTCGATCTCGAAGAGACTCCGCCTGCGCGATGGGTGGGTGGGAAGAAACGGGTGAGCGCGGGCACTAGATGGACGAGCGGAAGCGAATTGCGAGTGCCCCTCCCGGAGTTTGATCGTCCGGTGGCGAACCAAATGTCGCGCGCGCGTGCTCGTGCGCACCAGATCATGTAACACTGCTTCCCCGGCCTCCCCCCCTCCTTACGCACCGGCATCTTGTCGCTCATCGCGCGCCCGGTGCCGCCTTCCCGGACGAACGTGCTCGCGCGCGGGCGTTCACTGCGCGGCGTCTCTTCGATAATTGAGTCCTGTCTGGACGCGCGTCCCGAGCGCGACGACAGGAGCGACTCATAAACTTTCACCCACCCCACAGGTTCAACATTTGATCGGGTTCCCTTTCAACTGACCGATGAACTTTATGGATTGGCCCTCACAGCAGGTACTTTATTCGCCGGTCGTTGAAAACGTTCACGTCGCGCCGCCCGCCAAGCGTCGGCGTCGTCACAGTCGCGAACGCGGAGCGAGCGTCTCGGACCGCGAACGATCGGCGAACGGCGCGAGGGTATCGCACGCGCTCGCGCGCCATGACCGCGCGATTACCCGTCGTCGTTCGCGTGAAGCGCAAGCGCGAGCTCGAGCCCGCGGACACGCTCGTGATCGAAGCCGAGGAAGGGCACGCGTCGAAACGTCGCGCGCGAGATGCCGCCCTCGCCGCGGACTTGGACGAAGCGCTGTCGGGCGCGTTCGGGGACGCGGACGCCGGGGCTTCATCGGACGCGGTCGGGGACGCGCCAGGGGTTTCCGCCGCGACCGCGAGCTCGCGAGTCGCGGCGTCGCGTCGCGATCCACGCGAACGACCAAGTCGGCGCCGATTTCAACGCGTGCAGACGACGCTCTCGGCGTCCGACGCGAACGAAGATGGACGCGTGCGAGAGCTCGTGCACGGCGCGACGTCGCGCAAACGCGATTTCAGGATGTATGATCTCGAGTGCACGGCGCGGGAGACGCCCGACGCGAGGTCGGGGGACTCGGGGAACGACGGCGCGAGGAGACCCATGGGGCGAAAGTGGGCACCTCGCGAAGCGGACGCGCCGGCGCCGGGGACGGACGACGCCGGGCTCGACGCGTCGACGCTGATGTGCGACTACATGCCCATGGTCAAAGAATACTTAGAGTCGACCCAAGGCAGCGCGGCCGCGGCGGCGGCGGCCAGGCCCGCGACGGACGACGACTACGTGTACGACGTCTACGTGCAAGTCGACGACGACGACGAGACGGACGACTCCGCCACGAAAGTGTGGTCCGACGCAGAAGACGTCGTGTACGTCGGGGGAAGCGACACCGAGCTGTTCTTCGACGTCATGGACGGTTTAGTAGACGACGGTCCGGACGATGACGTCGACTCCGAGGATTCGAACCGCGAGGACGCGCCGTTCGCGGATTACCCATCTTCGCGCACGTCTTCGGACGACGAACGCGCGTGGAGCGACGACGACGGCGGCGGATACGGCGCACAGGGCCGGAGGATGCGCGCGGACGACGGCTGGGGCGTAGGGGGTGGATACGATAGTTACGACGAGATAGCGGGGGGTGATGACGACGGCGAGGGGATGAGGCAGACGGCGTACGACCCGGACGTCGAGGATGACGACCTGTTGGACGACTGACCCTGGCGCCGCCGCGGAGGGTTCTCGACCTGTGTGCGCCGCCGATGTGAATGATATCACGCCGCTTCCTCGACCTTCGTTCGCCGCCGCGTCCGCCGGCTGTGCCGTCTCTAGTAGATCTAGGCTACGTGGTGATCGCGCAGATACTCCGCGCCGTCGTTCGCGTACTCTTCGGCACGATATTCAAGTGCAAACTTTTGGCAAACTTCGACCTCAGTTGTCAGATCTCGTCCACAGAATCCTCCGCGCACGCACGTAGTTGGATGACGCGCGCGTGCGAACCCTAGGGCTAATATGCCACTACGGCAGAATACGTGGCATCGCGAGGACGCGGGCTGCGATGGAGGGGGCAAAGCGATGGCCCCACCTCGCGCGGTCGAACCGACGAGGCGAGGTAAACACGTCTGGGTCCGCGGCGAGGGCGCGTCCGGGACGACGACGAACGCTCAGCCACCTCGGCCGCAGAGAAAGAAGAAAGGGACGTGGGTGAGGGGCGAGGCGAGCACCGCGTCCGCTCCCCGAACCGCCGTGCGCGGTGGAGCGGTCGCGAAACCCAAAGGACCCGCGAGCCGTCGGGGAAGCGGCGCGCGGATCGCGACAGCGAAGGCGAAGAAGCCCGCGCCCGTCGGCGGTCTCCTGTGCGGCCGGTTCCTTCGCACGGGGAAGTGCTCGCGGCGGTTCGCGACCGGGGCGTCGAGATGCCAGCGCGCGCACGATCCCGATAAAGTCGCGGTGTGCACGAAGTGGCTCGCGGGCAAGTGCGACGACGACGGCGAGTGCACGCTGCAGCACCGCGCGGTGCCGGAACGGATGCCCACGTGCAGCTATTTCCTCGCCGGAGCGTGTTCGGCGCGCGAGTGCCCGTACCTTCACGTCAACGTCGACCCGGCGGCGCCGGTGTGTCAGGCATTTCTGGACGGGTACTGTCCGAGGGGTTTGCAGTGTCGAAATAAGCACACGATGGTGTGTCCCAACGGCACCGCGTGTCCCAACCGAAAAGCGTGCCGATTCCATCATCCGCGTCAGAGGGCAGAGGAAGGCGGGAAGGAGGACGATGACGAAGACGAATGAGGGCGACGCGGCGGCGGCGGCGGCGGCGACGACGACAGATGGACGGTCGTGTTATTTGTATTAGATATTAGTAATAGATCTAGCTTACTCGACGACGGAAGCAACACCACGTCACGCTCGCCGTGCTCGAGGACGGAGTATCCTATTTCGTCAAAATATCACTATGTACCTGTATTGGCAGCAGCGCAAAAAACTATGATATCACGATCCCACGTCGAGACGTCACTTTGAGGCCGCCGAGTGCACCTCGCGCTGGTACCGCCTTCGTGTGGTCGGCGCGGTGGGTCATGACGTCGGCGTGTGTTGCTCACACGGCGAGACCGTGCCCGTCCGGTGGTGCCCTTGGGAGGGCACGCGGTGGAAGTCAAAACACGGCGTCTTCGCTCCGATCGTCGATCGGATCTCGGCGGCGACTCGTCTTGAAGTCTGACCCCGGCGACGCGCGCTCTTCCGGCCTGTGTGCTTCGAGATGGTCGAATGTTTACCGCCGCCGGTCTGCCCACCTGTGTCTCGCGTCCGCGGACGACGACGACGCGGTATCAGGCGTGTCCTACGAAGTTCGTTGGAAGAACAAATTCGAGGTGCGCTCCTTCGCGCGAAGTCTTCGTCCCTCTCCTCGCGGCGTCCATCTCAGCACTCGCTGACCGTTTGCATTCCACCTTCGCAGGAGCTCCGCGCGTTCAAGGATGAGCACGGTCACATCGTCATCCCGCGTGGCGATCCAACGTTCAAACACCTCGTCGGCTGGGTCGCGCATCAGCGACAAAAAAGGCGCCAAGGAAACATGAGCGCGGAGAGACAACGCGCCCTCGAAGAAATCGGGTTCGTCTGGGAACCTTCCTTGGACAGGAAAGCGCGCGCGGGGGAGAGGGAAGAAGCTAGAAGTAAAAGATCGAACACGGCGTGGGAGAATAAGTTCAAGGAGCTGCGCGCGTTCAAGAAGAAGCACGGCCACGTCGTCGTGCCCCGCGCGGACCCCTCCTTCATTCCGCTGTGTAGGTGGATCGTGTACCAACGCCGGAAACGGAAAGAAGGCACCCTGAGCGAAGAAAGACGCGTCGCTCTCGAAGAGCTCGGCATACAGTGGGAACGACCGGCGGTCTCGTCGTCTCGCTCTGACGACAGCGAAGAGCGCGCGAACACGAAAACGCAAGACGAGAGATGGAAAGAGAAGTTCGACGAGCTTCGCGCGTTTTACGACGAGAACGGCCACACGAAAGTGCACAGCGGCGACACGAAGTTGCACCAGTGGTTGGTGAACCAGCGTAGAATGGCGGGGAACGATAGCTTAGTGAACGAACGCCGCGTCGCGTTGGAGAGCCTGGGCGTCGATCTCAACACGAGCCCCAGGGTGAGCTGGTCAGAGCGCCTTCAAGAGCTCGGCTCGTTTCGCAAAGTGCACGGGCACTGCAACGTCCCCGCGACGTACAGACATAACATCGGACTCGGGAGCTGGGTCGCGTATCAACGCAAGTCTCGCCGCGCGGGTACGTTGAGCGCGAAAAAAATCGAAGCCCTCGAGAAACTCGGCTTCGAATGGGTCACGAAAAGAGGCACAAAGCCTAAGATGATGATGCACGTGAGGCAAAAGATGTCGCCGTGGGCGCTCGTGAACGGCGGGGCGAACGCGCGAGAGAGGCTCTCTGACTTGAGCTCTGAAAATTCGGTCGGGGTAACGTGGCTGGGCGGCGACGAGGACGATTCCGCGCGCGAACCGGAAAAACAACGCAAGGGGAGCCGCGTCTTGCTCAAAGAAAAGCCGAAGAAGTCCAAGGAAGGTCCCGTCGTCGGCGGATGGGGGAAAAAGTCGGCCGCGTACGAGGAGAAGCAACAGTTCGTGTTCGACCGAGTTCACGGGTGGTGGAAAGGCGAAGGCAAGGACGGAGAGAACTGGAAGGACGCACGGGCTAGGGTGAGGGATATGCGTTACAACTACGCGGTGCAAGCGAAGGACAGACGCATAAAGCCCGACATCGTGATCGAGGTTGTTGACGAGGCGGATGACGACGTGGTGACAACGTGGGGGTTGGTCATCGAAGTTGACGAGTTCGCGCACCGACGCGGGAAGCACTACAGCTGGAGCGCGGAAGAGGAGCGCATGGAGGAGCTGCAAGCCACCCTCGGCGTCCCGCTGAGGTTCGTGAGATTCAATCCGGATCCGACGACCGCGAACCCGGAGGATCTGAACGCTCGAACGGATATGCTCGTCGAACACGTCGCGGAGTGCATGCTGTCGTCCGCGCCGGTCAGGAACTTGGAAGTCGTGTATTTCCTGTACGATTGATGAGCGTTGGTTTCTTCAGCTATCTACGAAGGTAGCTAGCTAGCTAGAATGTGAGAACTTACAGTAGTCTAGTAAGTCTATAAGACGGTTGCGATGCCGAAGAGCTCCGCGACCGTCTGAGCTTCGGACTTGTCGCCTAAAGCAGCGAGAACCGCGACGAGGCGCTGAGGGTCGACGGCTTTGCCTCTGGCATCCGCCGCCGCCGCCGCCGCCGCGCCGTGTGATTCCGGCTGCGAGCGCACCATTTGCCCGAGCGTCGACGCCACGCTACGCACGGACGCTACAGCGTTACCAACCACCCACTCGCGCGGCAAAACAGCGAGCGTGCGTTCGATGACGGCGAGGCAGTCACCCGGTCGAGCGAGAAGAAGACGCAGATGCGGCGCGACGTGCTGCGCGATTATTCCGTCGCACACCGCGGACTTGACGTCTCGAGTGGGCAACGCCCCCTCCCACGCTACTGCAGCGCGCGCGCACCTCAACGCAGCGCCTAGTCGTCGTCGAGCGTACATCTCCGCGATCGGCGCGGACGCGGTCACGACGGGCGCCCACGATGGGATGGAACATCTCTTCATCGCGACTTCGTGCAGTTTGCTCTTCGCCACCGCGAGAAGCTTCGCCATTGGCTCGCACGATGACGGTTCCAGGTACACGAGAAGCTCCTTGACGACCGCGACGATTCGATTTGATTGCTCGACTGAAGTTGCGTCCCAACATTCTTTGACCGCGTGCTCGATAATGGGAACTAATAACTTCTCCATGATCGTCGGAACGAGGTTCGCGTCCTCGTCGTCTTCGATTGAGCTGCCCCCCATGCCGTAATCGAAGAGTTCGGAGTACCACGACATCCCGTCGATGGGCGACGCGGGCTCACCAGATGATGACTCAGACGACGGCGCGTAAAGCGGCGACCAAGACAGGAGCTCGAGTCGAACGAACGGAGCGAATAGCTGAGGCGTCGACGCGGCCATGTACGCGTCTTGATACGTCTTCGGAAACCGCTTTTTCCATTGTTCTGACTTTGCTTTCACCGGGGCGATGGAAGCAAAATCCGCCCCAGCGTCGCGCAGTACACACGACCCTGCTTCTCGCGCGTCTTGCCATCCTTTGTAAAATAACTCGACCTCGCCGGGATCTTCTATGTCGTCAGCCTCTCCTAGGATTGGGGCGTGCGCGAATGTTGCGTCTCCGGAAGCGGCTTCCTCTGCAGCACGGCGCGCGCGTCGGGCCGTGGTGCGCTTCTCCGCGGCGACTCTGTTTGCGAGATTCAAGTCGCGGCCGAACTCGTCGAGTTTTTGGGTGCCGGTGAACCGCGCCGTCGCGGCGAATTCAGCCGCGGCTGTCGACGCGGCGACAGCCTCCGCACTAGACTCGCCTCGCATGAGAGCGGCTTGCGCGGCTTCGACGGCCGCCTCAGCTTCTGCTGCTTCGTCCTGCGCCTCCCCCTCGGACGCTGCCGTCGCCGCTGCAGCTCTTTGCTCGTGCAAGCGTTGCACGTGCTCCTCCAGCTCCTCGATGATAGGCGCCTTGTCTTTCAAACACGCGCACAGATCGCGAAAATAGTGTTTGAGCTCCTGCACGAATTTGTACCTCTCCCCCGCGGTCGCTAAACGTTCCTCGTGCGACTTGAGCGCGGCATCTGAAGACGCGAGTGATTCGTCCGCGCGCTTCAGTTCATCCAGCGCGGCGCGTCTGGACCCGTCCGCGCGGGACAGACCAGCGCGAAGTGATGCGAGCGCTCGTTCCCCGTTTGCGGACACGCTCGCGGGCGCCTTCTTCGCCGCTCTGACTCTGCCGCCGCCGCCCATGACTCTCTTGAGCTGTTCGTCTTCCCAGTTCAAATCATCCTTGTCGTCCCCGGCGTGGTCGACGACCATGGCTTGAAATACGCCCTTGCCCCCGGCGGATTCGCCGCCGACCCCAAACTTTACCCTGACGTTTTCGTCTTGTTCGCCGTCGGATTCCCCTCGGCAGTCAACTCCTCTTCCTCCTCCCCCTCCTCCTCTTCGCGCGGCGAGCTCCTCGAGATGTTCCGAGCCGGACACGGGGATGTAATCAGGCGCGGCTGAGCCCCCAGTGCGCATTTGCTCTCGTTTCGCTTTCGCCGCCTTGATCGACGCGGCGTCTGGAATTGCGACGTCTTCGGACGCCACGGGCTTCTTCCTTGGCGGCGGAGGCGGGACGAACGCGACTGGATCCAACGCGCCGAACTCCCCTCCCGCGGCCGTGTCGCTGCCGCTGAACTTGAACACCGCGGGAGCGCTCGGATCGAGATGTTCCACCGGCCGCGCGCCGAAGCTCTTTTGCGAGCTCGCGAGCTCGCGAAGTCGATCGATCGTGTATTCGCCGCCGACGGCGCTTTTCTTCGGATCTCCGTGGGACGCGCCGCCGCCGTCGTCGCGCATCATGAACGCGTCCGGCGCGGCCATGGACTTCTTATTCCCCGACGATTTCTTCTTCACCTGGAACGCGTCCGCCTCCGTCTCCTCGTCGTCGAAGCTCAGCAGAGAAGCCCCTGGTTTCTTGTCCGATTTTCCCCGGGTGCCCTTCTTCGGCTTGGCGCTACTCGCCTTCGGAGGCTCCGCCGACAAAACTCCCGGGGTGTCCCCGTCGTCGTCATCGGCCTCTACCTTCTTCCTAAGATTACGTCGAGGCGGCATCGCGGTAGCGGTTGCGCGCGAAGAGGTGCGCAACCGACTATGAGCGTTTGGTCTCTATGTCTAGATCTGAGGATTAAAAAATTCGAGAACAGCGCAGCAGAAAGAGCAGTGATGAAAAAACTGGAAGACTCTCTCGCCCCCCGCTCTTCTCAGGCGAGCGTCACCGCGACGCCGGCGAGGATCCATCTCGCGGATTCTTCGGAGTCGTACACCGGAAACTGCAGCTCCGCGATCGCCTTCTCGCGCTCCGGGGTGAGGTACAGCGGCACCCGCATCGGCGGCTCGTTCCCGCCCCCAGACGGTCCCGACGCGCTCGGGTGCCCGGGGACGAGCCACGACAACCTCGCCACCGGTAACCTCGCGAACGGCGCCGCGTCCGCGGCGGTGTCGCGCAGGCTCCTCCCGTCGAACACCGCGCCTTGCAACCGCAGTCCGTCCACGAACGCACCGGGAACGGACGCGGATTTCGCCGCGTCCCAGGACGTCACGAGCTCGAGCGAGTCGATCGCGACGCCAGCCTCTCGCGCGCTCTGCTGCCGCAACGCGTTTAAAAACGTCTCCGGGTGGAAAAAGTCCTCGAGCCGGACGGGCTTCGCGAGAAGTGCGCCTTGCTTGACGCGCTCCATCATCGCGCTGACCGCGACCATCCGACGCACGATAGCCTTACAATACTTCACCGGCTCCTCCGGTCCTTCCCATCGCTTCTCCCAACCCGGCGGGACGGTGTTGTTGAGAAGACACTTTCCCGCGGCGAAAATCGCGGGCGTGAGGAGCTCGGCGCCCTTCAAAACCGCCTTGAGCGTCGCGAGCGTCTTATCGACCTCGTCCACGGCGTTGTGACCGCGCGCCTTCTCGAGCTCCACGAACGCGTCCACCGGCGCTGCCTCGGACGGGCCGGGCGCGGAAGGCGCGGACATGATCCCCGGGTTCGCAGCCTTGAGCTTATCCCACGACCGCAACAACGGGCGCAAAGCCGCGGACCACGCGTCGCGGTCGAATCCGCTGCTCGCGCCAGAGGCGAGCACCATCGTGCGCAACGACGTGATCACGTTCTTACTGTTCGTCACCTGAACCATGCGGTCCACGTTCACGGGCAGGGAGAACAACGACGGCGAGTTCGCCTCGTCCAGCGCGGTCAACGTCGCGGTGAAGTCCGCGTGGTTCGTCGAGTTCGGCAAAGTGATGTTCGTCCCCGGCAGCGCCCGGACGCGCGATCCGCAAGCGCCAGTCATCTCGTCGCTAAAGAATTGCTTCAGGTACGTTCGCAACACGAGGATGTCGTAGTCGCTGTCCACCCGCCCGCCGTATATCGCGCGCTCTAACAGCCCGTGAAGCTGCGACCACTGCGGTTCCGCGCCGTTCCCGCACGCTTGGTCGATGATGTCCGCGCTGCTCCGCAAGTCGGCGAAGGAAAACTCGTAAAATTTCGACCACCCTTGCGGCACGTACGCGCGGCGCTCTTGAACGACCGCGTGGAACCACGCGAGCAGAAACAGGAGCTTAGCGCGCAGTGGGCTCCCGTCGGCGATGTACTGTTGCGACCACGTCTCGTACGTCCGGCTCACGTTGCGTTTCAACCCGGGCGGGGCTTCGTACGTGATCTTCAGGCAACCCTCCAGGAGCGACGACGGGAACTTCGCGTGCGCCTCGGACGTGAGGAACAGACGAAAGTCCGCGTGCGGTTTCAAGACGTAAATCTCCTTCTCGAGCGTGGGCAGCCACGCGACGACGAGATGGAGATTCTTAAGGCAGAGCCAGTCGCCGTCTCTCGCGCAATCCACGAGCAGCCGCATCGCCTCCTCGGCCTGCCCTTGCCCCATCGCGAGTTGATGGTACCGTCCGTTGCCTCGCGCTTTCAACGCGTGCTCTTCGAGCTCTTGGCTCGGATCCGACCCGGGGGTCACGATGAACAGCGCCGGAGAGGTGCAGCTCGCTTCCTCGCACACCCTCGAGAGCGAGAGCGGCGGCGGCGCGATCGACTCGACGCCGAGCTGGTCGCACACGAACGAAGTCATCGCGGACTCGAGGCGGTCCGGTCTCAGCGCCTGCACGAGGAGCAACCGCATGAACGGCTTGACGTCGATCCCGCGCTCGGGGACGCAGGTCTCCGCCGCGGGGGAACGCATCCATTCGCCCCACATCGCGCCGTCGTTGAATCCGTACTCGGTGACGACCGATGGGAACGCGGCGACGAGGTTCTCGTATCCCTTTGACGCTTCCGGGGATATCCAGTTCGGCGCCGCGCCGCGACCGGCGGCGGATCTCGACCCGTCGCCGGTGTCGAGGCCGAAATAATGGTTCCACTCCTCCGTGTCCGCGCGGTCGCGCGAGAGGTGCCTCGCGAAGTGCATTCCGAACGTGAGTCGGTCCACGTTGAAGATGCTTCGACTGACGTGACAGAACACGAGCTGAAGCAGCGCGTGCGACAGCACTTCGATCCGTTCGCGTAAGTTCGACGACGGCGCGCTGCCGCTCAGCGCAGATTTGAACAACGCGACGAAGGAGTTCAAGCTGAACTGGTACATGTTCGACAGCGCTCGAAGGTCTCGCGTGAGGAAAAACATCTTCGATCCTTGCTCCGCGATCGGACGGTACGCGTTTCGCTGCTCGTCGAGCGACTCTTGAAGCGACGTCGATTCCTCGAGCGATTCCTTGACGGTCGTTCCTTTCGCTTTCGTCTCGTCCAAGGAATCGATGAGTTGCTGGTTCTCGAGGATGTTCCCGGTCGAGGTCGCCAACGTGTGAAGTAACGTCTTCTCGAGACCCGCGAGCTGAACCTTTAAGTCTTCCTCGACCTGAAGCAAGTGACTCTTCTGTTTCTCGAGTTCGGGTTGCTCGTGCTGGATCACCAAGCCGAGCAACTGACCTTCGAGCCCAGAGCGCGTAACGGTGAAGTTCACCTCGGAAATCACAGAAGCCGCGGCCGGAGGAATAGTCGGGTAAGGGTTACGCGTCACCAGGTAGAGCCTGAAGGACTCGTTGTAATCGACCGTCTTGTCGCCGACTTGGACGACCCACCGAAGACCTTGACGTTCAAGGTCCTTGCGCACGATGCTGTACAGGATCGGTTCAATTTTGTCGACTTCCTCGATGACGAGCGTTTTACCGAAGCGGACGGCGAGTTCGAGCTTGTTGCTGAAACGTTTGTCGTGCATCGTCACCGTCTCCAGCGAGGCCTTTTCTTTCGCGCCCGCGTGATTTTTCAACCACTCGCTCGCTTTTGTGGACGGATCGATGATTAGCGGCGCTTGCACGGACTGCAAGATGACGATTGCGTTCTCCATTGACAGCCCGTCGCCCGGCAAACCCTCCGCTTTCCAGGTCAACATCTCGCTCTCGCTCGACATGAATCTCCTCAAGTCGAATCGTCCCACGCCTAGAATGGAAGTCCATTGCGTCATAGCGTCCTGTCTCTTATCTTCCGGAAGCGAAGGTAGGTACGTGATAAACCCTGCAGCGAGGAGGGAGTCGCGCGGCAGCGCCTGCGTCGTCGCGTCAATTGCGGACACTTGCTCCTCCCAACGAGCCTTCTCCCCTCCCAACTTACCAAGAAGTCTCTCCGCGGCTTCGAGTTGATCCTCCGCTTTCTTCAGGCTAAGCTTCAGCGACTCCGCCTCACCCGTGCGCCGTCCGAATTCGGCTTTCAAGTCGACCACCTCCTGATCAAGATCCACGAGGTCTCGCTCGCACTGCACGACGCGTTGCTTCGACCGTTCTAACGAGTCCACCAGGTCTTGCAAATCATCCTCGAGCGGTTTGATCTTCTCCAGAATGATCGAGTACTTCACGTTCGCCTTGACCCAGGCGGCGAGAGGCGCAGCAGCGACTGAAACGCGAAAGATGTTCGCGTGTTCGAATGACGCCGCCTTGTCTTGCAACAGCTTCTTCACCGCTTCGCGATTGCGCGGCGTGACTGTGCGCGCGTCAAAATCGATGATTTCGTCTTTAATTTTCGGCGTGAGGAATTTCTTCATCGTCGCCCAGCTCGTGTCCGTTTGTCCCATGAGGGTCAAGACACCTCCGAGGACGTCGTGGATCGCTTCCGGGGCGACGCGCAGCGACTTGATCTCGTTCAGGTTGTCGGATTTAATTTGCCCGACCGCCTTTCGAGCGGAGTCGATGACGGGCTGGATGTCCTTAAGCTCGTCCTCGATGCCCGCCTTGCGGCTGATGAGGACTTGCTCTTCCTGCCCGAGTTTCACCTGCAACGCTTCGACTTCTTTCTTGCGCTCACTCGCCGCGGACATGCTCACCGTGATTCGCTGGAGTGCTTCGTCCGCTTGCTCTTGCTTCTGCGCGAGGAGTTTCTGTTGCTCGACCGCCTGCGTCGAGAGCTCTGCGACTTTCCCGGCGGCTTCGTCGAGCTTCGACAAGCCCGCGGTGAGTCGCGTGCGTTGTTCCGTCTGCTCTTCGCGCTTCGCCTTGAAAATTCTCCGGTACTGGTTCACGAACGTGACGTACTGTCGCGGCGTGCCTCCGACGGTTTGTTGCACGGAAGCCATCTGTCGCACGATGTTTTCGTCGACGACGATTTCCTCCTCCTCTTCCTCCTCGTCATCGTTCGTGGGTTTGCTGAGCAACATGTGCGGCACCGCGAGCATCCCTTCTTCGCTCCACGTGTCCATCCAGTGCATGGAACACCGCGTGAAGAGCGCGGGATTGGACTCAGTCCGCGCCGCGTACTCGTCGTCCGCTGGATCCATGCTGAGAACGATGTGAATCCCCGCCTTGACACGCGCGGTGAAGAAATCGAACGAGCTCTGCATCGTCCCGACCGCGAGCATCTCCTCTTTCAGAGGACCGAGCATCTGATCGAGCTCGAGATTGGAGAAGAGTCCGGGGACCTCGCCGCTCGAGAGAAGCGAGTTCACCGTCTCCAGGATCGCGGGAGTCACGAGCTGATGGTCTTCGATGAACAGTACCGTCTCCTTATTCTCCACGCCAACCTCGGCTAACACGCGTTTCAGGTCCATCTTGAACGCGCGCTCGTCGTACGTCAGCGTCATCTTCGGACTAAAAAACTCAAAGTCGTGCATGAACGCGACGAGCGCGGCAGTGGACCTGCGACCGACACCTGATCGACCTGCCAAGAGTAAATGGCCGCCGGGCTGGCTGAGGACGCGGTTGAAACGCGCGAGGCGTTCGAGCACCTCGGGAAACAACAAAATGTTGAGCTCCTTCAGCTCGCGCTCGTACGACACGAGCTTCGATCGGACGTGGGATTCGAACCCCTTCGCCGGCATCGCGCCCATTTTAGACGCGACGCCGAGCGCGAGCGTGCGCTGGTCCGCGACCGCCCAGGTCGTGAAGACCCTTTCGGAGTTCTCGAGCGCGTCCACGCGCCAATATGCGCGAAACACGTTCGACACGAGCGTATCGAAATGCTTCCCCGCTTGCGCGCCGACGAGTCGGTCTTTAAACGTCCGGCCGGCTTCGTAATACAACGCCTGGACGAGATCTACGGTTTGCAGGTCGTATCGATGTAAAGCCTGAATCCACTCCGTGATCGTCCTCGGGGTGAACTTGTAGTGTCTGTGGTCGTCCGCGCTGAACATCTCAGATACCTTTTCGTACACTTCAAGCACGGTGTCCGCGAGTTGCCGACGGAGCGCGTCTTTCGCATACTTCGTGTTCGCGACGAACTCGCCGAACATCCTTTCGTACACCTCAGACATTTGCTCGCGCGGAATATACGGCATGTACGCGATCCCCGCAATCGCTGTGAACCGCGACGTGATCGGATGCCTCCCTACCGTCGTCGCGGGGTTCATGCTGCACACGAACTGGATGTTCATCAGACCGATGAACTCCTGGGTGTCGTCGTAGAAGCCTTCGTACGTCAAGAGCTGCTGCAAAAACGCTATGAGCTGAATCGTGTCGTACTTGTCCGGTTTCGGGAGGTTGATGTCCTTCAAGTACAAAACGAGCCTCTCCGAGTCGCGAGGACGGAGCACCCTGTGAGCGACGCCGCTCGTGTTCTGAGGCTGCCCGCAACACTGTGCGAGCTTCTGGATCACGTTCGACGCGGTCGTCTGCGCGGAGCACGCGATCGTCGCGACGGAAGTCGATCGCAGTCGCGCGAAACAGTCGTCGAGCACCAGCGCTTTCCCACATCCCTCCGGCCCGACGAGCACAAACGGCTGACCCGATTCTAACCACGGCATGACCAGCGACTGCACTTGCGCAACCGCATCGACCATGACGACGCCGCGCCACCTCCCTTCCAGGATCCCAGCGGGGGGAGCTTCGGATCGGTCGATGGAAGAGGCGGCGACGTGAAGCAAGTCCTGCTCGCCGAGGAGTTTTGAAAGTTCGTTCAAAAAATCCTTCCTCGCTTTCGTCGCCATATTCGACGCGAGACCGCGGGCGAGACCACGCGCGAACGCGCGTCTGCTGTCCGCGCCCACGAGGTGACTGAGCGCGTTCTTGATCGTTCCGACCTTCGTCGTGCGCGTGGCGTTCGGGAGCTTCAACGCGCGAGACAGCGCCTTGAAGAAGTAGTCGTTGCACCAAGCTTCCAAGTGGCCGCGGATGTTCTCCGGCTGTTTCGCTAACCATCCCTTGACGATGAGCGAAGGGTCCACGGCTTCTTCGGACAGGAAAAGCATCGCGGTGCGAGATACCGTAGCTGGTGATGCAAACTTAAGATCGTCGCACTCGAAGATGAAGTTCACGTTGGATCCAAACTGAATGCGCTCGCCGGATGGGAGCGTTAAAAGGCGATTATCGTCCAACACGGAGTTGAGCGACTCGATCCACTCCGGGTCGACGTCGCCGTCGCAGATGATCCAGCTGTGCTGATCCAGTGATTCCTTCACGACTTGTCTCGCGGCATCCGTGAGCACGCCGTCGAACCACTCTCTTGTGTCCATGTCCATGTGACCCAACAACTGCTGGCGGTGGATCGCCTTCGGGTTCATGACGTGACGCTTCACCGGGCGGCCGAGTTTCTTGTACGCCCCTTCGAGAATTTGCCATAGCGTGGACTTGCCCGAGCCGGACGGGCCGACGATGATGATGCCAATGCGCTGCGAGCACGCGATGTGCAGCTGAAGAACCTTCTCCACTTGCGAGGGTACGTCTTCGTAGTGTTTTTCTGCGAGAACAAGTCGTATCGCGCCCTCTAATTCAGCGTCGCTCACGTCGGTCACCTTGACGCCTGGGTACACGTCGTTGAGCAATTCCGCGAATCGCCGCCCGTCCGTGAAGGTAAGCTTGGGAAGTGTAGTCACCCTGACCGCGCGAATGATGAGCTGCGACTCAAGTTCCGCGTCCACGGGTGGTCCGACGCCGGTGCTGGCAGCGGCGCGGGCGTCACGCAACAGCTTCCCGGCGATGCCGAGCACGGTCTTGAGGGCTCGGAGTCCCCAGTCGTAGTGTTGCTGTGGCGACAACAGCTGCTTGCTCAGAGAGAAGAGCGAGACGAGCTTACTCCCGAGCTGTCGCGCGGTCATGAATCCCTCGGCCAGAAGAATCACCTCCGCGATGAGCTCAAAGTTTGGCACCGTCATCGCCACGGAGCGGAAGAGCTGCTTGAGGTTATCAGGGAGCTTACTGCGCCCACCGTATCCCTTGCCTGCGGGGTTGAGCGTGACGAAGATGCCCGCGTCGTGGTTCAATTTAAAGTCCCGACCCATGAAATGCATCGCAGACTGTCGCGACTTGAGCGCCGCTTGAATCATCTGGATTTGTGACGACACCGCAGAAAGGACTTCCTCTTCGAGGCGGTTGAACTCGTCAAAGCAACCCCACGCGCCGCACTTCAGAAGACCCGTGAAGATGCGTCCCATGGACTTGAAATCGAACTCTTCGTCGCAGTTGAACACGAGGACTTGTCGACCCATCGCCTGCCCTAAAGCCTTGACGGACTCTGTTTTACCCGTACCCGCGGGGCCGTAAGGATTCCCGCCGTAACCCAAGTGCATCCCTTGAGTCAGCGTGAGGTAACACTTGTCCGTGAGAGGCGTGTACACGAGTCGCGGCGCGTTGCCTTGGTATTCGTAGCTGTACGAGAACAACCCATTATCCATCCGCACCGCGACTTCTCCGCCGCGTCCGCGCTCGTAATACCTGAGCTGTCGCTGCCAACACCACTGACCTACGTCCTGGCACCGATCCTTCCGCAGCTGATCCACGACGTCGATGGAGTGAATGAGATCCATCACCAAGCTCTGCACCTTCAGCTGCATGACGCGCATGCCTTCGAGGTCGAATGACGTGTACTCTTGCAGCTGCTGTCCGAGCTCGCTCGAGAGATCGCGAAGACTCCCGCGTGAAATCGCGGACTCTGCCTTGCGCGAGAAGTGGACTTGCTCCGCGAGGCTCAAAACTTGCGACGGAAACGCTTCGTAATCCTTCGTCGAGAGGCACTGGACGAGCATGTTACTGAGCGAGTTGACCATGCCATCCGCGATATCCGCGAGCCAAACTTCTACAGCCTCGCTGACGACGACGGGTTTGAGCAGCGGCACGACCTCGCCTTCGATGGATTTCATCGCCGTGATGCTCCCTGCGCCTTCGGTGAACACGACGGAGTGTATGCCGGCGAAGAGTTTCTTCAGATGCGCTTGGATCACCTCCGGATTCTTCGCCTGTCCTAAGATTTCTAAGAGGTCGTCGTCGCCGATGAAGTAGAATCGCGGCAGCATCGAGCGTTTCTCTTCGAGGTATTCCGCCAGCGCTTTCTGGCACATGTCGAGTTGCGTGGAAATTTCGCTGAGGTGACTATCACGCATGCGGTACTGCGCGAAAGCCTTCACGAGCGGGTTGACGCTAATCGCTTGCATAATGGTCTGGAAGTCTTCGTCCACGCGCCGGAACCGCTGTTGTTCGTGCGGGAGCGCACCGCGCGCGAATATAGGCTTTAAATAGAGCCACTTTCGCTGGATAGCGTTCATGTGCGTCAGTCGGTCGGACAACGTCGCCATCATGGTCTCCCAGACGCTCGTTTCTTCCCTGAACGGCCCAAAGAACGGCGAGTCTTTCAGCGACGACACGAGGTTCTGGTTGTCCGCGACCTCGGTGAACAGGTCCTTCCACTCTTTGATGAGCGATACGATCCCGCCCTTAGGACCTTGCATCGTGTGACTGATGAGCGAAAAGTTACGATCGAGGCCCCAGACTTTCAGCTGATGCAGCGCCTCGCGCAGTGTAACCTCGCCTTGCGCTTGCGAGTGCAACGTTTTCAGTTCGTCCGCTTTTTCAATCAAAAGGTCGGCTTTGTCGAGGAAGTGTTGGAGCGTCAAGTTTTCGCGCGTCACCGCCTCCGGGCCCTTTGTCGGAAATCTAAGAATCGAGAAGAGCTGCGCCCAGTGCGAGCTCTCCCATCCTTCACCGCGGCAAAATTTCAGACCCGGGAGCGCCCGTTTATACTCGTCGATTTGCTCAAGCAGCAACACCGCGATGGCGTCTTTGGACTCGCTCTCGCGCACGCGCTCTCCCCACTTCGCCATGAAGTCGTCGAGCTCGTATAGCCTACCGCGGATCGAAATCCAGTCTCGGTTCGAGAGTCCGTTGCGTTCGTTGATGAACTCGCCGAAGCGACCCCACGCAGTCTTTGTGGATTCGATATCCACGGCGACGTCGTCGAGAATAGAAAACTTTGGCCTCGGCATATTGAAGTGCTCGCAGTCCAAGCACAGCTTGTTCCCGTCCTCTCGAAGCTCTTGCAGCGCACGGTAGTCGTCCTCGAGCTTGCCGTTGATCAACGAAGGATCTCCCGATGGCATGCCCTTCGGCTTGAACTCGTGCCATCGCGCGCTGAACGCTTCCGCTTTGGACTCGAACTCCGCGATTTTCGCGAGAATCACGCCCTTGAGGTTTTCCTTTTGCATCTCCAGGTTCGTCTCCATCTGTCCCAGCTTCGTCGAGAGGTTCTCCCACTCCGAATCCAACGAAGAGAAGTCCATCGCCGCCGCCATGTGTGCGCCCGTGCCGCCGGACTGTTTCAGGAGCTTCGCGAGATCGCCGACTTGCCATCGTAATTTTGACATGCGCCCGGAGAACTCCGCCATCAGCTTTTGCGCTTCAATTCGTAAGTTTCCAATTTCCTCAACCGTCTGCGCGTTCGTGTCTAGCACAATCTTGCCGGACGCGATGAACGCCTCCATCTCTTCCTTCGAGCGCAGGACTTTCCGCTGTAAGCATCCGGACAGCGCGTCCTGCAGCTCTTTTATCTGCTTCTCCACCGCCGACTTGAGCGGTATGCACGAAATCGTGTAGCAGTCGACTTTAATCTCCAATGGAATGCGGTCCGCTTGTTTCATCGCCGTCTTCACGAGCGTGTATCCTTCCTCGAAGTCTTTTGAGTCCGCGTATTGCGTCTCGACAAACGAATCGAGGTCGACGGTACCGAGCGCGACCCAGTCCGCGTATTTTTTTTGCTCGTCCGCGAGTTTGACGAAGAGCGCTTCGGTTTTTTCGTACACCTTCGCGCACCCGGCGGCGCCGACCTGCGAGTCCATCATCCCGCGGAAGAACCCCGCTTTTTCGCTCGCGTCGCTGACGCCTTTGAAGACGAGGGGGAGGTTCAGGAAGTCTTTCACCTGCTTGTAGTGCGCGGTGCGAATCTCCTCAAGTGGCGGGTCGAACTGAAGCTTGCGTTGCTTGAACACGAGGTTGACGGTGACCTGCGGCAACATCTCGTTCAACGTCTCGAGCCCGCGGTGGTACTGGTACTCCAGCGCCTTGTACAGCTGGTGGTCCCAGTGCACCCTCCACGCGCCTTGCAAATCTTTACGGAACTCCGTCTCGAGGTTCAGAAATATCGCTCTGAGCTCTTTTACCGCTCGCTTCCACGCCTCTTTTTGTCGAACGAGGTCCATGGCGAACAACGCGCACACCTTTTCCGCGAGCGTCCGGTGCCACTTTCGAAGCCGGCGGTTCTTGTCCGTTAAAACCCCGGCGACGCCTTGGAGTTTACCGATGTACTTCTCCAGCGCGGTCGGGTTGTTCCACGTGATGACCTTTCCGAGGCCGTCCTTTGGGTTCGTTAAGACGCTCTCGAACTTGACCGCGTCGTCGAGCATCATCGGCTTCTGGCACGTGATCATCTCAGACGCGATGTTGTTGTAAAAGTTCGCGACTTGGCGCAAGACCATGCCGTGTCGGTAAAATTTCCTCGCCGTGTCCGCCTCCGCGGCGATGTCCCTTCGTATCGTGAACCCCAGCGCGGAGAGCTGTCTGACCTCGCGCAGCAGGCTGACGAGTTCGGAGTTGTAGTGCAGTTTCACGTGACCCGTGGAGGACGAGTCGAGGTCCATCAACTTCGATCCAAGGTCGAGCTTGAAGTAGTCGAGGCGAGAGATGATACCCTCTTGCCACTCATCGAAGAGGTTTTTCTTGAGTAGCCTTATGTCGCGGTGCAACTCCTTAGACTCGCGCATCAGCTCTATGCCTTGTTGCCCCGCGGCGTCCTGCTTCGCATCTCGCAGTCGGTTTCCGCTCTTATCGTGCGACACGACCACGAGCGCGCCGCACACCTCTTCGGCGACGGCGACGCGCTCCAACGCTTGCACGGTCCACACAACCGCATCGACGACTTCGGTCGTGTTTCGTCCTACCCTCGCTGCGGCTTTTCCGCTCTGCCCGTACCTGAGCAGCGCGTTCGCTCGCTTATCGCAGTCACTTTTTATCGTAGACAGAAACTGCTCGACCGTGTCCGCGAGCTGTTTTCGTTCACCAGCGAGCGCGTTCGCGACCGCCGGCCGTCGAAGGAGCTCTGCATACCGAGCAACCTCTCGTAATACCTGGTGCGGTTGCGCCATCGCGGCGCTGCGCTCGTCCCCGTGCTTCTTCACCGCGGATGCCAAGGAAGGGAGAAGTCTCGCGCCGAAGTGTTCCCGCAGCTTCTGCGACATCCTGTCCTCGATCGGACGCATGCGTTCGTCGTAGTCGCTGCACGCGGCTTGCCACGTCGCCTCCGTAAAGTCGCTCACTCGAAGAGGGTCGATCCCGTTGAACGGGCCGAACACCTCGGAAAGCGTCAGCGATCTCGATTCCTCGGACGTGAGAAGCTTTTCGAGCTCCGCTTGCGCTTCTCGCATCTTGAAAACCTCGTCCAAACGCTCGCGCGCTTTCACGATCGTGGCGTCCGCGAACGCGGGACCGGTCCACGCGCCCTGCCACGTCATCGACGTCAACTCGTTCGCGGTCTTCTCCCACTTCGCGAGTAGCCGGTGACCGAACCGCAACGTCCCTTCCACGGTCTTGAACGAATCGCTCCACACGTTCACGTCTCGAAGCTTGCGTTGCACGTGCGCGACGAGGGACGAGCCGATGAGTTTCATCAAGTGCTCCGCGCGTCGCTGCGGAAACGCTCGTTTCCCGCGCTCGTCCGGTATTCCCCACGCGACGTCTAAGCAGTCGTAGCACGTGTCCACGAGCTCGAGGGCTTCCTCGTCCGGCAGCGCGTTTAATCTCTCGAAGCGCTCTTTCATCGGTTCGAACGCGCGATACATCTCGTTCGCTCGCGCTTTAAGCTTCGGTCCCGCCTTTCGCGCGAACGCGATCTCGCTCCAGAGCTTGAACTCGTCCAGCGGCGACGCGATCCCGACGAGCGGCGCGTCCCCGGGGTCGACGCTCGCGTCCTTCGACCCGCCCGTGAGCCGCAGGACGTTACCCAGCCCCGCCTCGAGCTCCGCGACCAAGCTCATGAGCTTGGAGTCGATCATTCCACCTCGCGTTCCCTCGCTCAGCAGCGGACCGTACACGGAGTGCAGCTGATGGTACAGCGACTCCACGGGCGAGTGCGAGATGGTCGAGACGTTCACCGACCCCGGGACGTCGGAAGCCGTGAGCGCCCTCGGGACGAGCTTCGTGAGGACGGCCTGGCACGCGGACGACGTGTCGAACGACACGACGTTCCCGCACCGGACGTCCCCGCCCGCGTACGACGTCGCTTGGAACACCGTCGTTGTCGGGTCGTCCAGGAACGCTCGCATCGCGCCGTCCTCGTCCGAGGCGAGGCGCGCGTACAGCGCGTCGCGCGTGGACGCCGTCGACACGGCATCGAGCACGGTGTTCAGGACGAACTCCGCCCTCACGTCGCCCATGTCGATACGACCGTCGCGGACCGCGCACGCCACCTCGCGCCGTCCGCTGTGACGGGCCGCGCGCGACAGCGTTGACGTCATTTTCAAAACTTATTGTTGTTGACATGACTGAGTTGACATCGACGTCGCCGCTGCCGCGCACTCGACGACGGCGCGAGGGTTCGTGCACGCCTCCGCGAAAATGGCGTTCGACCTGGAGGCGAAGGCGCTGGAGGAGTGCATCACGGACAGAGACAAAGTGTTCGTGACGACCGCCGGGGGCGTCGACGGCCTCGCGGAGAAGCTCGGGTCGAATCTGAAGCTCGGGCTCTCGGGAAGCGCGTTGACGGACGAGGCGTTGGATGCGCGCAAAGCGGCGTACGGGACGAACACGTTCGAGTACCCGCCGCCGAAATCGTTCTTGTGCCTGTGCCGCGAAGCCCTGAACGACATCACCGTGCAGATCCTATGCTTCGCCGCGGTCGTCAGCATGATCGTCGGCACCGCGGTCACGGAGGAGCGCGAGCACTACGCATATTTAGAAGCCATCGCGATCATCCTCGTCGTCTTCGTCGTCGTCTTCCTGCAAGCGTACATCGACTTCTCAAAAGAGAAGAAGTTCAGGGCGCTCAACAGCGTGAAGGATAACTACACCGTGAAGGTCGTCAGAGGCGGCGAGGTCGTCGCGGTCACCGCGGGCGAGATTCTCGTGGGCGACCTCGTCGAGCTCGCGGCTGGGGACAAAGTCCCCGCGGACGGCGTCTTCGTCGAGGGGAGCAAGTTCAAAGCGAACGAGTCCGCGATGACGGGAGAGCCCATCGACATCGCCAAAGACCGCGAAAAAGACCCGTTCGTACTGTCCGGGACGTCCATCTCCGAGGGCTCCGGGCGAATGATCGTCGTCGCGGTGGGCGCGAACTCGCAGTGGGGCGTGATCCTGAAGACGCTCATCGTCGAGCCGAACAGCACGCCGCTGCAAGACAGGCTCGACGTTCTCGTCGTGACGATCGGTAATTTTGGCATCGGCGCGGCGATCCTGACGTTCGTCGTCTCGATGATTCGCTGGACCTCGGAGGGCGCGAGCGGCGAAGGATGGGACGGCACGAAGGTGTTGCAGTACCTCATCAACAGCATCACGATCGTCGTCGTCGCGATCCCGGAGGGGCTCCCTCTCGCGATCACCCTAGGCCTCGCGTTCGCGATGCGCAAGATGATGCAAGATCAGAACCTCGTGCGCAGGCTCGAGGCGTGCGAGACCATGGGCAGCGCGACGCAGCTCAACGCGGACAAGACCGGGACGTTGACGCAGAACCGCATGACCGTCACGGACGCGTACCTCGGCGGGAAACAATACGGCGAAGGCGACGTGCCTCCCTCGGACGTCTCCGACGCGTTCGCGTCGATGCTCGCGGAGAGCATCTGCGTCAACTCGGACGCGAACCTCGCGATGAACGAGAACGGGACGGTCGACCACATCGGCTCGAAAACCGAGTGCGCGCTTCTGCAGCTCGTCGAGGACCTCAGAACCGCGGGTAAGGGCAACCTCGAAGAGTCCGACGGGTTCGCGTACTACCGAGGACGCGAGAAGCACAAGGTCGAGCAGCGGTACCACTTCACGTCCGCGAGGAAACGCATGAGCACCGCGATCGGGATGCATCACTCTGGCTCGACGCAAGGCACGCGCCTGCACTGCAAAGGCGCGTCCGAGATCGTCGTGAAGCTCTGCACGAAACAGATGATGGCAGACGGAACCGTGGAGCCTTTCGGCGCGGACGACCTTAAAAGCGCCGAGGAAGCGATCACGCAGATGGCCTCTCGCGGTCTGCGCACGCTCTGCATCGCGTATTCAGAAATGCAAGTCGATCCGTCCACGCTCGACCCCGAGAGACCTCCCGAGGAGAACCTGACGTTGATCGGGATCGCCGGGATCAAGGATCCGATCCGACCGGAAACCGCGGAGGCAGTCGCGCTGCTGCGGAACGCAGGCGTGACCGTTCGCATGGTTACCGGAGACAACGCGCTCACCGCAGAGGCGATCGCGCGCGAGGCTGGAATTCTCGTCGACGGCGACGACGGGCTCATCCTGGAAGGCCCGGTGTTTCGCAAGATGAGCAGAGCGGAGCAAGAGGCGGTCGCGGTGAAGATCAAAGTGCTCGCGCGTTCGTCCCCGTCCGACAAGCTGATGTTGTGCGAGGTGCAAAAGGCCTTGGGCGAGGTCGTCGCCGTCACCGGCGACGGCACGAACGACGCGCCCGCGCTCAAGGAAGCCGACGTCGGGTTCGCGCTCGGCATCGCGGGCACGGAGATCGCGAAAGAGGCGTGCGATATCGTCATCTTGGACGACAATATTCGGTCCATGGCGAAGGCGGTGCTCTGGGGCAGGAACGTCTTCATGTCGATCCGGAAGTTCTTGCAGTTTCAGCTCGTCGTGAACGTCGTCGCGGTGACGCTGAACTTTTTCTCCGCGTGCTACGGCCTCGAAGAACTCCCGCTCGGTCCGGTGCCGCTCCTGTGGGTGAACATGATAATGGACAGCATGGGCGCGCTCGCGCTCGCGACGGAGCCGCCGTCGCCGGACTTGATGAAACGCCAACCCTTCGGAAGGAGCGCGCCGCTCGTGAACCAGGAGATGTGGAGGAACATCTGCGTCCAGGCCTTCTACCAATTCCTCGTGTGTCTCATCTTGCTGTTCGCAGGGAAGGAGATGCTAGGGATCGACGTCGACGATGGAGACTCCGAACACCAAACGCTTCAGCTCAACTCCGTCATCTTCAACACGTTCGTGATGATGCAGATATTCAACGAGATCAACTCACGCAAGATCGCCGACTTTAACATCCTGGACAACATCCAAAATTCGCCAATCTTCTGCGGCATCATCATCGTCACGTTCTTGACGCAGGTGGCGCTCATCGAGGGCGTCGGGCGCACCGTCGTCGGTCCCGCGATCGGTTTCATGAACCTGACCACCGCGGAATGGTTCTGCTCCATCGGGTTCGGGTTCGGTTCGATCCCCGTCGGTTTCTTGATGCGCGTCTTACCGCTGAAGTACTTCCCCGGGACGACGGACGAGGCCGCGGGCGCCGCGGCGCAAGAGAAAGCGCTCGCTGCAATCGCCGCCGCGAACTTAGAGATCGACAGAGCCGCCGCGGAGAATGTCACGCTCGTCGATGAGACGGTGGCGAAGAAGCGGTGGAAAAGAGCTCGAGCGTTTGCGAACGCGTACGCTGCCCTCACGTCTCCTGTGACGCAGAAGCTCGTGAACTCGGGCGCACGCGCGAGAGGACACACGCCGACGCGGACGAGAAGCAACGTCGAGGGAGACGACTTAGGTTTAGGGGTCGGCAGTGGGATATCCGAATCTGGGACGACGGTGAAGGACGCGACGGAGACGGAGGACCGCCTTCGCGGAGAGACGGCGGTCAAGTTCAAGGGCTTTGGGAAGGAATAACGAAAGAACGGCGTGACGCAATACATCGCTACGTTTAATATTCCGAAAAGTTAGAATGTCCCGACGCTTTCGCGTGCTCCAGCGCTTCCTTCTCGCCTTTCAGGCCTTTCTGACAGACTAAACACCGAAGCGTGAAATTCGCGGTGTCCGTAAACTGCCTCGCCGCGTGCGCTTCGTTCACGACCTTCGAGGCTTTGCGCCCCGCCGCGTCCGCGGCGGGACCTCGCGACGGGAACATCGTGATGTCCATGTCGTGCGGCGCGCCCTCGTACGTCAAAACCATCGCATCGTAGTGGAGACCATCGTACAGTAGCATGACGCGTTCGGGATATCCCTCGCCCTGGCCGTACACGTCGCACCTCTTGGTTTGTATATCATACGCCGCGATCTCGCGCTTGAAGTGTTTCGCGAGTATGGAGAGCTCGACCGCGCCGCCCCAGTGGTTCGATTCGAGGATCCAGCGGCAGTACTCCGCGTTGGGTTTCCCTAAGAACCCGTCGTTGTACGTGAATGCGTCACCAGACACGACGTCCGCGATGACCTTCCTCAGCGCCGGCGCGTCGCGCAGCGAACGGTTCATGACGTACCCCACGGCGTTGAACAGGCACGAGTTGTCGCTGTCGATGACCCGCCGCGTCGCGACGGTGCCGTCGTCGTCCTCGCGCGACGCGCCGTCGCCGCGCGAGGACGGCGCGTCGTTCCCCGCGTCCACGCGCGCGGACTTCGCGGGGGGGTGCGCGTCGTCCAACGACGCCGCTATCGCGCGCGCGAGCGCCTCGTCCTCGTCCTCCGCGGTCGTCGCGTTCGAACCCGCGCCCGCGCCGGGGGTGGGTGCCGCGGCCGCGGGCGCCGCCGCGGCCGCGGACGCGCGCACGGTGACGCTCTCGCCGTTCGCGATGCCGACGGAGGAACAGCTCGCGGCGTCCCCGTCCGCGGGCGCGAGCGGCTTCGGTGGGAACCCGCACAGGAGCTCCTGCCGAGACGGCTCGATGGCGGTCTTCTCGTGCACCGCGGCTTTCAAGTCTCCGACCGTGGCGCCGTCGGCGAGCTCGACGGTATGCTGCCCGTCGGGCGCGCGGAGACGGACGCGCATGTCGACGACCGGGTGCGGCGCGGCGCGTCCGAGGCGCGGCGCAATCTGAGATCTAGGGTCGGCACGTCGTTGTTATTTCTCGTCGTGATGCCACGTCGCCCTCGCGCATTGCCGAGCGCGCCGCATTGCCCCGTCCACGGCTGCTCGAATCTCCCGGGCGAGGTTCCGCCCGCGCACGCGCCGATGCTCCGTCACGCCGCGCGCGTCGCGTTCGCCGCGGCGCGGCGCCCACCCGCCGCGGCGCACGAATCCCTCGCCCCCCGCGCGTTGTCCACGAGTAAGGGTTCCCTCGACGAGAAGGCCCCCGCGAACGCGGCGGAGGACTCCGCCGCCGCGCGAAGAGCGACCGCGGAAAAGTTAGCGGCGAAGGACGTGCAGAGCTGGAGCAGCCCGCTGTTCTCGCACGTCGAGGTGGACGTCGACGACGGGCGCGCCATCCCGCGGTGGGCGAACTACGTCTTCGTCGCCGCCGTCGTCGCCGTGTTCGGGTACTGCGGTCACTTCGCGTACCAAGGCGAGACGAGGAAAGCGGAGGCGAGGGAGAGGGCGCGATCGCAGGCGGAGGAGCGCGCGCGCCGTGCCATCGACGGCGGCGCGCTGAGGGAGCACCGAACGCGGAGCTTCCTCGACCCCGGAGAGGGAGACGACGACCCGTTCGACGGGCTGTCGCCGGAGGAGATCGCCAAATTAGCAGAGGGGGAGGGGAAGCGAGAGACCGAGGGCGGGGCGTAGCGTAGCGTACAGTAGCTTTATGATACAGTAGTTGTAGACGACGCGCGATCCGCGCGAACGATTCATCTCGATTGAAGAAGCGCACGCGGGCGCGGAGTGGAGCGACGCGGGTGGTTTCGCGGCGGCGCGGAGGAGAGACTGACGGAAAAAAATTCAGAACTTTTTCAAACCATTTCTCGATCGAACCCTCCGATCAAATGTTTTTTCTCGAAAGCAAAAATCGCGTCACTTCATCGACTGACCGACCATTGGCCGGTGAAGCTGCTCGCGCTCACATCACAGCACGGTTTGAAATTCAGAGAGCTTCACACGCGAGCGCGCTGCGCGAGATTAGCAGCAGCGCGTCGCCATGCACATCAAGCAAGTGGTTGTGGAGGGGTTCAAGACCTACCGCGAGCAGACCGTGGTCGAGTTCGAGCCGCACCTGAACTGCATCGGTACGTCCGTCGCGTGTTTCGCGTTCGCGCAGACCGCGCGCCATCTTGAATCGAGTCTCGTCCTTCGACGCCCCGACGCCGCCACCGTCCGCTCACGTCCTGACGCCGCGCACCCTTCTTCGTCTTCCTCTTCCCCCACGCAGTCGGCGCGAATGGTTCAGGGAAATCGAACCTCTTCCACGGTGCGCGCGCGTCCTCTGCTCACCCCACCCCGCGTCGTCGAATCGTTTTGCCCAGACCGCCCGAAAAACGAGATCTGAACGCGCGCTGACGCCCCCCCTCCCGCCGTCCCTCCGTCCACAGCCATCCGGTTCGTGCTCTCGGACATCTTCTCCAACCTGCGAGCGGATGAGCGACAGAAGCTCCTGCACGAGGGCGCCGGGCACGCGGTGATGTCCGCGTACGCGGAGATCGTCTTCGACAACAGCGATAACCGCCTCCCCGTGGACCGCGAGGAAGTTCGCCTGCGAAGAAGCATCGGCCTGAAGAAGGACGAGTACTACCTGGACAAGAAGCACATCACGAAAGCGGAGGTGATCAACCTCCTCGAGTCCGCGGGTTTCTCGAGGACGAACCCGTACTACTGCGTCAAGCAAGGCGAGATCATGAAGATGGCGACGATGCAGGACGAAGAGCGCCTCGACCTCTTGAAAGAGATCGGCGGGACGTCCGTGTACGAGGAGAAGCGAAGGGAGTCGCTGAAGATCATGGACGACACGAAGTCGCGTCGGGATCAGATCCAGGAGACGGTCGATTTCATCGAGTCCAGGCTCGCGGAGCTGGACGAGGAGAAGGACGAGCTCCAGGCGTACATGGACCACGACCGCGCGCGGCGTTCGCTCGAGTACGCGATTCACGAGAAGGAACTCAGCGAGACGCGAGCGAAGCTGGACGACGCCGAGGAGAAGCGCAGGCTGCACGTGGACAAGGCGAGGGACGAGGACGAGCGCGCGCACGCGCTGCACGACGAACTGAAGCAGACCGAACGCGAGTGCAAAGACCGCGAACGCGCCGTCGCCGTCGCCAAGGAGGAGTTGTTAACCGCGGACATCGAGCTCCGGGTCGCGGTGGAGAAGAAGACCGCCGCGGACCTCGACGTGCAGGAGCTCGGGGAGCAACTCGCCGCGGGCGACGAAGCGTTGAAGCTCGTGCAAGGGGACCAAGCGCAGCTGGACCAGCAAGTCGCGGAGACGCGGACGAAGATTGACGCGGTCAAGCCGAAGGTGGACGCAGAGACGCGACGCGAGGAAGCAGCCGCGGCGGAGATCGCGGAGGTGAACCGCCGTCTGCAGGTGCTGCACCAGAAGCAAGGCCGCGCATCGCAGTTCGCGACGAAGCAAGAGCGCGACAAGTGGCTGAAGGCGCAGGTGAAGGACTGCGAGGGCACGCTCGCAAGGAAAGCGGACGAGATTGATATCCTTAAAAAGGACGTCGACAAACTCCGTAAGCGCATCGACACGGACAAGAAGGACGCGGCGAGCATCAAAGCGAAGCTCGCGGAGGAGGAGGCCGCGCTTCAGGCGTCGGACGGGGAGTACCAGACGAAGATCGCGGCGAGGAACAAGGCTCAGGACGAACGCAAGGAGCTGCAGAGGAGGGACGCGGAGCTCGACTCGGAAGTCGCGTCCAAGACGGACGAGGTGAAGCGACGCGATAAGCAGCTTGAGTTCACGATGCCGCGCGAGCTCTTCCGCGGGCTGTCTGCGGTGCAGAGGATCGCGAAGGACCACAGCATCAAGGGCGTGCACGGTCCCCTCATCGAGCTCATGGAGTGCGACGAGCGGTTCTTCGCCGCGGTCGAGGCGTCCGTGACGAACCAGCTGTTCCACGTCGTCGTCGATAACGACGACGTCGCGTCGAAGATCATCGAGTACTTGAACAAGGAGAAGGCTGGAAGAGTGACGTTCTTGCCCTTGAACCGTCTGCAGAACCGCCCGCGCGAGTACCCGGACTCCCAGGACGTGTTCCCGATGCTGAGCAAGATTCGCTTCGACGACAAACTCCGCCCGGCGTTTGACAAACTGTTCGGCAACGTGCTCATCTGCAGGAACCTCGACGTCGCGGTGAAGTACGCGGGGAGCACTAACCTCGACTGCGTCACCATGGAGGGCGACTGCGTGTCGAACCGCGGTGCGATCAGCGGTGGGTACCAAGACTCTGGTCGCTCGAGGCTGATCAACATGAAGATGCTTCAACAGACGCAGCGGCTCAGGGCGGAACTCAGGAAGGAGAGCGCGGAGGTGAAGGACAAGCTGCAGACCGCGGAGCAAGCGGTGACGGGGGTGTTGGGGGACATTCAGCGCATGGAGTCTGCGCGGAGGCACCGCCTCACCGCGGTCGATCGCCTCAGGGCGGAGGGCAAAGACGTCGCCACGGCGTGCGCGCTCGCGGAGGAGTCCCTCGGCGTCAAGGAGAAGACGATCGCGACGATTCAAATCACCGTGGGCGATCTGGAAGCCCAAGCGGCGGACCTCGCGGCGGAGATCGACACCCCACTCGACGCGAAGCTGACGTCGGACGAGTCCAAGGAGCTGAAAGAGCTTAACCCTCGCCTCGACAAGCTCAAGGAGGAGCGCCTCGCCGCGGCGGCGGCGCGATTAGCGGCGGAGGCTGAGCTCGGGGAGCTTCGCGCGGTTCTCGAGTCTAACCTCGAAAGGCGGCAGCACCGGATCGAGGAGACCACCACGGAGGTGGACATGTCCGGTCTGATGACCGCTCTCGCGCGCGCGGAGGCGGAAGCTGCCGCGGCGGCGGCGGTAGAGGCGGAGGCGAGCGCGAGGCACACGGAAATCGCCGCGAAGGTCGCCGCCGCGACCTCTGGGGTGAGAGAGTCGCAAGGGAAACTGGATCAGCTACTGAACGAGAAGGACGACAACAAGGCCGGTCTCGAGGCGGACGAGCGCGAGATGGAGGATCTCATGTCCAAGCGCGCGACGCTTCAGGCGAAGCGCGAAGGGCTTCAGCGGAAGATTCGCGAGCTCGGGTCGCTGCCCTCGGATGCGTTCGAGAAGTACCGCGGGAAAGCGCTCAAGTCCCTGCATTCGCTGCTGAGCAAGACGAACGAGCAGCTCTCGAAGCTCAGTCACGTGAACAAGAAAGCGCTCGATCAGTACCAGCAGTTCACGGAGCAGCGCGAGGCTTTGGAGATCCGAAGAAGCGAGCTGATGAAGGGGCACGAGAAAATAAAGGAGCTCATGTCGTACCTCGACCAGAAAAAAGACGAGGCGATCGAGCGCACGTTCAAGCAAGTGTCTCTGAACTTCCGCGAGGTTTTCTCCAAGCTCGTTCCCGGCGGAAAAGGCGAGCTCGTGATGCAGCGCAAGAAGCCGACCGCGGGCGGCGCAGAGAATACCCCCCCCACGGGCGGGAAGGAGCCTCACGCCGCGCAAGGGTTCGCGGAGAAGTACAGCGGCGTGAAGATCAAGGTGTCCTTCGGCGCGGGGGAGACGATGCAGATGAAGCAGCTCAGCGGCGGGCAAAAGACCGTCGTCGCCGTCGGGCTCATCTTCAGCATCCAGAGGTGCGACCCGATGCCGTTCTACTTGTTCGACGAGATCGACGCCGCGCTGGACCCGCAGTACCGTACCGCGGTGGCAGCGATGGTGCGCGCGCAGGCGGATGGCGGGACGCAGTTCATCACGACGACGTTCCGCCCGGAGCTCGTGAAGGTCGCGGGGTGCATCCAGGGCGTGCAGCACTCGCACAAGGTGAGCAACGTCCGGGAAGTGTCGCTTGAGGAGGCGCTGCACTTCGTCGGGGACGCGGGTATCGGCTCCGGCGCGGGCGCGGCGAAGCCGGCGGCGAAGCCGGCGGCGACCCCGAAAACCGGGGGTGCGAAACGTCAGCACGAGTCCGAGGAGGACGACGAGGAGGACGACGACGAGGAAGAGGAGGAGGCGAGGGACGACGACGACGACGAGGAGGAGGAGGAGGAAGAAGAAGAAGAAGAAGAAGAAGAGTGAGCGGACGATGCACGCACGACGGACGCGCGTAACGAATAGACGACGACACGCGACGCAAGAGCAGCGGCGACGGCTTGTACGTGTACTGTAATAACGAGACGACGAAACGAACCCGACGCCTGCCTGCGCCGCCCGCCGGTCAAACCAATTTCCGACCGCTAACAATTGATAATTTCGTCGCTCTCTTGTCGCGCGCCGACGACACTTCGCGCGCGCATCGCGATCATCACACCTCGACGAGAGCGATGCCGAAGTTCAATCAAAGGGCGGCGCTGAACGGCGCGGTGGGATTCATGCCCCCGAGCACGCCCGCGGCGGTGGCGAATCCGATCGGCATCCGCGAGGAACCGAACGGCGGAATGATGACCGACGCGGAGATCGAGATACAGATGGACCTCATCCGGCTGCGCAAGTTACTGAAGACGACGCACGAGATGAACGAGGCGGGCAAGCCGGACGGACATCAAGAGATACATCGCGCGTGGGACGAGATTCGCTGGATGAAGGAGCAGATATTCGCGGGAGAAGCAGCCTTCCTCGAATCGAAGGGAAAGCCGCCTTTCGTACCGAGAGCGAAAGCGGCGAAAGCGAAGTGACGCACTGACTTTCGCGTCGTGCGCAAGTTAGTCTTAGCTTAGCTATTCGTCTATCTATCAATAGTCGGACTCTTCACCTTCTCCACCCCGGCTCGCACGAGCTCGTCGAGCTCGTCGCCCCACCCGAGCAACCGCGCGAGCTCCGCGAATCCGGCGTCGCAGTCGCCGAGGAACAGCGCGTCGCGGCGATTGTCCTCGCCAAAGTTCAGCCCGGCACCCCTCCCGACGAGCCTGCTGAACTCCCGCATGCGCTCGTCCATCTCCCCGACCTTCTCTCGGTTCACTAAGAACCGAGGGACGTCCTCGTTCGGGAAATCGATCAGCCCCGCGAACGGGTGCACTTCCAGGGAAGTCCCCGCGATCACGAGCAAGTCGCACTCGGGAAAGTCCCTCCGCGCGAGCGTGTGGAACCGCTCCGGGAGGTTCTCCCCGAAGAACACGATGTCCGGCTTGACGAGCTCGTCGCACTCTTTACACCGCATCGGGATCCCGTCGTCCACGTGTTGCCTCACCTCGTCCACGTCCGCGTCGTGCCCGTTCAGGCACCGCGCGGTGTCGAAGTTCCCATGCGCGGGGACGATGAGCTCCCTCGGCAACCCGGTCGCGGCCTCGAGGGAGTCGATGTTCTGACTGAAACACCGCAGAAGGATCCCTTTTTTATGCAGCAGATGAATGAAGTGATGCGTCGGCGTGGGGGGGTACTGCCCCGGGTACAGCTCCTTCGCGAGGAGGTAGAACGGCGACGGGTTCTCGCGGAAGTAATCGAGCTCGAACACCGCCGTCGGGTGCGGCAGGTCGTACTTCTGCAGGTTGTCGTACAAACCCGTCCCGGGCGTTCGAAAGTCCGGTATTCCCGCGCTGACGCTTATCCCCGCGCCGACCATGACGATGACGTTCTTCGCTTTGCCCGAGGTGATGTACTCCGCGACGCCGGCGACGTCGAACGTGGACAGTAGCGGGGTTGTGTCGAACGTCGCTGGTTCCTCCTCAGCCGCCGCCTCCGTCGCGTTCTTCTCCTCCGCTTTCAACGCGAGCTTGCGGATCAGCGCGGCCAAGCCGGTGAGTTCCTCCTCCACCTCCTCGTCGTCGTCGGAACCCGAGACGGACGCGACCGCGTCTGTGGAGTCTACTTCGGCGAGCCCTCGATTAGAATGTTCCTCCTCGGAGCCATCCGACGCTTCCACTGTCGAGTCGGTCTTCGCCGTCGTGTCATCACGACGCGCGTCGTCCGTTATCCCCGCCGGTGCCTCGTCGCGGGGATCGTCGCCCGGAAGAGGGTCCGACCCCCCCATCTGCGCCCAGCAGAGTGACCGGCAATACTCTCTCGGCTGGCACTTTTCCGATCTCTCTGCCTGGCAGTCACATTTTTTATGTCGGTTTAAAAACGACCAGTCGTCTCCTGCGCGACATAACTCCGCGGCGCAAAGTAGCGCGCGCACGTTTCGCGAACGAGCGCATCGCATCCCGCGGCTCATCGATCGCCGGGCGCCATGCCGGAAGAACCTGAAGCGATGGAGACGGCGCTTCCCGAGGAAAACACGGAAGTCGACCCGTGTATTCTTCTTTGTCACAAGATCTTCCTCCTCTCGAACCCTACCCTGTGCGACGACGCGGTCGCTCTCGGGGAGGAGGTGAAGCAGACGGTCATCGATAAGAGTGCGTCCCCGAAACACGATCGCGATCGCGGATCATCCCCCGCGCGTCTCCACGCGTCATCGAACGTCGTCGACGTCGCGTCCTTTTTTCAGATCTGGTGCTGACCTCCGTTCGCCCCCTCTCCCCGCAGGCATGGTGACCCTCTACCCGGGTTACTGCGAGAAGTTCGGCTGGATGCTCGACGAGAGCGCGGTCGAGGCGATGAAGTCGAAGAACGACGAGAAGGTCAAGGAACTGGACGCGAAGTACGCCCCCCGACTACCCCGACGCTCGCCGCTTCCCGACCCTCGACTTTTCCCCGAACGAAAGTCCATCGATCGAACGAACGTTCGATCGATCGGTCGACGATCGAACGTCGCCACGAAAACAAACAAACGCTGACCGATCTCTCCCGTTCGCGCCGCGCATCGCAGGATCAAAGACGCGGAGGATAACCTCGGCGACAGCGAGGTCAGAGACGCGATGCTCGCCAAGGCGGAGTTCTACGTGGAGGTGGGGGATCGAACGAGCGCGCTCGCCGCGTTTGAAGCGTGCGAGAAGAAGACGGTGGCGATCGGTCAAAGGATGGAGATGGTGTTTACCGTCATGAGGGTGCACCTCTTCCACGGCGACTGGGTCAACTTGAAAGCGCAGATCGCGAAGATGAAAGATCTGCTCGAGCAGCCCGGGGGCGCGGACTGGGAGCGAAAGAACAAGCTGAAGGTGTACGAAGGCGTTTTACTCATGGCGAGCCGGGACTTCGCCGGCGCGACGAAGCTCTTCCTCGAGTCGTTGTCCACGTTTACGTCGCACGAGCTCATGACGTACCCGGAGTTTATTTTTTACACGTGCGTGTGCTCCGTCGTGGCGTTGAAACGCACGGAGCTCAAGGAGAAAGTCATCGACTCCCCGGAGGTGCTCTCCGTCGTCGACCAGCTTCCCGGTGTGAGCGTGCTCGTGAACTCTTTGCAGGATTGCAAGTACAGGGACTTCATGCACGCGTTTCCGGTGGTCGCGGACCAGGTCAAAGCGAGCACGTGGTTGCACCAGCACCATCGGTACTTCTTGCGCGAGACGCGGGTGATGGCGTACGGGCAGTTCCTGCAGTCGTACAAGAGCGTCACGACCGCGTCCATGGCGTCCGCGTTCTCGGTGAGCGAGGCCTTCCTCGACGAGGAGCTCTCGAACTTCATCGTGGCGGGGCGACTCAACGCGAAGATCGACAAGGTGAACGGCGTGATCATCACGAACCGCCCGGACGCGAAGAACGCGCTGTACCAATCGTACATCAAGGAGGGCGATCACCTCCTGAACCGGATCCAGAAGCTGTCCAGGGTGATCGACTTGTGATGATAGGAACAACAGAAGGCGACCTTGTAGTAACGAACGAAGAACTCACCAAATCCAAAACACTCTTCGACGCGCTTTCGCGCTCACTCGACGCCGCGCGATGGAGGTGCCGAGCACGAGCGGCACTCCCGCGGTTTTGCGGTACGTCTACCCTGGCGTGACGCCCAGGAACGGTAGACTCGTGACCGCGGGCGCGGCGACGCTCTTGAGCGGGTGCGAGATTCGAGACCTGCTCGCGAACGATGGCGTAGACGTAACGCGCTGGCAGCTGCGCTTCCAGGACAAGAGGAACGAGGGATGGGCGAGGCTGGAGCCGGACACGATGATAGCGTTCGACGATCCGGACCGGATGCGCCTCGACGTGGCGCTCGAGCCCGTGCCCAGACCCGCGGACGCGAGGCGGCTCCAAGGCGAAGACGAGCGCGATGGGTATTTCGGCATCGGAGTCGTCGGCGGGAAGAACGAGGCGAACCAAGGGACGCTGTGGCGTTCCGCTTGGACGTGCGGCGCGGCGTTCACGTTCACCGTCGCGCAGAGGTTCGCGAAGTCGTCCGCGGACACGGTCAAGGTGTGGACGTCTCTGCCCGCGTACGCGTACGAGGACTGGGGAGCGTTCGCGTCAGCGCAGCCGCACGCGTGCAGCTGGGTCGCCGTCGAGATGGGCACGGACGCGACGCCGCTCGAGGAGTTCGAGCACCCAGACCGCGCGATATACGTGCTCGGGAGCGAGGACAACGGCCTGCCGTCGAGCGTCTTGCGAGCGTGCGCGCATCGCGTCGCGCTCCCGGCGGCGGAGGGCCGGACAGCGTCGTTCAACGTCGCCGCGTGCGGGAGCGTCGTCATGTACGACCGCGTGGCGAAACGGCGAAGAGCAGAGGGAGGGGTCGCGCGGTTGCGACAGGGCGACAGTCTCCCGGGTGGGCGCGTCGGGGTGGATAGCGCCAAGCCGAGCCAGGTGTTAGCGAGTAGCAAGGCGTAGGACGGCGCCGCGACGGCGAGCTCAACTAGCTACAGTAGGACGCGACTTTTGATTTGATAAACGCTTCGCGCGCGCACGTCGTCATCTCCTACCCGCCACGCTGATGCCCTCGTACAGCTTCGCGGGAAGTCTACGCGCGTTCCACTCCGTAATGAACCCCTTGAACGCCTCTCGCGCGTCTTGGGCGAGCAAGTCCGTGAAGTACACCTTCCGCGTGTGCTTCAACCAAGCCGCGAATTCGTGGTTCTTGAGGTAGTAGTCGTCCTCGGATATGTTCTCGATCTGGACGTCCGGCCCGGGAGGCGGTCCCCACGAGGACGCGTCGTCTTTGATATTCTTTACCTTGTCCTTATCTTTCACGCCGCCGCCGCTCTTCCACTTCCGCGACGCCGACGGTCCGCCGCCGCCGCCGCCGTTTTTCGCGTCATCATCATCGCTGGACGACGAGCTCGAACTGTCTCCGTCTCTCTTAGACTTGTGCTTCTTCTTCTCCTTCCGATCCTTCTTCTTCTTCTCCTTCTTCTCCTTCTTCTCCTTCTTCGCTTTCTTCGCCTTCGGAACCTTGATACCCCGCTGTTCGAGCAGCGCTTTCGCGGCCTCCAATGTCATTCCCGCCGCAGAACCGCCACCGCCGCTGCTGCCGCCGTCCCTGCCCCTGCCCGAGCCACCCGGTGCGTCGACGGCATCGAGTTTGCGTTTGTTACGCTCCGCGTCTTGACCGCCGCTCATCCTCGATCGAGAGGGCGAGGTGTGCGCTTCGGTGTGAAGAGTGCGCCCCCGCCCCGTTTGGATTATGTTCGTCCACCGCAGTCACAGATCTGGATGGCAGAGTCTTGTGCCGCGTTATCTTGGAACTCGCGCCCGCACTCTCGCGGGCGCGCCGCAGCGTCAGAGGGGGGTATCAGAGAGACGGGGGGATCATGAGCGCACTCGCGGGAGCACCGACGCCAGCGACGACGGCGAAGGCGAGGGTCGCGCCCCGCGCGAGGGTCTCGCGCGCGCGCGCGTTCGTCGCCCGAGACGGTGCCGACTACGATTTCGATCGACGCGCCGCGCTGCTCGCGGGCGGGCTCCTCGCGTCGACGCTCGCGCTTCCCGAGCCCGCCGCGCTCGCTGCGTCGACGTCGCTCGCCGAGCGCGTCGAGCGACGAGACTTATCGAAGCCGGTGTTCAACAAAGCGCGCCCGGGGCCGACGCGCTTCCCGGACTGGCTCGAAGGCACGTGGCGATGCACGTCCACGTTCGAAGGGTTCGACTTCCCGTCGAAGAACATCAACAAGAATGCGCTCCTGAAGGAGCCCACGGTGCCGGGGTTCCAGAAGATGAGCCTCGTGTACGTCCCAGACGTCGGGACGTCGGACGTGGAGTACCTCGTGCGTTTCGTTCGCGCGAACGACGGCGACGGCGGCGTGTGTGAGGACAGAGTCTTCAATCTAAAATCGATCGTGGACGCGTATCTCAAGAGACCAGACGCGGTCGAGGCCGTGGAGTACGACGCCGCGTCGGACGCGAACAGGGTGACCGTGCGCCTCGCGCCCGGGGTGTCGAACAACGCGGAGAGGATCGAACTGTTCAGCAACGCGAGGGAGAGCGAGACGAGAGCGAGTGACGGGACGTTTTTCGCCGCCGAGGCGCTGCGGCAGGTGACGTTGGGATACTCCAAGGACTACAACAAGGCCAGGGTCGTGAACACGGACTATCAGCACGTGTGGAGCTACACGCCGACGTACGAGAGCGACGGATCGATACGACGCGTGAGGTGCGCGCTGTCCACCGCGGGGTATATCCAACCTTCGGACGCGATGCGACTCACGGCGATGCCAAACCTAGGAGGCGGCGCTCCGGTGCCGTCGATGGGGAACATGGGAAACGCGTCGTTCGAGCCCGCGGTTCTGTACAGTCACACGATCGTCATGGAGCGCGTGTGAGAGAAGATGCGTGCGTGATCTAACTGCGTGTGATACTACAATCTAGTTCAAGCGTCATCGAGCGGCGCCAGTGAAATTTGGCGGCTCGTCTCGACGAAACACCCATCCTCCTCTTCGCTTCATCCGCCAGCCGCGCGCGACGTGCCTCCACCCCCGGGGGTGACGTCGTCTAGCAGCCCTTCGAGCTGTTCGATCCGGAATGGTTTACTGATCCACGAGCTAAACCCGTTGCTCAGGCATCGCTCTCGAGAATCCTCCACCGCGTCCGCGGTCACGGCGACGATCGGAACCGTGCTGTCCGGGTACAGTTTCCTAATCTGCTTCGTGCACTCCATCCCGCCCATCCTCGGCATGTGGAGGTCCATCAAGACGAGATCGAACGAATCCAGACCGTTCGGAAGCGAAGCGAGGTTCTCGATAACCTCGACGCCGTCCTTGCACAGGGTGATGTCCTTGTGCCCGCACCGCGCGAGCACCGCGCACGCGACTTTCATGTTGATGTGATGATCCTCCGCGAGAAGAATCCGCAGGTCCTTCGGAATCGGCGTCGGTTTCGAGTTCGCGCCGCGGCTGCCCGCGGATCCCGTCGGGCGTTCCCCGCTGTCGCGTCTATTGTGCTTCGTCTCCCCCGTCGTCGATGACTTGTTCTCGATCGCGGTCCCGATGAGCTTTTGCAGGCGCGCGTGCTGCACCGGCTTTTGCACGATTTCCGCGTCGTGCGTGCTGAAGAAATCCTCAACCTCTTCGTCCATGGACGGCTCCCTGTCCGAGTCCGGTCCGTCGCTGCCGCTCGGGCTGACCGAGTCATCCCAGCTGTTGCGCTTCTTCAGCGCGCCGATGTCGCCCCAGCTGCTGACGTCGTGCGAGGAGCTCGCCTCCACAGGCCACGTCATCAAGATCATCGCCGGGCAATTCCACGGGCCCCCGGGGGACCGCTCGCGCACGTTCCCCGCGCCGCTGCCGTCCTGCTTCACGAGCTTATCGTGCCCAGAAGCCCACCGTCGAATCGCGCCGGTGAACTCCTTGTTCTTCTCCGCGACGACGATCGCGTACGAACCCGCGGGCGCGCCCTCGCTCGCGGGCGTGCCGTCGTTCAGAGCCTTCACGACTTCGTCCCCGGTCGACACCGCGGTGACGACGACGCCCCACCGAGACATCGTCTCTCTCAAGGTCTGTCGAACCATCGCGCTCGAGTCGTACAGCAAGACGTGGATCGGGGAGTCCTTGGAAGCGTCCTTGAACGTGATCGCCGCCGGCACGCGCTGCGTCGTTTTGTACTCGGTCGTGTCCGCGCCGCTCGCTCGCACGCGGCGACGAGCGATCGCTTCCTTCTCCGCCTCCGCCTTCTCCGTTTTTGTGCCTCCAGGAACGCCCTCGCCAACGTCGCCCGGAGCCCCCGTGTCCTCGCCCGGGACCGCGTCGCACCGAATGTCGAATCGGAACGTGCTGCCGCGGCCGAGACCTGGAGACTCTGCCCACATCCGTCCCCCCATCGCCTCGCAAAGGCGTTGGCTGATCGCCAAGCCGAGTCCCGTGCCGTCGTATTTTCGCGTCGGGGAGAGATCGACCTGCTGGAACGAGTTGAAGATCCGGCTCACGTCGCCGCAGTTCAAGCCGATGCCGGTGTCTCTGATGTCAAACTGAAGCGTCCATCCCGGGGGGTTATCGCCCTCGCTCTTCTCGGCGGCGATGGCGGCAGTCGCGCTTCCGTCTGACTTCTCTCCGAGCCAGTCCATCGTCGCCATCTCTTTAGACACCTCCGCCATCCCTTGCGCCGTCTTCATATCTCTCCACTCTCGATCCGAGTCGTCGATTCCCTGTTTCAACTGTTCTTCCGCGGCTCTCTTCGCTTCCTCGGTCGCCTTCTTCGCTGCTGTGGTCGCCTCGCCCGGGCGACCGATTCGTAAACGCATCATGATATCGCCCTTCGCCGTAAACTTGATCGCGTTGTTCACCGTGTTCAAAAGCACCTGTTGCACGCGCATCGCGTCTCCCATGACGACTTCTGGGACGCCATCCTCCACGTGATAGCCGATGTTCAGTTTGAGCCTCGACGAGTGCAGCCCGACGATTTTCATGACCGTCGCGATCACCGCCTGCGGGTGGAACGGTTCGCGCCTCAGCGTGAGCTTGTCCGCCTCGACGCGTGAAAAATCCAAAATGTCGGAGATGAGCGCCTGTAACGTCTCCCCAGAGCTTCGCATCGTGCTGACGTAATCCCTCTGCATCCTGCTGAGGTTAGTGCTCTCTAACAGTTGCCCGACGGCGATGAGCCCGTTGAGCGGCGTGCGAATCTCATGCGACATGTGCGCGAGAAACTTGGACTTCGCGTCCGAGGCCGCCTCTGCGATCGTCGCTTTCTTGAGCGCGTCCAGCTCCGCGGTTCGAACGGTCGCGAGCTCAGTGACGTCGGATTGAATCCCGACGTAGTGCGTCACCTTCCCTTCCGCCGTGCGAATTGGCGTGAGCGACAGCGAGTTCACAAACCGCTCCCCGTTCTTGCGGTAGTTTTGCAGCTCGACGACGCACGGCTGCCCGGCGTTGATGCTCTTGCGAATGATCTTGAGCTTCTCTGGCTCCGTGTCCGGACCCTGAAGGAAACGGCAGTTGTGTCCGATCGTCTCCTCGATGCTGTACCCGGTGATGAGCTCGAACCCGTGGTTCGCGTAAATCAGCGGCTGATCCGGCAGGGAAAAGTCCGCGATCGTCACCCCTTCCTGCAGCGAGTCCATCGCGAGCTCCTTCAGCGCCGCGAGCGCCATCGGCGGCTCCTCGCGAATGCTGTTCAGCTTCGACACCAGCTGCGACACCTTGTCGGACCGCTGCCTGTCGATCTCCGCGTACCGAAGCCTCGTGGCGTCGAACCCGTCGCTCGTCGGCTTCGCCGGGCTCTTCGTTTGGTCCCGCTTCGGCTGCTCCTCCGCGTCCGGCGCGGGAGTCGCGGCGGCGTTCTCCATCTCGCCGGATCGATCTCGCATCACGTCTAAATCGTCGCTCAAGCGGTGGAATTCGTCTTTCGCCGCCGCCGCCGCCGCGCCGTGGTCGAACGGGCACTTCCCGGCGACGGTGCCGATGGGAACGCGCGGCGTCGGAAATTCGTACGCGGGTTTCTTCACTATCTCGCCTTTCTTCGAGAATCCGGGGCAGCCGAGCGCGATGGCCGCTTCCGCGTCCGCGGCGAGGTCTTGCTGACTGCGCGACCGTCCGATGAGCCTCGCGTGGAGCTCCGCTACCCTCGCGCGTTCCTCCGAGAGATGCGTCTGGAGAACCTTCAGGCTCCGTTGCATCTTCGCCTCGTTTTCGCGCATCATCTGAATCTCATTCTGCGCCGCGGCGTACGCTTCCGCGTCCGGCGGCGGCGAGCTCGACTTCTGCGCTTTCGGTGGATGCTCGACCGACGTCGCCGTAGAGCTCCGTAGCCTGCGTTAAGGGGGGGTCCGTTCGCGGTCAGAAAAAAGGACGTAAAAAGAAAAAGAACAACGCGGCGGCGCGGCGCGGGAGCGCGAGAGAGCGAACGCCCCGCGCCGCGGGCGGGGGATGATCACAATCGTGATGATCTATATTCGCGACGACGCGCACCGTTTCGACCGCCGCTCGCGCGTGGATGGGGTTGGGTCGTCCCCCATCTCTAGCTTCCCGCGTGCGCAATTCCAAGCACTCCACTCAGCCTCGAATGGCAAATCTCTTTCCCCGCGGTCGAATCGAGCCGCGAACGGCGCCTCCGCGAGAGCGCGCGCGCGGGTCCGAGCGATTCGTACCACGCGGAGGTGGCCGAGGCGTTCGATCGCGTGCGTTCGCGCCGCGCGTCGGGCTCGAAGACGAGTGAACGCGCGCGCGGTCGCCTCGTCGCGGAAAGGGCCAAAAAGTACGCGGCGGGCAAGAATCGGACCAATCACAGCACGGCTCCGGGAATCCAGCCGTGGAATCTGATGTTCTTTCCGTGGCCTTTCCGCGTCCAAAAATTGTGGTGCTTGGTATCGAAACTTTGGCGTATGCTACCGAGCTCGCGACCGAAAGGCAGAACCCTCCGCGCGTGACGGACGCCCCGGGGCGTCGTCGCGGGGAGAGATGGGCGCGGAGGTGTGGACCGCGCGCGTGCGAGACGCGAAGCAAGTCCTCAACGAGCTGCGGTGCGTCTCTGAATCCGCTTCGTTCGAGCTCGCGCGGAACCCGAGCCGATCGCGCGGTCGCGCGAACGCCCCCTCCCGCGTGCTCGATTCGATTCTGAACACCCCGTCCTCGTCTCCTCCTCCTCCTCCCGCAGCGCCGGCGCCGGCCCCGAGGCGGCGAACCACACCGACGCGGAGCGCGTCAAGTTTAACGCGCATCAGCGCAGGAAGCTGACGCGGTTCGAGAGCATCGTGAGCGAGCTCGAGACGCTGCTCGGGGACGGCGCGCCGGATTCGCCAACCGGCGAGACCAGGACGCGACGAAAGCTGATCGAAGGCTTCAAGGACGAAGCGAAGCGCTTTCGCGCGGGTTTCAGCGACGGCGGCGACGCGTCCGGGGCGAACGCGGCGATGGGCGGCGGCGGCGCGGGACCCGGGGGTTCGAGCGCCTCGAGCGCGCTCGCGTCCGACGGACGACGCGTCGGCGACGCGTCGACGGCGGCGGCGGCGGTTCCAGACGTCACCGAGGCGACATCCGCGGAGGAGCTCCTCGAGACGCAGCGGAGGCAGATCGAGGCGCAGGACGAGGCGATGGACAAGCTCGACGGGCTCGTCGGGAAGCTCAAGAGCACGAGCTTCAAGATCGCAGACGAGGTCGAGCTTCAGGCGAAGATGGTCGACGACCTCACGGAGGATTTCGCGCACACGCAAGCGCGGCTGAAGAAACTCCGGAAGCAAGGGTTCAAGCTCGCGGGGGAGGGGAAGAACGACGCGGAGAGGGAAAGGATGGAGCACGAGGAGACGATGGCCGCGAAGAAGAAGTCGTACGAGGATAACTACGAGAAGGATAAGGTGAAAGAGGACGAGAGCGCGTCCGGATGCGTGATAGCCTAGCTAGGCGCCGTGTAGGTAGCAGAGTGAGCACTGCTCGACGAACGCGACGTGAAGTCGCGTCCCCGACCGCCAGAAGTGACAACTGGCGGACGATCGCGCCCGCCGCTGGCACTCGCCTCGCACCACGCCACGCCGAGGCATGTCCTCGATGTCGACCGCAGTCCCGCGCACGTCGGCGTCGCACGCCGCCGCGTGCGTCGCCGCGCGGCCGGCGCTCAGGGGCCGCCTCGCCCGCGCGCGCGTCGCGACCGCGCGCGCAGATAACGTGAAGACGTCCACGATCGGTCTCGGAGACCGTCGCGCGCGCCGGCGCGTGTGCGTTCGCGCGGACGCGGACGCGGACGACTTGAAGTCGCTCGAGCCCGACGTGGACCCGGAGGCGGTGTCGCCCGAGGACTACGCCCTCGTCGTCGAGCTCCTCGACAGCGACACCGGCGAGGAGGTGAAGGAGAAGGTCGACCTCATCGCGAAGAACGGTCTCCTCACGAAAGGCGTCGTCGACGCCGCGCGCGTCGTCGTCGAGCAGAACGAAGCCGCGGGGCAAGACGCGGACATCATCGCCCTCCTCGCGAGCGTGCACGCCGTCCTGCTCAGGAAGTTCAAAGAGATGGCGGTCCCGGGCGCGAAAGCCGCGCTGGAGTTTGGCTCGACGCTCATGGACGTGTTCTCCGCGGAGGACTTGGAGGCGATGGAAGCGGGGGACGTGCCCGTCGGCATCGGAAGGGTGAAGCTCATGATGCAGGAGGAATTCGACAAGGAGGACGGGACTGGGGTGAACAAGCTGCTGTTCGCGCAGTATCTCGACGAGGTCCTCCCCGTGATGTCGCTCCAGGACGAGCGGCTGCGGAAGAAGATGGAAGAGGCGCCGGACACGGAAACCGCGCAGAGGCTCGTCGTCGTGATGATGAACCGCACGAAGGAGCGGTTGAAAGTTGAGGCGCTGCGGGACCTCGCGCGCGAGTTGTGAGGAAGGAAGGAAAGGATGGGGGCTCGCGAGAGCACCCGCGGGACGTTACGTTACCATAAGAATACAGTACGTTAAAACCCGAGCGCGCACCCGTCCCCGCGCGGATCGCTGCCGCCCCACAGCGTCCCGCGCTCGTCTCTCGCGATGATCTGCCCGCGTCCGAACATCGTCCGATCGAGCCCGGTGACGACCTCGATCGGGTGCCCTTTCCCCCGAAGCGCTTCCGTCGTCTCGCGCCAGCGCGAGGACCCGCCCTCGGTCTCGCCCTCGACGGCGACGGTCGCGCCCAACACGCTCGCGGCGCCGCGTTCGCTTCCGACGCCTCCCAAGCACCACCGCGGGTGGTCCAGCGCCGCCTGAGGGTCCATCCCGAGGTCGACCATGTGCGAGACGACCTGTAGGTGTCCTTGCGGCTGCATGAACCCGCCCATGACCCCGAACGCGGCGTACAGAGAGCCGTCCGAGGTTCGCGTCGCCATCCCGGGGATGATCGTGTGATACGGACGCTTGTTCGGTCCGACGCAGTTCACGTGTCCCTCCTGTAATATGAAGTTGTGCCCGCGGTTCTGAAGCGTGAACCCGCACCCGGCCGGGGCTATCCCCGTCCCGAAGCCGTCGTAGTTGCTGTTGATGAACGACACCGCGTTCCCTTCGCCGTCCGCGACGCAAAAGTACACCGTGTCCGGAGAAGGCCGCAGTCCGATCACGCCGGGATGACCGGGCTCCGGGCCCTCCGCCGCCTTCTCCGGGGATAACCCCGCGTGCTTCGCGCGCGCGGTCGCGTACGCCTTCGAAACGAGCTCATCGCACGACAGCTTCGCGCGCGCCGCGTCCGCGTGCGTCGGGTCGCCGCAGTGCTCTAACGTGTCGGCGAACGCGACGCGCATCGCGTCGATCATCGCGTGTTGCCGCGCGACCCCTCCTTCCGCGCCCTCCTCCCCCTTCGACGCGTCCGGCAGCGTCGCCTCGAGGAGGTTCAGCGCGAGCAGCGCCGCGAGGCCGTGGTTCGGCGGCGGGATCTCCCACACCGTGACGTCGCCCCTGTACGTCGTCGCGATCGCGTCCGGGAACGACGTTCGGTGCCTCTTCAAATCCTCCACCGTCAGCACGCCGCCGCGGGACGCGACGGCGTCCACGATGGCGTCCGCGATGGGCCCGGCGTAGAACCCGTCCATCGCGCCCTTCGAGCCGAGCGCGCGGAACGTGTTCGCGAGCTCCGGGTTCGGCATCCTCTCCCCCGCGCGCGGGGCGACGCCGTCCTTCGTGAGCATGCACGTCGCGCCCTGGGCGCGGAGGAGATCCTCCTGGCGTCGCCACAGCTCGGCGGTGACCGGGCCGATCGGCGGGCCCGTCTCCGCGAGCTCGATCGCGGGCTCGAGCGCGTCCGCGAGCGTGATGGCGCCGCTGCCGTGCCGCTGGATGACGTCCTCCCACACCGCGGGAGCGCCGGGGACCATGACCGCGAGCGCGTCCGTGGACGGGACGATCTCGGTGCCGAGGTGCCCTCTGTCCCGGCACAGCGCGAGCGTCAGCGCGGCCGGGGACGCGCCGCCGCCTTGGACCGCGCTGACTTTCTTCGTCTTCGCGTCGTACACGAGCGCGAACGCGTCGCCGCCGATCCCCGTGGACGTCGGCTCGCACACGTTGAGCGCCGCGGCGACCGCGACCGCGGCGTCCGCGGCGTTTCCTCCGCGTCGCAGGATCCGCATCCCGGCTTCCGTGGCCAAGGTTTGCGACGACGCGACCATGCCCCGCGTCCCGAGCGCGGGGGCTCTTCGGCTGGTGAATTCCATCGCGGTGGCGGATGCGCCCCACGCGTGCGCGCTGTCGGGCGGAGTAGGCGAGGTCGTCGTCATCGCGCGCGCCTCTCGCGCGCGTCGGAGCGTGTCGGAGTGGTCTCCGAGACGGCGAGGGTTCAGCACTTTTTCTTTTCTTTTCGCGCGCCAGATCGCCGCGACGTGAACGAATTCGCGCTCCAGAACGATCGGCGCGCCACCAACGCATCATGGCGGCTCCGATCCAAGTGTCCGCGGGAATGAAACGCTCCATCGAAATGGTCGGCGACGACCCCGAGAGCGACGACATGCTTCGAATCACCCCGCTCGGCGCGGGATCCGAGGTCGGACGCTCGTGCGTGATGGCGACGTACAAGGGCAAGTCCGTGATGTTCGACTGCGGCGTCCACCCCGGGTACGCCGGGATCGCGTCGCTGCCGTACTTCGACGAGGTGGACCTCTCCACCGTGGACGCGCTGCTCGTGACGCACTTCCACCTCGACCACTGCGCGGCGGTGCCGTTCCTCGTCGGGCACACGAACTTTAAGGGGCGGATCTTGATGACGCACCCGACGAAGGCGATCTTCAACATGCTCATGACCGACTTCGTGAAGCTTCAAAAGAACAACGACTCCGAGGCGCTGTTCACGGAGCAGGACCTGAAGGCCGCGATCGCCATGATCGAGGTCGTGGACTTTCACCAAGAGGTACGCCGCGGCGCGCGCGCTCCGCTCGCTCGTCTTCGTCGATTTTCGATTCGCCCCGCCCGAACGACGCCCGATCGACCGACGACTCACCGCGCTCGCTCGCCGTTCCCTCGCGCAGATCGTCATCGACGGCATGAAGGTGACGCCGTACCGCGCCGGCCACGTCCTCGGCGCGTGCATGTTCTTCGTCGACATCGACGGCTTGCGAGTGCTGTACACGGGCGACTACAGCCGCACGCCGGACCGCCACCTCCCAGGCGCGGACCTCCCGTCCGTGCCGCCGCACGTCGTCATCTCCGAGAGCACGTACGGCGTCTCTCCGCACACGCCGAGGGAGGAGCGCGAGAAGCGATTCACCGACCGCGTGTATCAGATCCTGAACCGCGGCGGGAAGGTCCTTCTCCCCGTCGTCGCGTTGGGACGCGCGCAAGAGCTCCTGCTCATCTTGGAGGACCACTGGAAGAAACACCCGGAGTTGGCGAACGTGCCCATCTACCAAGCCTCCGCGCTCGCGCGACGCGCGATGACGGTGTATCAGACGTACATCAACGTCTTGAACAGCGACATGAAAGCCGCGTTCGAGGAGGCGAACCCGTTCGTGTTCAACCACGTGCAACACCTCTCGCACGCGGGGGGCTTGGACGACGTCGGCCCGTGTGTCGTCCTCGCGACGCCGTCGATGTTACAGTCCGGTCTGTCCCGAGAGCTGTTCGAGATGTGGTGCGGCGACGCCAACAACGGGGTCATCATCGCGGACTTTGCGGTGCAGGGCACGCTCGCGCGGGAGATTCTCAGCGACTGCAAGTCGATCACTTCGAGGAACGGCGGGGAGATTCCTCTGAAGATGTCCGTGGACGCCATCTCCTTCAGCGCGCACGCGGATTACCCGCAAACGCAGCAGTTCTTAGACGCGCTCGCGCCCCCGCACGTCGTCCTCGTGCACGGCGAAACCGGGGAGATGGGGAAGCTCAAGCGCGCGCTCGAGGGCAAAGCCGCCGCGGACGGGAAGACGATGTCCGTGTACTCCCCAAAAAACTGCCAATCCGTGGAGATCAAATACAGCGGGAGCAAGATCGTGAAAGTCATGGGCAAGCTCGCGGAGAACCCTCCGAAGATGGGCGATCGCGTCCGCGGGCTTCTCGTGAAGAAAGATTTCGGCCTGATGCTCCTCGCGCCGGAGGACCTCCCGAACTACACGAAGCTTCGAACGGCGGCGTTGAAACAGAGACAGATGGTCCCGACGACGGTGCCGCTGACGAACATTCGCTTCGCGCTCGAGGCTCTGTTCGAGGGGATCCACACGGTGACGACGCTCACGGCGGCGGAGATCAAACAGAGACGGAAGGACGAAGGCGAGGAGAGCTCTGATGGGGAGGACGAGGCGAAGGAGGAGGTGAAGGAGGAAGCCGAGGGCGAGACAGGCGAGGAAGAGGAGGAGACGACGAAAGGAAAGAAAAAGGCACCCGCGAAGAAGAAAGCCGCGCCGAAGAAGAAGGCGGTCGCGAAGAAAGAAGAGCCCGCGGAGGAGGAGATCGTGAAGCAAGAGATGGGCGAGGAATTCACCGCCCCGGTCGATGCCGAGCCGGAGGGTCTGTCCGTGAACGGGGGCGCGCTCACGATCATGAAGCGCCCAGAAGGCGACCGCGGGGTGGAGCACGCGCTCATCGAATGGTACTGCGAGCCCCTCACGGACATGATCGCGGACGCGGTTCTGTCCGTGATTTTGCAGCTCGAGGACGAACCGAAAGGGCTCGTGGAAGCGGAGGAGATGCATAAGGCCGCGATTGCGGCGAGGGATAAGACCGGCGCCGCGGCGGCGAGGTTGCGCATCGTCGCCGCGATGATGGGCGTGCAGTTTGGCGAGCCGGACGTGAACGAGGAGACGCAAACGCTGAAGATGCGAATCGACAACGTGAACGCGGAGGTGAAGTACGCGACGAGGGACGTGGAGTGCGACGACCCGGGGGTGAAGGCGAGAGTCGAGGTCGCGCTGGAGCGGATCGACGTGGCGATCGCGGACGCGTCGTTCTCGAGGACGCTGCCGTCCGTGTCCGGGTTATCGGGGAGCCGAGGAGCCGTTTGATTCAACTTTTTAACGAGACGGACAAAACAACTCACCCTCTCATCAGCTATTTCCTCCACTCGCCGTTGTCGACGACGCTCGTCGGCCTGCTAGGTTGTCTAGGTTGTCCGAGGCCTTCCCGGCTTCCCGGCTTCGGAGGACCGTTCCCGCCGTCCCGGGTGCTCGGCTTGCTCGGCTTGCTCCCCATCGCCAAGCTCCGCTTCGCGTTCCCTTTCGTTCCGAACGTGGACGACAACGCCATCTTCGACATCTTGTCCTGCGTCAACCCGAACGCGCCCGCGGTGCCGTCTTTTTTATCCAAGAACGAGTACTCCAGCGCTTCTAATCGCGACGCGAGCTTCTCGTTCTCTTCGAGGACGGCCTGGTAATCCATCTCCAGGAGTTGCTTCGAGCCGCGTACGGAGTCGTTCTCTTCCAACAGACGCGAGTTCTCTTCCTCGTAATTCTCCACGAGCTCCTCCGCGACGTGAATGCGCGACACCAAGTCGTACTTTGTCATCCCCGCGAACTCGCCGTCGATGGGCATGTTTCCGTCCCCGAGGTCGCCAATCTCCTCCCGGTACGTGCTGTGCGACGACGAGATCGACCGCTGCGAGTCCAGGCGCGGTAAGCCGCCGCGATTAGGTGAGCCTTTTCCAAGGTTCACGTTTTCCTTCCACGGGTCCAAGTCGCCGAGGCCGCGGCTCTTGTCGTTCTCCTTCGCCTTCTCCCTGCTCGCCTCCCTGCTCTGTGCCCTCCGCGTGGTGCCGCCCATAGACGCCGGCGGGCCGCCCTTCGAGGGGCTTCTCGGTATGCTCCCGTCCTCCATCATCAGCGACCCCCCGCGTCCGGGCGGGCGCGAAATCGACGCGAGCGGCGACCCCGGGTCCTCGGGGTTCACCGGCCTTCCCGCGTGCGCGGACATCCCCGGGATCCCGGAAGGTTGATTCGCGGGCAGCCCGAGCTGTTGACGCAAGTATCCGTTCTCCTTGCGAAGCGTCTCGCACTCGTCCTTGAGTCGGCTGATCAACTGCTGTTGCGGGTCCTGCGCGACGGTGGGTCGGTTTATGATGTTCCTCGCGCGCGTCGCGTAGTGCAGCGTGCTCATCGTCTCCTCCACGTGAAGCGGCGACGGCGAGCAGCACGCGACCATGAGCGCGAGGCTGCTCCCGCCGAGCGAGTCCATCAGTAGTTTCGTGAGTTTCGAGTCTCGGTACGGCACGTGCGTGGTCCCGGCTTTGCCCTCCGCGAGCGTCGCGATCACTTTCCCGAGCATGAACAGCGACCGGTTGATGTTCGCGGTCTCTTTCACCATCCCGCCCTCGGACTTGCTGTCTTTCAGGCGCTCGGAACCGGCGAGATCCACGAACGCGATCTTCCCGTGCTTCACCAGTTCCTGCCCGCCGACTTCCGCGATCGACTCGATGTGCACGGTGAAAATCGAGTGCGACCGCGACGAGTCTTTGTTGAGCTCGTGCGACCCGACCGCGCGGTTCAGCATCCCTTGCCTGATGATCTCCCGCGCGTCGTCCAGACGCTCACACTCGATCGTCTGGAGTCCCGGGACGTGAAAGCCCCGCTGCGGCTCCCATCGCTCGTGCAGCTGCACGTCGTTCCCCGCGAGGAGGTCGTAGATTTGTTCGTTGTAAATCTCGAGGTAGTCGCACTTCACGACGTGCGTCACGCCCGGGATCCGGTTTATCGTCTGGTATATGTGCGCGAGCGATCGCGAGATGATCCCGTCCGTGTCCGGCGACGCGCCGCGGTACTCCCTCTCGCTGATGACTTCCTCTCTGCCGGACATCGAGAACGTCTTCCCGGAGCCGGTTTGCCCGTACGCGAAGATCGTGCTGCTGTACCCCTTCAACGCGCTGTCGAGGAGCCTCGGGACGCCGCACTTGGTCATCACGTCCGCTTGGGTCGCGTCCGTGGCCAAGCACGCGTTGAACGCGAACTCGCGCATTTGAAAGTGGCCGTTCGAGTCCGGGTAATGCACCCTGAGCGCGCGCTGATCTTCGGTCACCTCCACGGAGTTTTGCTCCCCGCGTGCCAACTCGTTTTGGTTCAGCGGGCGGACGCGGACGACGACCTTGACCGCGGAGGAGCCGCCTATCGCGGCCTCGCCGCCGCCCGCGCGCGGCTGTCCGCCGTGAGGATGCACCATCGGCGACCCTGGCGCGCTTCCGGGCGCGGATCGAGGCTGGGACGCCCCGGGGGGCGCGCCCACGGGCATCCCGCCTCGCGGGTCGACGCGTCCCGGGGACGCGTGCGGAGAATATCCCGCGGGGGACCCGGGCGCCGCGCGGCCGGGGATGTTGAGCCGGCCGGGCGCGGCGACGCCCCGGGGGGGCGGTCGCGTCGGCATGTCTTCGGGAAGGGTGGACGCGCCTTCCTGCTCGAAGCACGCTCCTCGACGCGGCGTTTCGCGCGCGCGCTACTGGTGGCGATCGACGTCTCGTCAACGGAACTCTTCCGAAGAGTCGCGGAAGGGAAGGTCTGACTATGACTGGACGCGGCGCCGTGTTTTCCTTTCGCGCTGTAAAAACTCGTTCGGCCGCGCGTCGCGTCGTCCAGTATCGCTCGCGCGCGAGGCAGGTCCGCGCGCGCGCACGCACCGCGAGCCATGCTCGGCGAGTACCTCACCGCGCTGCTCGTCGCGGTGCTGGGGTACGTCTACCCCGTGTACCTGTGCTTCAAGGTGCGCGCGACGAGATCCCCGCGCCCGGGGCGAAACAAACGTTGCCTTCTCTCGCCGCGTTCACCTCGTCGGACCCCTCGAAACGTCGCGCCACCCCGCTCGCCCTCGCCCTCGCGTCCCGCCGCCCGCGACGCGACGCGCGCTGACCTCGCGCGTTTCTTCACTTCGCACGCAGGCCCTGGAGAAGCACCGGAGAAAGCCCGAGGCGCTCAGGAGCTGGTGCGTGTACTGGCTCGTCCTCGCGGTGTACACCGTGCTCGTCCAGATCTGCGACCGGTTCGTGTTTTGGCTCCCGATGTACTGCGAGGCGAAGGTCGCGTTCGTGACGTACTTGTGGCACCCTCGGACGCAAGGGGCGATCTACATCTACGAGACGTTCGTGTCCCCGTTCCTCGCGAAGCACGAGGGCGAGATCGACCGAAGGATAGAGGAGACGAGGAGCTCGGTGGGGGACGTCGCCGCGCGGCACGTCGGCGCGGCGAGCGACTTCGTCAAGGCAAAGTTCGCCGCGCTTCTCGCCGCGCTTCCTCAGGCGGTGCCGAACAAGGGCGGGTCGTCGGGGTACGTCCCGAGGAACGCGACGGAGGCGGCGGCGATGGCGTACACGCGCGCGCCGCCGAAGAGGGAATAGATCATAGATTGTTGTCGAACGCGCGCGCGTCCATCTGCTCGTAGTTCTAGAGTGCACCAGCTGGCAGAGAAAAGACTGCGAAAAGTTTCGGTGAGTCGCGCGTCGTCCTCGAGCTCCTCGTCAACAATCACCCGCGCCCGTAGGTGGGTGACGGCGCGCGTCGTCTCGCGGGCACGCGCGAGCGTACGCGTGTCAGACTCCTTTCTCGCGCGCGTCGGTGCTGAAGGTAGACGTCCATCGACTTCGCGGGGGCGTCCGCACGTCGAGAGCGACGCGGTGAGGCGAAACCGGCGCGAGAGGCATCGACAGGTGCGCGCGTTGCGAATCGATTTGTTGAACAGCTTCGCGGCCTCGTGCGCGCGCGGATTCGCGCTCGCGTGCGTCCGCCGCGCGCTCGAACGTCGAAGGCACGACGTGAATCGCATCGTGTGGTCGTGAACGAAACGTCCCCGCGCTCCGTTCACGTCATCGCCGGTCGCGTGCGGACGCGCCGCGTCTCGCGGCGTCATCCATCCGTCCATCCGCGGCTCCCTTTTTGGCTCGCAGCGTCGGACGTGGAAATTTATCGCTCATCAGCGCGGACGGGGACGGCCGCTCGATCGATCGGCGACGTTCCCAGCGCGCGCGCGCGCGTCTAGACGCGGTCGAGAACATCCTTTGCAGCGGAAACCGCGATCGCGGCCGTCGAACCCGCGCTCGAACCCCGTGAACGCGCTCGCGCGGCACGCGAACACCCTCGGCTAACTAACAAACGTGCCCAACAAACGATTCGATTCCGCGCTCAATTCGCAGGATGGGAAAGGGCGAGAAAGACGTCAAGAAGAAAAAGGGGGAGGGCCACATGTCGTGGGCGGAGATCAAATCGACGCTCCCGAAGAGGTCGTTGTTCGTCTTCAGCTTGGACAACCCGATACGTAAAGGGTTGATATACACCGTGCGGTCGATGCACTTTGGGCGCTTCATCCTGTTCCTCATCCTCGCCAACTGCGTCTTGCTCGCGATGGACACGAAAGAGCCCGGGTTCGAAAAGACAGCGACCGGTCAGGTGGTGGGTTACTCGGAATATTTATTCACCGCGCTGTTCGCGTTGGAGATGTGCTTAAAAATAATCGCCCTCGGGTTCGTCGGCCACCCCGGCGCGTACTTGGCGGATAACTGGAACCGAATGGATTTTTGCGTCGTGTTGCTCGGTCTCCTCGCGTACTTGCCCTCCGTGGATAACTTCAGCGCGATCAGAAGCGCGAGGGTGTTGCGGCCGCTGCGGACGATCACCAACGTGAAAGGGATGCGGGTCATCGTCGGGACGTTACTCGGCGCCCTGCCGAAGTTGTTCGACGTCTTCGTACTCGTGTTTTTTCTGTTCTTCATCTACGGCGTCGTCGGCGTGCAGCTGTTCATGGGCAAGATGGATCAGAAGTGCGCGACGCTGTCGAACCCAAACAGCGGGTGCAGCGCGTGTGGGACATTAGAATCCGCGGGGTACACGAACTGCGCGGCGTCGTGTTCGCTGCCGGCGTCGCCGACGTGGGACATCACCGCGACGGATGAATTGTGCGCGGGGCCGAGGGCTTCGGAGTACCCGAACCACGGCGACAGCAACACGGGGACGTCGTGCGACGCGGGTTCGTACTGCATCGAGGAGACAAACAAGGATAACTTGCCGAATTTTGGGCTGACGACGTTTAACCACATCGGATGGGCGTGGTTGACGATCTTTCAGAGCATCTCCATGGAGGGGTGGACGACGATCATGTACAGGGTCATGGACGCGGTGTCGCGGTGGGCGTGGGTTTACTTCGTCTCTTTGATCATCATCGGGTCGTTCTTCGCGGTCAACCTCGCGCTCGCGGTGTTGTACGTGCAGTTCACGTCCGAGGCGGACATCGAGTCGCTGCACCCGGACAAGGATAAGGACAAGAAGGGCGACGCCGTGGAGTACGACGAGTTCGTGCCAATCAAGAGCGGGAACAGGATCGTTCGCGCGTGCTACGCGATATCGATCAGTCCACGGTTCGAGCAGCTTACGATCGCGCTGATTTGCGTGAACACGGTGGTGATGGCGAGCGAGCACAACGGGATGCCGTCGACGATGTCGACTGTCAACGACTGGATCAACTACACGTTGTACGGGTATTTCGTGATCGAGATGCTGATCAAGCTGACCGGTTTCGGGTGGAGGCGGTACGTCGCGGATCGCATGAACGTGTTCGACGCGTTCGTCGTCTTCGTGTCAACGATCGAGATCGTGATCAGTCTCGCGAGCGGGAACGACCCAGACGGGTACCTCACCGTGCTGCGAACGTTTCGGTTGCTGCGGATCTTCAAGCTCGCGCGGAGCTGGAAGGCACTCAACGTGATCATCACGACGATGTTTAACTCCATCGCGAGCATCTCATTCCTGTCGTTGATCCTGATGCTTTTCATGTTCATATTTGCGCTCCTCGGGATGCAAGTGTACGGGTACGAGTTCGTGAACTGCGACAAGTACGATTTGTCGATCGCGGTGCCGCAGTGCCCCGCCGGGTTGAAGGGCGATTGCCCGGACCACTTCGATTGTTACGCGCCGTGCGCGCTCGCGCAGGTGAACTCCGTCGTCGCGTTCACGACGGACAGTGGCAGCACCACCGTGGGTGGGATGTGCAAATCGTACAGCGGACAGAAGTGGGACATGGAGGATCGAAAGTACAACGACGTATCCGTGGAATACCTCGCGTTTGTCGGAAGAAGCGACTACTCGCGGCACAACTTCGACAACATCTATTGGAGTTTCATCACCATTTTCCAAATGCTCACGGGGGAGAACTGGAACGAGGTGATGTACGACGGCATGCGTCAGGTGAGCGCTTGGGCGTCGGTGTACTTCATCGGCATCGTCGTCTTGGGGAACTACATCATTTTGAACCTCTTCCTCGCGATTCTTCTCGACAACTTCGCGGAGGAAGCGGAAAATAATGATGACGACGACGATGACGACGACGACGGGGGGAAACCAAAATCCTCGCAGATCCTCGAACCGCACGCTTTTGTGCACGGGAAGTACGTCGAGGGTTTGGAGCACACGTCGTTGTACATTTTTGGCCCGCGTAATGCATTCAGGAAGAAGCTCGCGCAGTTTGTGTATCACCCGTATTTTGAGTACGCGATTATCTTCATCATCGCGTGCTCGTCCATCGCGCTCGCGATCGACGGCCCGAAGATGAGCAAAGACGCGCCGCTGTACGACACCGAGCTGAGCGACTCCGAAGAGCAGATGAAGTCGATGCTGTACTACGCGGACCTCACGTTCACGGCGATATTTACCCTGGAGCTCATCATGAAGGTGATGGTTGACGGTTTCATCGCGCACAAGGGTTCATATTTGCGGTCTCCGTGGAACATTTTGGATGCGTTGGTCGTCGTCGTCGGCATCCTCGCGGTGGTCGGGGACGATTCCATGAACGCGTCGTCGCTCCGAGCGTTGCGTACGTTCCGCGCGCTGCGACCGATACGCATGGCATCGCGAGCGCAAGGCGTGAAAGTTGTCGTGAACGCGTTGTTCCAGGCGATCCCGGGCATCGGGAACGTCGCGCTCGTGTGTATGTTGTTCTACCTCATCTTCGGCATCATGGGTCTGAACATCTTCATGGGGAAGATGTATTACTGCAGCGACGAAACAGACACGGCCACGCGACTCGTTCCCGAATCCGTCGGTTTAGACGACAGCGCGATGACGAAGACGTGGTGTCAGGTGGACTCGGGCTCGCACTTTTACTACTGCCCAAAGTCTACGGACCCGCTGTACTCGAAACGAAATCCCGTCACCGGCGTCCTCGACCTTCCGGTCGCGTCCGGCGACGCGTGGACGTGCGTAACGTCGACCTCAGGGACGACGTTCACCTCCTCGGTCGTCGCCGGCTCGTCCGGGGGCACGTACGGCAAAGAGTACACGTGCACCCCCGGGTCTGCGACGATCGCCAAGTACGGCTCGACGACGGAGTTTACGACCCTAGGGAGTCCGTATACTATCACGTCCGTGTGTTCGCCGACGGCCTACACGACGCTGTGGACGAACCCGAGGGATTACAACTTTGATCACATCGGGAACTCGATCCTGGCGCTGTTCGAAACCGCGACGTTAGAGAACTGGCTGTTCATCATGTACCACGGCGTGGACACGACGTCGCTTGACCATCAGCCGGTGAGGGACGCGAGCCCGTACTTGGCTTTGTTCTTCGTGGTCTTCATCATCGTCGGATCGTTCTTCGTGATGAACTTGTTCGTCGGCGTCACTATCGATAAGTTCAACGAGATGAAAGAAAAACAAGAGGGCTTCAAGGGCAGCATATTACTCACTGAGAGCCAAAAGAAGTGGGTCGCGATCCAGAAGCTCCTCGTCGCGTGCAAACCCGATCGCGTCCCTCGGAGGCCGAGTCACAGCAAAGGAAGGGCGAGTGTGTACGACTTCGTGGTTTCAGACAAGTTCGAGGTGATAGTCATGGTCAGCATCATGCTGAACATCGTCGTCATGGCGTTGGCGCACGACGGGATGAACGATACGTGGGTATCGACGTTGTTCTACATCAACTGTGCGTTCGCGGTGATGTTCCTACTCGAAGCGACCGCGAAGATTTACGCGTACAACCCGAAGGAATACTTCAGCGACAATTGGAACAGGTTTGACTTTTTCGTCGTCGTCATCAGCATTGGCGGGGTCGTGATCACGCTCTTCGCGGGCCAAGACGCGGCGTACGTGAGCATGATACGGATCTTCCGCGTCGCGCGTATTTTCCGCCTCATCCCCAAGGCAAAATCCCTCCGGACGTTGTTCCAGACTCTGCTGTATTCCATGCCTGCGCTCGTCAACGTCGGAAGCGTCTTGGCCTTGTTCTTTTTCATCTTCGCCGTCATGGGGATGAATTTGTTCGGGAAGATAGTCCCGACCGACGGCGAGCTCTCGCGGTACGCCAAATTTGAAGACTTCCCGACCGCGGTGCTCACGTTGTTCCGGATGTCCACGGGCGAGGCGTGGAACGGCATCATGCACGACTGCATGATCACGGACAAGTGCATCATGTACAAAGACCCTTCCACGGGTGTGATCTCGTACTTGGATTACGACGACAGCACGTACAAGAGCGCGGACGAGGACAACTGGACGGACCGATGCACGCCATCCTACGTCGGCACCGTGTTTTACTTTAGCGTCTTCATCCTCCTCTGCGCGTTTGTCCTCTTGAACCTCGTCATCGCGGTGATTTTGGACAACTTCGCGTCGAACAACGAAGACGAGGAGAACCCGGTGAGCAAGGAGCACATGTATTCGTTCACGCGAGCGTGGGTGAAGCTCGATCCGCACGCGACGTACTACACCAGGGCGGCAAATTTGGAGCAGATTGTGCAGACGATAGAGCCGCCTTTGGGATGCCAAGGCGTCCCGCCAAACGTCGCGAAGCAGGAGACCCAGAAGATCATCATGTCCGTGGACATTCCGAACCACGACGGGAAGATCCACTTCCTCGAGACGCTCCACGCGCTCGCGGGGAGGATCGCGGGCACGGAGCTTCCCGCACACGCGGAGGTGAAGGTCACGAATAAGATACAGAAACAGCTGCCGACGTTACGAAGCGGAAAGGTGCCGCAGTACACCGCCGCGCACTACTACGCGGCGATGTACGTCCAAGCCGCGGTGAGGGGGTTCCTCGCGAGGTACGAGATGAGGGAGAAAATGAAGACCATGCCCGTGAATAAGCTCGCGCGGCAAGGGTCTATGTCTAAGCACTCGCACGCGAGCAGCGGTTGATCCGCTGACGCGCGAGGTCGATGTCGTCACTCATAGTCTACTAGCATAGCTTCATATAGAAGAGAGACGGACGATTTCGACAAAAAATGTTTCATTTCAACTCGCGTCGACGCGCTCGTCACTTCGACTTCGTTGACTCGCCCTCTTCGTCCTCTTCGTCGCCGTACCTCCACACCTCGCCGAGCTCTTTCAATCCACCCGCGAACAGCGCCCGCGTGAACGTCCCGCCGAGGATCCCCGGGACGATGTAAAGCAACGCCGGCTGCGCGGCGTTGAAGACGTTCATCACGAGAATCGTGGTCCCGAGGCCGGCGACGTAGCCGAACGCCACCGCGGGAAAGTACGACCTCGGTTTGGGCCGCCTCGCTTTCTTCGCGGCCGCTCTCAGCGCGATGTCCATCCGCAAAATCAGCGCGACGTATATCCCCGGGATGACGATGTCCCCGAGACCTAACATGCTGAATTGCTGCTTCGCGTCGACGACGAAACCCTTCGGGAAGAGCAGTTTAATCGGCGCGTCGAACGATTTCGCGACGCTGACCATGACGGGCGTGCAGAACACCCAGAAGATGTCGTAGAAGAACAGACCGACGAGCAGAATCGTCCCGATCTGGACGCTCTCCAGGGTGAGAAACTCGATCCCCGTGAGCGAGAACGCGAGCCCCAACGCGTTGTTCGCGATCCAGTGCTTCTTCATCACGTACCACAGCGAAAACGCGACGCTGACGACGCCGGCGACGAGCTCCGCGACGGTGAGCGACAACCGCGTGGGCTCGTCCGTGATGAACTTGATCGTCGGTATCGTCCCGAAGTTCAGTCTCTTCACCGCGAGCGCGCGCGGCATGCACAGGCCAAGAACCGGCGCGAGCGCGCCCGTGAGCGCGGCGACGCCGAGCAAGAGAAAGTACCCGGTCATGAGCTTGTTGATCAGATCCGCGGGGAGGTACTTGAACAGGATGAAAAAACCGAGGAGGACGCAGCTGCCGACGATGGGGAACCGCATCGCGTCCTGCTTCGACATCGCCTCCGTGAGCCCGGACGCGGCCGGGCGCACGGATCGGTGAGCGCCCGCGTACACGGCGAGCGACGCGGTCAGGAGGACGTTCAGATTCGTGTTGACAGCCGTGAACAGCGGGGCGACGGTGAGCAGCGCGAGCGCGAGGTGCGCGAACGGCGCGGCGACGTGGAGGGAGTCATCCTCCGCTTTCTGCGCCGATCTCGTGCTGACCATTTTGGACGTGCGGCGGCGACGTGCGGCGGCGCCGCGATGTGTCGTCCGGATCGTTGTCTCAGATCGTCGCAGTCGTCTCGTGCGGTCGAACGAAAACTTTTCCGCGGTGGTGCTGAGCCAGTCAGCGACCGCACCAACCGCGGCGTCGGCGTTCGCCTTCGCCTTCGCTTCAGCGGCGGCGGCGGCGACGGCGTCTCTCAATTCGACTCCGCGTCGCGCCGCGCGCGCGGCGGAGCGAACGGAGTACCGTCGCGCTCTCCGCCGCCCTCGCTTCCTGTGCGGGCGGCGATGTCGTCGCTCATGCAGAAAGCGAAGAAGGCGATGGAGGACGCGGGGATCAAACAGAAGCTCGCGGGCGCGCTCGAGAGCGCGAAAGCGACCGCGAGCGGCGTCACGACGCTGAAGTGCTTGAAGGAGTACGACCTCGGCCCCGTCGTCGCGAGCGGCGGCCCCGGGTGTTTGTTCTCCATCCAACACGGCGACCTTAAAAAACCGACGAAGACGATCGCGCTCGACGCCCCGGGCGCGAAGGTCAGCGTGTGGATCTTGGACAAGAAATCCCTACTGGAAGGGCCGCTCGCGCACGCGAAGGAGGACGTCGAGGAACTCTTAGAGCTCGTGCGGAAGGACGCGGCGACGATGATCAAGATGCTTCACCCCGGCGTGATCAAAGTCGTCAAGTTCGAAGAAGCGAAGCACGCGCTCGCGCTCGTGACCGAGCGCGTCCTCGGGTCCTTGACGGACGTCATCGCCAAGGGCGCGAACTTACGAGGAAAGACACGATCGCCGCCGAAAACGCTGACGGACTTGACGTTATCCACGACCGAGATCAAGCACGGGACGCTGCAGCTCGCGGACGCGTTGACGTTTCTTCACGCGGACTTTGGTCTGATTCACCGCGCGGTGTCGCCGGAGAACGCGGTGATCACGTCGGAGGGGAACTGGAAGATATCCGGCGGGTTCGGGCACGCCGTGAGCGTGCACGTCGTGGCGAACCGCGACGACATGTTTTACTGGCCGGGGGGATATTCCACCGGGGGGTCGGGTTCGGGACGGTCGGGCGGGTACGGCTCGTCGTCGTCGTCGTCGTATTCGAGTTCGGGGAGACACCCCGGGGAGCCGCTCCCGACGACGCCGAGAATGGCGTACGTCGCCCCAGAGCTCGTTCTCGGGAAAGAAGGCAGTGGCATGAATCCCGGGTGCGCGACGCCCGCGGTGGACATATTTTCCCTGGGCGCGATCCACTACGAGCTCGTCACCGGCGGGACGCGGTGGTTGGGCGTCGCCGACGCGTCCGAGTCCGTGTCCGAGTACAGAAACGCGTTCAACCGCGCGGGGAAAGGCCCAGCGCTGAAGGGCGAGGACGCGCAAGCCGCGGCACTCGTCGTGCAATACATGACCGCGGAGGCGCCGAAGACGCGCCCCGCGGCGTCCGCGCTCGCGAACGCGGCGTACTTTACCGCGGACCCGCGGATGAAAGCTCTGCGGTCGCTGGATAAGTTCATCGAACTCGACGTCTTGGCGCGAGCGGGGTTCCTTCAGCAGCTGCAAGGACAGTTCGCGATGTTCGACGAGCGCGTCCTTCGTCACCGCGTCCTCCCGCCCTTACTCGTGGAGCTCCGGACGCAGCAGCTCCAGTCCATGGTCCTGCCGTTGATCCTGACGCTGAGCGCGCGTCAGAGCCCCGAGGATTTCACCGCTTCGACGCTCCCGGCGTTATCGCCCGTGCTCGTGGAGGCGTCCGGGGACGCGCTGCTCGCGATCCTCCGCGCGGTGCCGACGCTCGCGGGTCTCGTCACGACGCGCGAGACGTTCGAGCGGACGGTCATGGGCGCGGTCGTCAGAGGGATGGACGACGTCGAGATCAGGGTGCAAGAGGAGGCGCTGAAGCAAACCGCGGCGGCGTGCGCCAAGGTCACCCCCGCGGCGGTAAAGAAGGACATCCTTCCGAAGCTCCAGGCGACGGCGCTGAACACGACCGCGGCGGCGGTGCGCGTGAACGCGCTCGTGACCGTCGGGAAAGTGTGCGAGGGCTTGGGCCCTCCCGAGTGGGACTCCACGCTGTCGACGTTGCATCGGCTGTTGAAGGTGGACGCGACGGCGGCGACGTTGATGTGCGTCGCCGGCGTCGCGGATCGCGTATCCGCCGCGGCCGGGGACGTCCTCACGGCGTCGAGGATCATCCCGCTGCTCTCGCCGCTCATGCTCGCGCCGGGGCTGAACAAGAAGCAGCTCGCGGTCGTGACGAAAATCATGCGGTCGATGATCGACCGCGTCGAGCGCGGACGGATGCCGACGCTCAGAGACGCGCCCGCGGAGGCGGCGAGGACGCCCTCCGCGCCCTCTGCGGCGCCGTCACAGACCTCTGCGGGCTCGAGCGGCGGCGCCGTGGATCCGTTCGCGGCGTCGACATCGCTGGCGACGTCGGCACCGACGCCGACGCCCGCGACGCGAGCGCCGCCGACGCCCGTCGTCGCGCCGATCGCGCCGCTGCGTCCGCCGCCGGCGAGCGCGAACCCCGTGGGCGGAAGTTTCGGTTTCGGCGGCGCGGGTTCTGCGATCGGCGGACACGGCGGCGGCGGCGCGTTCCCACCGCCGCCGCCTCCCGCCGCGAACGACGACCTCGCGTCGCTGTTCACGGAGCCCGGGTACGTGCCTCCGCCGACGCTCGGAGGCGGCGCCGGGGACGGCTGGGACGTCGACGACGACGACTTGTTCAGCGGGCTGTCCGTGTCCGCGAACGTCCCGAGCGGGGGCGGAGGGGGTGGAGGGTCGCTGCTGTGACGCGCGCGACGAGAAGATAGACGTAGCTTAGCGAGTGCGACGCGCGAACGGCGCGCGCGAACTGATAGCGGTACGGTTAGTACAGCTGGTGTCTTAGACGGGAGCTTCGCTCCGGTCTGCAAGAAGACTCTCAGAAAAACGTTTCGTGAAGCTACGTGTGCGTGTTCGGGTTTGAGGGTTTGGGTGCGAATTGCACGACACCATATCGCGACGCGCTCGACGCTCGACACGCGCATCGCTCTCGCGAACGAACGAGCGTCCTACACGCGCGTAGTCACACTCGCGCGACTCACCTCATCCCGCGCGCGACACCAGTAGTCATGGCTTGCGCGGCGGCGACGGTCTTGGGTGCGAATGGGCGCTTTATCACGGGCGCGACTCGATTGACCCCGAAGCGAACCCCGACGAACAAGGCCCGCGGCGACCTCGTCATCAGGGCTGGCAAGAAAGATAAGCGCAAGAGCGGCGGCGCGAAAACAGGCGGCGGCGGCGGCGGCGGCGGCGGCGGCGGCGGCGGCGCGAAGACCGGCGGGAACCAAGGACACAAGTCCCCCGGGAAGGTCTCGGAAGGCAGCGCGTATCAGACGGAAACGCGAAAAATCATCCTGTCCCTCGGGAAGGTCCGCAAGGTCACCCCGAACGGGAAGGAGCTCATCAAGAACATCAACCTCGGGATGTACCTCGGCGCGAAGATCGGCATTCTCGGCGCGAACGGCGCGGGTAAGTCCACGCTCATGAAGATCCTCGCCGGCGTGGACAAAGATTTCGACGGGACGCTGCACCTCGACGACGGGATCAAGGTAGGGTATCTCCCCCAGGAGCCCCCGCTCGACGACGGCGAGACCGTCATGGAAAACATCGAAGTCGGCGTCGCCGCGGTGAAGGCGGACATCGACGAGTACAACCAAGTCTCCCTGGACATGGCGGACCCGGACTGCGACATGGACAAGCTCCTCGCGCGCATGGACGCGTTGCAGACGAAACTGGACGCGTCCAACGCGTGGGAGATCGACCGCACCGTCGAGCGCGCGATGGACGCGCTGCGATGCCCTCCAGGGGACGCTAAGGTTGCGAACTTATCCGGGGGCGAGCGACGACGCGTCGCGATCTGCCGCCTCCTTCTCGCGCAGCCGGACATTCTCCTCTTGGACGAGCCGACGAACCACCTCGACGCGCAGTCCGTCGCGTGGCTCGAGCAGTTCCTCGCGACGTTCCCCGGCACCGTCGTCGCCATCACGCACGACCGGTACTTCCTCGATAACGTCGCCGGGTGGATCCTAGAGCTCGACCGCGGCGAGGGGATCCCGTTCGAAGGGAACTACTCGTCGTGGCTGGACAGCAAGTCGAAGCGCCTGGAGCAAGAGGGGAAGAAGCAAGACTCGCTCGCGAGGACGATCAACCAGGAGCTCGATTGGGTGCGTTCGAACGCCAAGGGGCAGCAGAAGAAGGGCAAGGCGCGCCTGCGAAGGTACGAAGACCTGTGCGAGGAAGCGAGCAAGTTCTCCGCGCGCGCGGACCTCGACTCGATCACGATTCCCGCGGCGCCTCGCTTGGGCGGCACCGTGATCAACGTCGAGAACGTCTCCAAGGGGTACGAAGGCAGAGGGCTCCTCATCGACGGTCTGGATTGCATGATCCCCCCCGGCGCGGTCGTCGGCATCGTGGGCGCGAACGGCGCGGGGAAGACGACGTTGTTTAAGATGATCACCGGCGTGGACGAGCCGGACGCCGGAAACGTCGTCGTAGGCGAAACCGTGAAGCTGATGTACGTGGACCAGTCTCGAGATTCGCTCGATAACGGCAAGTCCGTGTTCGAGGAGCTCACCGGCGGCGCGGAGGAGGTTTCTTTGGGCACGCGCACGGTGAACTCGAGGGCGTACTGCTCGTGGTACAACTTCAAGTCTTCGGACCAGCAGAAGAAGGTGGGCGACTTATCCGGCGGGGAGCGGAACCGTCTGCAGCTCGCGAAGACGCTCACCGCGGGCGGGAACGTGTTGATGCTCGACGAGCCCACGAACGACCTCGACGTCACGACCCTCCGCGCGCTCGAGGAGGCGCTGCTGTCGTGGAACGGCGTCGCGCTCGTCATCTCGCACGACCGGTGGTTCCTCAACAAGATCGCGACGCACATTCTCGCGTACGAGGGCGACAGCGTCGTGACGTTCTTCCAAGGGTCGTACGACGAGTACGAGGCGCACAGGAAGGAGAGGATGGGCGGGAACGAGCCGACGCGGATCAAGTACAAGCCGATGCCGTCGTTCGCGTGATGAGAGAGAGAAGCGCCACCGGGGACTCGTGCGCGCGTCTCATCAACCAGTATTAGCTAAAGCCTGAAAATGAAAGTTTGAACCTGAGAGCGATCGAGTCGACCCTAAAGTAGGGCCTACGTATGTTTTTCATCGGTATCCGCGCGCTCAAACTTCGCCCCGCTCCTGAACAACTTTTCGCGAAACAAAGCGCGCGGCCATCTCCAGCGCTCGGTCTCTTACAACGGCACCGCAGCTTTAGAAGTTGCAAAGATGGCGTTCACCGCTCGCAAGAAGGTGAGATGCGTGACCTCGTCCCCGCGCCGCGCGCGTCGTCGTCGTCGCGACGACGCGAGCCGCGCTTTCCGGGCGGCTTCCGTCTCGGCATCGAGACGGATGTTTCATATGTTTTTTTCCCCGGCTCCTGCCTTCGCCTCGAGGACGACGTCCTGACCGCCTATCCCCACCCCCGTTCCCCGCCCTTCGCAGATTGTGAAGGAGGAAGGCGCTACGCTCGCCCCCTTCGAGGAGGTCGTCGCGCAGGTGTGTGTCTAGACCCCGTGTGCGATCGGTCCGGTTCGCGATTTTTAGGGATCGATTTAGGGTTTGTTTCTAGCGAAGGACGGCCATCGGGGAGCGCCCGGCGGCGAGCGCGCGCGCGTCGCGCGACGCCGCGGCGACGGCGTGCACGACGTCGTCGGGGTGTCAGCAACCTCGCGGCGCGTTCGATCGCGCCGGAGCCGCGGTCGGGAGCGCGTCGCCGCGCCGCGCGCGTCGCGCCCGCGCGCGTCTTGGCCGCCGAAAAACCACGCATCGCACGTCTCGGACGTCGTCGCTGACACCATCATCTTTCTTCCCGCCCCGCCGTCGCCCTCTCTCCACCCAGGCCCTGTTCGACCTTGAGGCTACGAACAACGAGCTCAAGACGGACCTTCGGGACCTGTACATCAACGGCGCGCAGGAGGTTGACGTCGCGGGCGGCCGCACCGCGATCGTCATCCAGGTTCCCTTCCGCCTTCTCAAGGCGTTCCACAAGATCCAGCAGAGGCTCGTGCGTGAACTCGAGAAGAAGTTCAGCGGCAAGGACGTGGTGCTCGTGGCGAACCGCCGCATCAACCCCGTCCCGTCGTCTGGCTTCGCTCGCGCGCGCCCTCGCAGCCGCACGCTGACCGCGGTCCACGCGAACCTGTTGGAGGATCTCGTGTACCCCACGGAGATCGTCGGCAAGCGTCAGCGGTACAGGCTGGATGGGTCCAGGCTTCTTAAGGTGTACCTCGATCCGAAGGATCGCAACACCACGGAGTACAAGCTGGACACGTTCGCTGGGGTGTACAAGAAAATGACCGGGAAGGAGGTCACCTTTGAGTTCCCCGTCGCCGAGTCCGCTTGAGCGACGCGAGGAGCTGGACACACAGCGGGGGGGGGTTGGGTGCGGAATCAAACCATTGTAATCGATTCTCACTTGAAAAAATAGGGAGGTATCCTAACGACGCGCGGCTCGCTCGTCTACACCTTGGTCGTCATCAGCGACGCTTTCAACTTCCGGAGCTGGAGCCGGACTTCCGAGTCCGTCTTGGCGAGGATCCGCCGCTCGCTGACGCGCACGCGCGCGGCGGCGACGGACCGTTGCGTCTGCCGCACCGGCTCTGGGAACACGCCGACCCACGCGTCCGCGTTCGGGAAGGCGCCGTCCGCGCCCGCGTCTTCCTTGATCACCTCCGCGACGAACCCTTTCTTCTTCCCGCTCTTCGCCGGCTTCGACGGGTCCTGCGCGGCGATGTCCTTGTCCTTCTCCAACGCGTTCGGATACCGCCGCAACGCCTCCGACGTCATGTCCGCCAAGAGCTCCCGCACCGCGATCTCCCCTTGAGTCCCGCCCAACACTTCTCCCTGCGTCCCGCGCTTCCCTTTCGTGATCGCGCCGAGGAGTCCGCCGACGACCGCGTTCCCTTTGAGCGCCTTCTCCGCGAGCCCCTCGAGCTCTTTCGGGTCGTCCGGGTCGCACAACGCGAACGACGCGTACTGCAGCAGCTGCTTCGGGTACCCGTTCAAACGCAGCGGGAAGCTCTCCACGGGTCTGAGCCCGATCTTCTCCAGCGCGGCGGCTTTCGCGTCCGCGTATCGGTCGTTCGGGTCGATCCCCAAGGTGATCTCGTACTCGTCGTCCGGGTTCTCCCCGACCTCGGGGGCGAACCCGTAGGATATCAAGAGCTCCGCGCTCGGGCGCTGGCCGTACGACGCGAACACCTGCTCCCCGGGCTTGTACGCGCGGTCCGGCTGTAAGCACACCTTACCGCCGCTGTCGTCGATGTACGCGTTGCACCCGGGCTTGTGGTTCAGCATGTCCGCCCACGGCACGAGCGCGAGCTCGCCGCCGCGGTTCGGGAGTCGAATCAGACGCGAGAAGAGGACGTCGAACGCCCATCGCAGCGCCCCGGGGGTGAGCTGGGGAAACTCCGCGCGGATCTCCTCGATAGCGCCGTCCACGGACGCCTGCCGCTCGTACGCCGCGCGCTGCGACGGCGACCCCGCGAGCAAGGTCTTCACGTCCTCCTCTGGCCAATCTAAGACGCCGCCCGTGCGTCGCGGGAGCGCCTTGACGTACGCGGCGAAGACGCCGCTCTCGTCCCCGTTCTCGATGTCGAGCGCCTGCTCCGCGAGGAACGCGGCGAGGAGGCTCCACTCCTGGAGCTCGGCGTGTTTCGGGCCGAGCTTGGACTCTTTCACCGCGCGCTCGACCGTGATGAGCGACGCGTCTGGAATCTCCAGGAGCGGCTCCCCGCGCTTGACGTCCTCGCGCGCGACGAGGCCCCTGCCCTCGGGGAGGTCCACGACGAGGTCGAGCTTCTGCGCGGGCAGACGCTGGGAGTTCGTCAGCCACCGCATGAACTCGTCCTTCCCCGCGGTCCCGACCGGGGCGGGGATCTCCGAGTCCGCGGCCTTCACCGCGGGGAGGACGATATCTTCGCCTCCGTCACCGCCGCTCTCCGCGATCGCGCGCGCGGCGACGCGGCTCGGCGCGCGCGTCGCGCGGCGCGCGGGAGCGCGGACGACGACGCGAGCGGCGACCGCGGGTCGCGATGACGCGAGGGAGGTCATCGCGGGCGTGTTCGCGCGTGCCGACGACGACAGCGCGCGCGTGCGTCTGCCGCGCCCGCCTCGATCGCGCCCGATAACGTCGACACCAGACCGAGCCGAGCAGTGCAGTGGCGAGCGAGCCCGCGCCGGCCGACCGCGCGGCGGCTGGGAATCGCTTTTTCCGGCGGCGGCCGAGTCGTCTCCTTCGCTCGCGGTAGCGGTCGCGGACGCACAAGACGACGCGCGCATCGCGATCGCGGCGGCGTTCGGACCGCGATCGCGTCGCGACGCCCCTCTCGTCCGCGCGCTCCGAAGGCCGCGGCGAGATGGCGACCGCCGCGCTGGAGGATCGCGTGCATCAGCACTCGGACTTTTTCGACCGTCTCGTGGAGCTGATCCCGGCCAAGTACTACGTCCCCGACGAGCAGAACCCGGAGTGGAGCAAGTTCAACAAGACCAAGTCCGCGAAGGCGGCGGCGAAGCAGGAGGCGAAGGAGAACTCGAAGAAGGCGCTTCGCGCGAAACTCGCGCCGGGGAACGCGCAGAGCACGCTCGAGAAGATCGCGGCGAAGGAGCGCGGCGGGGATGGGAAAAAGTCGGCGGGCGATTCCGACGACGACGACGACGACGACGACGACGACGACGGCGCGGACGAGGACGAGGACGAGGACGACGAGGACGAGGAGTCCGGGTCCGGGTCCGATGCGTCCGAGTCCGAGTCCGAGCCCGAGGGGAAAGGGAAAGGAAACGGGAAAGGCAAAGGGAAGCGCGGCGGCGACGGCGCCCGCGACGGCGCCGCGGATGACGCCGACCGCGACGCCCCCGCGACGCCCGCCGGCGCGCCGCCCACGGCCTCGGGGTGGTCCTTGGGCGAGACCGGCGGCGACCGGCTCGAGGAACTCAGAGAACGCTTGAAAGCGAAGATCGAAGCGAGCCGGGTCGCGAGGAAGGCGGAGGAGTCCCAGGAGAAGATCGCGCAGGCGCGCGAGTGGAGAGAGACGAAGAAGAAGAACAAGCAGGAGAAGAAGCGGAAGGAACGCGCGACGAACGCGGTCGCGAGCGCGCTGGACGGGAAAGTCAACGCCGCCAAGAAGTCGAAAGCCGCGGCGGGTAAGGACGACGCCGGTCGCGCGGGGTCCGACGGCGAGGACGGCGAGGACTTCCAGTTCGGTCGCGTGGAGGTGGACGACGCGATCGGCGGCGGCGGCGGCGTCAACAAAAGGAAACGCGCGAGCAAAGAGACGCTGCTCAAGAGAGCGCTGGACCAACGCGCGGAGATCAAGGCCGCGGGCGGGGAGGAGACCGGCGCGGGGAAGAAGGTGGCGGAGAGGTACGCGTGGGACGCCGCGCTCGCGCGCGCGGGCGGCGAGAAGGTGCTCGACGACCCGAAGCTCCTTCACAAGAGCGTGAAGAACGAACAGCGGATGAAGAAGAAGTCGCGACAGAAGTGGGAGGAGCGGCACGAGAGGACGACCGAGGCGATGGCGGCGAGGCAGAAGAAACGGAAGGACAGCCTCAAGTCGCGCGCGAACGCCAAGGTGGAGAAGCGCATGGACAAGAGGGAGAAGAAGAGGAACCGCCCCGGGTTCGAAGGTCGGTCGCAGGCGCCGATCAACAAATAGGCGCGGCTCACTCGCGGCGTTTTTTTCAACGAAGGAGCAGAGTAAAACGACGACGACAATCAGATCACGCGCGCCTGTTTCCCATGAAGAACCACTGCCAGTCTCCGTTGAACTGTCGCAAGCAGTTGAACACGTACGCGCTTCCGCCGAGCCATCCGGTCGTCATCATCGCGAGCGTCCAGGCCGCGGCCGCGAACGCGTTTCTCTCGCGGAACCAAATCCACAGAGAGAACACCGAAAAGCCGACGTACAAGTCGACGAGGGAGACGACCCCCCAAGGGTTCGACACCAGCCACGCGATCTGCTCCCCGAAACTCCCGGTCGTGGACGATATCGCCCACGCGATGACGACGAACATCGTGAACGCCCCGAGCGCGGTGAGCACCGCGCACGCGTTGACGAACGGGCCTCGAGGGTTTCCGCGCCCGGCGCCCCACCCCTGGTCCGCGCCGGTCGAACCGGGGCGCGCGTACAGCGCGTCCCTCTGTTCCTCGTCCTCCCCGGCCCCGTTCGCCCACATCTTTCTCGCGGCGGCGGGTCGCGTGCTCGCGCGTCTCTGCGACGTTCTAGGCGCGGACGCGCGATGCTGCATGCAACGACGGGACCGACCCGGAGATGGCCGCGCAGACGAGGCGCGGGGCGGTCGAGCGACGACGCGCGCGCGGGGGGACGCGACGACGGGAGTCCTCGCGAAGCGTGCGTGTATCGACGGTGTGTGCGCGATTCCCGCGGCGGGCATGCAACGACGCTCGGCGTGTCGCGGGAGCGTGGTGCGCGCGAGAGGAGTGAGGCCTGGGCCGCGTCGGCGTTTCCGAGACGCCGGGCCGCGGCCGCGTGGCGTGGAAATATTCTTGCCGTTGGAGGTGCCGTTTCCGAGGGAACAACAATCGCGCGCGCCGGGACGCACGCGCGTCTGACGAACACCCCTCGGACGCGATGGGAGGCAAGAAGAAAGGACGCGGAGGCGGCCGCGGCGGCGGCGGCGGCGGCAGAAAAGGAGGCCGAGGCGGCGGCGGCGGCGGGAACACGTCCAGGGACGGATCCATCGCGCGAAAGGAAATCCCGAAACCGATCCCCGTCCCCGCGGCGGACGCGCCGGAGGAGACGCCGACGAAGCAGCCGCTCCTCGCCGCCGACGCCGGGGGATCGAGCGACGGCGACGGCGACGGCGACGCCACGGCGGCGCCGTCCCCGCCGAAGGAGACGCCCGAGGTGAAGGCTGATGAGGAACAGAAATACGAGCCCCCGGTCGTCGTCGACGCGGCGCCCGAGCCGGAGCCCGACGCGCCGGCGTCCCCGCCGAAGACGGAAGCCGCGCCCGCGGCGGAGGCGTCCACCCCCGCGGCGACGAACGAGGTCACCCTCGAGGAAAAAGACACCTCCCCGCTCGTGCCGTCGCCGCCCATGGACAAGAAGGCGACGCCGAGCAAGGAAGAGGTGGACGCGTCGGAGAAGCAAGCCGCGGAGCAAGAGAAGGACGGCGCCTCCACGAACTGCTGCGTGATCATGTGATACCCCGTTCGCGCGAGACAGCGGCGGCGTGTTGGCACCCCAGAGACGACTATTTCACGTCGAGGGGTGCGGCGTGTTGGTTATCATTGCGTTTTGCGTATTTACACAGCGGGTCCTGTATCCCGGATCAAATCGAAACGTCGCTCGTTCTCACTCGTCCGCGCCGTGCCTCGTGAACTTGCACGACGCGAAGTTCTCCTCGGTCTTGCACCCCGCGCCGTAGTACCCGAGCACGCCGTTCACGTCGGCCTCGTTGACGCACGGCCCCGGGATGTAGATGGGCATGATCCCTTTCAAGATGAATTCGCTGCCCAGCATAGGAAGCCACGACGTCGGCGACTTCGTGATGAAGTCCTCGTCTAACCAAATCACCGTGCCTCTCTCGTCCTCGGGGAGCGCCGCGTCCGCGGCTCTGCGCATCGGAGGCAAGACCGCCATCTTCGTCTCGTCTTGCGTCCAGTACTTCATAGCGTCGACGTGGCACCAACCCCCGAGCGGGTTCGCGCTCGGTTGCATCTTACTCTCGCACTCGCCCCCGGCTTCCTGTCCGACCTCGCGCGTGACCTGGTACACGTCGTTCGCCGCGTCCGTGTACGCTCTGTTCTGGTTCAGCGTGTCGTACGACTGCGAGCACGTCGGGCTCAGGCCGAGCGCGGAGACGCCGCCGAGGGAGGCGGGGAGGCGCGCGGTCGTTTGGATCGTCGGCGTCGTGGTCGATTCCGTCGTCGACGCGAATTCTTTCCCCGCGAGCCCAGTCGCGGGCTCGAGGATCGCGGTCGTCGAGCCCGGGCGCGCCGCGGACGCGGACGCGACGAGCGTGAGGGCGACGAATCCGAGCAAGCTCGTGGACGACGACGGCATCGTGCGCGTGAGATGCGTTTGCGCGGCGTCGAGTGCTGCCAGGTTGGCGCATTATTCGTAGCTTTCAAGAGACGAAGATTCCATCTCGGGAACTCCGAGATTTTCCAACCGTTCGAGCAGAGTCAACGCGCCGCGCGTCGTCATTGTCCCTCGCACGGCGCCGCGAGAGGATGTATCAGACGCGGAACCCGCCCCTCGGGCACACCGCGGAGGCGCGCGCGCTGAAGATGCGCGCGCTTCGAGTGGAAGCGGGAAGGAAAGCAAAGGCGGATATGGAAGCCGCGAGGGAGAGGTACGTTGCAACATCGCGTCGTCGCGGAGAAAACGGCACCGAATCGAATACTTGTAGATCGCGTTCGCCGTCCCTGACCGTCCCCACCCGTCCCCGCGCGCAGGTTACGAAAGAAAGAAGCGCTTCTGCGACGAATGAAGGAAGATCGCGCGCTCGAGGAAGAGATGCTGAGGCGTCTGGTCGCGAGCGGCGGGAACGCGCTCGAGAAAGTCGCCGCCGCGGTCGCGAAGGAGGAGGACGAGCGCGAAGCGCTGTCGATGCTGCCTCGTTTCCGCGCGTGCGACGTGTGCTACGACATGAGGAAGGACGCGGCGCTCAGAAAATATCCGGATGCGGCGCTGAAGCTGTGTAGCAAGTGCCACGCGAGGGCGGCGAAGATCGCCGCCGCGGAGGTGAGGAGAGCGCGCGCGCCGCCGAGCGGCAAGGGCGAGAGGCGCAGCGGAAACGGCAAGCTCCCGTTCGAGCCGGCGTCGCATCTCGCGCGAGGGAGGGACGAGTTAGAGAACGCGCTGAGGGACGCGGACGCGTCCGTCGCGCTCGCGGAGGACGCGAAGACGCGCGCCGCGGCGTTGCACAAAGCGTCGCAGCTGCGGCAAGCGATGACGCACAAGTGAGTGACTCTCGGAGTCGACGGCGGTAAGCTGGTCGTATATTAAAACGACGGCGGCGCCGCTTCGCGCTTCGACGCGTCACAACCCGACCCAATACGAGCGCCCGTTGACGTTGTGCACCGGCCCCACCTCGGGCGCGGTCACCGCCCACTCGTACCATACCTTCGACGGCCCGACGCACCGCCAGCAGTGCGCTTCCACGTTCGTCCCCGCGGGCACGTGCACGGGCGTCCGCAGCGGGAAATAAATTGGAAACCACGAAAACATCGGCTCGCCCGTCGGCCCCATCGTGTGCGTGGGCGGGTATATGCTGCAGTGCACCTTACCCGCGGGGCCTTCGTACAGCTTCGCGTCGAAATACCCGGCGAACCCGTGCATCGTCGCCGCCGCGGCGTCCGGCGCGCGCTTGAAGAGCAACTTTTCGTACCTGTTGTTGTCGATGACTTTGTCCTCGTTCGGGTGATGGAACGTGAACACCTCCTCCGGGTCAGCGATCAGGGAGTACCGATGCAACTTCACGACGTACGGCGTCTCCATGTGCGCGAGGTCGCCGTACGCTTTCGCGTCGTTCCACAGCTTTGACGACGTCATCGGCGCGAGGTACGACGTGTAGCTCTGCGGGATCGAGACCCCGCCTTCTTTCAGGAATCGCTGCGCGCCGTCCAGGCACTCCGGGGACAGCTCGTTATCCCCAAAGCTCCCCAAGAGCTCGGAGACTAAGACGTCCGCTTTCTCCTCGAAGTCCCACGACCGCATGTCGCTCGCCACGATCGTGACGCGATCCTCCCACCCCTCGCTCTCCACGAGCGACTGCAACGTGATCACCGCGTTCGGGTTCTTTTCCACCGCGTACACTTTCAATTTCCGTCCGCACCGGTCGGACGCGCGCAGGGACGCCCTCACGAGCGGCCCGCGACCGGCGCCGACGACCATGAGCACCGTGACCTTCCCCGCCGCGGCGTCCGCGTCGCGCACGCGGTCGACGAGACACGCGTGCACGGCTTCTTCGTACTGGATGTACTTCGACGCGTCCTTCTCGAACGTCTCGTACGTCGCGGACTCGAGGTTGTCCATCAGCGGCTGCAGCGGCGCTTGGAGGTAATCCCTGTATCCGGACTCCACGAGCTCTTGCTCGCTCACCGCGTCGATCTTCCGAAAGAGGTAGACGACGTACTCCCAGTGCGTGCGAAGCGGGTGCGTCGCCGCCGCCGCCGCCGCCGCCGCGCCCGCCGCCGCCTCCGCGGGCGTCGGGTCCCCGACGTCCATCTCGTCCCCGCCGCCCGCCAGGCTCGAGCTCACCGCCTTGTCCCCGTCGCCGCTCCCTCTGAGCACGACCTGGACGTTCTTCTGGAGCATCGTCGTGATGAACTCCTGATGACGCTTCGGAAGCACCGGGAACCCGCGTTTGTTCGTGATGAACGCGTCCGCGTTGAGCACCACCGCTTTCACGGGCTCGCCCACCCACCTTCGGAGCTCGGCCGCGGGCGGCAGCGACGCGCCGACTTCCAGACACGCGCTGAGCTGCGGGTGCCCCTCGCACATCGCTCTCAGGTTCGCCCACCGCTCGAACGGGTCGTGCGCGCGTCGCCGCGTGCACGGGTCGATCTGTTTCGCGAGCGCCTCGGCGGCGCCGTCGCCGCCGTTCGCCTCCGCCGCTTCCACCTCCGCGGACACGACCGGGATTCGGACCCACAGCGCGGTGGACGACAGCGCGGTGAGGAACTGGTTCACGATCCGCGCGTAGTTCGCCGCCTTCAGCGACGGCGTCGGGAGGAGGACCGCGTGCAGCGATAGGTGCGCCGCCCACATCAGCTCCTGTCTCAGCGCCGCCTCGCTGTCGCGTCGCATCGGCGCGGAGACCGAGTCCGCGTCGATCCACGGCGACGTCTTACCGACGACCTGGGAGCTCCACTGCGTCGAGTTGAGGAGGAGGTCGGACCTCGCGAACGGCGCCGGGGTCGGCGCGGACGGGTCTCGCGCGCTCGGCGCGGGGCGGCGATGTCGCGGATGCGCGAGCGGCGTGACGAGGAAGTCGAACCCGCCCTCGAGCGTCTCTTTCAAGCATCGCTGCAGGTCGTGGCACACGTCGACCTCGAGCCCGGCGTAGTTGCTGTCCCCGAGGTCCGTTCTCCTGGCGAGAGGCATGGCCGCCGTGCCCTCGCGCGGGAGTGGTGTGTGTCGTGGCGGCGCGCGACGATTAGATTCATCAGATCGGGCGAGCAGAGCGTGACTTTTTCGTTGGTTTCCCGCCGCCGCGCGCGCGCGTCGCGGCCAGTGCGCGAGGCGCCGGACGCGCGCGGGGCGACGCGCCGCGGCGACGGACCCACGCGCGATACGATGCCATCGCGCGCGAACCTGCAAGACCCCGCGGTCCAGGCCGTCCTGACGGACTGGATGCTCCGCGAGCTGGAGCCGATCTCGGACGCGGATCCCGCGGTCCTCGCCAAGTACGTCCTCGCGCTCGTCGCGAAGAAGGACGAGCCGACGCGCGCGCTCAGGCTCACGTGCGAGAGAGAGCTGAGGGACTTTCTCGAGGGCGAGACGGACGCGTTCGTGGAGCGGATGTTCGCGTACGTCGAGGGGGGTCTCGCGCGCGACGGCGACGGCGACGGCGACGGCGTCGAAGCGATCGAGTTCCAGGGCGACACCGCGGCGATGGCGGCGAAGCTGCGCGAGGACGAGGACAGCGACGAGGACGACGACGACGACGACGACGGGCGCGGGCGCAGGCGCAGGCGCAGGCGGTCGCCGACGCCCCCGCGCGCGGCGCGGCGCGACGCGTCGCCGCGACGCCGCGACGCCGCGTCGCGCATCCAGCCGCTGCCGCCGCCGCCGCTCCCGCGCGGGCCGCCCCCGCCGCTTCCTCCCGGGCCGAGACCGCCCCCGGGGCGCCCGCCGCCGCGTGCGATAGCGCACGAGGAGTACAACCCGTCCGAGCCGTGGCTCGATCAAGGCACGATGCGTCGCATAAGCAAAGCGGAGATGCTCGTCGCGAAGATGCGCGCGGGGAACGGAAACCTCAACGACTACGACGCGCGCGACCGCGACCGTGACCGCGACCGCGACCGCGACCGCCGCGACGGCGGCTTCGGCGCGGGCCCGAGCGCGCGGTACGACCGCGCGCGCGCGCCTCGGCGATCGTCGCGGGAACGCGACGACTTCGAACGCGCCCGCGGCGAGCGCAGACGTCGCGTCATCCCGGAACCGAAGAACGCGGACATCCGGACGATTTACGTCACCGGCGCGGACTGTCACGTCGACGACTTCCAGGAGAAACTCAGGGCGCACTACGAGACGCACGGGAGGGTCGTCGAAATCCGCGCGTTCGCGAACACGGGGAGGGCGTTCGTGCAGTTCGAGACGCAGAGAGAGGCGAGGGCGGCGCTGGACGCGAACGACAGTTTCATGGGGAACCCGCGGTCGTGCACGCGGTGGGGGCATCGGAACTGCACGGACGTGGACGCGGACGCGGCGAGGGACTTCGCGCGCGGAGGACGCGCGCGCGCGGCGGCGGCGGCGGCGGACGCGGAGCCCTCGCCGCCGAGAGAGAGCGAGGAGGATAGGCAGCAGCGGGAGGATTTAGAACGGTCCCAGGCGGAGCGTTTAGAGGAGCTCAAAGCGGAGAAGGAGTCGACGAAGCGAAAGCTTCTCGCGCTGGAGAAGGAGAAGGCGATATTACGCGAGAAGCTCTCTGGGAAACCGCCGGCCGCGCCGGAGCGCGCGGCGGCGGCCGCGGCCGACGCGCCAGCGCCCGCGGCCGTCGCGCCCGAGCTCACGAACGCGGAGAGGGAAGTTCTAGAGAAGGCGAAGACGACGAAGGCGGCGGTGGCGAAGGCGGCGACGCTCGCGCACGCCGCCGCGGCGAAGCTCCGAGCGGAGTACGAGGCGCTCGTGAAGGCGAAGGAGAAGAAGCGAAGCGGCGGCGCGGACGGCGCGAGCGCGAGCGAGGCGATCGCGCCGGTGGGGAAGAAGAGTCGGTACAGCCTCGACCTTCGCGCGACGCAGAAGAGCTGATGAGCTTCTGTTGGCTTCGTTGGAACCAAATACCTAGACCCTCACTGCATCTCTCTCGCGTTTCCATACTCTCATCGCGCGCGATGTCGCACGCGGCGTCGACGAGCGGGCGGAGCGCGTGCGCGGGACGCGTCCGCGCCGATGGCGTCCGTAGAAACACGTCGAAATCCGCGGCGCGCGACGGGAACGCGACGGCGGCGCCGACGCGACGCGCGGCGCTCATCTCGCTGCTGTCCTCTCGCGTCCTCGTCGAGACGCCGCCGTCCGCGCGCGCGAAGACGACCTTCGTGAAAGACCCGTCGTTCTACGCGGAGTGGTCGTACGCGCAGCCGTCGGACATCATCCCGTACGTGGAGGCGACCGCGCCGAGGGGCGACGCGCGCGCGGTCCTCGCCGCGATGGACGTCTTCGGGGAGTACTATCCCATGTACAAGCTCGGGGACGAGAAGGGACGGATACTCGCGACCATCGTTCGCGACCGATCGCCGTCGAAGGCGGTGGAGGTGGGGACGTTCTTGGGGTACAGCGCGATATGGACCGCGCTGAACCTGCCCCCTGGGGGAACCCTCACGTGCGTGGAGTTCGAGCCGAGGCACGTCGCGGTCGCGCGCGCACTGACGACGTACGCGGGGGTGGGCGACGTGGTGACCATCTTACAAGGCGCGGGCGCGGAGCGCGTCTCGGACGTGAAGAAAATCATCGGTCAGGACGACGTCGCGGACATGGTGTTCTTCGATCACTGCAAGGAGTGTTACCTCCCGGATCTGCGGAGCTTCGAGGACGCGGGGATCGTCGGGAAGGGGACGGTCGTCGTCGCGGACAACGTGCTGTATCCGGGCGCGCCGGATTTTCTGTCGTACGTCGACACGGCCGCGGGGCGGTACGACACGAAGTTGTACGACGCCGCGTTCGAGTACGATCAAGTCTGGAAGAAAGATTGGACGCCGCAGGCGGACGCGCTGTCGTACTCCGTGTGTCGCGGACCGGTCGAGGACGCGGAGGTAGTTTTATAGTACATCGTGTGCGCGTATTATTTGCATGAAAAATTCGTAGCTTTCGCTCTAAGTGGCTACGTCGTCGGGCCGTCGATGTCGTCGACGACCCCGCTAGTTGTGTTAAGTCAGCTATCCCTCCCGCGTCGTCTCCGCGGAGGTTCCGTTAGTCAATACGTCCGGGAGATGCAGAATCACTGCATCCCGGAAAAGTCAAACCCGCCCTGCGGCGCGGCGGGCTGGGGGTTAAACGCAAACTGCGCCGCGTTCGCGTCCGCCGCGGGCGCGAGGTTCTGGTCCTCCTCGTCCTCGAGGCCGAAGTACTCCTCGAGGATCTTCATCGCCTTGTCGTAAATGTCGTTGTTGTTGTGGTTCTGCAAGTTCTCGATCTTCTCCAGGCCGTCCGCCTCGTCGATGAACTGCGCGAACTGGTTCGGGCTCCCCTCGGTTTTCATCGCCTCGCCCACCTTCAAGATGTTCTCCAAACCCTCGAGCGCGACGGTGACGATGCGCGCGTCCGAGCACACGATGAGGTCGCACAGCGGCTTGATCGCGCCTTGTTCGACGAGGTACTTGATCTGCTGGTGCGTCCCCCCCGACGTCGCGTTCGAGATGGCCCATGCGGCTTCTTTTTTGATGTCAAACTCCGCGTGCTGAAGCAAGTACACGAGCGGCGGGATGATGTTGCTCTCGATGATCGCCTGGATCTGGTCCTTGTTCCCCGCGGTGATGTTCGAGATGGTCCAGCACGCTTCCTTCTTGATCGACTTCTTGTGATCCGTGGTGAGGAGCGCGAGGAGGCTCGGCAGCGCGCGGCAGTTGATGATGATCTGCGTCTGGTAGTCGTCGCCGGTGACGATGTTCCCCACCGTCCTCAACGCCGGGATCAACACGCTCGGCGTCGGGCGGCCGAGGAGCTCGACGAGCCTCCGGCACACGCCCGCCTCGATCACGGCCTGGATCTTATCGTTCGTGCCGTCGGAGAGGTACGACAGCGCCCAGCACGCGTCCGTGAGGACTTCCTCGTCGCTGCTGTGCACCAGTCTCGCGAGCGCCGGGAGCGCGTCGCGGAGCTGGTCAAACTGCGGCTGCGGCTTCCCGCGGCAAAAGTTGGACAGCGTCCACGTCGCGTTCCGCAGCATCGTGAGCTTGGAGTGCTCGTTGAGCTGCTCCAAGAGCGGCCCGAGCGCGTTCGTGGAGAGGACCATGTCGCGGCACTTCGGGGAGTCGCCCGCGATGTTCCCGAGCGCCCACACAGCTTGCTCGCGCACGTCATCCGACGGCGACCGCAGCAACGCGACGAAAATGGGCACCGCGCCGCTGTCGATGACGACGCCGGTGTTCTCCGACGTCCCGGACGCGATGTTCGTCAGCGCCCAAGCGGCTTCGAACTGCAGCTGCGGGAATTCCTCGCGCTTGAGAAACTCGACAAAGTACGGGACGACGCCCGCGCGAATGACTTCCTCGATCGGGGGCGCGCGCTCGATGGACAGGAGCTTCCGAAACTGCGTCGTCGCCTCGAGCTGCGCGGCGGGGTCTTGCGACCTGACGCCCTCACACATCGTGGGGAGCATCTCGAGCTGTTTTCCGAGAAGACGCGGGGGAGAACGTCAGCGCGGGGACGGGAACGGGCGACGATCTGAGCGCGAGCGAGCGCGGAGGGCGAAAGACGAAAAAAAGGAGGCGGGGGTACGTGGATCGCGAACGCACCCTCGCGACGGACGTGGTCGCGGAGGAGTCTTCGCCCACCGCGGTCACGCCCATGCCGTCTCTGCGCGCGGGAGCAGAAGGAAAGATGCGTCAGTCGTGGGGTCGCGCGGGGGCGTCGCGACGCGCGCGGGGGGTCCCCGCGTCGCGATCGGGGCGGGAAGATCGGGGCGGGTAAAAGACCCGCGCGCGCGCGATTTCGAAAAAACCGGGCACCACGCGCGCGCGGACGCGACCGCGCGCGCGACCGCGTCGTCGACGCGACGCGGCGTCGCTTCCGAACGCGCGTCGACGCGCACGCGCGACAACTGGGAGCCCCCGCGCGGAGATCGAGACGCGAACCTGCGCTTCTTCAGCATCGCTTCTTCGCGCTTGTCCTTGCGGATCTGGATCATCCCCTCCTCGCGCTTCCGCCGCGCCTCATCCGCGTCCGTGGCCTTCTTGAAGCCCTTCTTGCGCGCCTCGGTTCTCGAGGACGGGCGAAGCATCTCGGCGTTACGGTCGCTGGGAGGACGTAACGAGTCTCGATTTCGCTTGCGGTGCGCGGTGGGGACGGCGCGCCGTGGAGTGACGGGGGACGCGCAGAAGACGGCGCGAAGCGGTGCCGGCGCGCGGCTCGCATTCACGGCTCGGAAGCCCTCTCGGGTCACGGGATTCTCAGGTGGTTCTATGCTTACGTTTTCCACCCACTCCTCGGTTTCAAAATTTGATCGCGTCCTCTTTCAACTGACCGATGAATTATCTCGCCACGAGTCTCGTTCCTTCGGCTCTCGGCTCGCTCGAGGAAAAAAAAACCTGGGAAAGCCACGACGCGCGGCCGGGGAGGTCCTCACTTCGAAGGATGCCTCCGTGCTTCAACGCGGACGCGGACCGGGCGATGATGACCCAGGACGCGCGCGCGGAGCCAGAAGTCGCGCCGGAGATCGTCCCCGCGCCGCCGCCGCGCGAGAGCGACGCGCGAGAGGACGTCGTCGCCGCGCTCGCGGAGGCGCTCGAGTGCGAGGACAAGCGACTCGTGCGCCGGTTCGCCGCGACGCGCGCGTGGGATTACGACGCGACGATGAAGCTCCTTCGCGAGTACGTGACGTGGAGGAAACGCGTCGGGCTCGACGACGGCAGCCTGTGCCGCGCCCCGGGCGTGCGCCGAGAGCTCCGGAAGCGGCACACGATGCGGCTTCTGAACCCGAAGGACGCGAGAAGACGTGACCGCGACGCCGACGCCGCCGCCGCCGCCGCCGCCGCGAACGACGAGCAGAGACTCACGTTCTTGGAACTGCACACCCCCGCGATGTGGCCGACCGCGTGCGACGTCGACGGCTCGCCGGTGATATACACGAACATGCGTCAGTACCAGCGCGGGGTCGGTAAGGCCGTGGAGAACACGTTCGTGTGGATACTCGAGACGGTGTGCGGCGAGATGGACGACGCGGCGAGCGCCGCGGCGGCGGCGGTGCCGGCGACCCTCGAGGGCGAACGCGCGGACGCGAGAGACCGCGAGATGCACGGGGGCAAATTCACGATTTTCTTAGACCTATCCTCGTGCGATCACGTCCCGCTGCACGCGTTCTTCTCCATCGGACGCGTGCTACAGAACGCGGTGAAGAAGGGTTTTCGAGGACGACTGCGGAACGTGTACGTCTTCCCGACTGGGCGCGGGTCGAGGGCGCTGCTGAAGATCTTGAAGCCGTTCCTCGGGAAGTACACCCCGCCGAAGGTGAAGCTCGTGCCGAAGGAGGACAAAGAGCGGCTGTGTGAGATATTTACCCGCGAGACGTTGCCGCCGCACTTGGGAGGGACGTCGAAGTTGATGGCGGTGGACCTCGAGGCGGAAGCCGCGGAGGAGGACGTCGCCGCCGCCGCCGCCGCCGCCGCCGCCGTCGCGCCCGGGGCTGCGGCCTCGGACGCCGACGGCGACGAACACCACCACGAAGACCTGAAGTGGTTCCTTAAAGTCCCCGCGTTTAACTTCGTCGTCCTCGTGGCGATGACCGCGCACTGCGCGACGCACGGCCCGACGTTCGGCCGCGCGGCGAGGGATGAAAAAGCGAAAGAGAAATTTGAGACGGATGACGGAGACGTCCGACGCGCGCGGCTGAGGAGATACCTCGCGCCGGTCGTTCGCAACTCGGTGATGTGGCATCTCATCGGACGGGAGGGGCTCGGGATCAAGTGGAGCGCGCTGTGGAGCGCGGGCGTGACCGTTTTCTTCGGGATCGTGCGTCGGTTTACTTCGGCGGAGGGGAGGGGCCGAGACTAGCTCTAGCTAGCTAGACCCGGTGTCGTGCATACGAAAGTGAGATCGCAATTCATGAGCCACAAAACGCGTCTCGCAAAAGGAAAAAGCGCATTCGAGGTCGCCGCCCCACGCACGGGCGATGCTCGCGTTCGCGCTCGCCGGCGTTCCCGCGGCGAGGCATGGGGTGCCTACACGCGGTATATGCCGTCGGGATGGCCCTCGCGCGCGCGCGCGAGGTGCCCTCGTGCGCTGGCGGACGCGCGAACGCGTCGGGGAATTGACGCGGACCAGCGGCGGCCGAGGCGCGACGTCAACAACCGCGCGTCGCGCGAAACCGAAAGACGACGACTGGGGCAAGGGCAAGAAAGAAGGCAAGAGCCAGAGCCAGGGCAAGGACCAGAAGAAGAAGGACAAGGACAAGGAAGAGGACGAGGAAAAACCGAAAGACGAGACGTCCGCCGCGGCCCCGGTCGCGACGGAGGACGCCGCCGCGGCGGCGGAAATCATCGTCCCGCCGGGAGGGGGCGAACAGGTGCGTTCTATGTCACACTGGTCCCCATACGACCGCGTTGGCGTGGTGAACGCCGATCCTTAAGGACTTTGCCCGGCGCATCTCTCCGCCCAGGGTCCCTCGCTTTCGATCCCCG
>Ga0181560_10000010_pt1 | contig 169077 bp, 124 predicted proteins | sample 011ome_20_FD_133751 | JGI IMG/M metagenome (GOLD analysis project Ga0181560, IMG submission 133751) | Coastal salt marsh microbial communities from the Groves Creek Marsh, Skidaway Island, Georgia - 011509CT metaG (megahit assembly) | ecosystem: Environmental > Aquatic > Marine > Intertidal... | reverse complement strand
CCGGTAAGGTCGAAAGCCGCTTCGTAGGCCCACTTGCGCCGGAGTTTGGCCATTTCCGCATCTTGGCGGATTTGCGTCGGGCTCTTTTCTCCTGGCTGCCAGCTTTCCTGGACTTTATCGACTGTAGTGGTCAGCTCGCCATCGTTCGTTTTGATCTTTAGGTCGCCTGCAGGACCTCCTGTTACGACTCCTGAGTAGGAAGATCCCCCTTCGATAGAAACAAATACGGGATCGTCGGTCGTCAATTGATCGACCTGGGCCTGATCAATTACGATATCTCCCGCGAAGTCGGTCGTGACTTTGATCTTTCCGCCGTCAATTTCCTGAATCTTTCCCACGATAGTAGAACCGGATTTGGTGACAATAACGTCTCCGATCGAGGAAGCAGCAAACAGAATTACTGCGGAGATATTACTATTAGTTTATCCATATGCGTTGGTGTTATCAATTGGAGGAGGCGTTTTGACACCGAGTCTGAGGATGGTGTAGCCTTTGCCTGTTGTCGTTTTCAGCCGCCCTAATCGTGGTTTTCACGCTTGGGGGGCCCAAGGTGTGGTTGAAATAGTGTATTGCAATCAAATATTGTTCCGAAGAGTTTTTGGGCAATCTTGACAATTGATTGATTTAGTTTGGCGCTCGATTGGCTCGAGCCTAGGGTTTTCGGTCTTTGTGGAGTAAAGTGTATCGCTATGGACGCTCGAAATAATACTATCTGGGAGTCTCTTCGTAAAGAGGCGGATCAATCGACGAAAGATGAGCGTCTTCTCGTCGCCTATCTTGAAGAAACGGTGCTCGGGCAAAATTCGTTTGAAGCTGCTCTAAGCTACACGCTTGCGTCCAAAATGCGGGATGACATCCTTCCCAGCATCACTTTGAGGGATCTTTTCCTTCAAATCCTGGAATCGGAAAAAGGGCTTCGAGAGTGCATTCTCATAGATCTGCAAGCGGTTAAAGACCGCGATCCAGCCGCGGGAGGATATCTCACTCCCTTTCTATTCTTCAAGGGCTTCCATGCTCTGTCTGCGTATCGCTTTGCTCACTACCTTTGGTATGAAGATCGCAAAACCCTTGCTTTATATCTACAGAGTTTGATTTCGAAAGTATTCGGAGTGGACATACATCCTGCGGCGACAATCGGCCATGGTATACTCATTGACCATGCAACAGGGGTGGTAATTGGTGAGACGGCCGTTGTAGGGAACAACGTCTCGCTGCTGCATGGAGTCACTCTGGGCGGAACGGGAAAAGAGAGAGGGGATCGGCACCCCAAGGTGGGTGACGGGGTCTTAATCGCTGCGGGAGCAAAAGTCCTCGGTAATATCAAAATTGGTGAGGGTGCGAAGATAGGGGCTGGCAGTGTGGTACTCCGCAATGTCAAAGCCCACTGCACAGTCGTTGGCGTTCCGGCCAAAAATATTGGGACATGCAAAGAGGCGACGCCTGCTCTTGGAATGAACCAGCAGCTAGGGAAGGGCGATATATCAAGTTTCGATCCCGGAATCTAGGACTGTAAGGTTTCTGCCTGGATATCTAGAGCAAGATTTTCCTTTATTCGTTCGGGTCTGCTCGTAGGGTCGTCGCCATGCCTAATACTTTCGGCAAACTATTTTCGATTAGCACCTGGGGTGAAAGCCATGGAGGAGCGGTGGGCGTTGTCGTCGATGGGTGCCCTCCAAACCTGTCGATAACGGCTGAGGAAATTCAGCTCGAGTTAGACCGGCGGCGGCCAGGCCAGAGTGATATCGTCACGCCTCGAAAAGAGTTGGACCAGGTTCAGATACTCTCTGGAGTGTATGCGGGCCGTACGACGGGAACCCCGATTTCCATGTTGGTCTTCAACAAAGATCATCGCCCCGAAGCGTATGCTGAAATGAAGGAGAAGTTTAGGCCTTCCCACGCTGACTATACTTATCAAACGAAGTTTGGACATCGGGATCCGGAAGGAGGGGGCCGCTCTTCTGCCCGTGAGACAATCGGGCGGGTTGCCGCGGGAGCCATAGCGAAGAAGATTCTTGGTCTTGCCGGTGGAGTTGAAACGATTGCCTATGTGAAGCGGATTCAGGATATCGAGATGCCCGAAGATGCCGATGTATCCCTCGAACTGATCGAGGCAAACGCGGTTCGATGCCCACATGCAGGCACGGCCCAAGCGATGATCGACCGAATCCGTGAGGTTCGAAGCCAAGGTGATTCCGTGGGCGGCGTCATCGAATGTGTGATACGCAATTTGCCGGTTGGGCTCGGTGAGCCGGTGTTTGACCGATTTGAGGCGGATTTAGCGAAGGCGATGCTTTCCCTTCCTGCCACCAAAGGGTTTGAAGTGGGGAGCGGGTTCTCGGGGACAAGACTGTCGGGCTCCGAGCACAATGACCACTTCGAGATTCGAGACGGCCGAGTTCGAACAAAGACAAACCGTTCCGGGGGAGTTCAAGGGGGAATTACGAATGGGGAGGAAGTCCGTTTTCGCGTCGCTTTCAAACCAACGGCGACGCTCCTTCAGTCGCAGCCGACAGTGGACAAAGACGGAAATGAGACCGAATTGAAGGCTCGAGGGCGACATGATCCGTGCGTTTTGCCGCGAGCCGTTCCGATTGTTGAAGCGATGGCTAATCTAGTGACGATTGATCATTGGATGCGTCAGCATGCGCAAAATCGCTTGTTTTCATTTTAACCTTCCGAGAATATAGCGTCAGTATTTCGGGCATATGTCGGAACGGTTTGTCTATCTTATTTTGGGTTCTCGTGGCGGTGGCCGCTCCTCGGTTGTTTCAGATCTTGTAGATTTTGGACTGGATTCTTCTAACGAATCTCAGGTTTTCATTTCGGAAGATGATGCGGCTCACTGGGAGTCACCGCTTCCTATTCGTCATGCCCTCTGTGAACAGAAGCGGTATTTGTGGAAGGGTGCTGACGAAGGCGTTATTGTGGAAGCTTCAAGTGAAACGGTTTTTGTTGTCGCAGATGGGATGTCGGATCCCGCGGATTTTGTAGAAGCTTTTTACAACTGGCTACAAGGATCGGATTACGAATTGGGTCGGATAATAACCATTGCCGATTGCAATCGGATACAGCAGGAACGAAAGCTGCTTCAATGGTACGATTGTTGTATCCATTTTTCCGATGTGGTTTTACTCAGTAATAGGAGCGAGGTTTCAAACAAGTGGATTGACGAGTTTCAAGATCGGTACCTAAAAGAGTACTACCCTTGCCTGTTTGTATTTGTTAAGAAGGGCCGCCTTCCCAATCCGTCATTGGTTCTCGAGCCAGAAGCGCGACGGATTTCCAAACTCTTCGATGAAGCGGATGAATATGTTTTCCTTGAGGATGAGGAAGAGGAAGAGGTTGATGAGGAAGACGAACCTGCTGCGGGAGATCCTTCGAAGGACCCCTTTCTCGCTAAGCTTGGAAACGGACGAAGAAGTCGGACTTTGCCGAATATCCGAAACCTGATTGTTTCGGAAGACGATGCTCTAGCCGGGGATTGAAGGGGCTCAAAGAAGGACTTTTTTGGAGTCGTTTTTCGCGCTTTCGTAGATCGCATTGATGAGCGCAACGGCCTTGCGTGCTTCTGACGCGTCTACGAGTGGAGAACGGTTCTCCTGAATGGCTTTCACTACATCTTCAAAATTGAGTTGGTGACCCGAGAAATCGATGGCGCTCGGATCGTTCGCTCCAATTCCTTTGGTTCCCGTTTTCACCATGAGCTCAGAGCGAATGCGATCGTCCTCAGACGTTTCTTCTTTGAATTCCCAAACTCGAAATTTGTCGTCGGCCAGGAAAGCAGATCCTTCGCTCCCGCAAATCTGCACCTCAGCGGAATGCCCGTCTTTCGACCAGCAGGCAGTCGAGCCTTGGATGACTCCGCGAGCGCCGCTTTCGAATTCGAGCATGGCAACTGCAGTGTCTTCGACTTCGATCCGTTCGTGAGCTAACGTCGCTGTGGATGCAGTGACGGATTTAACCGGTCCTGCAACGTAGATTAGTTGGTCGATTGCGTGAATTGACTGGTTCATGAGCGCTCCGCCACCATCCAGTGCCCAGGTGCCGCGCCATTGGCCGGAATCATAGTAGTCCTGATCTCGATACCATTTGATATAGGCATCAGCTAGAGAAATCTGGCCGAATCGGCCTTTGTCGACGGCCTTTTTCAGCGCGACAAGCCCGGGATTAAAACGCCGATTGAAAATGCCGGATATTGTAACGCCATTCTCCTTTCCGGCAGCGGCCATCTCGTCGACGCGATCCGTTGTGATTTCCAATGGCTTTTCGCAAATAACATGTTTGCCCGCCCTGGCTGCCGCTATCGCCGGTTCTAGATGCGCTCCGGACGGCGTGGCTATCGTGACAATCTCCAGTTCCGGGTCGGCTAGAAACGCATCCAAATCGTTGCTGGCGGCACAGCCGAACTCGTCAGCGATCGCTTTTGAGCTCTTCGGATTGCGACTGTAGACGGAATGCAGTTCGGAGCCCGCCATGGCTTCGATCGCCTTGGCGTGAAACTTCGCGATCATTCCAGATCCAATGATACCGAATTTCATGATTCGCGTTCGTTTTTGAGAAACGAGTAAATTCCTATGATGAACAGAATTGCGAGGAGGACGAGACCTGCCGCGGGTATCATCCCGTGCCAGTCTCTCATGTGAGACTTCCCGTAGAGGACCCAGACCGAGCCGATAGTGGCGACGCCGGTGGCAAATCCCATGAGGACGTTCCAGATAATGCGGGTGGAACCTTCCGGTCGGTTCTCACCGAGCACCTTCTTGGAATTCATCATCAGGAAGAAAGTGAAATAGGCGATCGGGATAAGGGAGCCGCCGATTACAGAGGTCGGGATGGCCAGGGCGGCGGCAGCGGCTCCGGTCCATACAAAGGGACCGGCAAATCCGGCAATACCGGAAACGGCGCACCCGATGTAGTGGGCATTCTTATCGCCGCGTTTCCCGAGGAGCTCCTGAAAGGCGAGTCCGTTGATCAGCATTAGAATTATGATCGTAGACACGGCCATTCCGAGGACGCCCAGTCCGAAGATAGTTTGAGAGACGACCTTCCCTGCGAGTGGCTCGAGAGTCGTGGCCAACTGGAAATTGTCTCTTTTGACTAGACTAAGGGCGAGTTCCAGGTCGGCGGCGTTGGTCGTTCCTGGATGGGCTTCCTGAAGTTGGGCGAGCGTTCCAGCTGCGACGGGAGAGTTGGGGTCGACGTCGCCGATTTTTGTGTGGAACTGGGAGGCAGCGGCGATGACGACGCAGCTGGTCGCTAGAAAGAAAGGAATGAAAAGGCCAATGGACAGGTCGAAGATCGAGAAGGAGCGATGGGTCTTCCCCCAGTTCTTTTTGAGCAATGAGTAAGGGAGCAGCCAGGTCATGTTGATTCCGACGGCAGTACCGAAGGCGGCGATGATGATATCCCTTTGGTCAGTAATGATTTTGGCGGTCCACCAGTCGGGGTGGCTGGATGCGGCAATGAGATCGGCGTAACCTGCCGCGGGAGAGATGAGTAGTTTGGGATTAGGGATTAATCCGCCGAAGAGAGAGCCCCATTGAATGCCTCCCGTTGTCGCTAGGGTGATGACGACTAGAATGAAGGAGATGACGATCATGCCGACCATGACCTTGATGATTCGGTCGAAGGTCCTGGCACCCTTGCCTTCGGATTCGTAGAGGACGTTGATGGCGAATCCGATCGCTAGGAGAATTAGGCATATGATAGCGGTCGAGGTGTTGCTGTCGCCCACGAAGGGTAGCAGGTTTTGCTGGATGGCGGCGCGGCCGAGGTTGAACTGGGGCATGCACCAGACGATATTGGCCATTATGGTGGCGATCATCCAGGCCCAGCCGAGGGCGGGGGAAAGGTGAGTGTTGACGAGCCCGAAGGGCGCTTTCTCGGTCGAGAGGGTGACGTAGGCGATGGCCGAGAGCATTATGATGCCGCAAATCATTGCGAGGGGTTGCAGCCAGAGGAGCCCGAAGCCGGCGATCACACCTAGGTAGAGGGCGCCGGCGAGTGAGCCGCCGCCGAGGGTGATGGCGCCTTGGAGCCAACCCGGACCGGATAGTTTGGTGAAAATCCCCAGCCGTTTGATTAGGTGGGAGGCTTCTGCTTCGGCGAGCAAAGCGGCTTCGCGATTTGATTCTTCTGTGCTCATAGGGAGGGGGTGCTTTTGAATGCGTTTTTGAGGTTTTGTAGACTTTCCTTGGCAATATTCTCGGCGCCAGGGGAGTAGTCAAAGACTTCGACGGAGACCCACCGGTCGTAGCCGGTGTCGACGAGGGCGTCTGCGATGGGTTGAAATTCTAGATCGCCCATGCCGGGACCCAGGAGATTCGGGTCGTTGGCGTGGAAGTGGATCGTGTAGTCGCGGCTTGATTCGATGATGTCGGGAATCGGTCCCGCCTCAGTGGACATGGCCTTAACATCGAGATGCAGGCGGATGTTTGGGTGGTTGATCTTGTCTATCAACCTTATCGTCTCTGCTGCGGAAGTTAGGAAATTTGTCTCGTTCGGTCCGAGCGGCTCCATGGCGACGGATACATCGAGCGGCGCGCAATGTTCGCCGAGCGAACGAAGCAGATCAGCGGCTCGGTTGGCGGCGTCATCATAGGAATCATTTGTATCCAGATTTCGTTGCTTGGGGCTCCCCCAAACCATTACTTTACCGCCCATCGCGGCACAGAGGTCGGCGAGGTGCTTCCCGAAGTCGAGAGTCTTTTGGCGAATCGCTGGATCCGGGGTGGTTAAATGCATTCCTTCCGGTTTGACGAGGAGCCAATGAAGTCCGACGACTTCTAGGCCATGCTCTCGCACGATGTTACCCATGGACTTTGCCTCGAGAGTCGTTAGGTCACGCGGGTCCTCATTCAGCGTAAACGGAGCAATTTCAAGCCCTTGATACCCTGTATCGAAAGCGCTGGCACACGTGTCGCTTAGGCTCCAGCCTTGGTAAGTTTCGTTACAGATAGCGAATTTCATATCGGATAGCCTAATAGGGCTAGAGAGACTATTCAAAAAAGGTCTGAGTATTCGATTTAGATTCTGGCGCCCAGATCTTGATATTGTCGACCCAGCCGATGTCGTCGAAAGAGCCAAATCCGATGAAGCCCTGCTCGAATGGCACGTCGTCTGCAATCATAATGGGAGTGAGCATATCATCAAAATATAGAGCGACTGTGCTCTTGGCCACATCGCGGACTATGCGAATCTTGCGCCAAACATTGACTCCCCAGTCCACCCCTACGGTCCGGAAGTCGGTTATGGGAGTTCGGGGCGACTCGTTAACGACGAAAACATTGTGAGCGTTGTTGTCACCCGTCTTTGCTACGTGAATATACATGTAGTGAGCGGGGTCCTGAAATCCGAAGAAAAAGCAATGGTCTCTGTGCGCATACCCTCCCGCTTTGGTGGGGTCCGGATTTTCCTTCATGAATTGGGCAATTGGAGTGCCTTTGACGCCACTTTGGAGGATATCCACTTCGAGAACAAAGCTTCCAAAAGTCTTCCCTTTGATTAGGGCGATATTCAGGGGCGAACGGTGTGGGGGGTCGTACTTGCTCTTACCTTCGAGGGCCAGAAACTGGTTACCCTTTTTCTTTTGTAGTTCCCAAGCAGACGAGTCCGTCATCATGAAGTCGTCATACGAATTTTTGGAGTTGAAGGATTGTTCGTATTGGAGGGTGTAGCCTTCAGGAAGCTCGACAGCGGATAGGGACACAAGAGAGGTGAGTCCTAGCCAAAGACAGGTCAATTGGCGGAGTTGATTATGGATGGGTGCGGTCATGGAGGGATAGCGATGGGAGTGTTGGAAAGGAAGTTAGGACGTCTCATTACCCGAATGCAAATGATAAACCCCAAAATCACACACCTGTAGGGAAAATCGATACGACCCCGATGTCCAGGCTTGCCCCAGTGTGATTTCCAAGGATGCATTGCGCACTTTAAGACATAAACGTTTATGCGTTAAAGTACACTGGCTATGAGGGCAGGGTGTTTTCGCTTTGCATTGAGAGGGCGGGGGGCTAGAGGTACTTGGATTTCGCAAATACGCTATGGATTTGGAATTGGAAAACAAAGTGGTCATCGTCACCGGTGGAACGAAGGGGATCGGAGAGGGCATTTCGCGGGCATTCGCTTTGGAGGGGGCGATGGTGGTCGTTTTCGGGCGTAATCAGGAAGAAGGGGAGGCGTTTGTCGCCGATTTGGAGGCGAGTGGAGGCAAAGCGGCGTTTCGTTTCGCTGAAATGACGGATGAGGAAAACGTCAAAGATGCGGTCGCTAGCACACTTGAAGAATATAGATGTATTGACGTTGTGGTGAACAATGCCGGTGTAAATGACGGCGTTGACCTAAGTGCTGGAGTGGAAGCGTTTCGCAGGTCGCTGGAAAAAAATTTAACGCAGTGCTATTCGCTCATTCATCATTGTCTGGATGCGCTGAAAAAGAGCCGGGGTAATATCGTTAACATCGGCTCCAAAGTTGCCGAGACGGGTCAAGGCGGAACATCCGGCTATGCTGCCTCAAAAGGGGGCATGAATGCATTGACTCGGGAATGGGCGCTCGACTTGGCAAAGGATGGAATTCGAGTGAACAGTGTCATCCCCGCGGAGGTTATGACTCCGCTGTATGAGCGGTGGATCGCGAGGCAGCCGGATCCCGAAGGTGATCTGAAGGCAATTTGTGACTCGATTCCCTTCGAGAATAGGATGACCACATCACAAGAAATTGCGGATACGGTTGTGTTTGTCGCCTCTTCTAGGTCCTCACACACAACCGGCCAGATTTTATATGTGGATGGGGGCTACACCCATTTCGACAGACGGTGCACAACGGATTAATCTGATTTAGGTAAATGGGGCCTTCGGCGAACGACAGTCTCAGGGTGGTGAGCTCTGTCGAACCGAGATCGCTCGCCAACTGAAACCCTAAGCCAATTCGCCGACCATTCGTTCGATTAGTCGCTTAGTCGCTAAGATCCCTTTAACGGGGTCCATGCCATGACCTTCGAATTCGATCCCAATGGAGCCCTTGAATCCTGAGTCTAGGACAATCTTCATCATCCGCCTGTAGTCGACGTTGGTTTCGTTGCCGTCGCTGTCGAATTCCTTGGACTTCGCGCAGACGATTTTGGCATAGGGCATGAGTTCTTCAACTCCTACATAGGGGTCGTACCCATGAAAATTCTGAAAGTCGGGCAAGGTGCCGCAGTTTCGTTTCTCGACCTTGCTCATGACGTCGGCGAGCCACTTTCCATTGCTGGAGAAACCGCCGTGATTTTCGACTAGGATGTTCATTCCAAAAGGGGCGGCGACATCGCAAAGCTGTCGTAGACCATCTATGGCATATTTTTTCTGTTCCTCGAAGTCTCCGTCGGAACGGCAGTCGACGCGTATCGCGTTTCCGCCGAGCAAGCGAACCGCCTCCATCCAAGGAATATAGCCCTCTACGGCATTGTAACGCGTTGATGAGTCTGGAGAATCGAGAGCAATATCCGACCGGCAAAGCATCATTGTGCAAGTGGCACCGACATCGTTGCTTCGTTTTTTCAATTCTCGGAAGAAACGCGTGTCTCTCACTTTGTCTAGAATATGCCCGTTGAAGTACTCTAAAGCGGTGATTCCGGTGCCATCGACGACGGTTTTTGGAAAATCTAGGATGTCAAAGGTCCCGTCTCTAAGTTGCCGATTGAAGGAATATTGTTGGACCGCTAAGGTAAGCCCATTGGATTCGAGAGTACCTTTGGCTTGAAGAAACTGGGGAAGGGCAAGGACTCCTGCTCCAATGGCGAACTGCTTTACCAATTCGCGACGGCTGAGCAAATTTGGGGTGTGATTCTTCGACATGGAAGTAAGACTGACCAAAATTTAGATCTCAGCAATTCCTTTTCTCAGACAAACCGGAACCTTCACATTGCTGGTATTTTAGCCGGTATAGGCTCCTTCCGAGGAAATAGCTTTTCAATGGTCATGAGTGACAGTGTGAGAAAGGAAGGAAGAAAGATTAATGTGACAAAAGTTGAAAACATTAGTCCGAAAAGGACGATTGCTCCGACCCCTCGGTATAGCTCCGTTCCCGCTCCAGGGAAAACGACTAATGGGGCGATCCCAAATACGGTTGTTGTCGTGGACATCAAAATTGGACGGATTCTTGATAGCGTGGCAGTGTGAATGGATTCGGAGATGCTGATGCCTGCTCTTAGGCTGTCGATCGTTTTACTGACGATGAGTATTGGATTATTAACTACGGTTCCAAGCAATATCAGGAATCCAAGCATCGTTATCATGTCAAAGGGCTGCTGGATAGGCTTAAGTCCAAAAAAGCTGAATAAAAATCCGGAAGCGTTTAAAAGCCATAGCCCGCCAACCCCTCCGGCGATCCCGATCGGAACAGTCGCCAGTATAATGAAGGGAAATCCCCAGTGGGAAAAGACTGCTGCGAGCAGGAGGTAGGAGAGGACGACAGCGATTAGAAAGTTGCCGATCAATGCCTCGCGGGTTTTTTGAAGTTGATCACCCGCACCCGTAACATCGATTACGACGCTTGAATCGATTTCACCTTGGTCGCGCAAATGGTTGACGATTCCGTTTCTAACGATCTCGACGGCATCCTCCAGAGCAATTGAACGAGGAGGAATGATATTCAAAGTGACCGTTCGTTCTCCGTTGAGACGGCGAATAGAAGAGGTATCCACTTTTTCAACAAGGTCCGCGACTGCATCCACTGAGACGATGCCTCCTGCAGGTGCGTATAGAGGTAGATTGGCCAACGCATCTAGACTTCCTATTTCTCCCTCGCGACTGTAGAGAAATACGTCGATACGCTGCCCGTCTAGGAGAAACTCGTCAACATAGGCGCCATCGGTGAGGGCAGATAAGGCGAAGCCAAACGACTGGTTCGTGAATCCCAGTTCGGCGGCTCGATCCCAATTGGGGCGAATCTCCACCATGGGTTGTTGTAGGCTCAATGCGGAAGGTTCAGAGTTTACCTGAGGTGAATCGAGTACCTCGAATGCTCTTCGATAGGCGGCGTCGGCGACGGTGTAGATCTTGGATAGATCTGCTCCACTTATATCCAGATTTACGCTACGAGAGCCTCCATCATTACTGGAGATGATCGATCCCCGGCTATTGAAATTCCTTATGCCCGGAAATTTCTTAAAGTAGTTGGAAAATACGTCGCTGAGTTCATCGATGCGTGTAGGATCTTCGCATTCGGCCACGATCAGTATCATCCCAGTCCTCAAAATCATCAGCATTCTCGCAATTGGGGGAACGTCTCCCTTGAGGAGGACTTCGCCGTCAGGATTGAGCCGGGTAATGTGAGGGGCAAAATAACCATTCACCTCCCGGGCAATTTCGTCCATCGTCTCAAGATTATATCCGGGAGGCATTATAAGCCGCGAGAAAATCTTAGCTTCTTCTCCTTCTGGAAGATACTCGGCAGAAGGGGTTAGCGTATAGATGATCAGAAAGCTTAGCCCTGCGGTCGCTAGAGCCCCTGCTAAAGCCCGTTTCCAGGAATAGGCGATTTTTCGGACAGATTGATCGAAGAATGTGAATACCTTAGAAGGTGACTTTCGATTGGAATGGCTCCGTCCCAAATGCTCAAATCGAGTGGAAGCGGTTGGGATGATCGCAATTGCTACGAGCATCGAAACGAAAATAGCTCCGGAAATGGCTATTGAAATATCGGAGAACAATTGGCCTGCCTCCTCTTCGATCAGCCAAATGGGTGCAAAGACAATTATGGTTGTCAGAGTGGAAGCGAGAATGGAGGACCAGACTTCACTGACTCCTTTGAGGGCTGCTTCGACGCGACCCATTCCTTTGCATCGAAGCTTTTCGATACTCTCCAGCACGACGATTGCGTTGTCCACGGTCATCCCGATGGCGAAGGCAACTCCTGCCAGAGAAATGACGTTGATGGTACGGTCCGCGGCTAGCAGACCGATAAAAGCTGAAATCGTGCAAACCGGAATCCCCAGTACGCAGAGTAGAGTGCCGGGTACGGAGCGAAGGAAGAGCCACAACACAAGGGTTGCTGCGAGAGCTCCGACGATCAAGTTTCTCCATACGTTTTGGATGGATGCTTCAACATAGCGAACATCGTCGCTAGTCTTGTAAATCAAAAGCCCTTCAGGTCCTAGGACGTCGCGATTGATTTCCTCAATAGCGATTTCCATAGCGTCTCGGATTTCGATTACGTTAGTGCCGATTTCTCGAGATACGGATGCGAATATGCTGGGCCGACCCTCTTGGTAGCTCAAGGTTCTCGCTTCATAGAGGCCCAGCTCAATCTCAGCGACATCTCCAAGCGTTGTCACGGAATCACCACTACGCTTTAGGATGATCGACGAAAGCTCATCGGGGGTATCGAGTCTTCCAATCGTTCTGACCAGATAGGAACGTTTCCCGCTACTGATATCTCCTGCGGAAATGTCCCGGTTGCGATCGCGAATAGAGTTTCGCAATTCTTGAATCGTAAGACCCACGGAAGCGAGACGGGCGAGGTCAACCGTAACTCGGATCTGCTGTTCAGGCGCTCCTTGCATACGCACTTGCGATACTCCGGGAACCCGTTCCATACGTGGCTTTACCCGCTCCTCAATAAAATCAAACATCCGCAAAACTTCTTCCGGCGTTCGCTTCCCAGAAATGTCCTGAATGGAGTAAAACATGAACGCATTAGAGGAGAAGGAAGTGGCGAGGACGCGCGGTTCGTCCACATTCTCAGGATAGGTGGGAACTTGGCTCAAAGCATTGAGAACCCGGATTAGGGCGTCGTTGGTGTCGACGGTCGCGGGAAACTCGAGTTCGATCGAGGCGGAACCGGTGGATGATGAGGAAATCATTCGCTGTAGCCCAGCGACTTTTTGCAAATAGTCCTCCTGCTGGATAAGAATTTCCTTTTCCACGTCTTGGGGCGTGGCTCCGGGCCAGCTGGTTACTACGGAAATTGTACGGACGTCCAAGTCAGGAATCATCTGGACGGGTATTCGCATCGCTGCGACAATTCCCAATACGAAGATGAGCAGTGCGATCACTGCAACCTGTACGCCGTGTTTTATGCACCAGTCGAACATCTTAGCGGGGCTCCTTTCTGTTGCCAGAAGCATCGGTTATCTGGACAAGCTGATCTTGCTGTAGGGACTCGTTCCCTCGAACCACGACGAGTTCAGATTCCTCGAGGCCCGAGACAACCTCGATTCGATTGCCGCGAGTACTGCCCAGTTCGACCTCTCGCATTTTTGCTCGATACTCGCCGTTTGCATTTTGAGCCACCCAGACAACGGTCCTGCCATCGCCATAACGGATAATCGCGTCGCGGGATATTACGAGTTGGCTGGTCTTAGATGCTGGCCTGAAGCTCGCCTCTGCGGACATGCCTGGCTTAACGCGATTGGGAGGATTGTCTAGGGCGAGCCGCACCATGAAGGTGCGCGTTTGAGGGTTCACTTTAGGAGACCTCGCTTCTATCCGGGCGGGGATAGGTTGATCCTCTCGTCTCGATAGATAGACCGATACCGATTGGGTTTGCAGAACGACGTCTAGCTGTTCCTGAGGGACCTCTAGGTCGAGCCGTAGCTCGCTGGTACCCACGAAATGGAGGACGGGATTGCCGGTTTGAACCCATTCGCCCACCTCGGCGCTTTTCGAAATGACTACGCCGTCGAATGGCGCGATGATCTGATGTCGCTGCACGATTTCTCGCTGGCGTTTCACGGCATTGGTTGCTTGTTGCACGGCAACCTCGGAAAGTCGAAAAGCGGTTTCTCTCGTTTCGCGTTCGGTACGCGGAAAATTGGCGTCGCCGAGTTGCTTTGCCTCGTTGAGGCGACGTTCCGCGTTTGCTTTCTCCGCCAGAGCTGCCTCGAGGGCGAGCTCCTTTTCTTTGAGCTCAATACCCGCAAGGGTGTCGTCGAGACGGACGAGGACGTCGCCTCGTTTGGCAGTGAAGCCAGTTTCCGCATCGGCGACAGAGACCAGCCCCGCCACACGAGGCGAGAGATCGGCTTCGCGTTTAGCCGTTATGGTTCCACTGAATCGGAAGACTGCGGGTTCAGCATTAGATTCGGGCTTTTCCACCACAACGGGTGGTGCATTTTGCGCGAGTGCGGCGTGATTGGCAAGCGCTAGGAATCCCGCGAGAGCAAGCGAGGAATAGCGGAGAGAGTGGTTTCTAAAAAAGATCATAAGGAAATTTCTTTGTCTGATTCCATCGGCAGCCAAGACCCGCCTAGGGCCCTAAGCAGATTGACTGTATTTACAAATTGGGAACGCTGGACTTGTACAAATTGTTGTTCGATATCGAGAGCAGTTCGCTCCGCATCGAGAGCCGTAATAAAGTCTACCAGTCCGCGCTCGTATTGGATCGACGAAATTTCCCGAGCTCTTTGGGCGGCGTTGACTGCTTGCGTGAGTGAGTCGGATTGCTTCTCCAGCAAGTGGGTGGATTGAAGCAAGTCATCGACTTCCGTGATTGCCTCAATGGCGACTTGTTTGAATTCCTCTAGCCGCTGCTCAAATAGGGCTCTGTTTTGGGCTAGCCTCGCCCGGAGGCGACCTCCTCGGAAAAAAGGAAGCGAGCCCTGGGTCCCTAAGTTTTCCAGATAGGACGAGGGTTTAAAAAGTTCATCCCAATTGTAGCCGGCATAGCCAATCGTGCCTGAAAGGGAAATTTGAGAAAAGAAGGACGCCTTAGCAATGCCAACTTGCTCACTGGCGGCCGCCAGGAGAAACTCGGCCTGTTTGACGTCTGGCCTGCGTGTCAGAAGCGCTCCTGGAAGACCGGTCGGTATTTCGGGAAGGCTGTGTTCCAGCGGTGTGGGCTTAAAATCGAATGTGGATGGGGTTTCACCAACGAGCACGCCGAGCGCGTAGACGAAGCTGTTTTGAATGCGCCTTAGTTCGAATAGGCGGGCCTCGGCCGTGGCCAGGAGCGTCTCGGATTGGGCCACGTCTAGTTCGCTAACCGTTCCGGTGGCGAAGCGTTCCTGAACTAGCTCGAGGGACTTTTGGCGTGTGTCTCGGCTTTTTTCTAGAAGATCGATTTCCGACTGAAGCGAGTTTGCTTGAAAGTAGAGCTGGGCGACGTCCGCTTGGAGGGTGAACAATATTTCGTAGTAGAGAGCCTCTTGCGCCGCAGCGTTTGCTTCGGCGGATCGGATGCTTTTCCGGATGCGTCCAAACAGGTCGAGCTCCCAGCCTGCGGAAAGCGCCGCGTCAAAGCGTTCACCGCTATCCGAAATTCCGTCGGGCGAGATGGCGGCTGACTCTGAAAACGAGTTTGCCGATAGGGAGCCGTCAATCTGCGGCCACGCATCGGAACGGAATTGGCGGGTGATCGCGCGGGCCGACTGGACGGACTGGTACGCGGCTCTGAGATTGTGGTTTCGGGTTTGCGCGGCTTCGAGAAGCTCCTGCAAAGGCTCCAATTCGAAGAGTGAAATCCACTCACGTGTCGCATTGGCCGATTTACCGGATTGAGCGTTCGAATTGAGAAACTGGTCTGGGGCGTCAAGCTCAGGAACGGGAGGCGAAGGGATGATGGCGCAGCCCGATAAGATAGAAAGGGAGCCGATTGACATATAGCCTATGCTCTTCCTGAGCGAACTCGTACTCTCATGGAAAGGGAGCCAATCGACTAGGAGGGACAAATTGCTTCGTTGGGAGCAGTTCGAAGAAACAATTTTGAGGTGCGATGAATGCATAGTTTGTGGCAAAAGTGAAAGGGCGAGCACTTTGAGTTCGTGAGCGGTCTTTCGGCTAAACCATCTACGTTTCTTAATAAGCAAGGCAATCGTTTTATGGATAGATTGGAATTGCGCTTCTCAATTCGGCGTAACCCAAACAGGGATACGAGTTTTGTGCGTTCGAGTGTCTTCCCGGGCGGTATTTTTTAGATTGCGAGCATTCGTGAACACGGAATTCTTCGACGGGACGTTCTCAGTGAAAAAGCTTCCAATCAAATTCTATCTCCAAGCCGGGCTCTGCGCTGCCCTATGGGGAAGCGCGTTCCCCGTAATAAAGCTGAGTTACGCGCATCTTGGACTGGAGACTTACGGTGAGAAGCTGCTCTTTGCGGGGACACGGTTTACGCTCGCGGGTCTGGTGGTCATGCTTTTCTGCCGTCGAAGTGTTTGGAAAAGCTACGTCGACGCTCCCAAGGGGCTGCTCTTCGGGGTTGTTCTAGGACAGACCTTTGGGCAGTACGTGTTTTTTTACTACGGGTTGAGTGTATCGAGTGGGGCTTTGGGCGCGTTGTTGAACGGATCTGGCAGCATTATTTGGGTGCTCCTCGCTCCATTGATGGCGAAATCTGCGTTTCCATCGGGGAAACAATGGGTGGCCCTGATGACCTGCGTCTTGGGGATTTCCATTGCTGTCTACGCTCCGGGCGTTGGGAGTGGAAACGTCACTCATGGAGTGGTCTCATTCGTCCTCGTAGGGCTTTCAGGCGCTTTGGGCGCGATCGCGATGAAGCAAATCGCACCGACCGTTGGAAGCAGGACTGTGACGGCATTGTCACTTTTCATCGGGGGACTTATGTTGTCGCTTGTCGGTTCTTACGAATGGCAGGCGTTTGCCAGTGAGTATTCGTTAGCCACGTTTGGTGTTACGGTTTATCTGGCTCTTCTATCTGCGACCGCGTTTGCCCTTTGGAATCGGCTTATTGAGCTCTACAGTGTCAATGTGCTTTCTGCATTTCGATTCTTGATACCGCTATTCGGTGTGGTCGAATCGGCGATCTTTCTAAAAAATGAAACGGTAGGAATCGGGATTGTAGTGGGAGGTGCGATACTGATCGGGTCTCTCTATGCGATGAGTCGCCTGGAGGATGGAAATCAAGGTAAGTAATCATGAGCCTTGTGTCTCTTGAATGAAAATATAGATCTAAAGAGTGAACATTCTGCATCAACGTACTTCATCGGCACGCGAGAGGAAGAAATTGGGCCCCTATGAAATTGAGTCCTTGATCGCTCCGGATCAGGAGGGACAGTTCACGGCTTATCGTGTAAAGATAGAAGCGGGCCAAGAAACGAGCGAGAGCTATCACAAAATCGCCGAAGAGTGCTATTACGTAGTCAGTGGGCGAGGGGTTGCCGTGCTGGACAATTCTGAATACAGTTTAAATCCCGGAGACTTTTTGCGTTTGCCTCCGGGGACGCGGCACAAATTTGTCACGAGCGATTCCCCGCTCGAAATGCTGGACATCCATTCCCCTGGCTCGCGGCCGGATCGTGATGTGTATTTTGTGGGTGAGACGCCGGAGGGTTTTTCTGAATCTTAGAATTGGCCTGACTCGATTCTGTATTCGTCAATCTGAAAATCTATCGGCTCGAAGAGGCACCCATTGGTTTCTCGGGAGCAACAAGAGACGCGATGTCAACATTCATTTCTGCGTTACCAAGGCGCTTTTTCGACTCCGAGGAACTTCAATACTTCGGGCGGGGGACCTTCGAATTTGGCCAGGGCGACATTGCCGACATAGCCGACTTCTCGAGTTCCTTCGTTGGTGGTATAGTAGCCGCCCATGGTCAGGTTGCGATACTTGGCGAAGAAGCGAGCGGCGTCTTTGAATTTGCGTTTCGCTTTCGGGAGGTGGCAAATGTCGTCGCAGATTTTGAACTGTTGCGCCTCCGAGAGATCGTAAAACGGTTTCTTGAAACGCTTTTGGGACTCGTCGTTGATCCACTTGAGTCCGGGGAGAATGACTTCGCGATCACTAACCTGATCCGGGTAGGGAGCGCTCACCCATTCGTCGATAAAGTCGGGCACCTTCAGCTCGCTGGCGCTGGGGGAGTCGCCTACTTTGGGGAGAATAACGTCTGACAAAGCGGTAACGGTTTTGAGTTGTTCTGGATTTAGGATACGTTCCCAGGGTGCTCTCTCAGGTATAACGAGATTTGGATCGGAACCATAGCCTTGAGGGGTGGGGATGGATGGGCCGGATTGTCCGAAGGACCCCGTATTCAGAAATGGAACGGTGGCGGACGCGGTGAGCATCCATTTGATCGCGGATCGGCGATCCATGCGTTTGGATTCGACTAGCTCACCACAAGTAGATTCGTTTAGGGTATCCATATTAAATGTTTCCTTTCTTCATTTCATCCATCATATAGTCGGCGGATCGCCAGGCGAGAGCCATGATGGTTAGGGTTGGGTTCTTGTCTGCGTTGGAGCAGAAGGGGCCTCCGTCGGTAATGAATAGGTTTTTAACGTCCCAAGTTTGGCTGTATTCATTGCATACGGACGTTTTTGGATTGTCTCCCATAATCGTTCCGCCGACTTCGTGAATGATCAGACCCCCAGGGAGAATCGCTTTCTTGCCGGTGGTGTCTATTTCTCCCCGAACGGTTCCTCCCATTTCGATTATGAGTTCGGCGAATGTTTTGTGCATGTGGGCGGCCTGCCTAATTTCGTAATCGCTCCATTTCCAATGGAACTTGGCGACTGGGATACCCCACTTGTCGGTTACTTTGTCATCGATTTCCAAATAGCAGTCATCATTCGGCACCATTTCCCCGCGGCCGGCGTAGCTCATGAAGCTGCCGTAGTAGCGTCGAGCGTCCTCCTTTAGTTGCTTCCCATAGCTACCTCCCGTGTAATCTTCGAGTCCGTTGAACGTTCCGACTCTTGGGGTGCCGCGACTGCCCCCCATTTCGATGTGGTAGCCGCGCGGAAAATCCAGTTTACCCGCTAGCTGTTCTTTGTAGAGCCACCAAGGTACATAGGAATGGCCCCCGCCCGCGCCGTCCTCGTTGTGCGGCGGCATATTTTCCCAGGCGGGGATTTGCCCTCCGAGGCCCGCGCCCACCGTATCCATAATATATTTTCCCACTTTCCCGGAGGAATTGGCGATGCCGTTGGGAAAGAGTGCGCTCTTGGAATTGAGCATGATGCGGGCCGATTCACAGGAACTGGCGGCTAGGGCGACGATCTTTCCTTTAACAGAGTAGTCGAGGCCCGTGGTCTTATCGATAAAATTGACTCCTGTCGCCTTGCCGGTGGCGTCGATTTCGACCTCGCGGGCCATGGCGTCGGTGATGATGTCCAGATTCCCTGTCGCTAGGGCCGGTGGTATATGGACAGTAGTCGATTGGTAATTGGCCTTAATCGAGCAACCACGCCCGCAAGGGGTTGCCCAGAAGCAAGCAAGGCGCTGGTCCATTTCCTGAGCCAGTATGGCTGCCGCTTTCGGGTTGTTCGGATGGAGCCGCTTGGGGATCTTCTTTGAGTTGAGGCGCTCGCTGAGGACGGCCCGGTGGATGGGGATGACGGGTATACCCAGTTTCTGGGCATGTTTGCGTGTGTATATCTCGCTGGCACGAGCCTTGGGCGGAGGTTGAAGGACGCCCTCGGGAGAGTTGGGAGTGTTTTCTAGTCCTTCGTTGCTTCCGTAAACTCCGATGAGTGACTCCACTTTGTCATAGTATGGCTCCACATCCGAGTAGCCGATTGGCCAGTCGATACCCACGCCGTCGCGGCTCTTGCCCTTGAAATCGTATTCGCCGTTGCGAAGGGAAATACGGCCCCAGTGATTGGTCCGTCCCCCGAGCATGCGAGCTCGCCACCACCAGAATTGCTCTTCTGACTTTTCGGAAGCATTGGTGTAGGGCTCGTGGGGGACTTTCCATCCACCATCGACGGTAGCATCGTAGAACCCGAAAGGCTTTTCAGGAGTGCCGCTGTCCCTCAAGGGCGCTTGGTGCCGCGTCTGGAACATGGGAGTCTCCTTGACCGGATCGTAGTCACGACCCGCTTCTAGCATAAGCACTTTGGCGCCGTCCATAGCGAGCGTGTAGGCGGTCTGTCCACCTGCGGCTCCTGATCCGACGACGATGACGTCGTATTCCGGTTTGGTTTTTCCTGCGTTTATGTGAGGCATTTTAAAGGATGAAGGGTGAAAACGGGAATTGAGAAGTGAGAAGAACTCGGGATTGGTTTAGGGTTAAGTTTGGGGCGCAGGCGTTCTCTGGCAAGAGATGATTAAATAGAATTTTCAGTGTCCGTTTCTTGGTGAATGTCTCTTGCTTCCTGGGCGGGGCTGGACGCGAGGGCCGCTTCCTGTACAACTGACGCGGCGTAGTGTAAGCGGCAGCCCTGCCGCACAAGTGCGGCTCGTCGGGTAGTCACACCCAGTCTTTGCGACTTTCCAAAAGACAAATGCTCTCGCTATCTTGGAGTCTGATTCTCCCGTTTTTTCAGTTCCTTACTCTGGATGTCTCGGATGAGGATAGTATAGGTGGCGGACTTGTCGAAGACTTTTGGGGAGAGTGCCTCCCCATCTTTTACGGGTAGGGTGTATTCAATTTCACCTGTCGATTCGTTGATAACCTGGATGTTGGTCGCCGATTCGGGCATTTTCAATTCGGCCAAGTGCCCTACGGCTTTCCGACCGTATTGCTTTTCCACCCCGATGGTAACCGGCCATCCCAAATATTGTCCTCGGTTATTGGTGGGGGTCCAGTTTTCATCGGGTCCCCAATTTTCTACGACGGTTTCGAGGGTATCTTTCTTAAACCGAATGATTCCATAGCCGCTTCCGGTTCCCCGAAGTCTTTCGATCATGGTGTTGCCAGATAGCTGAAAATCGGGATTGTAGGTATCAGGCCGATTGTTGACCGCCCAGACATTAACTTTGTTGCGGAAGCCGTCGAGGAATTCACCGGTGTATTCAGGAAATCCTGGCTGACGATTCTTGCCAGGCTCGAGTGGGTCCCAAAGCCGCTTGTATCCATTGGCAATGCCAGGGGGAGCGAAAGACCAGCCGGAGTCGTTCCAGTCATCGATGCCATGGTGGGTAAGAGTGCCCACATGCTGGTCACCGTGAATCATGATGGCGTGGGCTTTACGAATGATTTCCAGGGCCCGATTGCGTCCACTTTGAGGCCAGCCATTGGAGTCGAGATCCGCGGCGAGACGGCTGTTGGGGCCGCCATGGGTTGTGGCGACGGAGCCGAAAGGCGATTGGGAGAGTACCGCCTTCATTTTGTCGTTCCTCCAGTCATTGGCCCAATGCTCGAGGAAGGTTAATTGGCGTTCTCCAAGAAGTTTAAGCCCCGGCTTGTCCAGCTGAGTCGTGTCGTAGTCTGGGTCCATGACATGGTCGAGGCGGGAGCTACCGCCGACCGGTTCGTCGAGAACATCGCCGGGAGATGATTTAAACTTGCGGTCTTCCAGGATGGCGAAGCTAACGCCTCCCACATTGAGCTCCGTATAGTAAACGGTTATCCCTTGTTTAACAGGAGTCGGGTTGAAGGGGTCTGGTAAATGGGAAACCTGCGTTCGTTGAACCATGTTCACGAATTTCGGGTGCATATTGTAGCCTCCGAAGCTGCTAGTCGACTTGGCTTCCTTAGGCATTGCAGCGCCCCCTTGGCCCCAAATGTTGCCATGATAAACGTCGTGGTCATCTGGAATGATGACCGAGGGCCGGTCTCTCAGTACATCGCGAAAACTCCACCCGAAGAGCCAGTATTTCTGCAAGTAGTTGAGGGAGGCTCGCGGCACATCCGCTTCGGAGCGAGTCCGCACGACGTTGTAGCCGGCGACACTTTCGTAAATCTGGTCGCCAGCGAAAAAGACGAGATCCGGATTTTGGGCTTTGACACTCTCGGAGATGTATTGATTCGGAAATGCGTAGTCGACCATGCACGATAGAGCGGCGAGCTTAATTTCCGGTTGATCGGTAGGATCCTTGCGGATACGCCCTTCCCAGTAGTCGGTTTTCAGACCGTCCGCGGTTTTGTATTCAAAACTCAATCGATAGTCGACGTCTTTTGCGCTATCCCAAGATTCAATACGAAAATGAGAGGTGCGAGAAAGTGGGTCGTAGGCGCTTCTTCCAACTGGATTCCACTGGCCATTCTTTTTTAGGGATAGAATGACCGTTTTGTTTTCGCCACTGCCGACCGGAGCGACGTGAGCGGTCATCTTTAGAATGTTTTCGTGGAGGGTGTATTGGGACCATAGGAGCGGTCCGAAACGCTGCTCCTCTTTGCTCGTGATTTTGTCGCCGGAGACTTCCCAATCTGTGAACCAGAAGCGATAGTCGCCGTTTGAACCGGCGCGTCGGGAGGCGTTGGATTGGCCGCTTTTGTCAATGGGGCCCGCGAACAAGCCGATATTGCCGATGAGAGGATCGCTTTTTATCGTAGCGGAAAATCGGCCAACAACCCGGTTCGGACGCTTTCCAGATGCTGCTAGCAGGGTTGCAGTGGCATTGGGTCCAACGCACTCGATTTGAATATCGAGCTGGAGATCCTCTAGCAATCTAGGATCAATCGCGTCGGGCGAAAATTTGTTGCCAATGAATAGTTTTCCTTCTGTGGTGACGCCCGCGTTGACGCCGCTACTGCCAAACAGATTGGAGCGGTATTCCTCTGGCATCGCCCCGACTACCGCGAATCGAAATCCGACCGCTCCTAGTCCTTCTTCCTTTGAATGGTCGCGAAGGGAACCGGCACGTACTTTCATTTTGAAGCTGCCGTTGCCGGTTTTCATCTGGTGGGTAAGGAGTTGAAGGTCATGCCCCCGTCCACCTTGAGTGATTTCGACGCGTCCTTCTGAAAGCTGCCAATCCATCATTGGCGTGGTCCAGATTTCCGGGGCGATCCAGGGCCGAGTGACGTTGTCGGGAAGACTGAGGGAGTAGTCAGCCGCTTGGAGAGTGGTTGAGAGTGTTAGGGCAATAATTGAGAAAATTTTCAATGTCATATTATGTAGTAGAGATTGTAGGACAAATATTAGAAGCAAACAGATTATAAAGGGATTTAATAGGATAAGGGAGTGTTCTATAAGTTCGATTCATCCGAGCTATTCGATTGTAGGGCGGGTCGTGACTATTGGGTTTCGAGAAATAATGAGTATGGGTGTGGTTGATAATGCACAGCAATTTTATCTCGGGGAGTTCCGGCTATGGCGGAGGTCTGCCTCGAGCTCGGTTTGCTGACCATGGTCGCCGTTGGCCTCCATCCAGGCAAGGAGTTCGGATCGAAGCCTCGTTTTGATGTCAGCGTATTCAGGATTCGAGGCGAGGTTATTCCATTCGTGATAGTCTTCCTCGATAAAGTAGAGTTCTTCTTCCGGGCGAAAGTGGTATCGCCTTACTTTTTCCGCGGCGTCGGGATCGTACTCCGCTTTCCTTTTCCACGAGTTGAAGACCTGAGCTTCCCCCCATTTCGTGTCCTCAGGAATGGTGACTACATTCTCGAATTTCACTTCGGGAGTGAAGTTCCAGATGTACTTGGACTTTAACGACCGAACAGAGCGAATTCCAAAATGGTCGGGAGCGTTGATGATGCCCCGAGTCGTCATTTCTGAGAAAACGTATTTCTTGTGCGCGACTGCTTGGCCCGCGAAGAGCGGCAAGAGGCTTTTGCCATCCAGGACGGGTGCGGGTACCCCGCCGGCAGCCTCTACGAACGTAGGCACAACGTCTGCGTATTCTATCAGCGCTTCGCAAACGGAGCCGGGCTCGATTTTTCCGGGCCATCGAGCGATGAAGCCAGTATGCAGCCCGGCGTCGTAAAGGGTCCATTTGGCGAAAGGCAGGCTGGACCCTTGCTCGGTAGTGGCGATGAAAAGGGTGTCGTTGACCAGGTCATACTTGGAAATCAAATCGAGGGCCTGCCCAACCTGTCCATCGAAGTAAGTCGTTTCGGCCAGGTAGCGAACCATGGCGTCTCGCGTTTCCGGCGTATCGACAAAGGTGTAGGGCAGCTGAATATCCTCGGCCGAGTACTGGCTGGGGTCGCCTTTGTCCCAAGGGGCGTGGGGTTCGTTGGAAGTGAGGAAGAGGCAGAAGGGGGTGTCCTCCTGCTGGCACGACTTGATGAACGCTTCGACGGCCTCAAAGTCGGGATTGTTGCCTTGGCTCAAGTACTCGAAAGGAAAGGCTGACTGCGGTTTGATGTGCGTTTTGCCACTGAGCGCGACCCGATAGCCGAGCGATTCGAGGTAGTGGACGATACTTTGGGTTCCCGGGTAGACGAAGGTGTGATTCGGGTAGGCGCCGGTTTTTACGGGAGACTGTCCAGTGTACAAGTTGTGGCGGGTGGGTGAGCAAGTGGGAGCGGCTTGGAAGCAATTGGTGAACCGCATGCCTTCTTTAGCCAGTCCGTCCATGTGGGGGGTGATGGCCTGGCCTCCATAGCAGCCTACATCGAAGTGGCTCAAATCATCCGCGAGTACGAAGACGAAATTGGGCTTATTCTCGGAGGCGACCAGGCCTGCGAAGATTTGAGAAACAAGAAAAAGGGCGAGTGCGGATCTCATGATATTATCTAGAAAGCGAAAACGGGGATAGTAAGCGATAAATGACTTATACCAAATGCCAATAGTTTTGATAAAATGGTGCTGGTTGAAGCGAGAGCAGCGCAAAGCGGCGAGTCGCTTGCGACACGAGTGTCGGATGCGACTCGCTAACGCTGCGAACTCTCGCTTCAGCCGCATCCTCTGCGTGGACGGGGCCCATTGGGCTTGGAGCGGCGTTGTTTGTCCCCACCGGGCGTGAGCCCGCTTGGGTGCAAGCCGTCTTGCTCCAAGCCCAATGGGCCTCCGCCATTTTATCAAAACTATTGGCATTAGGTATTATAAGGGTTCTGTCTATCGAAACTAGGTTAACTTGTCAAAAAGGGCACTTGCGAGTGGCCGCAAACTCCCCAAAAGTGCTGTCCATCGCTGGCTTCTTTGCGGGAACTAGTAATACCCTGGACAATTGTCTGCTTTATGAGCTCAACCTGGACCTTTCGTCAAAACGCAAAAATCGCAAGGCTCGCCCTTCTCGGTGCTGCGTCTGCCTGCGCTTTTGCCCTCGTTTCGAAGGGAGAAACGATCGATTTCAATCGAGACATCCTGCCTGTGCTCTCTGACAACTGTTTCAAGTGTCACGGCCCCGATGAAGAATTTAGGGAGGCAGACTTGAGGCTAGACACAAGGGATGGGGCGACTGCGGATCTGGGGGACGGTTACTTTGCCATTGTTCCCGGCAACCCGAGCGAGAGTGAGGTGGTCTGGCGGATCAATGCGGACGACGAGGAGGATTTGATGCCCCCAAAGGACTCAAATCTGTCGCTTTCTCCGCAAGAGAAGGAGCGGATTAGCCAATGGATCGCGGAAGGGGCGGAGTGGAAGAACCACTGGTCGTTCGAGCCCGTTGTGAGGCCGGAGCTTCCGGAGGTTGAGGATTCGGAGTGGAGCCGTAACGGAATTGACCGGTTCGTGCTCGCCCGGCTGGAGGAAGAGGGAATTAAACCATCTCCCGAAGCGGAAAAGGAGACCCTGATTCGCCGATTGAGTCTCGATTTGACAGGTTTGCCGCCGACCCCTGAAGAAGTGGACCAGTTCTTGGGTGACGATTCCCCTGATGCATACGAACGATTGGTAGACCGTTTATTGGCCTCGCCTCGTTATGGAGAGACAATGGCGTTGCCCTGGTTGGACGCCGCCCGGTATGCGGATACCGATGGCTACCAGAATGATGGCCCGCGTGAAATGTGGCGCTGGCGGGACTGGGTGATTGATGCCTATAATCAGAACAAGCCGTTCGATGAATTCACGATAGAGCAACTAGCGGGAGACTTGCTGCCGAACCCGAATCTGGATCAAATCATAGCGACCGGGTTTAATCGAAATCACAGGTACAATTCTGAAGCTGGAATCGTATTCGAGGAGTTCCGCTTAGAGAACGCCGTGGATCGGGTGGATACCGCCTCCACCGTTTGGATGGGGCTGACGATGGGCTGTGCTCGTTGTCATGACCACAAGTATGACCCGATCAGCACCAAGGAGTACTATCAGCTCATTTCCTATTTTAATAGCATCCCCGAGTCGGGCCGGGCAAAAAAGTTCGGCAACTCGGAACCTTGGATCCTGTCTCCAACCAAGAGTCAGTTCGAGGAATTGGCTCGTAAGGATGCGGCGATCGAGAGTGCTCGAGACGCTTTAGAAAAAGAGGAAAACGAATTGTCTAGAACTCAAGCTCTTTGGGAAGCGAATGGTTCCGAGGCGAGTCGTGAGACCGAGCTGCTGAAGCAAGGACGCACGTTTGCCTATAGTTTCGATGGAAACGAAGCATCGGTTTCGGTTTTGAAGGGACAGCCTTGGTTTGGTAAGGGGATTTCCGGTACAGCGGCGACTTTCGATGGGGAAAGCAGTTTTGCTGTTGAGAGCGAAGGAACGTTTGCCAGTGAGCATCAATTTAGTGTGAGTTTCTGGGTCAAGCCGGATTCGGTCGATGAAGGGGTAATATTGTCGCGGCAAGACGACAACCAAAAGCGTCCGGGCGTCGCAGCGGAATTTAAGGACGGACATTTGCAGTTCTATATCATCACGCGATGGATCGCAGGGGTTGGCGCTATCGAAACTCTGGAAAAACAGGTTCCCGGAGAATGGATGCATGTCGCTCTGGTTAATGACGGAACCAAGCGATCGCAGGGCATGCGCATATTTGTAAATGGCAAACTGGCGGATACGCGGATTCTGCATAATTCCAATAGCAACGACGGGCAGTTTGCAAAGAAGGCTCAATTCCGTATTGGCGGGGGAGTGTTTGGGGCCGATTTCCAGGGACAGATCGATGAATTGAGGATCTATACGAGGGAGTTGTGGGACGACGAAATCGCGATTTTGGCGGAATCCTTGGGTATTCGAGAGATCGCCTTGAAGAAGCCATCGCAGCGTTCTGTTTCAGAAAGCGCAAAGCTGCGTGCCTACTATTTGGAGAATGAAGCGCCGCAGAATTTCAGAGACTTGTATTCAAGGCTTATTGACGCACGAGCAGATAGAACGGTCTACTACGATTCACTTCCGACTACCATGATTATGCAGGAGTTGCCGGAGCCAAGAGAGACCTTTGTGCGTAAGCGTGGGGTCTACAACCAATTTGGCGAAAAGGTAGAACGGAAACTTCCCGCGGCGATTTCGGGCTCGGAGCAGAAATTTTTGCCGAATCGCTTGGGTCTGGCTCAATGGCTCGTGAACGGCGAACATCCTCTGACTGGGCGGGTAGCGGCCAATCGATACTGGCTCAAGTATTTTGGGAGAGGTTTGGTCAAGACGGCGGAAGACTTTGGTATTCAGGGTGAGCGACCCAGCCATCCTGAATTGTTGGATTGGCTTGCGGACGAGTTTGTCCGCTTGAATTGGGACGTCAAAGCGATGCAAAAGCTGATCGTTACCAGCGCGACCTACCGACAGTCGTCGAGAATGGCTCCCGGTTTGCGAGAGCGCGATCCCGGGAATATCCTTTTGGCAAGAGGGCCTCGCGAGCGTCTTTCCTCTCACGCGACCCGAGATCAAGCCTTGGCGGTGAGCGGCTTGTTGGTGGAGAAAATAGGGGGTCCCTCGGTTAGTCCCTACCAGCCAGACCGGTTTTGGGAATTATTGAGTAATATGAAATACAAGCAATCTTCGGGTGAGGATTTGTACCGAAGAAGTTTGTACACAATCTGGAAGCGCACGATTCCGCCCCCTTCCATGGCTGTGCTGGACGCAGCGGACCGTGAGTCTTGTATCGTATCGACCAAGAGAACGAATACCCCGTTACAGGCGCTTGCCCTGCTGAACGAAAAGGCGTTTGTCGAAGCGGCTCGAAACTTTGGGCAGCGAATTTTGATCGAAGGAGGAGATTCTATCGAATCGCAAGTGGAGTTTGCCTTTCGTTCGGTGACGGGCCGTTATCCGAGTGAGCGAGAGCGGGCGGTTCTCTGCGGAGCGTATCGAGAGTATAAAGACGAATTTAATGGCAAGCTGGACGAGGCTGATAGGTTTATACGAATTGGGGAGTCGAAACTCCAAGAGGGACTGGACCCCATGCAGCTGGCGGCGGCAACTACCTTTGCGAATGTGCTTTTGAATTTGGACGAAGTGATAACTAAGGAGTAGAACGATATGGAGAATCACGACAATCATTTCTGCCGCCCGCTTGTTGATGGCGAGTGTCATAACTATTCCCGGCTTTCCGAAAATCCGCTTACGATGACCCGTCGCCAGTTCTTTGGGAAGTCGGCAAAGGGACTGGGGGGCGTTGCCTTGGCCTCCCTGTTGAATGAGAATCTCTTCGCCTCTCAATCCTCTGCGGGCGGTCTTCCCGGATTTCCCAATTTCGCTCCCAAGGCCAAACGAGTAATTTATCTTTTCCAATCGGGTGGTCCTTCGCAGATCGACATGTTCGACTACAAGCCGAATTTGAATGAAGTCCACGGTCAGGAGGTTCCTGATTCTGTATTCAATGGACAACGTCTCACCGGTATGACCGCGGGTCAGACGTCCTTTCCGGTGGCACGGTCTATCTACAATTTCGAGCAGGTGGGTCAGAGTGGCAATTGGCTGAATACCGATCTCATGCCCCATTTGGCGAAAGTGGCGGATGAGCTGTGCATCATTAAATCGATGCACACAGAAGCCATTAACCACGATCCTGCGATTACTTTTTTCCAATCAGGCTTCCAACTGGCAGGCCGCCCTAGCATCGGCGCTTGGCTATCCTATGGACTGGGTAGCATGAATGAGGACTTGCCAACATTTGTAGCCATGACCTCCAGCGGTTCGGGCACTGGGGGACAACCTCTTTACGACCGTTTGTGGGGCGCGGGGTTTTTGCCTTCTAAGCACCAGGGGGTGAAGTTTTCAGGAGGGAAAGATCCCGTTCTGTACTTGAATAATCCGGACGGAATGAGCTCGAAACTTCGCCGGAAGACTCTGGATCACATCGCAACGATGAATCAGATGAAATTCGATGATTATGGTGATCCCGAGATTGAAACGCGAATCTCGCAGTACGAGATGGCGTTTCGGATGCAGACGTCGGTGCCTGAGCTGACCGATGTTTCATCCGAACCGGACAGCACCTTCGAGCTTTACGGTGAAGATGCGCGGAAACCGGGAACGTATGCCAACAACTGCTTGCTGGCCCGTCGCTTAGCGGAGCGCGATGTGCGTTTTATCCAGCTCTTTCACAGAGGGTGGGATGCCCACAATAATCTCCCGAACGTAAAGAAACGCCAGTGCGGGTCCACTGATCAGGCCTCTGCCGGTTTGATCCAGGATCTCAAGCAGCGAGGGCTACTTAAGGATACGCTTGTTATTTGGGGAGGGGAGTTTGGCAGGACCGTGTATTGCCAGGATGAATTGACCGACAAAACCTATGGTCGGGATCATCATCCCCGCTGTTTTAGCATGTTCATGGCAGGGGGTGGATCAAATCCAGGAATGAGCTATGGAGAGACGGATGATTTCAGCTACAACATTGCCAAGGACCCCGTCAGTGTTCACGACCTCCATGCGACCATTCTTCACCTGCTTGGGGTTGACCACAAGAAACTCACCTATAAGTTCCAAGGCCGTCACTACAGACTTACCGATGTTCACGGAAAAGTCATCAAGCCGTTGTTGGCGTGACTTTTGTGGAAATATCGGAACTACTTGCTGATATAAACTAAACTATGAGACTCAGTACACGATTCATCTTAGCCTTTCTCAGCCTCTTCACCCTAGGCACGCTGCTGCCGGGAGCGGGTCCGAATATAGTGATCATCCTCGTAGATGATATGGGCTATGGCGATTTAGGTTGCTTCAATCAGGATTCCAAAATCCCTACGCCGCATATCGACCAATTGGCAAGTGAGGGTATGCGTTTTCGCGATGCCCATGCTCCGGGGCCGCTCTGCCACATGTCCCGCTACGGACTTATGACCGGACGGTATCCATTTCGTATAGACGTAGGTGTATGGCCACGGCTGCCGCTGATAGCGGAGGGGCAGATGACGATTGCTTCCTTGCTGAAGGCACAGGGATACCGCACTTCCATGGTGGGGAAATGGCACCTTGGGTTTAAGGAAAATGGGTACGAAAACCCACTCCCAGGCGGGCCGATCGATTGTGGATTCGATACGTACTTTGGGATTCGAGCCTCAACGGATATTCCTCCTTACTTCTACATTCGCGATGACATGGCTATCAGTCCTCCGACGGAATTTATCGAGCGGCGTCAAAGTGAAGGCTGGACCAATATTCAGGGCGAGTTCTCGCGCGAAGGCGGAATCGCTCCGGGTCTAGAGCTAAAGGACGTATTGCCTCGATTTACAAACGAGGCGATCGAGGTTATTGAAGACCACTCCCGGATGGGGAGACGTAATCGGGAACCCTTGATGCTCTATCTTGCGTATCCAGCTCCCCATACGCCTTGGTTGCCCTCTCCCGAGTTTGTGGGCAAGAGCGGCGCTTCGATGTACGGCGATTTTGTGATGATGGTCGATAGCGAAGTCGGGCGAGTATTGAGTTCTTTGGATCAAGCCGAAATGGCGGATGACACGATGGTTATTTTTACGTCTGACAATGGGCCAGTTTGGTACGACAGTGATGTGGAGCGCTTCGATCACGATTCTTCGGGTGGCTTGCGTGGGATGAAATCCGATGCTTGGGAAGCCGGTCACCGCATGCCTTTCATTGTTCGCTGGCCGGGTGAAGTGAAAAAGGGAAGCGTAAGCGATCAACTGGTTTGCTTTACCGATTTGCTTGCGACGTTTGCGGATATTCACGATGTGAAACTTCCTAAGGCGGTGGGCCCGGACAGTTTTAGTTTCCTGCCCGCCTTGAAGCAAAGAAAACCGAGAAAGACACCGACCAGAGAAACGTTCGTGATGAAGTCTGGCAGTGGAGGATTGATGACGATTCGCTCCGGCGATTGGAAGTTTATTGAAGGGCAAGGATCTGGAGGATTCTCCGGTAGAGTAAGGGGGGCGGATCCGCTCGCGGTTAAAGCCAGAGAGGAGGCTGCCCGAGAGCTCAAGGAGTCAGAACCTGAAGCCCAGCTTTACAATTTGAGCCAGGACCTAGGAGAAACGACCAATCTTTTCGACGACAATCCCGAGATCGTGTCGGAGCTTCGGAGAGAAATGAACTATATCGTTACGTCGGGCAGCAGTCGGTAGCTGTAGGGCACTATGATTCATGCGACAGCGATTGTTTCTCCTGATGCTCTGATAGGAGAGAACGTGGAAATCGGCCCCTATGCTATTGTTGAAGGCGATGCTCAAATTGGGAATGGCTCGAAATTGGACAGTCATTCCATCGTAAAGAACGGTTCCCGGATCGGAAAGGATGTTTCGGTTGGAAACTATGTTGTGATCGGAGGTTTGCCTCAAGACTTAGGGTTTGATCCCGCTACGCGAACGTATGCGATTATTGGCGACGGAACAGAGCTTAGGGAAGGAGCGACTGTGAATCGGGCGACGCAACCCGAGGGGGCGACCGTCATAGGCGAGAATTGCTATTTAATGGCCCAGTCGCATGTGGGGCATGACTGTGTTCTGGGCGAGCGAGTGGTGCTGGCCAACGTGGCCATGGTCGCTGGATTCGTGCAAATCGGACGATTCTCATTCATGGGGGGAGGAGCCGGTATTCATCAGTACAATCGTATTGGGGAAGGAGTGATGATTGGGGGGAATGCGGCCGTATCCCTGGATATCGCTCCCTTCACGATCGTTGCGGATCGAAATGAGCTTTACGGTTTGAATTTGGTCGGGCTTCGGCGACGCAAGGTTCCTCGTGATAGCATTCACGCGTTGAGGACTTGCTATAAGGAGGTCCTCGTGGAATCGAGCAATGTGAAGGAAAGAGCTTCCGAGTTGTTGCAGGGTGAATACGGCGATATCGAAGAAGCGAGACACTTCCTGGAATTTTTCCAATCAGGAAAGCGTGGATTCGCCCGAGCCACTCGTAGCAAGGATTAAATTACTAAACCGCCGATAGAGCTTTGTTAAATTCATATATCTTCATGAAAAATAGAACTATATTGCTAGCAACCGTGTTGCTGTCGCTGTTTTGGGGCTGCTCCGAATCAGAAAACCGTCGAGTTTCGATAGACGAGGGAAGCGGTTGGATTTCCCTTTTCGATGGGAAGACTCTCGAGGGTTGGCGAGGTTACAACGGCATTGAGATTCAGGGATCATGGATAGCTGAGAACGGCGTTCTGCAGTTAGAGCCGATTTCTCCAGACGGACCCCAGGTGAATATTATAACCGAAGCCCAATACGACGACTTCGATCTTAGATTCGAATGGAAAGTGGAAGCGGGCACTAACTCAGGAGTCATGTTTCATGTGGGTGAAGGTCCACGAAAACCTTACCTCACGGGGCCTGAGTACCAGATTCTGGACAATCTTGGGTTTCGCAACGGGAAGGGGCTGCCTGTTACTCCGAAGGAATACACGGGATCACACTATTCGATTGAGCCTCCAACGAGCGATGAAACCAAGCGGATTGGGGAATGGAACTCCAGCAGAATTGTGGTGCAGGGTAATCAGGTTGAATACTGGCTGAACGACGTAAAGACCGCTGAGTATGAGATGCACAGTCCGAAATGGAAGGAACAGGTCGCAAACTCGAAATTCAAGACCTGGGAGCACTATGCGTCCAAGGGGAAGGGGCACATCGGTCTTCAGGACCACGGGCATCGCGTGTGGTTTCGCAATCTGAAAATAAAGGAATTGTAGTCGTTTAATTCCTACGGGTTGTTCGCCTGTAGGCATGACCCTCGAGGGATTATCGATTTGATGTACTTCGCTGGCTTCGCACGGCGACCCATTTTTCTGTGGGCGAAGATAGTCCTCCCATTGTCGACTTGCTTGGGTTGTCATCGATTAAATTGCGGGTCCCAGGCTGGATCTTTTCAAAGACCACTTCGGTCTATCGGCTTGTAGGGTCAGCAAAATTTTGACATAGGAGAGAGATGAGTCTGATTCTTTCGATAATAATCATTTTGTCCCTTATTGTCATCGGTTTTTTTGTTGTCGCCGTGATGATTCAAAAAGGGATGACCCGGGACGCTGAAAAGCGTAGACAAGAGGCACTGAAAAAGGGTGAACCGCCCGAACCGGAGAATCCAGAAATGATGCGGTAAGTCCCGCTCAGATTTTTCGCTGAATATTTTATCTGGTGAAAAAGAGAAAAGATGCCCTTTATGGTTGTATGATCTCATTACGGGTGGCTTCGACTTTCACATCTCTTTTTTGTATCTTTTTCAGTCTAAGTATCCAGGCTGCGGAAAGAGCTCGGCCGAACGTCGTTTTCATCTTTATCGACGATCAGGGATACTATGATTTAGGATGCTACGGGGCGACTGAGTTTGAAACGCCTCGAATCGACGCGATGGCGAAGGAGGGGATCCGTTTCACGGATTACTATGCAGCGGCTCCCATTTGCAGCCCCTCAAGAGCGGGATTGCTAACGGGTTGCTATCCTCGTAGGGTCGGGATGGAGACCTGGGTGCAGCGAGCGGACTCGCGTCGCGGATTGCATCCTGACGAGCTGACATTGGGCGAGTTGTTTCAGCAAAACGGATACAAAACAGCCTGTATTGGCAAATGGCATTTGGGATTTAAAAAGCCATTTCTCCCGCGAGAGCAGGGATTCGACTATTACTTTGGGCTGCTGCACAATTTGGACCCAGTAGAGGTAATCTATTTTGAACACGTGGGCGGGGTGCCTTTGATGCGCAACGAGGAAATGATCAAGCGCCCGGCGGATCCGGCAGAATTGACGCGGCGTTACACGGACGAAGCGATCGCGTTCATGGAGCAGCATCATGAAGATCCTTTCTTTCTCTACCTTCCCCACACCATGCTGCATAATCCGCTAGGAGTGAGCGAGCCTTTTAAGGGAACGTCAAATTTTGGTGAGTACGGGGACGCGATTCAGGAAATGGACTTTAACGTAGGAAGAATTTTCGATGCTCTGACTCGGCTTGGAATCGAAGATGAAACGATTGTCGTATACGCTTCAGACAATGGTCGGGGTCCAGGAAGAAACAAGAGCCAGCTCATCCGAGGCAGGAAAATCTCCACCTACGAGGGCGGTTTGCGCGTTCCGTGTATCGCTTGGGGCCCCGGTCTGGGCCTTCGCTCGAAATACGAATGTTCAGAAGTCGTCTCGGCGATGGACTGGTATCCGACGCTAGCGACCTATGCTGGGATTCGTATTCCTGATGACCGTGTGGTCGATGGTCGCGATCTGAGCCCATATTTGTCTGGAATAACGGATACGATAACGTCACCAATTCATGATAAATCCCTCAACAGTGATGTGCCTCTGCGGCGGTCGCTGGACTTTGCGGGAGAGTGGAGTCCTCTGTTCACGCGGGAAGAGTATCTCAATGCCTTCTTTTATCATGGAAGCCATGGAGCCTTGGCGGCAGTGAGGTCAGGGAAGTGGAAGCTTGTGCTGAATCCGACTTTGCAACTGTATGATCTCTCGAAGGATTTGGGTGAGACTGCTCCCACTAATAATCGTGAAATATCGCGAAAACTCCGCGGTATGGCGGTCACGTTCCAGGAAGAGATGAGTAGAGACGGTCGCAAGGCGGGATTTGTAGATTGAGAAGTGGTTTACAGGCTGTTTGGCTAATTAATGACATAGCAGACTTAGCATTTATAGTTCACCTCACCATCCGGTCGCCCAAAAAAGCTTCCGATGCGCCTCAAAGGCTTCAAATTGGCTTTTTATTCTGAGCATTCACGTGATATCGATATCTGATGTTCAAATACCTAGTTGTGATATTGATTGCCTGCCTGGGCTCGTTTGCGGGTCTCCAAGCAAAGGAAGATCCACGAGTGATTGCGGAATCCAAGAAAGCGAATGATTTCTTCGAGCGGATTTATAACGAGAAGGTAGACCGGTTTCCTGAAAGACAGACTTACTTGGGGATCAAGAAAGATTACGGGGAGTGGAATGATGCCTCGGAGGAAATCGAGCTTCGTGAGTTGGCGATAACCAAGGAAAACATGGATTGGCTCAAGTCTTCTATCGACTACGACCTTCTCGACTTACAGACGAAAATCAGCTACCGTCTGGCGATTCAAAATGCGGAAGACGCGATCAGAAACTTCAAGTATCGCCATTATAACTACCCTGTAAATCAGATGTTTGGGCGGCACACGGATGTTGCATCGTTTTTAATAAACATGCATCTTGTGACTGAGGTCAACGATGCGGAAGCCTACGTGTCGCGGCTCAAGGGGATCGAAAGAGTATTTGATCAGCTGATCGAGAATTTGAAACTGCGAGAGTCTATCGGGGTTTTGCCCCCGAAATTCGTCTACCCAAGGGCGATCGAATCTTGTGAGAATATCATAACCGGAGCCCCATTTCACGATACAGGAGAAGACTCCGCATTGTGGGGAGACTTCCGGAAGAAGCTCAAGGTACTGGAGATTGACGAGCCACAGCACGTCATGCTTCAGCAAAAGGCGAGCAAGGCTTTGGTGGAGGTCGTTAAGCCGGCCTATGAGCGATTGATCAGCTTCTTGAAAGATCAAGAGACCAGGGCAACGACGCAAGATGGCGTTTGGAAATTCAAGGATGGGGAGGAGTTTTATAGTGAATCATTGCGAATGACGTCCACGACTGAGCTCAGCTCGGAGGAGATCCATCAAATTGGACTAAAAGAGGTGGCTCGCATTCACAACGAGATGAGAGAAATCATGAAGAAGGTGGAATTTGAGGGTGACCTGCAGGCTTTCTTCCAATTCATGCGTACGGATCCGCAGTTCTATTATCCAAATACGGATGAAGGAAAGCAGCAGTATTTAGACCGAGCGGTTGCGGTGATAGATGATATGCGGGAGCGACTGGACGCTTTGTTTCTGAGCAAGCCTGAGGCGGAACTTACTGTAAAGCGGGTTGAGGCATTTCGCGAAAAGTCGGCGGGAACTGCGTTCTATCAGCGTCCCGCCCCTGACGGAAGCCGTCCTGGCATCTACTACGCGAATCTTTACAACACGGCTAACATGCCCAAATACAAGTTGGAGGCGTTAGCCTATCACGAGGGAATTCCGGGACACCATATGCAGCTGGCGTTGGCGCAGCAGTTGGAGGGGATTCCCAAATTTCGGAAACTGGGTGGCTACACGGCCTACATCGAGGGTTGGGGCTTGTATTGTGAACTTCTCCCTAAGGAAATGGGGCTCTATCAGGATCCGTATTCCGATTTTGGAAGACTGAGCATGGAGTTGTGGCGGGCTTGTCGACTCGTCGTGGATACGGGAATACATGCCAAGAAATGGACGCGGGAACAGGGAATTGCCTATTATCGGGAAAACACTCCTGATACGGAGCGTGACTGTATTCGAATGGTGGAACGCCATATCGTTATGGCGTCGCAAGCCACGGCCTATAAAGTGGGTATGTTGAAGATTCTGGAATTACGCGAGAAGGCGAAAGAAAAACTGGGTGAAGGATTTGATATTCGTGAGTTTCACGATGTGATTCTCCGTGGCGGCCCACTACCGCTCACAGTGCTTGAGCAAATGGTGGACGAATACCTTGAAGATAAGGCTAAAGACTGAAGGATTAGTGGAGTTGAACTTTCCTGGCTATCGGCTCGTCGGGCCCTACCGTCTTGGAGCAGGGCCGGACAAATTGGGGGTTTTCGATACCAATTCCGCCATGGATCTGAGTTGCCTTTGCCACGCGGCTTCGAGTTCAGCAGCCTTTTTAGGATTTGTTTTAGCCAAGTCGATTGATTCGGCCCGGTCGTTTTCCAAGTTGTAGAGCTCCCAAGGATCTTCTTTAGCGGCGACGAGCTTCCAGTCGCCAATGCGCACCGCCTTATGTTCGTCGTGCATCCACCACAGGAGATCGCGTTCGATCGTAATGTCGGAGTTGAAAGAGGCCCATAAGCTCCGGCCGGGAGATTGGGGGACAGAGGCTCCATTATTTGTATTCGGTTTCTCGATTCCAGCGATATCCAAAACGGTGGGAACAAAGTCGATGAAGTGACCGGGCGTATGGCGAAGTTCCCCGCGAGCTTTTATCCCTTTTGGCCAGTGCACGATGAATGGAGTCGCGGTTCCTCCTTCATGGACCCAGGTCTTATGGCGTCGAAAAGGCGTATTGGAGGCACTCGAGAATCCCGGACCGAGGCAAAGGTAACTGGCCGCGCTTCCTAGAGGAACGCTGGGATCGTGTCCTCCGGAGCGAACCATGATCTCCGCACTGGCGCCATTGTCAGAGGCAAAGTAGATGATCGTGTTTTCAAAGGCGCCCATCCGCTTGAGCTGATCGATAACCCGGCCAATCTCGACATCCATTCGATCAACCATGGCCGCGTGAATCGCCATCTTCGTGGCCTGAAAACGCTTCTGTTCTTCTCCGAGAGTGTCCCAAGGGAATGGGCGATAGACTTCTTCTGGTCCGAGCTTGTGAAGGTCTTTCTCGAAGTAGTAAGGAGGGCCAACTTTCGGTTCGAGTTCCGATAAGGTTGTGTTTACAATTCCCATACGCTTCTGTTTCGCGAATCGTTCTTTCCTGAGTTGGTCCCATCCGCCCAGATAGCGATCGCGGTATTTTTCTATATCTGCGGGTAAGGCGTGAAGCGGAAAATGGGGAGCGATGAAAGCGAGGTAGTGAAAGAATGGCTGGTCCGCATAGTTCTTTGCGTGATCCTGGAGGCAATCGATCGCGTGGTCCGCGGTAGCGGTTGTGATATAGAAATCGCTTTCGTCTGACGGGGGCTTAAGAGGAACGTCGTCAACGAGTACGCCCTTCGAACTGAAAAAATTGCCCTGGTTGGCTGTGTTGTACGAACGGTCGAACCCGCCATCGAGGACCTTTCCATCGATGTGCCATTTTCCGCTATGGTAGTTACGGTAGCCATGAGGCTGGAGGTACTCTGGCAACAACTGAGCCCAATTCTGGCGCGTCCCTCGATTGCCACCTTTGACCCCAGGCAAATTATCTCTGTGTATCTCGTGGGGGTAGTAACCGGTTAGCAGGGCGGCTCGAGAGGGCCAGCATCGTCCTGTATTGTAAATTTGGGTATACCGAAGACCATTTGCTGCCAGAGAATCGAGATGGGGCGTTTCAATTTCGCCGCCATAGCATCCTAGATCGGAAAAGCCGAGGTCGTCAGCGAGAATGAAAAGGATGTTGGGCTTTTCGGCCGCTCCAAGTACGGTAGTGGCGGTGAGCCAAAGAGCGGTTAGTAAGAGAAGTTGTTTCACGATCAGAGGGTTGAGTCGCTTGTCTTAGATCTGTCGTAAGGCATGCAATACGGCTGCTTAGGGATAAGCAGCCCTACCTTTACTGACCGAGATGTAGCTCGCGATCTGCTTTATCATGTGGAATGGGATCATTCTCGCCAATCGCAGTGCCTTCCCAGACCGGAGTTCTGTCGTAGTAGGTCAGGACGCGGGATCGACTTCCCGCGACTGGTCCGACGTTCTTTTTGGGAAGCCATTTCCGTAGATCAGCGGCAACTTCGGGGTTTTCGGAAAGGACGTTGTCCCATTCGTGGGGATCGTTTACAATATCGTAAAGTTCCTCTTCGCCATCGACGTAGTGGATGTAGCGCCATTTTTCGGTAACGATAGAGAAGTTGCCCTGGTTGTGCGATGTGATAGCGGGACGTCTTCGAGGCGCGTTGGCGTCCTGTAATTGAGGCCGGAGGCTGATACCTTCTAAGTGATCCAGTGGGGGTAGATCGCACAAGTCGACGAGTGTTGGGTAGATGTCGAGGAGCTCGGCGGGTTTGGAGCTTTTCTGTCCTGCGGTTATTCCGGGGCCTGCGAATATAAGGGGAACCCGGGTCGAGTTTCTCCAAAGGGTGTTCTTCCCGGTAATGTCTTTTTCACCCAAATGGTATCCATGGTCGCTCCACAGGACTACAATGGTGTTGTCGGCCTGTCCTGATTTTTCAAGCGCATCTAGAATCCGGCCTACTTGGCTATCGACAAAACTGGTTGAGGCGAGGTAGGAGCGCACGAGGTTGATCTGCTGGTCGTTTTCATCGATCCACTTCTTCCGAGGTTCCGGCAAGCTCCAATGTATCCACCAAGAGGATCGCGGAGTGTCATCTCGATCGCCCTCGGGCATAGGTGGAAGAATAGTCTCATCATCTGGATACAGGTCGAACCACTTCTGCGTCGCATAGCAGGGTACGTGTGGAAGGAAGAAACCGGCGGCGAGGAAGAACGGCTTTCCGTCTGGCATCTCCCCGATCATGCGGACGGCATGATCGGCCACGTCGTAGTCCCCTTTGGTGGAGTCGTCGTTGTTGTCCGGCCAGACACCCCAATCCATGAGGGGGTGGTTTCCGAAGGGAGTGGTGGGGATCAGCTTCTGCGGGGGCTTGGATCCGACTCCTCCTCTGGAGCCCCAATGTTGAAATTCAGGATTCGGTTCGTTCGCCGGCTGGGAACGGATGCTGTGGTAGATTTTACCATTGCTGTACGTTTGATATCCATTGGCCTGGAAGTGCTGGGGCAGCGAGACGAGGTCGGCCCATTGAGGAACGTCTCGAAACCAGGGAGCGAGTCCGTGAATTCCCGTTGTGCTAGGACGAAGTCCGACCATGAGACTGGTGCGTGACGGGTTGCAGAGGGGCGCCTGGCAATGGGCGTTGGTCATGACCGTGCCTCGGCTGGCGAGCTTATCGATATGGGGAGTCTTCACCATCGGGTGCGAATCCATGCAACCGATCCAGTCGTTTTGGTCATCGATCGCGATGAAAAGAACGTTAGGCTTGTCGGTCGCGTTTGAAAGGGTCGCGGCGAGCAAGAGAGTCAAATGGGGTATAAGTCGCTTCACCATTCGAGCAAAGCGGATCGGCCCTTTCAGGGCAACACCAATCCTGTCATGAGGAAACCGGTGCCAAAAATTGCTGATTCTGTACAATGGAGACTCTAGGACCGTTCGGGGAAACGGTTGGACTAGGGGCGACCATTAGGGGTCCAAACCGGGTCGATCATCTGGCGGTTCATGGCTTCCCACGCGGCGATCATCTCAGAGCGTTTCTCAGGGAGCGTGCTAGCAAGGTCGTTGGCTTCGCTAACGTCCTCGGCAAGATTGTAGAGCTCCCATTGGTCTCCTTGTCCGCGGCGTGGGTTTCGAAGGAGCTTCCAGTCACCTACTCGGATGGCGGCGCGCTTGTCGATGCGCCAAAACACCGTGTCGTGAGGTCGGGAACCGTCCTCGCCCTTCAGATACGGAATCAAGTTAACACCGTCGTAAACCTTTCGTTCATCGAGTTGCGCGTTCGATAAAGCGGCAGCAGTTGCGAATATATCAAGCGACAGAACCGGGTGCTCGTAGACTTGGTTGGCGGGGAGCTGGCCTTTCCACTGAACCAGAAAAGGCACTCGATTACCGCCCTCGTATACGCTGCCCTTGCCGTCCCGAAGTGGAGCATTGCTGGACGTCAGCTCGCGAGTGGGCCCCCCATTGTCGCTGATGAAAAAGATGAGTGTATTGTCTTCGAGCCTTTCTTCGCGCAGCTTCTCGAGGATGGCTCCCACACTGTCATCCATATTGGAAAGCATCGCTGCGAAGATGCGTCGCTGTATGTCTTCGATGTGAGCAAACTTCTCCATATACGCATCGGCCCCCTGGAGTGGGCTGTGCACGGCATTGTAAGGAACATAGAGGAAAAAGGGCTTATCGGCGTGCCGTTCGATGAAGGAAACCGATTCTCTCGTAAACGCGTCGGTCAGGTATTCAGTTTCCAGTACGGGCTGGCCATCATGGTAGATAGGGTTGTCCGCATCGTAGTCGGGCTCGGTATTGCCCATGTGGGTGGTGTAGAGGCGTTTTTTGTCCTGAGAGATCCACAGGCCTTCGCCGCCGCCTGGAAGGACCTTCCGACGCAGCCAAGTGGTGACTCCATGGTAGGGCGGAGGAACGAAATAGTGGCCCTCGTGGAGGAAACCGAAGAACTCGTCAAAGCCGCGACGAATCGGATTGTACTTGGCCGTTCCGCCGAGGTGCCACTTGCCAATTAGCCCGGTTATGTATCCAGAATCGACTAGAATGTCAGCAATCGTTCTTTCACCTAAAGGAAGTCCGGCGTCGGGATCCTCGTTTTTTGCTCCGATCGGATTGAATTCGTAGCCGAATCGAGTTTGGTAGCGCCCGGTCATGAGCCCGGCCCGCGAGGCGCTGCAAAAGGGAGCGGTGACATACCCTTGTGTGAAGCGAATGCCGTTCTCCGCGAGGGAATCGATATGGGGAGTTGGAATTTCCTGGTTCCCCTGGCAACCGAGCTCGCCGTAGCCAAGATCGTCGGCTACGAGGAGGACGATGTTGGGCCTATCTTGAGAGAACGATAGGGAGAGTCCGCTGGCTAAGAATAAGAGGCTGATGAGCTTTCTAGCCCACGAATCACTCGAATTGGATTGGGTGGTGTCGGTCGCTCTAGTGAAATTCATATTCTAATTCGTATGAAGTATTCTAATTGGTAAACAAATACCGACTATAGTTTCTTAAGGTACACGTTCCTGAACCACACATTGTGTCCATGGTCCTGGAATCCGATGTGGCCGGTCCTTGGCAGGTCTTTGAGGGCCGTTTTGAATTTGTTCTTACTGCCGTCCGGGTTCTGCTCGGGAGTTGTCCATCGGTCGAGATTTGCAGAGACGACTTTTTGGTTGTTCAATGTGACCTCTATTTTTGGACCTTTGCAGCGAATCTGAATTTGGTTCCATTCGCCCACTGGCTTGACCGCGTTGGCACGCGGCACTACCGCGTCGTAGAGTGCCCCGCAATCGTGCGATCCGATGGAGTCTTTTCCGTGAGAGTCCAGAAGCTGAATCTCGAATCCACCCTGAACGGGATTCTGTGGGTCGCTCCGGACGAAAATCCCACTGTTGCAATTACGGCTCAGCTTGAACTCGAGCTGTAAAACAAAATCGCCATAGGTTTCGTCGGTCCAAATGGCGCCATTTTTACCGACTCGGCCTAGGGTCCCCTTCTTCGAATCAACCTTCCAAATGGGTTCTATTTCAGAGGGTATGAACGACCAGCCCTTGAGGCTCTCTCCGTCAAAAAGGCTGGTGAAGCCCTTCGGGGATGAGTCCTGGGCGTTGAGGGAAGACCAAGTAAGAACGAGGGCGAGAAGAAGAGGGTATTGCGGTTTCATGATTTAGGGGGCATTGTGTTCCTATTGTGAGTCGGATGTCGAGCTTGAGAGAGCTCGGATCTCTGGCTGAATTGATCCCGTGGTCCGAGTGGAGGATTGAGTAAACGGTCACGCGGGTTTTTTGAGCAAAAAGTATTGCCATCGCAGGCAGATCTTTGTTGAGGATGTTATCATACCAACACGTGTTTGTTTAGTTACCCCTAACATTAAATCTAATCCAGTGGTACCTAGACCCCGAGCGACTTGCCTGATTCATGGGCGATTATTTTCCTAAATCACACCATCAACGAACAAAACTACTAAATTATGAAAAAACTAAACCTGCTACGAAAGGGATCTCAGATCGCCTTTTACGGAGCTTTGCTTGCGGTGCCCCCGTTTGCCTTGGCTCAGGACAGCGAAGACGATGAAGTCTTCGAGCTCTCCCCATTCAGTGTCGACACGTAGGGCGACCAAGGTTGGCGGGCCTCCCAAACGTTAACCGGAAGCCGAACCAATCAGGAATTAAAAAATGTGCCGCTTAGCGTGGACGCCTTGACCTCCGAATTCATGGAAGACCTCGGCATTCACACCCTCGAAGACGCAGCGCTTTACATCGCCGGTGTCGATGTTGTGCCGGACGACGAATCTAGGAACGACGTGAATCCCTCTTTCCGGGGGTTGGCAACTGGCGGGCGCGAAAATGCTGCGGCCTCGAGAAACAACTTCCTATGGTATCCGAGAACGGATAACTACAACGTCGAGCGCATCGACTTCAACAAGGGATCGAACTCCTTGATGTTTGGTGACGCTTCTCCCGGAGGGCTGGCCACAGTTTATACCAAACGGGCTCGTTTCAACAATTTCGGTTCGATTACCGCCCAGTACGGAAGCTATGCCTCCAATCGGGTGATGGTCGACGTCAATCGGAAGCTCACGGACAAGTTCGCCCTTCGCATCAACGCGGTGGACAAGTCGGACCGCACTTACATCGATTTTGGAGACGACTATTTGAGAGCCATCGATCTTGCGGGAACGTTCAAGGCGACTGAGAATACCACCTTCCGCTTCGAGGTGGAAGATATGCGTTTCGAGCGCACCCGGGCGAATAGCGACATAGCGGTTCGCCAGGAAGCTGCCCGTGGACTTGGCTTTACCGGCAGCAACACGATCTTCACTTCGGATGGAGAGATCTACCACGGTCGTAGCAACTCGCTGATCAACACGAGAATCCCCAGAAGAGTGATCTATCGCCCGGATGGAGCCGGCGGGTATCTCCCTCCCGAAGAGCTTGCTAGCGCCGACCGCAGCAATGGAGCGAGGGGTGATGCCTTGAATCTCTACGAGGGGGCAGTACAGACGGTTCATGCGTATTCATCCTCTGGTTATGGAGATCCGTTGCTGACGGTGGGGCCCTTGACTCCGGCCCTCAATGTCTATGGCTCGCGCAGCTTTATCGACCGCGACATCAACAACTACACCTTCATTGCCGAGCAGACGATGGGAGATTTGGCCGTTGAGTTTGCCCTTAACAAGCAGGAACAATTCCAGTTTCGAAATGACAACGATTTCGCTACTTCGATTAGCGTTGATGCCAATGGACGACTGTACAACCAAAGCAATCTCGACCGGAAATGGTTTGGAAATGATGTGAATACGGTCCGTTTAACGGCATCCTACCCATGGGAAATCGGTGAGAACATTTCCCAGTTCTTAGTCGCTAACGTAACCTATCAGGATGACGAGGCGTATTCGTTTCGCCAGCGCTTGGTGAACAAGGCAGGAGCCTATGACGCCGCAACAAATTCATACGATACGAAGACCGATCTGGAAGGTCTGGAGCGCATGGCTGTTCGGGCCTACTACAGCGGAGGAGACCCCACCAACGACATACGTAACCCAGACCAATGGGAGTCGTTGTATCCAGAAAATCTGCCGGTAGTGCCCGGTATCTTTGAGCCGATGTGGATCGACTACACCACGGCCAACAAGCCTTACACGGACAAGCGTTACGCCAAATCGGCTTCGCTCTCAACAAACGGTACTTATTTTGGTGGAAGACTACGCTCCCTATTGGGTGTACGTAAGGATGAAACCAAGGTGAAGCGTTATGATCTCCCTGGCGGTTCCCTTTCCGACCGGGTCGATCAGTTTGGAGAGATTGCCTACTATGGAGCGGATGTGCATGTGGGTTCCCCGGACGATGCGCCCGAATTCTACTCCTACGTGCCAGAGCTCGACCAGGCAGCCACCACCTACTCCGCTGGACTGGTTTACCAAGTGAATGAATCGATCAATCTTTATGTCAACAATTCAACTTCCTTCCGCTGGCAGGGAACGGAAGACTTCCTCGGAAGAATCATTGGTTCTCAAGATGGGGAAACGCGTGAATTTGGAATCAAGGGCTCCTTTATGGAAAACCTGTTTTCGGTCAGCGCGGCCATTTACGAGATCGACCGAGGCAATGTGGCCTACCGCGTGAGCAACGCGAACAACCAGGGGGAGATCGAGCGTCTGTTCAACGATACCGTTATTCTCATCGAAGAAGACGGCTCTTTGGACTACCAAGATCCCGATCCGACTTCCCCGAATTACCAGGTAACTGGTATGGGGCTCAATCAAGAGTACCGCCAGATTACGGCAGATGAGCTGTCGAGTGGATACGAGCTCACCCTCCAGATGAATCGCACGGCGGGTCTACAGGCTCGCATAGCGGTTTCCCACACGGAAGTGGATAGCACGGTGGATCTCACGGAATACGCGGAACAGGTGGCGCTTGCGGAGGCCCGTGTTGCGGTTCGTCAAGCGTTTCTCGACCAGAACTGGCCGAATGACCCCGCCTACGATCCTGAAAACCCGGACATCCTGCCCGGCGCGGAGCAGAACCTGCGGAACTCGCTAAGGGACGCCCAGCAAGTGCTGAGTGACAACGCTCCCGGGTCGACTAAGATAGTCGGTTCCAGAGGGCGGCCCTACCAGGCGAGCTGGATACTGGACTACCAGTTCGGAGAGAACTTCATCTTGCCGGAAATGCGGATGATCCTGTCGGGTCGCTATGCGGACAATTACCTCATGTCGACTAACGACGCGGTAGACTGGTATGGCGGTTCAACCCACCCGGTCAATCTTTCCTTCAACTGGAAGACGCAGATCAAGGAGTATCCGCTTAGCTTCATCTTCAGAATCTCCGACCTCCACGACTTCGAGAATACCGAATTCAAAGAGTTCAACGGATTCGTTGACGAGAGTACCGGAGTCCAGACCTGGCGCTACCGCAATATCCGCCCGACCAGCTACGATCTGACCGCCTCGATCAAGTTCTAGGCGGACCAATCAGTAATCAAAGCTTTTACGACGGCGACCTGGAAACCAGGTCGCCGTTTTTGTGTGATTAATACTTGACGGCAAAGAATTTTGTGGGCGATTCGAGTTGTTGAGATTTTCGTCATCAAGTACATGCTTCAGGTATACGATTTGGGCTCTGTGCGGCTATTTAGTGGAGGAATGACCATATCCCATTGTTGCTTGTCTTGTGTCGGACGCTGGAATGGGTAGCATTCGGGCTTTTCATACGATTGGACCATGAGAACAACTTGGAATAGCTATTCAAATCCAAGACTGCTATTCGGGGCGGGAGCCCTGAACGAAATTGGCAAGGTGATAAGGCGATTGAAGGGCAGTCGCGTGATGATATTCTCCGATCCCGTTATCGAATCGTTGGGGATCGTCGGCCGAGTTGAAAAGCTTTTGTCGGCGAAAGTCCTCGTTTTTGCTGAGGGTGAAGTGGAGCCCTCTACGAATTTGGTCAAGCGGTGTGCCGAACAGTTTAGAGCGTTTAATCCAGACGTTGCCATTGCGATTGGCGGTGGCAGCAATATGGACCTCGCGAAACTTGCGTGCGCAACCGTTGCGTCCGACAAAGACCCGGCTGATCTGCTCGGCTTCGATCAAGTCACTCGGCCCATTGGGAATCTGGTTTGCATTCCAACGACAGCGGGAACCGGCAGCGAAGCGTCGCACTCGGCCGTCATTTGCAATTCCAAAACCGGCCAAAAAGCCGCCGCCATCAGCCATTACCTACGACCCGCCGTCGCGGTAGTCGATCCAGAGCTTAGCCTGACCTGTCCTCAGAAACTGACCGCCGAAAGTGGGATTGACGCTTTAAGCCACGCCATCGAAGGTTATCTCGCATCAAGCTTTTCGATTCTCGAAGCCACTGATTCTGGCGTGCTGCCCTACGAGGGGAATCATCCGATGGGCGATCTCTATGCAGAAAAGGGCATCCGGCTTATCGGGGAGCATTTCCTGAAAGCGGTAGATGAGCCTAGCAACTTGGATGCGCGCTCAGGCATGGCCTTGGCGGCGACTCTGGGCGGACTTGCCTTCTCCAATTGCGGGGTCGCTCTTGCGCACGCGCTCGAATATCCGATTGGCAACCGATACCAGTGCGCTCATGGCGCGGGCATAGGGATCGTTCTGCCCGCGGTTTTGAAATTTCTGCGCCCCGCACGCGAGGAGCGAATCGCTCTAATCGGTTGCTACCTCGGAGTCGAAGAAACGGCGGAAGCGGTTATCAACGAAGTGATTCGATTGCGCAGAGAATCGGGACTTCCTCAGCGCCTGCGCGACGTAGGGGCGAAGCATGAGGATATCCCATCTTTGGCAGAGTCAGCAGGACTGCTTGAACGTCTAATGGTTCTGACCGCAAACCGTCCGACTTTGGAAGACCTTCGATCCATCTACGAAGCGTCGTATTGAAACGTGGTACTTGCGTTGAAACCGGACGGTGGCATAGTGCGGTTTCAGGGTTCTCTATTTTCGAACATGCTCTTCAAGAAAATGCATGGATCTTGAGGGCGTATAAAATGAAATTAGTCAATAATTGAATACAAAGGCAGCACTCAAATGAAATTCTATCTAAACGGAGCCTGGCAACAGCGCGATGAACGAATCGATGTAATCAACCCCTTTGACGGTCAAGTGGTCGATACCGTACCGAAAGCGACCGAACAGGATGTAGAAGATGCGATCGCTTCTGCGGTAAAAGGAGCAGAGGATATGAAAGCGCTTTCTGGGTACGATCGATACGAGATTCTGAATCGAGCGACGGCGTTGCTGCGTGAACGTTCTGAGGATTTGGCTCACACCCTTAGTTCCGAGGAAGGTAAAGTTTTGCGAGAGGCACGGCTTGAAGTCGATCGGGCGAGCCAGACCTTGGAAGTCAGCAGTGAGGAAGCCAAACGCCTTACAGGCGAGGTCCTTCCCTTGGACGGAAGCAAGGACGTGCGGAACCGTTTTGGGTTCACGCTTCGAGTACCCTGTGGTGTGGTAGCTGCAATCGCTCCTTTCAATTTTCCGCTCAACCTTGTTTGTCACAAGGTAGGTCCGGCATTGGCTGCAGGAAATTCTGTGATTCTCAAGCCGGCGAGTGATACCCCGCTGGTTGCTCTAAAATTAGTCGAGATCCTTTTGGAAGCAGGATTGCCCCCCCATGCGATCTCCTGCATCACAGGAAGTGGCAAAACGATCGGAGAAGGAATTTGCTCCGACTCTCGAGTGCGCAAGATTTCCTTTACCGGTAGCAAGGAAGTGGGCGAGCGGATTTGCAAAGTGGCTGGGATCAAGAAAGTCACGATGGAGTTGGGTTCGAATTGCCCTTTGATCGTGCTTCCGGATGCGGATTTGGCGAAAGTAGCCGAAGTCGCGGTCGCATCCGCATATGCGAATGCGGGCCAAGTATGCATTTCGACGCAACGGATGATCGTGATGGATTCAGTCCGAGAAGAGCTGATCAGCCTCATGAAACCGAAGATAGAATCCCTGTCGGCGGGCAATCAGCTTGATGAATCGACAGGAATGGGTCCTCTGGTGCGTGAATCGGATGCAGGTCGTGTTGAAAATTGGATACAGGAAGCGGTTTCGGAAGGGGCACGGCTCGTTTGCGGGGGTCAACGGGACGGTGCCATAATGCAGCCAACGCTCCTCGATGGAGCGAATCATTCCATGAAGGTGTGTCGCGAGGAGCTGTTTGGTCCTGCGGTTTCTGTGGTGAGCGCGAATAACACTGATGACGCGATCCGACTGGCTAACGATACTGAGTTCGGCTTGGGGGCAGGAGTTTTTACCCAGGATATTGATACCGCGATGCGTTTCGCCCGGGAAGTCGATAGCGGCAATATCCACATCAACTGGGGACCCATGTGGCGGGTCGATGCGATGCCTTATGGCGGTTTAAAAGGAAGCGGTACCGGTAAAGAAGGGCCTAAGTATGCTATCGAAGAAATGACGGAGATGAAGACCGTTGTGATTCACTCGAAATGACGCGCCCGGCAGGTGCTCCAATCCCTTACTTCTTTTTCTCCTTGAGAACGATGGGTTCAAAAGGAGCGAATCTCTTTCGAGTCGATTTCCAGCCTGGATTGGGCTGATTTTTTATAGTCGAGAGTGTCAGATGGTCAATTTCCACAACCCCGCCTCGAGTTCCGGCGACGCCGAACCCGGCTCCTCCGCTGGAAACGGGCTGAGCGAACCGCGGGTGCTTGCCATAAAGGGTGGGGCCGTCGGCGAATTGAATGACGAATTCGTCTCCCTTAAGTTCCGCCAAGGCGTGATACCATTTGCCCGATTCATACTTGAATCCCTTGTCTTCGTCTAGCTTGACCGACTCTCCGTCGGCGATCAGGGAGATGCCTGATTCGCTGAACTTGACGCGAGCAATGTGGTGCCCGAATTCTACGAAGGGGGCGATGCTGGTTTCGGCCCCTCCGTTGAAACGTATCGAAAACTCGGCGATGAATTCAGCCGGTGTAGCCGGGCAGCTAATGCGAGGCTCGAAGCCCTGGTGGTCTTTTCTAGAATTTTGGTACTCGAGGGTAGAGGGAATTCCCCTTAAAACGCCTTCTTCAATGGTCCATCGCGTATGCTGTCGAAGCGACCACGAGCCCTTAGCAAGCGGTTCAGATTTGGAGAAATCGTTCCTAAAGACGATGGCGTCCGGGACCGTCAAGATCGGTTCGAGATTGGCTCCGGCCAAGGCGCTCGTTGCACAAGATAGGCCTATCGAAAAGAGAAGGGTGAGGTGGATCGGTTTAGAGGGTGTATTCATAGGGCGGCGAAGGGCAATGAAGGCATGCTAAATCGTTTCGATTGGGAAGGCGAGTGGGAAGTGGGGGCTGAAAGGCATGTATGGCTGATTAGTGACCAGAGCAAGGGCCTTTATGCCGAGATCGTATCGGACTTCACCGATTTCTTGCGACTTCCGTTTCCCGGGCTGGATCGTAGTGGGGATTAGGAACAGGCATTTGCACCCCAACGGAGGCACGCCAGCGATTTAGGCGAATCCGGAGTTGATCACGGGTTTTCAGATTGATCTGCGAACTGTCGTGTGTCTCCGAGATATCCTTGTTCAGATTATAGAGTTCCACCCTTCCGGTTTCGTGAAATTCGATGAGACGCCAATTTCCCGATCGAATGGCGCTATAGGGACCGTCTCCACCCGCATGGTAGTGAGGGTAGTGCCAGTAAAGGTTTCGGCGAATCATTTGAGAGGGTTTTTCGAATACAGGTACAAGACTCCTGCCGTCCATGTATTCATTATGGCTAGCGACTCCCGAAGCGCCCGACACTTCTAAAAAAGTTGGGTAGTAGTCTATCGTCATGATAGGCGTATCGCTTTCAACCCCTTCCGGAATGACCCCTAGCCAGCTGGCGATCGCCGGAACCCGTACCCCGCCTTCGTAAGCCGAGCCTTTACCTCTCCGTAGGGGAAGGTTTTCAGTGAAGTTATCGTGCTTTCCGTAGCGCTGGGTTAGCCCGCCATTGTCTGAGGTGAAAATGATGAGAGTGTCTTCTAGAACGCCCTCATCTTTAAGCGATTCGATGACGCGACCCACGCTGATGTCCAGGCTTTTGACCATGGCGGCGTAAGTTGGGTTTTTGTGGACCGCATAGGTATCCACTTTTTCACTAAAATACTTTACAAGATCTTCTCTGCCTTGAATCGGTGTGTGGGGAACATTGTAGGCGAAGTAGAGAAAGAACGGATCGGCTTTCGCTTTTCGGATTTCCTCAATTGCCTTGTCGGTCAGATAATCGGTGGAGTAGTTCGACTGCAGCCCCAGTGACTTTACGGTGGAATCGTTGATGAAGTAGCCGCGGGTTCCCTTTGGCTTGTCGTGGGATACGTCGAAGCCATGAGCTGTGGGGCCTTGATTGTCCTGTTGGGGAAAGTCTAGGTGCCACTTCCCGATATGGATCGTTTTGTAGCCGCCATCTTTCAGAGCCTCTGCTACCGTGATGTGCCTCTTGTCGAGGCCCATGGTCCACTCGGGGACTCTCATCTGGGCATAGGGGCGGTTTTGGCCGGCAATGAAGTCGGTCAACCGAAGTTTAGCAGGGTACATACCGGTCATGATACTTGCCCGCGTAGGCGAGCAAACCGTGCAGGCTGCATAGGCATTTGTGAACGACATCCCTTTAGAGGCGAGTCGATCGAGATTGGGAGTTTCGTAGAAATCGCTGCCAAAGGAGCGAAGCCCGGTCCACCCTAGGTCGTCTGCAAGAAGCAGGATGATATTGGGCTTCCGCTCTGTCGAGAAAGCCTGGGTAGCGACGAGCGCCAAGAGGGTAACGATTAGCGGGGTACGCATAGGAAGGGGATAATGGATCTAAAACGGCATTCGGCAATTCCTAACCTGATTACTGAGAGTATATTAGGTGAATTCTTGTCGAAAACAGTGATTTCTCTAAGGCGCCATCGGGAATAGGACTAGTTGAAGTGAGCGATCGATTGCCTAAGTCTACCATAATGGGTGGAAGGCAACTAAGGGAGCCCTAGACTGAATTGCCGTCATTCAAACGCTTGCGGTTTTACCCGTCTCCCCCAAATTATTCGAATGCGCGCAAAACATAAGTTTCGTTTGGTTTTGATCCTTGTCCTTGGCGTCGTTGCAACAGGGTCGGCGGCAGAGGTGGATCGTTTGATTTTGGCCGAAGGGAAACTCGTTTTCGAGGACGATTTTGAGCGATCAGAGACGGACGACTCAAAGGAGCAACTGGATCGTGGTTGGGTAACGAACAGCGAAAAGCGAGCCGCCGGAACCAAACAAGCAGATTTACAGGATGGCTATTTGAGGATCACTATGGCGCCTCATGCGAATCATGGGGTCTCGGTTCGGCATGACGCTCCTTTCGATGATGGAGTGGTTCAGGTGAGATTTCGGATACATGATAGCAAAGGTATCGGATTCAATTTGAATGACCCCAATTGCAAAGTGTCCCATGCGGGCCACATTTGTCATGTAGGAGTGAAACCCAAGCGAGTGGATTTCCGTGACGGAAAGACGGGGATATTCGACTTGAAGATCCGGGAGAAAAGACTGGCGGGAGCCTCTAAGGAAGAGATCAACGCCCTAACGAGGGACAAGTTTGCCTACCACGACGTCGATTTAGAGCTTGGCCGATGGTATGAATTGAAAATCTTGATACGAGGCGATGTCATGTCAGCGTGGATCGATGGCGTTTCCGTGGGTAGTCTGAAATCTTACGGCATCGATCACGCCGTAAAGCAAAACATGGCATTTGCTGTTAGCGGAACCGCGGATGTGGACGATCTGCGGATTTGGTCGCTGCCAGGGGACTAGATTTGTAGGGCTGAAAGTGTCCCCGAACTGTCGGCGAATCGGTCCATTTTGAGTCCCATTGCCCGAGCCTGGGTGAGCCAAAGGTTGGCAAGGGGTGTCGCTTCTGGACTGTGGTAGTGCTGACCCGTTTTCAGCGCCCCTCTCCCAGAACCGGCGACAACGATGGGAAGGTCGTGGTACTGATGGGTCGACCCGTCGCCGAGACCAGATCCGTAGGTGAAGATCGTATTGTCGAGAAGTGAGGATCCATCGGACTCGATAATGCCATCCATTTTTTGGACCAAATAGAGATACTGCTCCATATGAAATCGATCCAATCGCTCAAGATCCTCTACGTGCTCAGTCTGGTTGTGCGACATGTAGTGGTGGCTCATGGGCTTGTCAAAAAGACTATCGTAAGTGAAAGGCGTGTCCCAGCGCTCCGGCCCCACCATGAATGTGGCGACTCGTGTTAATCCGGTTTGCAAGGCGACCACCATGAGATCGCCCATGAGCCGAATGTACTCGCCTCTTGGGAGATAGGCTCCGGTTGGCTCGGGCATGGGTGTCTTGTCGAGCTCGCCTTTCATGCGATCGAGTTTGTCAATCTGCTCTTCGATCGTTCGAATGGAGTCAAAATACTCGGCAAACTTCTGCTGATCATTGTATCCAAGATTGCGATTCAGCGTTCGAGCGTCTTCGAGTACCAAGTCAGTGATGTTGCGGAAGTTCTGGATCTCCTGGGCACCAAAAAGCCGATTGTACATCTTGCGGGGATCACGGATCGATGGGGCTACATGGCCCGTGCCGTACCAAGACATATTGTCAAAATACATCGACTCCTTATTGTCCTTATGACTGTTGCAACTGAATTCCAATGTTCGGAAAGGCGTTTCGCTGGCGACGTTGTCCGCAATGATATGGTCGAGTGTGCGATCGAGTGGATAGGCGGAGGTTTCTACCGAATACGGCGTCGCGCTGCTCAAAAAGCAAGAGGCGCATTGGGCGTGGACATCAGTGCCGTGCTGAAACGGCCTATCGAGACCGGTGATCAGTGTGATCTTGTCTTTGACAGGAGCTAGTGGCTCAAGGGTGGGAGTAAGGTTGAGGTCATGGAAGCCGGTCTTGATCGATGGAATAAAAAGGGAGGCCATTTTATTTCCCTGATTTCCTTTGGGAACGGTCGCCTCTGCCTCGCCTGGGAAAAATGATCGTCGAACCACCCCTATTGGCACATAGAAATAGGCCAGGCGCGACTTTGGCATTTTCGCAGGAGCCAACTTTCCAAGGCTCTCGAACCAGGGCAGCGAAAGGAGGGCGCCACCGGCACCTCTGAGGAAATCGCGTCTGTTGATCCTGGGATTCATTATTTACGAATAATAATTCGCGATATATTGCATCTAGTTTGCGGTTTAGGCAATTCGTTTCCGGACATGGGCGGATAGCGTAAGAATCAGGTTGGGTGCTGTAATGCTTCGTCCGATTTGAAGGGCTTCCAGTACCACTTCCTTACAGAACCCGCGACTGCTTCGATATCTTGAGAGACGAGTAGGGAGCAGGGAATGAGATAGAGAGTAATAGTCGTCGCGAAAACCACCCCGAATCCAAGGGAAACCGCCATGGGGATCAGGAACTGCGCTTGCAGGGAGGTTTCTAGCATCAATGGCAGGAGTCCGACAAAGGTGGTTGCAGAAGTCAGGATAATAGGCCGGAAACGCTTTCCGCCGGCTTCGAGGCAAGCGTTTAGCAGCGACATTCCTTCGCGGGTTCGCTGGTTGATATAATCGACCATAACCAGCGAATCATTCACCACTACTCCAGCAAGGGCGAGCATTCCGAATATGGAAAGATAGGACGGCGTCAGACCCATAACCAAGTGGCCGAGCAGGGCTCCGATTACTCCGAATGGGAGAGCGGTTAAAACGAAGAATGGTTGGACCATCGATTTGAAGGGGATGGCTAGAAGGGCGAATAGAATGAAAATCAGAGCGAGGGAGCCCAGAATGGTGCGTCGCTTGGATTCTTCGGCCTCTGCTACGTAGCCCATCCATTGAAAAGAGATGCCTTCAACTTCGTCGCATAGTTCCTGAAGTTTGGGTGTGATTTCTTTTGATATACCTACGATGTCCACAGTCTCGTCTATAGGCTGTGCTCCAATGCGAATCACCTCCGCTCGGTCATTTCTTTCCACAAAGGTCGGAGCGGTGGTAAATTCGATATCGGCGACCGTGGTTAGGGGTATCTCTGCTCCGCGAGGCGTGCGGATTTTGATACGTTCGAATGTGTAGAGGGATTCGCGCTTGTCTTCAGGCAAACGAACCATGACGCGAATGTCGTCGACGTCATGCAGTACTCGCTGGGCTTGTTCTCCGTAAAAGGCCTGCCGAATTTGTCTGGATAGCAATTGCTGGGACAGACCTAGCTCCACGGCGCGTGGCTTGAGTGAAACGACCAACTCTTCTGCTCTGAGGTTGATGTCGGCCCACGCCGTGCTGATCCCTTCGTAGCCCCTGAGAAGATCGCGAATCTGTTCGGCAACTAACGCCTTTTCTTCGGAGCTCGGGCCACGCAGCTCAAGATTGAGGAACTCTTCGTTGTATTCGCCGCCTTGCTTTAATGTAGATTCTGAATACACGCGAAACTGTCTGGCTTCGGGTATTGGGCCTATAATTTCTGCCCAGCGGCTGGCGATCACGCTGTTACGCGGTCCGGGCTCGCTGCGGCCTTCGGGGGGGACGACCTCCAGTTGAACAAAGCCCTGCGATTGACTGTATCCTCTTCCAGGGTATTTGGCTCCGGATACAAGGGATATGTTTCGAACGAGCGGCTCGCCTGTACCAGGATCGACAAACTCCTCCTTCAATTGGTCGACCGCGCCTACGATTCTTCTTATATATCGGTCGGTTACTTCCAAGGGAGTGTCGCCCGGCAAAGCGAAGATCGCGGTGAGTCTCGTTGTATCGACCGTGGGGAATGACTGAAAGCCCATACGTCCACCCACACAGTAGCCGGCCATGATCAATCCCATTGTCATAAAGACAGCCAGCACGGACCATCGGTGCGACACTGCAAAACCGAGGGAAGGTTGATACACGTTTTCCACAAAACGCTCGAGGCCATTAGCGATTCTTGTCTGAAAACGGGAGAACAAATTGTTGCTTGGCTTGATTTTGATATGTTTCAGGTGGGCGGGAAGTATCAATTTGGATTCCAGTAGTGAAAAAACCAGGACAGTGCCTACGACGGGTGGAATTTGTTTAGCGAAGTCACCCCAAACACCGTCAAAATAAAGCAGTGGTAAAAAGGCTACAATCGTAGTAATTATCCCGAAGGTTACGGGTACTGCGACTTCTTTTGTCCCTAGAATGCTCGCTTCCGTTGGATCCATTCCCGTCTTGAGGCGCGTGTAGACATTTTCTCCCGTTATGATGGCGTCATCGACTACCACCCCGAGAACGAGGATGTAGCCGAAAAGACTCATAATGTTCGCCGTGACTCCAAAGAATGGCATTAGCAATACTCCGCCGGCAAACGATACCGGAATTCCTAGCACGACCCAAAATGCTACCTGAGGCCGCAAGAAGATCCCCAATATTATTATCACCAGTATGCTGCCCTGGAACAATGAACTAACGAGAGTATCCAGCCGTCCTCGGATGCTCTGGGACTCGTCCTTCCAGATCGTGAGTTCCACCCCATCGGGAAAGCGTTGGTGGGCGTTGTTCACGTATTCGTGCACCTTGTCCGAAATGTCGATCGCGCTCTCCTGGCCGACGCGCATTACTTCCACGTAGAGCGCGGGCTTCTCGTTAAACTCGACATACTTGGTCCCGCCTTCAAAACCGTCAATCACGGTGGCCACTTCACCGATCAGAACATCGGCGCCGTTTGCGGAACGAATCGGGATCATTGAAAAGTCTTCTTCTGAGTACGCCTGTCCTCTTGTTCGCACGGTCATTCTGCCGCTTTCGGTTCGAATGGAGCCGGCTGGCATATCGACCGAACTGCGACGGACCGCGTCAGCGATTTGTTGAAATGTGAGATTGTAGGATCGGAGCAGGGACTCGTCCGCCTCGATGGATATTTCTCTTGGGCGATCGGCTTGAATTGAGGTGCGGCTGATGCCGGGGATTTCCAAAAGATCATCTCGTACCTGGCGAGCGGCTTTTAGGAGATCATGGTCACTCAGATTTCCATAAACGGCAACGGTGAGCACTTCGCGGGAATTAGCAGATTCGGGAATGAATATACGAGGGGGTTCGGTTTCTCTGGGGAAGGTGGTGATCGTGTCCACCTGGGCTTTGACGTCGTCCATCAAGCCTCGAAGATCCACTCCGTCTTTTGCTCGGAGATAGAAACGCGCTCTGCCGTTACTGGCATCCGCGTTTAGCTGCTCGATTCCTTGAACGCTTTCCAAGGCGGCTTCAACTGGTATTAAGATGGCTTTCTCGATATCCTTGGGGTTTCCCCCGCGGTAGCGCATATCCATCATTACCAAATTCCAGCTCAACGCAGGCGTGACTTCCAATGGGATCTTGAAAAAAGCGGTGTACAGGCCTGCCAATAGGATGCCAACCATGAGGAAGTTGGCTGCGATGCCATTTTTTGTGAACCAGCGGATCATCTCTCAAATTCCTCCAGACTTTTTCCCGCCGCCTTTGAATACGTCTTTCTCGGGCTTTCCCGTCTTTGGATCGCCCAAAGTGATGTCGAGAACCGCGTTCGGATTGATGTCCGGAAGAATCTCTACCTTTGCTCCTTCAGGCGCGTAGGACAACTTGGTGGTGGCCAATAGTGATCCATCTGGAATGTTTGGATCCCGAATAATCACGTGGTCTTGGTCCGCCCAGATGACGTCAATTGTTCGGTTGTGAAGCGTCAACTTCAAGGGATCAACGAGGTATACCTGGTCCAGCCGTTTCACTCCCACTCTGGGCAGTGCCATGACGCGTTCTAGAACCTCCCCAAAGATGTGCGCCGTTACGGGCTGACCAATTCGCAAGGGTGGTTTTCCGGTCTTGATACCAAAGGGATCGTCTACATTGGCGATGGCAAAAAGCTCAAGCGAGCTGGCGTCAAGCGTGCCTTCGGTGCGTATGATGCTCGCTTTCCATTCCGTTTTGTTGTCGGTATTGAGTGCGTCCTTTAGAATCACATCCACAGGTGGGTCACCCAATCCTTCCGGAAGTTTCAGCAAAGGAAGATCCGATCCTGTAATGGGGAGCCTTATTTCGGCGTAGTCGGAGTCGAATACGGTGCCCAATGGGGTGAGATTACGCACGGCTTGGCCTAGTCCTACGAGTCTCTTGCGAACCCGACCGTTAAAGGGGGCGAGAATCTTAGTACGCTTGAGATCTTGGTTGGCCCGATCCAATTGGGCGGAAGCCGCTTTGACATTCGCTTCAGCTTGTCGGAGCTGGGGAATGCGGAGTACGAGATCGTCGGGTTCTTCGGTTGAGCCGAGATTCACCCAATTGGCCCGCGCTTGATCTGCCTGCGCTTTCTCGAGCGCGTAAGTCGCAGTGGTTCGAGCCAGCTGGGCCTCGGCGTTGGCAACCGCTGCCTGATAATTGGATGGGTCGAGTTCAATGAGAACCTCTCCCATTTTGAAAAATGCGCCATCTTCAAAATAGGGGCTTATGCGCACGATCTGTCCTGAAACTTCGGAGTTCAGACTGATCTCATTGTGGGGCCGGATGTTGCCTTGAGAGACGATGCGAGTCGGGTAGTCGTGAATTCTAAGTTCGACGACTTGGGTCTTGATAGGCCTTCGGGCTTCCTTCTCTTTTTTGGCCTCTTCGGGCTCAATAGAGAGCAAAGAGTATCCAATTCCGCCGATCGCTAAGATCGTAATGGGGATAGCGATACGAATCGATTTCTCGGCAAATGTTCCCAGTGAGCTTTTCGTTTGCTTCGATTGGGCTGACGCGCTCTTAGAATTGGATTGCGGATCGGTATTCATTTCTGGCTGCTTCGGGCATGTGCGCGAACTTCTTCGATCGTTGCGAATCCATCGCTATTTGCGTCAACCATTTCGAAATCTACGTTTGGCCAAATTTCATTGGGAGAGAGCATTCCATCGCCGTTGCGATCCGCCTTGGTGAAGGCGGATCGGATTGTATTTTGGGCATTTGCTATCGGCTTTGACTTTAAAGCTCCCCCGATCTCCGCATTGGTCCGGTCCTGCCGAATCCAGCGAGGCGTCTCCATCTGTTCGCTCCAGGCGGTATAGATGGCTCGGGCTTCCTTTAGTTTTTCTGGGTTGCGTTTGGAGAGATTTCTTTTCTCACCAATGTCATTGGCGAGATTGAAAAGCATTTCAGGTTGATCACGCATTTTTACGAGTTTCCAATCTCCCACTCGAGCGGCGTGCTGGGTTCCTGTCCGCCAGAAAAGATTCTGATGGGGCCTCCCCGTTTGGTTTCCGTTTAAGAATGGGATAAGGTCTTTGCCATCGAGGGGTTCTTCAGTTGGTAATTGAGCACCGGCGGCGACAAGAGAAGTTACGTTTACATCGAATCCGATGATCGGCTCCCTATAGGTTTTGCCAGTCGGAATTCTTCCAAGCCACTGCATGGCGAAAGGGACTCGAATGCCTCCTTCGAGCATTTGCCCCTTGTATCCACGAAGCGGATCGTTCCTCGAGGTCGTTTGAGTGGTGGGTCCACCGTTGTCACTGTAAAAGAAAACAAGCGAATTCTCTTCCTGGTCGAGTTCGCGCACTTTGGTCATTACACGGCCAATCGCGTCGTCTAGGGCGGATAGCATTCCAGCGTAGGTCTTGCGCTTCTTGTCTTTGATATCTGGAAAGCGGCTCTCATAACGCTGGGTTGCTTCGAGAGGCAAGTGGACTGCGTTGAATGAAAAGAAAAGGAAGAATGGTTTTTCGCTTTTCCGGTTTTGTTCAATAAACTCGACGGACTCCCGAGCGAAAGCGTCTGTGAGGTATTCGGATTCGTCATTGTATGGCAGGCCGTGGAGAAACATTTGATGATTTTGGCGAGGGCCATTCGGGTAGAATGTTCGTGCGCCGCTGTGGAACCCATAGGTGTACTCGAATCCACGTTCATGTGGTCGGAGGCCTTCCTTAAATCCAACGTGCCATTTTCCAACCCAGCAGGTGGCATAACCGACTTCCTTCAGCCTTTCCGCCAGTGTAGGAACTTCGCGTGGTATGCCGAAATTGGGAGCGGAATACTCCTCGGGACCAGAATTGTTCTCAAACCCGAATCGGTGTTGGTACATTCCAGTGAGTAATCCTGCTCGGGAAGGGGAGCATATGGGATGATTCGCATATCCGTCCGTGAACTTGACTCCTTGGGCAGCGATAGAGTCGATATGCGGTGTGGGAATGTCTTCACAACCGTTGAATCCAACATCAGCATAGCCGAGGTCGTCGGCTAGAAATATGATGATGTTTGGCTTCTCGGCAAATGCATTGAGACAAGTAATCGCCGTCAAAAAAACAATGCCTCTAAAAAACCAAAGACATCCCGGCGATTTCTGGATCTGCTTTCTCATCGTTCTTGTTTGGCCGCCAGTGGTTCCGATACCTGTACCGGTTGTCGAAAGGGTTCACTGAGGACGATTTCCTTGATAAGGGTGTGGATCTGGAAGTCGTCGTCGATGGTCGCTTGGGCGATTTGGTCGAGTGCGGGAGAATCAGCGATTTCCAATTCTCGGCCAAGAGCGAAAGATAGCACGTGCCCTGCGAAAGCCCGGACGAAGCGATCTTTCTCGGCTAGGATAGCGTCTTTGAACTGGACTACATCGTTGAATGCGTGCTTTCGGAAAAGTTCTCCTGCCGTATCAACGATGCGGCCATTCTCATAATGTTCCCTCCATAGACCAGTGGGGCCGTAGCTTTCCAGAGCGAAACCTAGGGGATCGATTCGGTTGTGGCAGCCTGCGCAATCTAGATTTTCCCTGTGAGCATCCAAACGCTCTCGCAAGGTGAGCGATTCGATATCCACTTCGTCGCTCGTCTCAGGGAGCGGTGGAACATCGGCAGGAGGCGGCTCCGGAGGGTTGTTGAAAATAACCGACGCGATCCAGGCCCCTCGAGTGATCGGTTTGGTGCGGTTGGCGCTGGAGGTCATCGTCATAACCGCAGCGTTGGTAATGACTCCACCTTGACGCCTGTCTTCAAGCAATACCCGTTCAAAGGGAACCTGCACGACTGGCATTCCACTGGTTTTCGCCCCTTCTTGGTACCAGGTTTGAAGAAATTCGCTTTGATAACTGTAGTTGGAGTCAATGAGCTCTAGGATGGATCGATTCTCAATGAGAATGGTCTCGAACAGGAGAAGCGGTTCGAGCATCATATGCATGCTTCCTCGGTACTTTGAATGATAGAATCCCGGCCAGGTATCTGGATCGGGGGTGGATGTGATGATCCGGTCGAGCTGCAACCACTGTCCCGGAAAGCTGTCGCAAAACCGTTTCAATCGTTCGTCACGAAGCATTCGGTCGACTTCAGCTTCCAACGTTTGGGGATCGCTCAACTCTCCATTGACCGCTTTTTCCAAAAGAATCGAGTCGGGTATGCTGCCCCAAAGAAAATAGGAAAGCCGCGATGCGAGGGCGATGTCCCCTGTCTTATGAACCTCGCCTTCGGTGACGGGCTGGTCTCGCAAATAGAGAAAACGTGGTGATGCCAAAGCGGCTGAAGCCATCATTTTCATCGCATCCGTATAGGTCTCACCTGATTGGATACGTTGTAAAGCGCTTTCAGCGTAGCGGTTCAAGGTCGATTCATCTACCGGTTCGCGAAACGCTCGAGTAAGAAACGAACGTAGTCGATTACTGATTACGATGGAGAGATTTTCAGTATTGGCGGGAGGATTGAAAAATGAATGCCACACCCCGCAAGTGTCTTCGTTGAAGTCGTCGCTTTCGACAATCGAGCGGCTGAGCTTCAAGAATGATTCCATTAGCAGCGGTGAAATGGATAAGTGGTCGGCTTGGTTGTCGTAGCCATGTTCCGCCCGGAGGTCTTGAGGGAAAGGGCCGACCCCGGCTAGTCGCGGTTCGATCATCTGGGATTTGCCGAGAGGGCGGCTGCCTGCCTTCAGGGTTGGTGGCATAACCCTAGTCTGCGGTTTAAAGTAGTCGCCGTACTCCCGCAACATTCGTTCCGGAAGTGTGAACACTTCCACGTTGAGTTCGAATAGATCCTGGACCGCGTTGTTGTATTGAAAACGGTTCATGCGCCGAATCGGGGTTTTGGGAAATGATGTACGCGCGGCGATCGCCTCTTTCATCAAAACCTGCAGCTCAGCAATCATCTCCTGTCTCGAATCAGCTGAAAGAGGAGGTTCTTCCTCTGGCGGCATTTCTTCGAATTCGAGGACGTCGATGAGATCCTGAATGCGTTGGGGGGTTCTCAGTAAATCGTCTGAATTCGAAATCTCCAATAAGTTAAGATCCCCTTTTACTTTGTCATCTTTGCCGTGGCATTTGATGCAGTTTTCTTCGAAGTTCGGCTTGAGGATACTCTCGTAGTTAACTTCACCAGAGGCGCTCAAAGTTGAGACAAGCAAAGCCGTGATTGCGAACATGCGGCCAGGGGGGCAGCTGCCGTGAATCATAGCTGACTTGGTCGGGGTGGGTCGTCTCGTCATAAGTGATTGTGCATTAGGGTGCCAGAATGCTTCAAGTCCTGGGCGAGCCTACAGGGGCGTGGCTAAGGAAATTCCCAATAGTGGGACTCAATTGGACTCATTCAATCTCTAAAAGAGTTCTCGATGATGTGAGGCCTGAAAAGCTATGAATTAGATGGTGGGCTTATTGGTTGTTTAGTATCTGGAGGACGGACTCCGGAAGTCGTTGGTGGATTTTTACATTCTTAGTATTTGCAAGCATTGGCCCGGGAGTGCTGCGGCCGTCTGCGATCTGTTTCTTTAGTTCCGCGACCATCAATTTGACGCGATCTGGGTGCTTCGACGCTAGGTTGTGATCCTCATGAGGATCTTCGTTTAAGTTGAATAGCTGGACGAAGGGTGCCTGGAACAAGTCGTCCCGTGTCGGTTTCTTGCCGAAGGCAGATAGCGCATCTCTCCATGCGTCCTCAAAAGCCGGCACGTTTCCGTGCAGCCCCTTGGCCCCGCTGCCCGGTCCGAGGATTAGCTTCCAGTCGCCATCGCGTATCACAAAGACTTCCATGGCAGACTGCATAATCAAGTGATCGCGAGTTGTCTTAGAATTATGACTACGCAAAATCGGAGCGAAGCTAACCGAGTCAGGGGCGTTTTGGAGATCCAGTTTTGTTTCGGAGATTTCAGCGAAGGTGGCCATGAGATCGTTCAGGCCGACGAGGGCGTTGGAAGTGGTGCCAGGCTCTATGACGCCAGGCCAATGAGCGACGAGCGGGACGCGTAGTCCTCCCTCGTATACGGAGAACTTGTAGCCTCGATGAGGGCCGTTCGAGTAGTGACCTTTCTCCTCTAGCAGATGAATCTGTCCTGGAGTCGCTTTGAGAATATTTCCTGCATAGGATGCGGGTCCGTGATCGGAGGAGAAGAGGATGAGGGTGTTTTCATAGATGCCTTGCTGCTTCAGCGCGTTCACGACCCTTTCGACTGCGTGATCGACTTCCATGACGAAATCCCCATAGACGCCTAGGGCGCTTTTGCCCTGCCAGTTGATGCCCGGACTCGTTGGAGTATGCGGAGCGGTCAAGGCGAGGTAGAGAAAGAAGGGATTGTTGGGGGACTGTTTTTCGATATAAGCTTCCGCTTCGTCATAGAAGGTCTCCAGAACTTCATGGTCCTCAAAGTCCTTCTCCGCGTCTCCGACTCGATTAAAGGCGCTCCATCCTTTCTGGGCGGTGATGTCTCCCTGCCAAATATTATTTCTGACGTAGGCGTATGGATACATATCGAGTGATCCGGGCAAAATGAAGCTATAGTCAAAGCCGAACTGCACCGGACCGATCTTGAGCGGCTTCTGGTAGTCCACATTGGTTTCGCCCTGAAGCTTTCCATCCTTGGTGGTCATCTGTGTACCCAAATGCCACTTGCCAATGTAACTGGTTCGATAGCCGGCATCGCGAAACATATCTCCAAGGGTGTATGTGATTTCTGGATCAAACTGAAGACCCGTGAATCCCCATGTTCCGCCTCGCTGAAAACGACTGTTTCGCCAGGCATAGCGTCCGGTCATGATCGCGACACGAGTGGGGGCGCAGACGGAGGCGTTGACGTGGGCATCAGTAAAGCGGAGTCCTCCCGCTGCAAGTTGGTCGATATTGGGCGTCTCAATCAAACATCGATCGCCTCCATAGCAGTTCACGTCCCCAATGCCTAGATCGTCAGCCAGGATGAAGACAATGTTCGGTTTCGCACTGGTAGTTGCTGAGAGTATTAGGGCGAAAGCGACCGGGAGGATAGAGAAAAATTTCATAGGTGGGGTATTCCTGCTATTCCTGATCCTCCACTAGTATTCCGGAGCAGGCTGGTCTGGATTGGAGGTCTACATCGTATCTTTGCCCTATTGGCTTGAGCAACGGAAGGCAAAGGCGAATAGGTGGAATAGATTGTTAAGGTTGCTACTGGATTACTTTGAACGATGGACTTGAGTTTCTATTGGAATAGATCCTTGCTTGCAGAGCAAGTGTGAATGCCTCGAAGCTTGTCGCACACCCGGACTTGCTTGCCATGAGCTTGTCGAATGCGTCGGTGGCATCGTTGTTGTCATTGGTAGGGAGGACCGGCTCGGTCCTCCGTATTCGAATTTAGGAGGATCGAGCCGATCCTCCCTGCCTTTAGAAATGCCTCGGGGCTTGCCCCGGGGATCTTTACTAGATAAATTCGATTGTTCTGGTTTGGATCAGAAGTCGCTTCTCGGGTCCTGAGAGTAGAGAACATCGAGAGCGTGCTGGGTCACAACGATGAACCGCGTTTCGTTGGAACGCGACTTAAGGGAACTCACAATGAAAATGGATTGAACTCAGTTGTATCCAGCATAGCTTGAAATCATCAGCGACTGTATGCCCGATTCGTCACCAGTTTATCGATTCGATGTTCCGTCCGCCATTATATCCGGTGGAGGGTGTCGCCGTCAGCTCGGAAAAATTGCTCGGGAATTTGGAGCGAAACGCGTTCTGATCGTAACGGATCCTGGTGTTGTAGAAATCGGAATAGCCAAGGAGGTCGAAGGCAGTCTGACGCAAGCGGGCTGCGTGGTAAGAATTTTTGATGATGTTCAACCCGATCCGACTGACTTGAATGTCGCTGCGGGCGTTTTGGCGCTCCAGGAGCATGAGGCGGATCTGGTCGTCGCTGTGGGCGGCGGGTCTCCAATCGACACTGCCAAAGTGGTGGCGGTAAGACCTGCGAACCCTGGTCCGCTTTCGGATTACATGGGTTTGCACAAAATTGAAAACCCAGGGATTCCTCTTGTCGCGATCCCTACCACGGCCGGCACGGGAAGCGAGGCCACCAAAGTCGCTGTGATAACGGATGCCAGCCGCGAGGTTAAGATGATGATGTTGAGCACTCCCTTGCTCCCGCGTGTTGCGATTATCGATTACGAGCTGTCGCTCTCTATGCCGAAAGGGCTCACTGCAGCCGTCGGCGTGGATACCTTGACTCATGGAATCGAGGCTTATGTATCGAAAAAAAGCAATCACATGACCGATCCGATCGCGCTTTCCTGCGTGAGACTGGTGGGTCGACACCTGAGGCGAGCGTGGGCCAATGGTGACGACCGTGAAGCCCGTGAGGGAATGATGCTTGCGGCCTGCCAGGGAGGCATGGCATTTTCAAATAGTAGCGTTTGCCTGGTGCATGGAATGAGTCGCCCGATCGGAGCAGTCTTCCATTTGCCCCATGGACTTTCCAATGCGATTCTGCTTCCCGCGGTCACCGCGTTCTCCTGGCAATCCGCACCCGACCGTTATGCCCAAATCGCGCGGACGTTGGAATGCGCGGATGCGGAATCAAATGACGCGGATGCCTGCAACGATCTCATACAGTATCTCGAGGAGTTAAACCGCTTCCTTGAACTACCGCGCCTCTCTCAGTGTCGAGGCGTCACTAAGGAAAAATTTGATCAACAAGTCGAAAAAATGGCATCGGACGCGATCGCATCGGGCAGTCCCGCCAGCAATCCTCGAGTCCCAGACGAGAAGGAAATCGTCGAACTTTATCGCGAAGCGTGGTAGACTGTATCCAGTTATTTGATTCGAACTAAGGTTAGATATTGAAACAAATCGTTTACTGCTGGCGTCGTAACTTTGCCCATTGCATTTCGTGGAAGGCTTTCAGGGTAGGGCAACGACCTCCGGGCGTGCCGCGTTGGTTTGATCTTCTTACCGGCACGCCCGGAGGTCGTTGCCCTACCTTACTCTTCACCGAGCCATCTACAGGCATTGGCTAGAATCTGAATGATTTCAGGCTGCTTAAAAACGGGATACTGCTCGTGGCCGGGACGAAAGTAGAAGACTTTCCCTTTGCCCACATTCCAAACCATGCCGCTGCGGAACCATTCTCCGAGTTGCCAGCGTTCTTCGAAAATGACTTCGTCCGGTTCGGGAACGTGGAAGGGTTCGTTATACATTTCTGTGGCCTTCACTTCGAAGGTTTTCGGCAGACCTTTGGCGATGGGATGATTCTTCGACTTTACGGTGATGGTGCCCGGTTCGCCGTCGGCGCGCCAGGATGGAAAGCAGCAGTTGGGCATGTCTACGCGAACATGGGCAAGTCGTCTACCTTTCCCGGTGGCATAGTAGGCAGGTGTTACGAGTGAATTGGCGGCCGGCGCCATCCGTCCAGGGGCGGGAATGTATTCAATTTCTACGTCGAACTTGGGATCCGTTTGAGGAAATTTCTCCCTCACAATGCTTCGAGTCTTCTCGTTCATCGCTTCCATAAAAACGGTCGCCCAGTGAGAGGAATGGAGCGCGATCAGGTCGAGCTTTCCAGATAGGATGCGCTTGACCAGTTTTCGCTGGGCGGTTTCCGGGGAAATTTCCCAATGGCGGACGTGTCCCCACCAAATAATGACATCGGCCCAATCCAGGTTTTCCGCTGAAAGCCCTTGCTCGGGATCGTCCAGGGCGACTGATCTCAGTTGTATGTCCTTATTCGCAGCTTCAAGTCGCACCGCGATTTCATTGCCTAGAAAATTGTCATAGGCTTCTGCCTGCCTCGGTTGCCGTTCGTCCCAGACGAGTACGTTCACCGCTTCGCAATTAACGAGGTTAGTCAAAGCTATTAGAGCAAAGATCGTTGCGGGAAGGGAGAATCCTTTCATGATACGAGATGGTTGAAGTTTGAGGTATTGATTCGGAGGATGAGGTGGACCTTGCGAATCATGATTGTTCGTGGTGGTTTCTCAAGGCCAAACCCATTATAGCTAAGGTATCTGATACACAGGAAAATCGATATCATGGGATGGATGTCGTGTGGGTATCCTTTTGACATAGGCTTCTGTTGGGGATTAATCGTTTTTGAGATGCGGATACTCACTACGATACTATTTGTCACATTGTCGCAGACAATCCAGTGGGGGGACCCCATCGAGCGAATCGCGTTTGGCTCCTGTGCCAAACAGAATAGGCCCCAGCCGATTTGGGATAGCGTGCTAGCATTTCAGCCAGAGTTGTGGATCTGGACGGGTGATTGCTATTATGGGGACAGCGTGGATCCAGAAGTCCTGGCAGCCAAGGCTTCGAAGCAAAAACTAGTTTCAGGGTATGTGAAGCTAAGGGACTCTTGTGCCGTGATTGGCGTTTGGGACGATCACGACTATGGGATCAACAATGGAGGAGTGGAGTACCCGGCCAAAGAGATCAGCCAGAAAGCGTTTCTGGATTTTATTGACGAACCGGTGAGCAGTGACCGGAGATCTCAACAAGGTATATATTGGGACTATGAATACGGTGAGGATAATCAGAAGATTCAGGTGATTTTACTCGATGTCCGTTATTTTCGAGATTCACCCAATTCTTCGAATCCAGATGTGCTCGGAGAGGCGCAATGGGCCTGGCTAGAGAAATGCCTGGATCGGAGCGAAGCCTCAGTTCATTTTATCGTGTCGGGAATTCAAGTGCTCCATGAGGATCACAAGTACGAGAAGTGGGCAAATTTTCCGGTATCGAGATATAGACTGCTCAATCTTGTGACCGAAAAAGCAAAAGGCCGAGTAGTTTTTCTCAGCGGAGACCGTCACATCGGCGAGTTCGCTCGCTTGGAATACGGTCCTTCCCGCAAAGAGCTAGTCGAAGTCACTTCAAGTAGTTTAACCCATTCCTGGGACACCTTTCCGGGAGAGCTAAACCGGCACCGTATTGGCAAGGTGTATTCCGAGAACAACTTAGGATCGATTGAGCTGGATTGGGAAAAAAGAGAGCTATTCCTAGGCTTGCGAGGGTTAAAAGGGGAGGTGGAGCGTTCGATGCGTTTGTCCTTCGATTGAGGGGGAAAGGTTAATTGGGAGTGAAGTGATATCGCCAATAAACCGGAAACTCGCCTCGATATAAAACCTAGCGGACCCAAGTTTTTTAGGGTCCTTTATTCGGCGGGAGGGGTGTAGTGGCGGGTCAGCGTATCAAGAATTTCACTGCGAACGACTTCGGGATCGATTTTGCCAAGTTTTCGATAGAGGACTTTCCCCTCCTGATCGATGAGAATGGAATAGGGAACGGGCCCGGGCCATTCGGGATCGAGGGCGTCCGCCAGTTCGTCCATATTCGTGCCGGTGTAGAGGTAGTTGTTGGTCGTTCGACCTTCGGCCTCGACCAACTTGCGGAGCTTGTCACTCATGATGGCGCGATACTTGCCGAGAAAGGCTTTGGCTTTCCCCATTTGGCTAGGTTGATCGAGACTGATGGTAATGAGTTCGAATTCGCGTCGGCTGAATTTACGAGCAATAGCGGTCAAGTCGGGAAACTCCTCTACACAAGGAACGCACCAAGTCGCCCATACATTGATCAGGCGTACTTTCTCGGTTCCGTTTTTACGCAATGCGGCAACGCCGGCGGCATCGATCTTTTCGATGGTTGCTTCGATCGACTGCCATTTCTGCTCCTCTTCAACGACATGCTGGTTGCGTTCTTTCCACTTGGTGGAGCAGCCATGAGGGCGGGTCGTTTCAACGGGTACGGGATTTCCCGCAAGCAGCGCTTCGACTGCGTTGCGGGCATCAGGATGTTTCACGGTTGCGGGATCGGGAAAGCGGGAATCGTCGAAGCGTCCGTTGTATCGTAGTTTTCGTTCCTTGTCGAAAATAAGAACATGCGGAGTGGCGAGACAGCCATAGGCCCGGGCGGTGACTTGCGCGTCACCGTCGTAGAGAAAAGGGAACGTCCATCCATAATCCTCAGCATACCGCTTTGAGTCTGCGAAGGTCTCATCGTAGTCCGTGTGACCAAACTCATCGGGCCGCAATCCGGAGGAGTGGTTGGGGTTGATGGCGACGAAAGCAAAGCTCTCGTCCTGAAAGTCTTTAACAAATTCCAGTACTCTCCCCATGGCTCCGTGTGAGGTCGGGCAGTGGGTGCCCGTGAAGTAGACCACAAGAATGTCCGGTCCGGCAAAGTCGGAGAGCGAGTACTGTTTCCCGTCTGTCCCCGGTAGATTGAAGTCGGGCGCGGAATCTCCAATGTGCAGGGTGGTAAAGCCGTCGGGTAGACCTTTGGCATCCACAGCGAAGGCATTTGAGCTAGCGATCGAAATGAGGAGTAAAGTGGGGGCGAGCGTTTTAATGAGTCTCATAGGGATGGATTGGGAAGGTTTATCGAGTTGGTGGGCGGGACGAGATTTTTGAGCGCTATGAAGTAAATCGGGGCTCTAACTCTACGTCCATAATTCTTCGATAACGCCTGTGCTGTCGCCATGGGACTCTGCCCTGATGCCAGTGCCTTTAAGAAGGCTAAGCCATAGATTACACAGAGGCGTTTTTGCATTTTCCATTACCAAGTGGCGACCATGTTTTACACCTGCAGCGCCGCCGGTAATGATTGTGGGGCAATTTTTCAGGTAGTGGATGGATTCAATGTTGCTTCCGTAGCTGAGAGAAATGTTGTCAAACAAGCTGCTTCCGTCGGCTTCTTTAGTCCCCTTCAACTTGTCTATCAGATAGGCTAGGAGCTGGGTCTGCTTTTCATCCCGCATCTCGGAAACGCTTAGTCGCGAGCCGTTCGTGTAGTGGCTCATATTGTGTCCGGTGATGGTTGCTCCTAGGCTTCGAATGAAGGTATCCACAGGTTGGCGATAAGTCATGACGCGGGTAGCGTCGACTTGCATGGCGGCTACCATGATATCGTACATCAATTTAACTTCTTCGTAGCCCTCAATCTCTCCCTGCGGTTCGTTGATGGGATCAGCGGGTCGAACTTTTGGAACGTCAAGCCACTGCTCCTCCTTGGCGAGGCGTGTCTCGATTTCGCGAATCGACTGGAAATATTCATCTAGTTTATCCGTGTCGTTCTTGCTCAGGTTTCCATTCATGCTTCGAGCGTTGTCCAGAACGGTGTCGAGCACACTGCGTTTCTGCTTCAGCATGGCTTGTCGTTCTTCGAGGGGTGTATTGTCATCGGAGAACAGTTTGTGGTAGGCGGCAACGGGCGTGTTTAACCCGGCGATGGGTTTTCCTTGCCGGTTCCACGACATGGACAATCCTGGGCCGTGTCCCGAGTCCTCCGCCCGATCGCAACCCAGCTGAATAGAAGTGAAGCGTGTTTCTTTTCCGAGTGTTTCTGCAGCTACCTGGTCAACGGATACGCTGTTGTAGAAGCTCTGTCCGGGCTCCGCATAACGATTGGCGCCAGTCAGATAGAAAGTGCTACCCCAGTGGGCTTCGCTCGAAAACTGATTAGTCAGATTCTGGATAATGGTGATGTCCTTCTTGTGCCGCTCTAGCGCCTTTAGGCCTTTCGGAAGAACGTAGTTTGAACCAGTTGTATTTAAATCTGGATACCAGGACTCTTTTGTGACTCCCCAGCCAAAGCCGAGAAACATCATTCGTTTAGGAGGAGCGGCCACTTTCGCTGTAGCAGCAAAGGCCGAGCTGCCCAGTGATTCGAGGAATGGTAAAGCGATTAAGGCCGAACTGCTGCGAAGAAACGCGCGTCGGGTTTGGGTCAGGTTGGAGTAGTTCATTGGTAGAAAGAATTAAATAATGATGGTTCGCGAATCATACGAATGGATGCGGATTAAAAGTTGTTACAGGTCTTTCTCGTTTCATGAAACGGGTGTGATTTGCAGGAAAAAAACTTCTCACTTTTGTTGAAATTGTTCGGATTGAACGAGAGCATGGATGAACGCTCGAGACTGGTAGTCAGTGGATTTTGCCTCCGATAAAATCTCTTGCGCCAAATCATAGTCGGTAAATCCATACGGTCGACCGAGACCATATGCAATGAGGGATTCGGTGAGTCCACGAGCAAACGAGTCACCCTTCTCTGCGATCCGGTCCCTTAGCTCGAAGTAGTCCTTGAAAGGAGTTTTATCAGGCAGAGTGCCACTGGGGTCGATGGGGGCCCAGGAATCCTCCTCATTCTTCTTCGTCGCGACGATTCTCTCCATCGACCGCCACTTGCCGGCAGCATCAAAATTTTCTAAACCGTATCCGATGGGGTCAATTTCCCGGTGGCACTGGGCGCATTGGGGCTCTTCCATGTGAGCAATCTGCAGTTCGCGGGCGGACAGTCGCTTTTCTGAAAGTCGGCTGAGTTGCGGTACATTGGCCGGTGCCGGTGGAGGTGGATCATTGAGTAGTTTTCGCATGACCCAAGCACCGCGTTCTACGGGGGATGAGCGCTCGCCATCAGAACCCATAGCAAGTACTGCAGCGGTGCCAAGCAGTCCTCCTCTGGGTGAATTATCTGGTACAGAAACTTTTCTGAAATGGCGCCCTTCGACACCCTGAATATCGTAGTAGTCGGCCAAAAGGTCGTTGATCACAACGAAGTCGGACTTGAGTAAATGCTTTATGCTCAGGTTCTCATCGAAGAGGGTCTGGATTGTGTGGTAGATCTCGTTTCGAGCGGCGTCTTTGGCACTGTCATCAAAATCAGGATATAATTCGTAGTTGAATTGGAAGAAATTCAGTCGATCCATATGGAGCCATTGGCTCGTAAACCCGCTGACGAACTGCCAGGCTTTAGAATCCGAAAGCATCCGGTTGGTTTGATGTTCTAGCGCCATTGAACTCTTGAGCTTTCCCGCTTTGGCGACTTGGTATAGCTCGTCGTCAGGCGGGGCGCTCCAGAGGAAGTAGGAGAGCCGGACTGCGAGTTCGAGATCGTTGAGTTCACGCTTTTCCTCACCCGGTTTCGGCTCGTTCAAATAGAGAAAAGCCGGTGAAGCGAGTATGACTGCTAGCGGGTCCACTAGAGCCGTTTTGAAATCGGCTCCCGCTTGGCGCTTATCCCGATAAAGATTCATTAGTTTATCGAGGAAGCTGTCGGTGGCCCCTTGGGTTCTAAACGCTTTTTCGGAGAATCTTCGCAGTATATCCCTGGCGTATTCATCATTCTCCGTTGCGGAAGGTCCTCGATCGAATAGGAACGTTTGAAATTGGGTCAGCTTCTCGTTTTGGATTGGCCCTTCCCATTCGAGCCAGTCAATCCAGAGTGCGGGCGGTTCCAGGGGCTCGTCCCGCTCACGAGCTTTCCGGAAAACAAAGCGAGCCGCGTCGCGATTGTTGTGCTGACGCTCTCGAACCCCAATTTTTCGGCTGGACGAGGGGGTAATGGTAATGGGGAACTCGACAATTTGAGGTTCTTCGTAGGTGCCGGTTACTTTTCGGTAGTCGAGGATAGCCAATTCTCCGGACCGGGCGCCGCTTTCGACCGTTCCAATCTCCAGAAAGCGTCTTCGCAGGGGGGCTTCTTCAAATCCACCTACGCGAGCTCGTATGATATATTTCCCGGGGGGAGCTTCTTTCGGGAGGGTTACGGTATCGGTTATGGCCCCATTCCAGGTCACATAAAACACGGCGCCTGTTTTGGTCTGAGGCAGGGAAAGATAATGGGAGTAACCGATGCCGTCCCTGTTGTAGAGACCCGCTTCGAACTTGACGCGGGCGGCATCGATAAAGCCGAATTCAGTCGGTGATTTGCCGGACTCTTTCCACTGCTCACCTCGTATCTTGGCATCCAGCAGCTTGTTGTATCTGTTTTGGATCGTTTTGTTAGTCGCGATCTCGGATTCCTTGAGCACCCGGGTTGGTTTAAGGTTGGAGGGTGCTGTCAGGGCGGCGTTCAATGCGCGTCGCCCTATGTTTAGGTACTGCTCAAATTGGTCGCTGGAAAAGAAGAGGGCGGAGCCCACCGTGTCGAATGAGCCCGTGCTGGCGTCTTTGGGAAGCTCTTCCGCTTCGATCGACACGCCGAGCAATTCCCAGATGGTATTCTCGTACTCGCGCCGGTTGAGGCGGCGCATCGTGATGACGCCACCGGTGTCGCTGAGGATTTTTCGCGCGGTAACGAGCTGATGGGACAGGTCGTCCAAAAAATCGGTCTTCGCTTTTGCTTTGGGTTGCGTCTCGTCCTCTGGGGGCATTTCGCCGGAGTTGAGTACATTGAGAACTTTTTGCCAGAGTTCTGCCGTTGCGAGCGTGCTCAAATTGAAGGACAAGTCCTCCAAGTTGACATTGCCTTCCTCCGTAATCGCGTCGTGGCAGTCCAGGCAGTATTCGTTTAAAAAATCAAAGTGGCTCTCAGGCATCACCGCTGTCGGCGCTTCCGACGCGAAGACGCTGATTCCTAAGCAGAATGGAGCTAAAATTGCGATTTGCTTGGACAGCTTCATTGGGAAAATGAGTGAAAGAGGGTGTATTAGATCTATATAGTGATGGGGCTTGCGCAAGAGTTCTCTCTTAGGACGGGAAATTGGACGATCCCGGATTCTCCAAATTGAATTGCCTATCAGAATTGGGCCGCAGCAGAAATGGGGTTTAGCCGGTTTGACCTACCCGAGATCTCCCTTTATTAATTAAGGATAAAATCTATGAAACCTATCCCAGTTATCGCTCTTTTGTTATCGGTAGCCGCACTAGCCATTGCCATCATTGAAAAGGATTCTCCCGAGCTTCCGGAATCCCCGGCTGCGGACTCAGATATTCAAGCTGAGGTCGAGGAGCTTCGTCAACGGCTTGCCGCCTTGGAAGCATTGGGTCGACCCGCAAAGTTGGAGGAGCCAGAAGCGCCCTTCCTAGAGAAGCGGATCGAAGAGCTTAGTTCTCAACAGCAAGACATCGCGGAGCTTGCATTAAGCATCGATTCGCTGGGTGTTATCGAAACGCAAGAGCGCGAGTTGGTAAACGCCTACAACATACTGGTGGATGACCAGCGTCCTGCTTGGGAAAGAGCGAAACAAGCCGCATTACTCAAGCGCTATGGCCAGTTCGATCAGGGAGCCGTTGATTCCATGTGGAAGCTATTTTCCGATCCACAGAAGCCGTATGACCAGGCAGCCGCCTTGCTTGCTTTGAAGGGGCATGTTACCCAGGAACATCGCGATGATGTGCTGACCGCGTTGAATTTGGAGGTGGAGAACGGTTTCGAGAACGGTCGATTGCGTTACTACGGGATAGAAGCGCTGGAGCCGCTGGCTCAGGATGCAGAGGTGCGTGATTGGCTTACCTTTATCGCTCAGAATGATCCAGAGCCCAAGATCGCCGGTCGGGCCACAAAAACAGTTGGCCTGCCACCTCCGGTAGGGGCCTCCAAACGTCGGTAGGGAGTGATTTTACCCCTTCTTGTGTTTTTGGGTTTGGATACAGGAGAAACGAGCCGATCCCCCCTGCTGGAATCCACTTTCAGGCTATCTTAAGTTCTTCTTCCTCGTCCTCTTCTTCAGCCATATGGGGATCGATGTTATATAGTCGATAGAACAGCTGTGTGATGTCGTTGGAAATGAGGACGAGAACGGGGATAAGAACCAAGGAAATCGCGGTTGCGAAGATGATGCCCCAGCCCAATGAAATCGCCATCGGGATTAGGAAGGAGGAGCTAGGTTGAGGATCGAACATTAATGGCAGGAGGCCGAAAAAAGTGGTCAGCGAAGTCAGCAATATCGGACGAAAGCGACGGACACCTGCAATACGAACCGCTTCTTCTATAGACATGCCTTTCTTGATATTCGTATTCATGAAATGGACTAAGATTAAACTGTCATTTACTACGACTCCGGACAAAGCCATCATTCCAAAAATGGAAGATTGGTAGAGTCTCGGCTCGCCGCCGTTCCAATTGAAGATCCAGGCCATCAACCAGTGCCCCATGATGGCTCCAACGACCCCAAACGGAATAGCGGACATTACGATTAGAGGCTGAAAGTAGCTTCTTAGGGGGATTGCGAGCAGGGCGAATATTACCGCAAGGACAAAATAGATGCCAGCGGTCATTTCGCGATTGTTGTCGCGGGCCTCAGCGGCCCGTCCGCGCACGTCGAATCCCATTCCTGGATACTTGGTTGCTACTAAGTTGGGAAGAAATTCCTCCAGGATCCCAACCTCAATGGATTCAACGTCCAATTTGTTCGTGTCGCCATCCGCGCTGACTTGGATGATCCGATTTCGGTCGACACGGCGAATCGAGGGAAGGCTCTTGCCGGGTACCACTTTGGCAACGGTTTCAAAGGGGACCTCCGATCCGCTGGCGGTGCGGATCATCATGTTCTGAAGAGAGGCTAAAGAGCGTCGGTCTCTCTCAGGGTAGCGGACCATGACCCGTACCTCGTCCCGGTCTCGTTGAATTCTCTGCGCTTCTGCTCCGAAGAACGCAGCCCGAATTTGCTGGGCCAGATTGCTCGCGGTAACGCCGAGAAATTCAGCTTCAGGCTTCAATTCCAAGTTGTATTCGTCATTCGCATTTTCGTAGGTATCCACAATGTCGTACAGCCCATCATACGACTCTAGATGCCTTTGTAGGTCCGCGGAGGCTTCCTTAAGCAGATCAATGTCCGGGTGAATGAGTTCAAAAGTAAGGGCTCCTCCTGACCCTCCTCGCTCGAAGGAAAAACTCAATCGCTCCGCTTCAGGGATAGGAGGCACCATCTTGCGGAGCTCGTCCGCTAGATCGCGGCTTGTGTACCCGAATTTTTGTGATGGCTCAGCTCCGATTTCGATGACAACTTCCCCTAGTTCATCTACTCCAGCTTGGTTCTCGTCGCTAGTGAAAACGGTGTTGCCAAAGGGCTGTCCTCCAGCGGTGGCGAAAATATTGGGTATGACCTCTGCTTCGAAGCGTTCATTGATGTCCTTCTGAAGCCTGAGGGCGGCGTTTTCGATGAGCCTCACCTTATCCAGGGTGGTCTCAAAAGTTGTGCCGGAGGGCATTTGCAGGGTAACGGTGGTCGTATCCCTGGGAACACTGGGCCTTTGGGTGTAGCCAATTCTCTCCCCCAGTATGAGGCCTAGAAAGATTAGGAGGAAGCAAACGAAGATGGAAAAGGATGTATAGCGATTGATCAACGCCCAGTTAAGCGCAGGGCGATAGTATTTAAGTATCGTGTTCTGCAAACCATCAGAGAAAAAGCGTTGAAATCGTATAAACGGGTTTTTCGATTTTCCCGAATCCGAGAAATGGGTACAATGCTTCAAGTGGGCGGGCAGGATGAGTTTGGACTCGACCAGAGAGAAAAGCAGAACAGGCAGGACGACAAGTGGGATATTCTTGAAAAAGGCCCCAAACCGCCCCGACATTAGGCTAAGCGGGTAGAATGCCACCATAGTGGTGACGACTCCAAAAAAGACGGGCACCGCTACTTCTTGAGTTCCTTTTATGGCGGCGGTTAACGGTTTGGACCCCCGCTGCATGTGCTCAAACACGTTTTCACCCGTAACGATTGCGTCGTCAACGACGATTCCGAGCGTTATAATAAAGGCCAGCAGAACTACGACGTTGATCGTCACCCCCAGAAAAGGAAGCATAAAGAAGGAGCCCGCGAAGGCGATCGGGATTCCCCAAGCGACCCACAAAGCCAGCGAAGGGCGCAGGAACAGAGCCAGAACAGCGAGTACGAGAAAGAATCCCATCACCGCGCTTTTTGACAACGTGCTAAGGCGTGCCTTGACTCGTTCCGAACTGTCGCCCCAGTAGCCGAGACTAATGCCGGCGGGCAGTTGCTTTTTTTTATGTTCTATAAACTCTTTTATCGAGTCTCCGATTTCGATAATGCTTTGTGATCCTGTTCTGAATACATCGATTGCGATCGCCCGGCTTCCGTTGTGCTGAGCGACAATAGGAGTTTCGTCGAAACCGTCGATTACCTTGGCGACGTCCCCGACTTTAATCTTGGCCCCATCATCTCGTACCAGCAAAGTGATGGAGGAGAAATCGTCGTAGTTGTACGCCTGTTGATCCGTACGGAGTAAGATGCGACCTGAATCGGTTTTTATGCTCCCGGCAGAAAGGTCTATGGACGACGTTCGAATCGCTCTCGTAACCTGATCGAAGCTCAACCCGAATTCGCGAAGGGATCGCTCGGATATCTCAATCGCAATCTCGTAGGGACGAATCGCCTTGAGCGAGGCGAGGGACACGGCGGGTAGATTGGCCACTTCATCCCGGATCTGCTCGCCCATCAATTTGAGGTCCTTCTCGGTGAGGTCACCGGACAATACTATGGTGATGACTCTCTCAGAATTGGTTCTTAGGCTAATCTGGGGCCGTTCGGCATCGGGAGGAAAAGTCTGAATCGTGGCGACCCGATTGGTTACTTCATTCAGCTTTTCGTTCAGGTCGTATCCCTCTTCAAAATCCAAGACCACACGTCCAATGCTAGAACTGGCCATCGCGTCCATCTCGTCGATGCCTTCAATATCGTGAAGCGCTTCTTCTAGGCGAGTAAGAATCGCTTGTTCGATTTCGCTGGGCGTCGAACCACGGTAGGCAACGGACACGGTGACGGTGCGGTCGGGCACTTCGGGAAAGTCTTGGAGAATAATTCGGTCTTTGAGGGACCAGATTCCCCCGCCAATTATGGCAACCATTAGCAAATTAGCGGCTACTCCATTGCGAGCGAACCAGGCGATCATAGTGTTCATGAAATTCTAGGCGATTGGGAAAATAACGTGCAGGCGATGATACGAGAACCGTTAGTCGTGTTGATTGAACTCAGGGGGACAACTCAATTTACATCTTCCGGTTGAAATCAAATGATTGGCGCCCTCTTGCTCGAAACAGTGCCATTCTGAGGCAGAGGGATACAAGAAATCAAGATTATCCTAAACTATGGTGGTCAGTGATTGGATGAAGATACTTCCTGGATTTTGAAAATTTGGCCCTTGTTTTTTTCGAATACATATAGCTCATTCTCGTGGTCCAATCCCAGTCGTAGGTCGACGCGGCTCGAGTCTGCCAGCCTGGACATTGTGGTTTCTTTTCCTTCGAAAGCGACGTGAAATTTCTCTATTTTTCCGAGCTGTCCTAGCTGAAGTTGGGTCGCATCGGTGTAAAACAGGTGTCCTTGCACAATGGCCCCAAATACGTACTGGTCCTGTAGTAGCGGGTGTTGATTTCCCTGGTAAACATAGCCACCAGATATCGCATTGGCGTCTTTGTGGTCGAATTGAGCGACTGGATACGTAAACCCTTCGTCGTCTTCCGGCAAGGGGAGAAGGCCGAACTTGTTGAGATCCAATTGAAACTCGAATGTACCTTCGCGTAAAGGCCAGCCATAGTTGCGACCTTTTTCGATTAAATTAATTTCCTCAACATTGATTTCACCAATATCCGTCGCGAAAAGCCGTCCATTTGGTCCCCAGGCAAATCGATGCGGATTACGAAATCCGATCGCCCAAAGCTCACCAAGCGTATTCTCGTCTTCATCTGCGGCCCAAGGATTTGTATCCGGAATTCCGTACTGTCCATTCGCGCTATTGGAACCGAGAGGGTCAATGCGAATAATCGTACCCCAAATGCTGTCGGTTCGATTGAGAAAATTCGCTTGACCAGCTTTCATCGAGCCTCCCTCGCCGACGGCGACGTAGAGCAACCCATAGTCCTCGTCGCCCGGTTCAGCATGCGGATTGAACGCCATATCTTGGAGGCAGTGGATATGTCGCGGGAAATGTACCCGCATCAGTTGGCGGAATGAGCCTTCGAAAGTCGAAGCCATAGGGTTGTTGGCTTTCCATTCTAGAACTACAGAATCAATGGCGGTATCATCTATCCCTTTGGGTCCTTTAAAGTCAGGGGTTTCGGCGCCTGGCTCTTCAGTATGGATGGTATAGAAAAGTCCGTTCCTTTCGAACTCGGGATGGAATTCGAAGAAGTTGAAGCCGCCTCCCAGTCCTCTCTCAGAGTAAAACCGAGGGAGCTTTTCTCTTAAATCGAGATAGGTCGTCAATTGATTGTCCTTAATCGAATAGAGCGGACCTCGCAGATCATTTAGGAACAATCGCCCCGATCCGTCCGTCGCGGGCTTCATTGAATTTATCCGCGCTCGCGGGCTTTTTTTGTCGGTCGGTGGAGCAGTCATCCAATACTCCAGATGTACTGTGAGATCTCCCCATTCGACGGATTCCGCAATGGGGTTCATTAGGGACAGCTCTTCACGACCGCTCGTTATGGTCAAAGGTATGAGCAGGGCACTTATGATCGAAAGGTGTTTGGGCTGAACAAAGCATGCCATGGCGAGCACTCTATTTTTCGAGAGACCCAAGAAGCGAGAGATTTTTTGAAGGAAGCGTTTTGGGCTAGATGCGCTCTTGGAGAGCTCTTTTTCCGTCAATCCATTTTCGAAGAGGCGAATTCTTGATTTAGGAGCCGTGAATTTGCTCGAAAGACATTGAGCGAATCGCCCGCTTTTCTCGATTAGGCTCGTCGTTTCTGGGTTTTTCTAGAGGATATCAATTGGTGTTTCAGTAATGACAGATTCGCGGAGAGATTTTTTGAGAAAAAGCGCATGGACCACTGCAGCCTTGCCCTTTTTCCCTGTTGGATGCAGCAAGAGAAGGATGCTGACGCTCACATTCCTCACGATTCCGGATCCCGATGGCTGGCATCCTAGTTTAAGGCTTAAAGGGGATTGGCTTGTATTCAAGATTAGCGACGGCGTACATGCGGGATATGGTGAAGCTTCCCACAGCAAACGAGATGACATATGCAAGGAAATCGCCAAAGGATTGTTCCGGGAGCGGATTGCGTCCTTCGATCTAAGCCTTGAATCACTGAGTGAATTGGAAGAAGAGCTGGCAGAGTCTCAACCCGACTTTGTGGCCGCAACGGCATGGTCGGGAATTAATCAAGCACTCTATGACCTGTTGGCCAAGCGCGAGCAGGTGCCAGTTTGGCGGCTCTTTCAGGACAAAACAAGTCTGGACCGCCTCGGTCTCTACACGACGATTAATCGTTCGTTAACGACGCGTACCCTTGACGACTACCTGCAGTTGTTAGGCCAGGTGGAGGAGCAGGGCTTCAAGGTTTTTAAATGCGCCCCATTTGAGAAAGTGGTTGATAAGTTCAATACTGATAAGACGAGTAAATACGGCTTGGATACGCTTAGTTTTATCAGAAGGGAGTTTCCTGAATTAGATGTTCGCGTGGATTTCCATGAACGGTTTTCTCCAGAAAGCTTCTATAAAATTATAACAGAATTAGAGGCTCTTGAGCTCGATTGGATCGAAGAGCCTTTTGCGATGGGTCCGGACTACACGGAACTTCGCCAAAAGACGTCGCTTAAGATTGCAGTAGGAGAGTTGTATTGGGGTAGCGAGAATTTTCGCGCGATCATGGAAAGCCAATGGGCTCACGTAATTATGCCCGATGTGAAACATGTGGGAGGGTTTGGCCCATTGCTTCGAGTGATCGAGATGGGCAAAGGAAAGATCGAAGTCTCACCTCACAATCCCTCCGGCCCTGTGTCCACTGCGGCTAGTCTACACGCGGCAGCTCTGTATCCAGAAAATGTGAAATCACTTGAATATGCGTTTGATTCCGAACAAACCCGCCAAGCCTACGGGGAACGGGTGGAGGACGGAAATTTGTACCTTAGCGACGAGCCTGGCTGGGGAATCAAAGTCGAAAATTAGTACCGGTTATTCTAGCAGCCGATGGCTACTCTAATTCTTGAGCGAGAATGTCGCGGAAATCGACACTCATTTCGCGCTTGGGGTGAACTTGAATACCGATCGGACCGGCGGGGATGATGGTCTCCGATTCGTAAGTCATGACTTCGGTTCCGTTTAGCCAAGTGGTGTAAGTCTTTCCGATAACTTGTACCTTGATGGTGTTCCAATCGTCGAGTTTGAGGGCTTTGGTGCCTGTCTCGACTTGGATGGGATAGCCTTTCCCCGGTATGTAGGGAAGGGCAGTCATATCCCGCTTTAGGCTACCCGACTCGCCAATTTGTATTTGCTCTTTGGTGTTGCGAAGGAAGATCCCCGTATCGATTCGGCCCGAGCCGAATTTGAAGTCTGCTTGAACGACAAAGTTCCGGTAGCTCTTTTCAGTTTGCAGGATATCGCCCTTTTGTTCGGGGTCGTTGGCAGCGTGAAGAATTCCGTCTTTAACCTGCCAGCAAGCCTCAACATTTGCGGTCCAGCCCGACAAGTCCTTCCCATTGAATATCGGTTTGAGTCCAGAGTCATTCTGAGAGCAGCTGGCGAATAGGAATGCGAAGAGGACAAGGAATAGGGATAGACGTTTCATCGGGATGATCGAATTGAACAGGAAATCGCTGTCATGTACAGAAAGAACCCGAAAACTTAATGATTTGAGTCCCATCAATTAACCCATGTGCATGGGCTTCGATTCAGAAGGCAAGGGGGTAGCAGGCTTTTACCTATCCTTCCTTGAGCGCTTTGTTCTGGGGAGTCACTTTTTGTGTTGGGATAAGATGGAATCAAGTCGGGCAAGATTGTCGCGGAGGCTTTTTTCGGCATCCTGAGTGGGGAGGTGGCCTATTATTCCGATTGGGCCATCGTATCCAGAATCAATGATCGCCTGGATCATAGCTTTCTCGTAAATTCCAGAACCGATAGGGAGGATCTTGTTTTCTAAAGATCCTTTGATGAGGGTATCCTTTTCTGCCATACCATTGAGGTTAAGGCAAAGGAGATAGGGTTTCATCAAGCGAAGGTATTCAGCAAACCGGTCCATCTCTTCGTGGCTGTGATGGAAGTTGTAGACGATGCCGACGTTGTCGTATCCCAGTCGGTGCAGTGCACGGCAAAACGCAACTAGATTCTCCGGATGTCCTCCCCAGTTGAGATGGTTGTAGAGGCCGAATGGGGAGCCAAGCTCTTTAGCCCGTTTGGCAAACGGCATCATTCGTCTGGCGGCTTCAGCGACTTTTTCTTCTTGCGAATCAACCTTGGGCGAGGGGCTGATCTTCCAAATCTGAGGTTGAAGTCCGTATTTCTCGAAGAGCTTAAAGGCATCTTCCTTTTCGTTCCAAAAGGCGAAGTACTCGATGCCGTGTTTTCGGCACTGCAGGATCTCTTCTTCAAAATCAGGGTTATCTTGTTGGGTCCAGTTGTAGGCGAGGCGTCCCACTCCCAGATCCGAAAGCATTGCGGCTCGTTCTGCTGGGCTGCGGTCCGCGGTATCCCAACGGTGCGCGACGCACCAGGCCACTAGGTTGTCCTTTTCAAAGTTAGCTGGGAGTGCGGCGAAAATGGAAAGGGTTCCAGCAAACGCAATTCCTGCCACGAAATGCGCTGTTTTGAATCGGTTGAAAATGGCATTCATCTCATCATCATTAGTCGAATGACCGTTCCGCTCAACTCAATACGTAGGGCTGGTTTTTCGAATCCTCGTTTTCTGCATCAATTTGAGCTTCTTTTTTGAGCGCCGAACTCGGCAGATACAATAATTCGCTTGTTTGAAGACCTTTTTTGGAGATTGGCGCGGATCCGGCTATCAGGAAGTCATTCTCGCTTAGCGAGAGTTTAGGGTTAGTAAGAATACGAAGTGGCGGATCGCTTAGGGGTAGGCGATCCGCCTTACTCTATACAGGAGAAGAGAAGCAAATCCTCAGCTCTGAAGAGTGAAATAGGTGGGACAATGGGTCCGATGTGTCGCACTGATAGAGACAGTTCGTCGTCAAACTAGGTCTTAATGGCCTACCTTTTTGTCGCGATTGGGTTAAAAGCTAAGAGCCAATTGCCAACCGCTGAGCCATCAGGGTTTTAGGTATCGCTCAAATTCAGGTCGATTCTTCCACCCTTCGATATAGGGAGCATATTCCTCGGAAACGGTCCAGTCGCGTCTACCGGGATGGTCCGGGTCGACCCGTCCCTCGGGATAGTCTTTCCCTTCGTAGCTTGATTGGACGGACGCGCTCCATTTCTCGAATTGCTTGTGCAGTCGCTGGGCGATGGAGGCTTCCTTTTGGTAGAGGTCGTTGGTTTCCTTTGGATCCTTCGCTACATTGAATAGATGGTAGACGCCTTTATCCAAGTCGGGGGCGACGAGTTTGTAGTCGTTGTCGATGAAGGCAGCTTTTTTCAGATGGCGAAAACCCAGCGGTTTCTTGCGAGGACCGAGTTCCTTTTCAAATAGAGTTCTGACGCTCACCCCGTCTTGGGGTTGAAGCATATCGGATTTTGGTAGTCCGACGATTTCAGCGATGGTGGGAAAGATATCCATGGTGGCGGTAGGGTGGCTGGTGACGCGGGCGCTCTTGATGACTGCAGGCCATTCGATGACGCAGGGTACGCGTAGTCCCCCTTCAAATACTGTATTTTTAGAACCGCGCAGTCCGCCAACCGTGTCGGGCTTGATTGCCCCCAGTCCCCCATTGTCACTATTGAACCAGAGAAGTGTGTTGTCGGCTATTTTCAAATCGCGCAGCCCTTTGCGTAGGGTGCCGATGCTACGATCCATGGCGACCATCTCGCCGTAATGGTTTTGGGACGCTTCCTCAAGATTGGGAAAGTGAGCATTGTCCTCTTCGCTGGCCATAAAGGGCGAATGCGGGGTGCCATACCAAATGACTGTGAAGGAAGGTTTTTTCGCCTTGGCTTGTCGGCTGATGAACTCGAGGGCTTCGTCCACGATGATTTCGGAGGAGTCGCCTTCGAATTCTTCGAATGCGCCCTGGCGACTCATGATGGGATCTCGATCGAAGAAATTGGATACGGAGAGCCACTCATCGAAACCAAAGGCCTCGGGACTTCGCGGATCCGAACCAAGGATGGGAGCTCCGGGGCCGCGAAAACCGTTGAGGTGCCACTTCCCAAAGTGCCCGGTGGCGTATCCTGCCTTCTGCAAGGCCTGCGGTAGCGTCTTCTCCTGAAGCCGGAGGGGAAAGCCATGATCCTCGACACCGTTCCGGTTGTTGGTGCGACCGGTCATTACCGTTGAGCGAGTGGGGGAGCAATTCGGGGCGCCGGCGTAAAATCGTTCGAAGCGAAGACCATTGGCGGCCATGGCGTCGAGATGAGGCGTTTTCAGAACCGGGTGGTTCATGTAGCCCATCTGGCCCCAGCCTTGGTCGTCGGTCATGACGAGTATGATATGGGGAGAGGGGGCGGCGCTAAGGAGTAAGGCGGAAGGCGTAAGATTTAAGAGGAAGAAAAGGATTCTAATTGGGTGCATGAGGTATAGGAAACGGAGGGGGTTCGAGTCGCAGAGTAATGACTTGTCACCAAGTCGAGTGATTCTTTTGCAAAGAGAGTGTTAGTAGCTCTTTGCGTCCAGGTCGATAGCGATTATCTTTTCGTCGTTGCGAACGAATAGAGTCTTGTTCGCAAAAGCGGGATGGCTCCAGACCACGCTTCGGGTTCCCCCTGTATTGGTGGAATTAGAAGGTTCGATTACGTTAGTTCGGCCGATTTCCTTGTACCCAGAAGCAGTCAATTCCGCCAGGACGAGATCACCGATTTCGTTGATAATGTAGTACGTGTCCGAATCTTGATAGCGTATCAGGAAAGCGGTGCCATGCCGACCTTTGCGAGAGGGTTCTTCGAGCACGGGTTCTGCTGTTTCCCAAAAACGACTGCCATTTTCGGGGTTAACTGAAATCATCGAACCCGTTCCGCTATCGACACTGAAGATCGCTTCCTCTGTGAATATTATGGGGCTGTTGACCGGGTAGACCGCATTGCGCGGATTTCCTTTCCAAACCGGTTCGGCTCCAGGGATGCCATCGCGATTCACGAGTTTGAACATCGACGCAACTCCTGGACCACCCACAAACAGATGCGAACCCTGTTTCCGAGGCACTTGGATGGATCCACCGAAATTTGGTCTTAAGGGTTCCGTCCAGTAGACCTCACCCGTTCGTGGATTTAGACTGTTTAGGGATTCTGGATGCCAAATGATCAGTTGCTCGATGCCTTCATGGGTAATGATTGTGGGAGGGCAGTAGCCTTGGCTGGAAGCCGTTAGGGCTCGCCACTTTTCTTCACCGGTTTCCCTGTCCAGGGCGACGACGATACTTCCGTCCCCTCCTGCAATGCAGTAAAGCGTGTCCTGATGTATAAAGGGATGGGCGGAATGGCCCCACATGGGGGTCTTTGCTCCGTATGCTTCGGAAATCTGCTTACTCCAAACGACTCGTCCAGAAGAGGCCTCGAAACAGTAGAGGTCTCCTTCAGCACCCAGAGTGTAAACCTTGTCATCGACGATAGTCGGGGTTGTTCGGGGACCGCTACCATATGAAATCGAATAGTTACGATTGTAGGAGTGCTTCCAAAGAAGCCTTCCGGTCGCCGCATCCAGGCAAAGAATTCTTTCAACTCCGGAAAGCTGGTCAGGAGCACCTGCATTGTTGGCAATTTCCCCACCTTCGCGAACGTAGTCCATCAGGAAGACTTCACCGTTGGCCACAGCGGGACCCGCGTAGCCGAGCCCAACTTCACTTTCCCATTTGGTTGTCAGGCCCTCATTGGGGATTTGGGTGATCACACCTTCCTCGTTCCAAGCGGAATCCCCATTTGGGCCGAGCCATTCGGGCCAGTCTGCCGCATGTGCTGGCGAAATTAGAAGAAGTGTGGTGAGAAAGAGGACGGTTTGCTTCATTGGCTTGTTCGAATTAACGCCTAAACCCCTCAATTTGTTTCATAGGGTCGATTGAAATTGGACACTTAGATTGTCTGACCGGCAAAGAAGAGTCTTTGGGGTCTCGTCCAAGCGCTCTGCTGATTGACTCCGGAACGGTTCCCCTTCTTGATCAAGGGATGAAACTCACTGCTCGTTTGCCTAAACTCCTGCTCACTACCTTGGTTTTTACTGCCTGTTTGGTTTCAGTCTCGGGCAAGGACACGAGAAAACTTGTTCTAATTGCCGGTAAGCCCAGCCATCCGCCTCTGATGCACGAGTTTCGAGCGGGATGCCTCTTGCTTGAGAAGTGCCTTCAAGGTGTAAAGGGTTTGGAAGTCGAGGTGCACGATAATGGTTGGGTCGACGATGAGTCCACCTTTGACGACGCCGATGCGGTTGTCATCTACGCGGATGGGGGAGGGAAGCACCCCGCCCTGCAGGGCGACAATTTGAAGACCTTGAAAAAGCTGATTGAGCGGGGAGTGGGCTTCGGTTGTATGCACTACGGTGTGGAAGTGCCCCCGGGGAAAGCGAACGATGAATTCCAGGCTTGGATTGGGGGAAACTACGAAAATATGTTTTCCTGCAATCCGATTTGGGAACCCAAATTCGACTCTCTGCCCAAGCACCCGACGACTCGAGGAGTAGAGCCTTTCGCGATCAAGGATGAGTGGTATTTCAATATGCGCTTTATTGGGGGGATTGAAGGTAACGAACCTCACCGGGAACAGGGGCTCAAGTTTACCCCCATCTTGGTGGCCAAACCTTCCGACTCGGTGCGTAGGGGACCCTATGTATATCCGAAAGGTCCCTACGACCACATCATCGCGTCGTCGGGCCGGGACGAAGCCATGCTTTGGGTGGTTGAGCGACCCGATGGTGGCCGCGGCTTTGGCTTTACGGGCGGACACTTTCACGTGAATTGGGGGAATGACTCGTTTCGTAAGGTCGTTCTCAATACTCTGAATTGGGTTGCTAAAAACAGTGTCCCTAAAAACGGAATCGAATCCGAAGTCAGTGAATACGATCTTCAGCAGAATCTGGACAAGAAGGCGCCGAGGAAGTAAGACTAAGTGTTAGAGAGTGTCTAATAAAACAGAATATGCGTCGTTTTTGTCCAGATGGGTCTGGACAAGGCGGGCGCGTTGCGGGGTATCCATGGAATGGCTATCCCCAATACGCTCAACGCAGCCCAGGCCCATCTGGGCGGAAACCCCTTCGGGGCAGCGTCCTTTTTAGCTCCTTGCTGCGTTACAGCCGAGGGCCAAGGCCGTTCGGCTGAGCTCAGGCCGAAGCCCTACGGGCATTGGCGCCTCGCCTTCGCTAAAAAATGCCTGCTGCGACGCGCATTCTGCTTTATGAGACACTCTCTTAGACCCTGTAGTGGGGGAAATAATAATCTCTTACTCCTTCGAGCCTGACCGTATCAAGGTTTCCTTGGCGTTATCAATCGTTTGAAGCAGAAGATTTCCTAAAGTTGATCGCTTTAGGGATTCTCGAAGTACTCGATTAGCTTTTCCATATCCTGTTCGCTCAGGATCGTGACAAAGCTGGGCATGGGAACATTTTCGTAGCCCTTAACAATAGCTGCTTGGGGGTTGTTAATGGATTCGCGAATATAGTTGGTATCCACGGTAATAGTGTTGGGACTTCCTTGCCGAGTGATTTCCTGGGATCGTCCCAATAAGTTTTTGAAAGTGGGGCCGATGAGTTTGGTTCCATCATTGGAGTGGCAAGCCCGGCAATAGTACGAGTATAACTGAGCTCCGCTAAGCTGTTTTGGTTTTCGAACAAAGGGATCCTCTACGCGTCTTAGACTGATCGAAATAGATGCCTTATTGATTCGAGAGGGAATGGTCACGACACCGGGACGGTGCCAGCGGAGTCCTTCACTCAAGGTAACCTGTTCGTGTTTGCTCGAATCGAGGTGGTAGAATTTGTCGCCTGTATTCGTGTGTTCGAAATCTAGACTGATCTGCACAGTGTCCTCTGATGGAGATCCGATCGACTGCTCGACTAGTTGGCCATCCACCTCAAAACGGAAAGTGGGGGTGCCTGTGTCCGGGTTGCGACGGTAGCCTCTGAAAACGATCGAATCCGGTAGTGAATCGGGATCTTTCAATCGAAGGGGATGGGTTGCGGTTCCAAGAGACTGTTTGACGCCCAATATCTCGCACTTGCGTCCCCCGCGTCCGAGCGTCTCTCCCGAAAAGTCTACAAACCCACCCTGCCAAACGTAGACGGGGGCGCAATTTTGGGCGTCGAAGGCGTAGTTGAATCCACCCGGAAAACCCACCGCGATCATGCGGGCCGACGGTCCATCAATGACGCAGCGCTGAATTACGACTTTGTCAGTGACAGAAATATCCGCAGGAGCGGTAAATCCAGGGACTGAACTAAGCAGCAACAGGATCGCAGAAATCAGCCGTGTCATGGCAGCAGTTGGTTGAGGGTGTAGATCCCGAAGTTGTTCTCGAGGAGCAGACCCTCGGAAGACATCAGTTCCGGAAGTTGAATATTGTATATGTATTCGGCTTTCAATGGCACTTCGAGCGAGAGGATCCTTTGGTCAGGTGAGAGCGCTGAGCTTTTCACGGGAACAGTAGCTTCATTGAATGGCTCGGATCCGTAGGTATCCCAGTATTTGAACTGAAACTCGATGATCGAAATCGAAGTATTTGTAATTTCGGATTTAGCAAGAGGCTGGGTGAAGTGCAGATCGAATCCCTTTCTGGTGAGGGCGATGCGTTGAATTTCGAACGGCGTTTGGGAGGAATCATAGGAAATGACTTCAATGGCGGGTTCTCCGGGAGTCCAGCCACGCCCCACGGACCCTACCCAAAGATTTCCCTGAGGGTCAAAGGCGGTAGAAAACGAAGCGCTGACCAAGGGTCGGATGAACGGGAAGACTGCTCCTTGGTAGGCGCCATTCACCTTCTCGAGAGCGACTCGCACAACGGTACGGTGGGAAATGTCGGCAATGAAAGCCTGGCCTGCGAAGGGACCGAACGTGTCTGCCGGAGCGAATGAGGGCGATCCAGTGGAATTGGTCAAATCGCCATGAGCCAGCCAGACGGCGGGGAGCTTGCGGGCCTCTCTGAAAACCTCGGGATCGAGGGGTGGAACTGTTTTAGGCATTTCACCAACCGTTTTGTAGTCAAGAACGGCTGGCGTGATTCCGTATTCAGGTCGGTCCCAAAAGGATGCGGGATGCCCCAGGAAATCGCCCTCTTCAACATGGCCGAGATAGGAAGACGCCACCCAGTCCCCTTGGTTGTCGGTAATGAAAAGTTCGTCTTTGGCGTTCATTCCGATGCCGGCTGGAGAGCGCAGGCCAGAGGCGAATGGCGTGAGGGATCCGTCGGGGCTTCGTTTCATAACCCAGCCTCGATAGCCCAGAGCGGAACCCATTTGATGAGGATAGCCATCGGGGGCCGCCTTGTGATAGGATCCAGAAGCAAGACCGGTCGAGAAGAACATTTCCCCTTTCGAGTTGATGCGGGGGCCGTAGGCGAATTCGTGATACTGACCGGTAAATCGAAATCGATCCTCGTGAGTGGAGTAGAGGTCCGCCACTCCATCGCCGTTGGTATCCTGAAGAAAGGTAAGCTCGGGCTTTTGCATCACGTAAACACCACTTCCGTCGGGAGCCACGCGGACCCCGATCGCTTCATGAAGACCTTCGGCGAAGAGGGACCACTGGTCGTCCTTGAGCCGCCAGACGCTTCCGGTGCGGTTGGAAACATAGACCGAGCCGTCCTTGGCGAAATCGATATCGGTCGGTTCGAATCGAATCGGAATGCTTTGTTCCGGTATTGGGATTTCCCTTATGGAATAGCCGTGGGGGACAGTCGGCGTGTCTTTGCGGCGGTAAAAGGAAACGGTGAATTCCTTTTGGTTCGGGTAGAGATTTTTGACCAGATTGCGCTGGTTTTGCTGCCCATTCGTGGACAGACGGCGGAAGTGCGTTTGCTTGACCCAATAGTTAAGGTATTCGTCTGTCGCATCACTGGCCTCCAAGGAGAAGTGCAGGTTTTGCTGCGTTTCCGATACGATTTCCAAATGTTCTTCCACCTCCCAGCTGATTTGCGTTTTCGTGTCTCGCATTCCATAGCGGAAATACACTTGGTCATCGCGAATCGTGTATCCCTTCCAGCTAAATTCGAGTTTCCTGAACGGAGCTTCGCCGAAAGACCAAGGGTTGTCTCGAAGCAGAAAGTACTTTAGTTTCGATTCGTCGTATTCAAATTCGCCATTTTCGTTCACCTTGCCGAAACTACCCGACCAAATTGCCTGAACGGAGTAGGTGTTGGGATCATAAAGGTGATGAATCCCATCAGCAGAACCCACTGCCAGCCGAGGGGATTTGTCGAGCCCATCGGAACGCGTTTCCCGGATGACCACACCTTGGGTGACGACGAGCTCGCCATCATTCGTCAGTCGAAAGGTTCCATGCCTATCATCGTTTTGGCCCCATCCAATGGGAGACATAAGGCAGAGGACCCAAAGGAGGAGGTGACATGATTTGTTGTTCAAAGCGAAATGAGTTCGAGCGGATATCGAGAGCGCCTGATGAGCAGGGTTCGGGCTTCCTATGATGGAAACCGAATGATGCGTCGGGCATTTTTGGACAGGATCTTAGTGGCAACTTTGGGGCTAAGAGAAAATTGTTTAACATTGGCGATTTGCTGCGATCCAGAGCAGGATTCACCTTGACCCTCGCTATCGGAACAATCCGTTCCCAGGCAAAGTTTGTCCTGGTGCCTTTCGATGAATTCGATGGCGTGTTCCGGATCCCGGTTGAGGGCATTGCGTCCTGAGCCTGCTGAAAGGTCACCAAACATATTGGGGTAGTCGGCCAGATAGCGATCAGTTAAGCCACCAGGAGTGACTTTGCCTTTTGGATACATAATCGACTGATCGTGCTTGGCGTCAATATTGCCCCACCAGGTTTGGGCATGACCAATGAAGTTCACTTCCGGGAAGCGTTCGAGTACTTTATAGAATCGCTCGAACCCATGGTTATACATCTCGTGCTGGAAGTGAATAAGCACCGGTACTTGGTACTCTTTGGCCAGTTCGAATACGCGAATCATAGGGGCGGAGTCGCTAGGGAGGTTGAATTTCAGCTCACCGATGCCGACTGCTCCTTTTTTCAGCCATGACTCCATTTTTTGCGTGGCACCTTCGAGATCCGGAATCTCGTTACAGAAGAAAACAAACTTATTGGGAAAGCGTTCGGTCATCTTGGCAGCCGCCTCGGTAACGGACACGCGTGCGGCGAGACCATTGGAGTCTCCCATATGGGTGGAGAACATTGTCAAATAGGAAGCGGAAGGCAGCAGAACACTGCGTGTGATACCCATGGTGTCCTGGTGCTCGAGAAAATCTTCATCGCTCCGGCCAGAATAGCCCAAGTGCTGATGGATATCGATTATTTCTTCCTTTGGCCGACAGGCTCCCAGCAAACCCGCTAATCCACATACAGAAGTGATTGCAAACTGTCTCCGATCCATAACCATAGTGGATCCATGCTTAGAAACCCAACTTTCAATGGCCAGCCTAATTCCAGCGGACGAGGGCGTTTTCTCCCATTGTTAATTTTTCTTTGCACTGGTGTATGGGTATTCGCCCAGGAACCGCAAATCGATGAAGCTCAGATGCCGCGCATTCCGGCGGTTGAGCCTGAAGACGCGCTTGATACCTTTGAGATTAAAGCTGGTTTTCAGGTCAAACTCGTGGCTCACGAACCGGACATCGTAGATCCCATCGCCATGGCCTTTGATGCGGATGGCGCTTTGTATGTGATTGAAATGCGCGGCTATTCGGAGCGGAGGGATGACCGCTTAGGGCGTATTCGGCTGTTGAAAGACATGGATGGGGACGGCCTATTCGAAACCTCTTCCGTATTTAAGGACGGACTGCAATGGCCGACCGGAATCGTTTGTTACAAGGGGGGCGTTTTTGTGGGAGCGACCCCGGACCTGAGCTACTTCAAGGATAACGATGGTGATGGCGTTAGCGATGAAGAACGAGTCGTCTTTACGGGGTTTGGTCCAGAGGATTCACGGCTTAATATGCAGGCCCTATTCAACAGCTTTCGCTGGGGTCCTGACAATCGTATTTGGGGCGCGACCGCGTCGAGTGGAGGGAATGTGACGCGACCGGACGATCCTTCATTTGAAACGGCTCCTATTCGCGGCGCAGATTTTTCTTTCGATCCGGAAACACTCGATTTTCGGGCCGAAAGTGGCACGGCCCAGTACGGGATGACTTTTGATTCCATGGGTAGAAGGTATGTATGCAGCAATTCGAGACATGTTCTGTGGGTAGCGTATGAACGGAATCAAGTTAGGCTGAATCCTTATTACGAATTGCCCGATCCGCTTGTGAGTATTCCTCAAGACGGTGCGGCGGCGCCCGTTTTTCGAATTAGTTATGACGAGCCCTGGCGTGTGGTGCGGACGCGATGGCGCGTTTCTGGTGTGGTTAGAGGAATGATCGAAGGAGGCGGTCGCGTTTCTGGCTATTTCACCTCGGCCAGCGGTATACACTCCTATTGGGGGGATGCTTTGAGAGAAGGGTTTCAGAACAATTTCTTTGTCGGCGATGTCGGCAGCAATTTGGTGCACCGAAAAATACTCCGAAAAGATCCCGGGAGGGTCCAACCCTTGGCGATCCGCCCGGATGACGAGCAAGAAACTGAATTTCTACGCAGTAGCGACAATTGGTTTCGGCCCGCCAGCTTCGCAACTGGCCCTGATGGGTGCCTTTACATTTGCGACATGTACCGCGAGACGATTGAGCATCCCTGGTCCCTGCCACTAGGAATAAAGCAGCACCTCGATTTAAACAGTGGCAACGATCGCGGACGCATCTACCGAATCGAGCCAGAAAGATTTCAGCGTTCTCCTGTCCCGCCCTTGTCAGAGGCTTCCGATACCACACTCATTGAGCTGGCACAGAATTCCGGTGACGACTGGCATCAGACGACTTCCCGCCGTTTGCTGTTCGAGCGGGGTAGACCACTCCCTGCTAAAGCCCCCCCTGCTCCTTTTCCAGCCCTATTGAGCAGTGAGAGTTCTCTCCTTTCCCGTTTTCCTGATTGGAAAGGGGATCCCTGGCTGGAAGCGACGCTTCTTAATTCGCTGCGAGAGATCGACGATATCAAGGAAGCGTGGATACGTAATGATATTGATGAGTCGCCTGGATTCATGCTCGAATTAGCAAGACTTACGGGACGGACGGGAGATCGGACTCTCGTAGGTTTCGCGGTCGAGCAATTAGCCGAACGAAGATTCTCAACTCAGTTGGTAGAACAGGTTTTCGCGTTGAAAGATGGGCTGGCTTACAGCGGGTTGAGCTGGGAGGCGGTTAAGGATCAAAAGGGCCTTCGTATCCTCTTTTCCCAGGCGGAGTCCATTGCTGCCAGCGAAGAATCCGATATGGGTTCGCGATTGGCCGGGCTTCGACTATTGGAATTGGCGGGTGGCTCATCAAGTGAACCTCTTCGTAAACGCATAATCTCCAGTAATAGATCGCCTAAAGAGCTAGTCATTGAAGCGGCGAAGGGAATTGCGGATACAGCGTTTTTATTGGAGCATACTGAGCGCCTCCCAAATGAGGCTTTTCGAATTGCGGCGGTGCGTTTCACTGAAAATGGGGAAGACGCGACCCGATTTCTTGAAGCGATTGCATCGAAGCAGGTATCGCTTGAACAAATACCAGCGGAAGCTTTGCGAAAACTGCGTCAGCATTCGGATGCGAAAGTAGTGTCCCGTTCATTGGAAGTGCTCCCCAAGGTCGAGTCTCGATCCGATGTCGTCGCTCGATATCAGTCGGCGTTGGAAATACCGGGTGACCGATTGAAAGGGAAAGCGGCCTTCGAAAAGGCCTGCGCGCTTTGCCACCAAGGGCTGGATGGAGATGGGCTGGTCTTTGGACCCCCGGTTGCCACGTTTAAAACGGCCGGGAAAGCGTCGATTCTCGGAAATATTCTGGACCCGAACCAAGAGGTGGCTCCCCAATATCAAGCTTTTCAATTTCGAATGAAAAACGGGGAAGCGTACATTGGAATGATTGGTTCCGAAAACAGGCAGAGTGTCACCCTTCGTTTGCCTGGAGGCGAGTCCAAGACTTTTCCTAGAACCGCCGTTCAAAGCATGACCGGTGTGGGCCGCTCTTTGATGCCGGAAGGATTGGAGCATTCCTTGACGGTGGAGGAGATGGCCGACCTGCTTGCCTACCTCATTCAGTGAGGGAGAGGTTAGAAGGGCAGGCTCTAAGTTTTTAAGGCGGAGGGCAGTTCGCGATTGATCAATCGCCTTGGGTTCAAGAGAGTGGATCCATGTCAGCCTACATTATGGTTCGTGTGAATATCAGCGATCCCGTCGCGTATAGACAATACATGCGTCATACGCCTCGAGTGATCGATCGGTTTGGAGGGCGATTTATCGTTCGCGGTGGCGAACGAGAGATGTTGGAGGGTAAAGAGGAAACGGTTCGATTGGCGGTGATAGAATTTCCGTCCATGGATGACGCAAAACGTTTTCACCGTTCGGAGGAATATCAAGCGGTAAAGCGCTTGCGTGAAGGGGCTGGAGAGGTTCAATTATATGCTATTGATGGATACGCGAAGGAGGATTGGGAGTGTGCGTTGGAAGCCAGTAAATCTCTTAGCCTATGAAAAATTTGATTATCGGGATCATTGGCTCTGCCCTTAGTCTAAGCGTTCTAGGAATGGGAGAGACGAATGTGCCGGTGGAATTGCCTAAGAAGGAGAATTTCCATCTGTTTCTACTCGCGGGCCAATCCAATATGGCCGGACGGGGCATTATAGAAGAATCGGACAGGATTCCTCATCCGCGAGTGTTGGCGTTGGACAAAGACGGGAAGTGGGTGCCAGCTGTGGCTCCTATACATTTCGACAAAACGGTGGCGGGAGTGGGATTGGCGACATCGTTTGCAGAGGCAATCGTCGAGAGGCACCCGAATGTCACAATTGGACTGATACCTGCGGCGTGTGGAGGGTCGCCGATTTCCAGCTGGGAACCCGGCGGATACCATAGCCAAACGAAATCCCACCCCTGGGATGACGCGATCGCTCGAGCTCGTGTGGCGATGAAAGATGGGGTATTGAAAGGCATTCTTTGGCATCAAGGGGAATCGGATGGAAAACCAGGACTCGCGGAGGCGTACGAAGGGAAGTTGCAAGACTTGTTTCAGCGGTTTCGCAGAGAGCTCAACGTTTCCGACGTCCCGATCGTTCTCGGTCAACTGGGACAGTTTCCTGCGAAACCTTGGAGCGAATACAGAACAATGGTTAACGATGCCCAAATTGCGGTAGCCCGAAAGATGCCCAAAGTTGCGTTCGTTCCCTCAGACGGTTTGACTCCCAATAGCGACATTGTTCACTTCGATACGAAATCGCTCAGAATCTTCGGGAAGCGGTACGCTGAGGCCTATTCAAAATTGGCAGAATAAGATTTTGGAGTATGAGTAAAACCGATACAGAAGAGAAACCGCGTATATTGGCGATTGGCGCTCATCCAGACGACTGCGATCTGAAAGCGGGAGGGTGCGCGATTTTGTGGGCTCAGGCGGGTTGCGCGGTTCGATTTGTCTCAGTGACGAATGGCGATGCGGGGCATCAGGAGCAATCGGGTAAGGAGCTGGCGGATCGCAGAAGGGCGGAAGCAAAAGCGGCAGGCAAGGTCGCGGGCATCGAGTATCAGGTCTTGGAGAATTCAGATGGAAAACTCGTTCCGGGATTAGAGGAGCGCTGGGAGTTACTTCGACTGATGCGCGATTTTCAGCCGGATCTGATTCTGACCCATCGTCCTAATGACTATCATCCAGATCATCGATACACGTCGCAATTGGTTCAAGATTGCTCGTATTTGGTAGGGGTACCCAACATCTGTCCGGATGCGCCCCGCTTGGAGAAAGCGCCGGTGATCGCTTACTTTTCTGACGATTTTCAAAAGCCATTGCCATTTGAACCCGATGTAGCTGTGGATATCGATTCGGTCATGGATACTAAGATACGAATGCTGGATTGCCACGAGTCACAGTTTTACGAGTGGCTGCCTTGGATCGACCGTCATGGGATCGAAATGCCGGCTGACCCCGATCGACGGTTAGAAGCCCTCGCGCGATTCGCGAGAAGCTTCAGTCGCCCGAGCGAAAAAGCCCGCGATTTCCTCAAACGTCACTATGGCGACGGGCGAGGCTGCGCCGTTGTCAACGCGGAATCTTTTGAAGCCTGTGAATATGGGGCTGAGATGGATGGAGATGCGATTCGGCGATTGTTTCCGATTCCCCGGTAGCGAGCGATCTCCGAGCGCCCACAACAATACGGACTAATGGGCGCTCGGAAATCGCCCGCTCGCTGCCTGATTCGTGCACCTCTTTAGCCTGTAGCTACCGAGGCTTAACTTCTTTCGCCCAAGATTCGTGAAGCTTTTTCAAGTGGGCGACGAGCTCGGGTTTTTCGCTGGCATAGTCTTTTACCTCTGGCTTCGCGTGGGCGAGGTTGTGGAGCGAGTAGACCATTTCGCCGCTTTGGCGGTTTTTCTTGGCGATGAGCTTCCAATCGCCTTCACGTACGGCCCAATCCTCTCTCCAGTCGAAGTGTAGCACGGGATGCGGGGTGGGAGCGTTGGCGTTTTTAATAATGGGCAGCAGGCTATGCCCATCAAGACGGTTGCGAGGAGCGGGCAGATCGATGAGATCCAGAAGGGTGGGCATCCAGTCCATAATGGTGATCGCTTGGTCGCGGACGATACCTTGGGGGAGGGCTTTGGGATAGTTGATGATCATCGGTACGCGTACGCCACCTTCTAAGAACGTTGCTTTGCGGCCGATCCACTTGCCCGTATAGCCGCCACCGCCATGAGCCAAGTAGTAGTGGCCGATTGGGTACCCGCTATTGTGGTAGCCAACGGTGATGCCTCGGTTGTTTTCTTCGGAATGGCCGTTGTCGCTGCTGAAAATGATGATCGTGTCTTCCCGTTGATCGGTTTCGTCGAGTTTCTGAAGGATGCGGCCGATTTGCCGGTCGACGGTTTCCACTACTCGGGCGTAAGATTGGCGGGGCATTTCCAGATTAGGATAGGCTTGTTTGAGTTCCTGAAGCGGCTGCTCAGGGTAGTGAGGAAGGTTGAAGGCCACGGTCGCGAAAAAGGGAGCCTCTCGTTCCGCACCGATGTACTTGACGGCTTCGTCAACCATCATGACAGGGAAGTACTCGTTTCTCCGAAAGATTTCCTCGTTGTCGTCATAGAGGTCGTGATACCCCTGACCGTGTAGGAAGTAGTGCGTATAGTTGTCGATGAAGCCGGAGAGGTGTCCGAAATGCTTGTCGAAGCCTTGGTCCAGCGGGCCGTGTCCGACTTTGGCTCCGAGATGCCATTTGCCGAAGAGGGCAGTTTCGTAGCCGGCCTCCTTCAAGACCTCGGCGAGGGTGATTTCCGAAGGATCCATGTTGCCCAGGTGGGCGTCACTCCCATTGCGGTCCCCTTGCAGCCAGCTTTGGACTCCGCCTCGATTGGGATGTCGTCCCGTGAGTAAAGCGGCTCGCGAAGGACAGCAAACGGTGTGGGCGTAGGCTTGGGTGAAGCGGATACCCGTTTCCGCGAGCGAGTCCATATGGGGCGTGTTAAGGTCCTTGGCCCCATAGCAGTTGAGATCCAGGGTCCCTTGGTCATCCGTGAGCAATATTACGACGTTAGGGAGATTTTCATTCCCGAGTAGAGATAGTGGAATGGAGAGGATGAGAATGAAAAGTGAAAGTAATCGCATAGTTAATTTATAGAAGGTCGTATAAACCTATTTTCGACAAAGTCGAAACCTATTGGCCTCGCGTATCGAGGCCACTAGGCCGAAGGCCGATGTTAACAACGCTACGCTTGTCCCGACGAGTCGGGAATAGGTGTCTCTTCGAGCCAATGGGTCTACTATTGCCTTTTGCCCTGAGCATTTTTGAAAATGTCGCCGTTGGTGCCGAAGGGGATGATGGTGTAGGAGGGGTCGGTTTGCTGGATCTTCATGAAGGCATCCAGATGTTTCTGGAGCCGTTGCCGGTTTTCCGCGTGAAGGCTGGGGTCGAGAATCTCCATGTTGTATCGTGATTCGTTGCTGGATACAGGTATTTCGTAGAATCGGCCATCCTCGTGGAGCCGAAAGCGATGGTCGCGCACGAAGTGGACACCGCCTTCGAAGGCCATGGCAAACATTGTTCGGTCTTTTCCGTCGGTATTGAAAAAGTTGTGGGATAGGTCCATGCCATCGACTTGATGCGACAAGGGTATCTTGGCGATTGAGGCGATCGTGGGCAGCACATCCATCAACGTGAAGAAAGGCTCTCGTTTTCCTGGAGGGATTTTGCCCGGCCAGCGCGCGATAAAAGGGACGCGCGTTCCGGCTTCGTTCATAGTGCGTTTCCCTCCTCGGAGATGAAAGGATCCGAGTCGATTGGTGAGACCCGGACTCGTGCCGTTGTCACCCGTGAAAATGACGAGTGTGTCTTCAGCAAGATTCAGTCGCTCTAGAGTGTCCAAAAGTCTTCCCACAATGCCATCCATGTAGGTGACCATGTGGGCGGAGATTCGGTCGTTCTTTTTGAGGTCATCAGGAAAAGCCGTTTCGGCTAGAGCTTTGAGCCCGGGAGGAGGCACCAGCGGTCCATGGATTAGGTTCATAGGGAAATAGGCGAGAAAAGGCCCGTCCTTGTTTCGCTCTATGAAATCGATAATGAAATCCGCGTAGTAGTCAGGGCCATACACGTCATCACTGTGAACGACGTACTTCCCGTTCTCCCAGTTGTGAGGACCGTAGTATCGGCTGGGGCGCGCTCCATCCCAGTACTGAACCCATAGACAGTATTCGTCAAAACCGTGCGACTTGGGTTGGTCGGGGTGCTTTTGAAAATCACCCAGATGCCATTTACCTGCGATCGCGGTGGCGTAGCCGGCCTCTTTAAAGACTTGCCCGAAGGTTTTCAAATGAATGGGCAGGCGGTTAGTCTTTTCCGGATCGAGAGGACTGTCGAGTCGTTCGAGAAAGCCGGTTCGATTGGGGTAAAGTCCGGTTAGGATCATGGCCCGTGTGGGCGTACACACGGGGGTTGAGAATGCGTTTTCGAAACTAGCCCCTTCGGTCGCCATACGGTCGAGCACGGGCGTTTGGTGGACCGTGTTTCCATAACAGGCTAGATTCTCCGCCCCGAGGTCGTCCGCCATGATGAGAAGGATATTGGGTGGGCCTTCTTTGGCGAAAAGCGAGAAAGACAGAAGGGAGCAGGTGAGAGCTAGAGTGGAGAGAGTTCGCATGGGTGTTATGGATAGTCGCAAAAAGTCGCTAGAAACGCAAAATCATTATGCGATCTTCGATGTTAGTACTTGCCGTTAAGTGCGTAGGGGCGGTGAAAGAGGACCTGTTAGAAGTAATGGTAAACGTTGGTCAGATTGGATGCCAACTGGTTTGCTGATTTGGCCGAAGGTCATCGGCCATGATGAGGAGAACATTGAGCGTTCGAGCCTCCAGCATAGCAGTGAGGAGAACTGCGAAAGAGATGAAGGACACCGTTTTATACATCGATCCGGTATATCAGGCTGTCCGCGGTCCAATCGGTGTTTCCGTCGACCCGGAAGTCTTGGGCGAATAAGCGCGTCATGTGTAGAAGCAGCTCGCCGGTTTCTCGGTCCTCGCGTGCGTAGAAGTTCGAAAGGGTGAGGTAGGGGCTTTCATCGGGCTGTAGATCGTCGATTGAGGCCACCGTATCGCGCATGAGCAGCCCGGAGTTAGGGTCGACTTCTCCGTAGACGATCGGATAGCGAGGGCGGTTTCCCTTTGGATTCTCTTTCGAGATGTTCCCCATCCATAAAAGCCTGCCGTCCGAGTGGGGAATGAGCTGCGATGTCGCGCTGGGCGAGTAAAATGGGTTTCCGTCCGTATAGGTCCATGGCTGGGCTTCAGTCCAGGTCATCCCGCCGTCACGAGATTTTGAGTACCATTTGTGTCCGGGCCATTCCGGTCGGGCGTCGTTGCTGCCTCGCATGACCATTAGGATGGATCCATCTGCTAGTTCGGCAATGGTGGGCTCAATGAGACCGCGAGTGGTTTTTTGGGGATCCCCCACTAATCGATCGGAAGCGGTCCAAGAGAGTCTACCGTCGGGATTCCATTTTCCGAAAAGGAGCAGACAGTCGGTATAGGTATAGCCTTCGCCTGGATTGAAGTATTCACCGCTAGGTCCCACTGGGGTGCTCTGTACCGGCAGCAAAATGGTGCCGTCGGATCTTGTGAGCGGTCGCTCGCCGAGATCTCCCATCATAAGGCAATTCTTACCCACGGTAATCCCTGGCATGTGATGAATTTCGTCGAACTCCGCTCCGTCGTGGATAATCTGCTCGTTCACGATTTGCGTTTTACCGCCGTCCGCTGAAATGGAGTAGTGGAGTTTCCAATGCTTCATGCCCTCAAGCGGATCGTCGTTGGGCAGGATACCTTCGGTCCAAACGGTTAAGTACTTTCCCGTAACAGGATCTGCGTATCCGCCGCGTGGATGCCGCCGGCCAGTGCCTTGGGGATGTTCGAACCGAGTCGCCCATTCAGATGCTTTACTCCACGAACGGCCATTGTCGTCGGATTGTCGAACATAGGCGACATCCACGGTGTCGCTTCGGCTCATGTATTTGTGTACGCTAATGAGGTCCGATTTACCTGTGGTAGTGTAATAGCTGGCTCCCATAGTGGCGACTCCTGGCTTTGGCGAAGGAATGAAGACGTTTCGGGAAAGCACTTTCGCTTTCTCTATTCCACTCGGCGCCGACTTGCGGGAGCAGGCGATAAAGGGGGCTCCGATCATGGCTAGGGCGGTGTAGCTTGTTTCTTTGATGAATTTCCTTCTTGCTAGCTGAGTCATAGGGGAGTCTTTCGATGTTGGGTATTTGGTTGAATCGGTTTTCTTTGCTATATGCGTTAAGCCTATGGATTTCAGGGTACTAACCAAAGCTTCAAGTTTAGAAAAACGCCTTTTTCTCGTGAAACCCGCCCTGCAACCTGAGTCAGAAAAAGAGATTCGTTAGACAGTCTCTAAGGCAGTTCGCGAATATGCAGATTTCGAAACAGGATGGGAGAACCTTCGCTCTCCAGACAGATGTAGCCGGTTGAAGGATCGCAGTTTGTGCCACCCGATACCTCTTCGCCGTTCACCCAGAGACGGACTTCTCCGTTGATGGCCCGAATGTAGTAGTGGTTCCACTCGCCATGGCCCTTGCTCAGGTGCTTGCTCGGAAAACTACGCCCAGGGGTGGTCCGGCCTACGATTTCAAATTCGCCGTATCCAAAGTCTTTCGTCATCACCCTTTTTTGGGGGACCGGTGAAGTCGGGGGGAAGGGTGTCATCTTCACTCGCACCGGAAAGACATCGCCATGAGTGGTAAACCAATCGGTCGCTTGACCGTTGGCTTTGGCCTGGTCGATGAAGGCGTGATCCAGCATTTGTATCTCTATACCGTCTGGCAAAGGAGGACCGGGGTTATTGGGGCTCATGAGTCGCTCAATGGATTCTGGCGTCGCCCAAATGAATACACCCGAATTACCACCAGCCTTCTGATGGCTCCACTCAATCGTCATCTCGAAATTGGTGTATTTTTTTGCGGTTCGCAAAACACTAACCGGTTGCCCGGAGCAATAGAGCCCGTTTGGTCTCCAGGACCAGGTATCGATACCGCTGTTCACTGATTTAAAGTCATCCGCATTTAATGCGTGCCATCCGGGGAGTTGGTTATCGACGAAGGGGCGAGCGCTATCGATATCCGCGTTTTGGGCAAAGATGGCGGTCTGGCCGATTATTAGCAGCAATAGCGCCCGTTGGAGATGTAACTGTATTAGATTTGTGGGCATGTTATTCTTTGAGAGACTGATTTTAAAATTCCGTTTCGGAAACGTGTTCGAACGTAGGGGTGTCGCTTGTCCATTCGAGAACCTCAGGGCCATGAGCCTATCGTATGGCGGCGACTCTACAGGTTTTCGATCTGAATAAAAGACTATAGGTTTAGATTCTATCCGTTTCCGCTCGGTATTCCGGGGGAATCGATTAGGTTGCGTTTATTCACTTCAGGTGAATTCCTCGAAGCTCATGACGATTATAGCCCGAAAGGCGAAGACTGTTGTCGCAGACCCTGCCTTGTCGGTGGCTTGGTTGCTGACATTGGTAGCGGGCGATCTCCGAGCGCCCACCCGATAGATGCGACAATGGGCGCTCGGAGATCGCCCGCTACCTTAAAATATCTCGGGGATGCTTTATTTCTCCTTGGGGGCTTCGGCCCACTCGGTGGCGGACGGTACGTTACTCAAGCTCTTCGGAAGAGTTGCTATCCATGCTTGGTGAAACCCTTCCAACTTTGCGAGGATCTCTGGATGCTGTTTGGCGAAATTGATCCTCTCCGAAGGATCAGTTCTCAAATTTCTTAGAAAAACGCCTTGCTCCAGTTCTACTTTCTCGACGGGTGCCGCTCCTTCCCCGTGAACGGTGTGCAGTTTCCAGTCGCCTTGCCTGACTGACCATTCGTCCGCTGTTTTCCAATGAAGCACGTCATGCTGGAGTTCAGGTGCTCTCCCCTTCAGGAGGGGAAGAAGATCGATGCCATCGGCAAACTCGGGAACGTCCTCTCCGGCTGCAGACAACATGGTGGGAAGCAAGTCAAAGGCGCTGACTACGTTATCAGAAATTCGGTTCTCTGGGAGACTGCCCGGTTGGCTGATGATTAGCGGGACGCGTGTGCCCCCTTCGTACAAGGTAAACTTGCTTCCTCTGAGAGGGGTGTTCTCTGCATAAATAGGACGAGACCCGCCGTTATCTCCCATGTATATTATGAGCGTGTTTTCCCGGATACCAAGCGCGTCTACGTGGTCCACTAGACGGCCCACTTCTTGGTCGAGGTAGTGAAGCTGTCCGAGGTAGTGAGCCCGGCCGTCTAGATTGTTGGGCCGACGGGAGCGGTAGTACCAGTCGAGGTAAGGTTCGGCGGCGGGATCCCAATCGCCATAGTCTTCCAGCCCGTGATTATCCAAATACTCTTGGGGCAGCTGATGGGTGAAGTTGTGGACGGCATTGAAAGATAAATACAAGAAGAAGGAGTTTTCCTGGTTTCTACTAATGAAGTCGCGGGCCTTGTCCCCGAAGATCTCAGTACTCATTCCTTCCATGTCGACTTCTTTCTCTCCATCGCGAAAGGGTCCCATTCCCCAGGAATTGCTGGGTTCCGGGTTTTTCGCTCGAGCGGCATCGAAGGCGTCAATCGCCTCCTGATTGTGTATCAAGTAGTGAATACGCGCGTTCTCGGAGCCAAAGAATTCGTCGAATCCATGTTCGAGAGGAAAGTTTCGCGTTCCGGGACCATTGGGGGAACCGTAGTGAACTTTGCCTACGTAGCCGTTTGTGTACCCCGCCTTCTTTAATAGTTCAGCCATGGTCGGGTTTTTCCAGTCTGTGATACCCGGTCCTCCGTACCATTGCATGCCGAAGCGTTGCTGGTAGACCCCCGTTATGATGCCGCAACGGGAGGTGTTGCAAATCGGCGAGGAGGCATATGCGTGCCTAAAGAGAGTTCCCTCTGATGCCAAGCGATCGAGGTTTGGCGTCGAGACATCGTCCATCATTCCCATCGCCGAAAGGTCCGCATAGCCTTGGTCATCCGATATGATCAGAATAATGTTAGGCTTTTGCTGAGCGAAGGCCGTTAGAGAGGGGAGCGCCAGGGAGAGGATGAGGAGACGAATGATTGAGTGCTGCATAGAATCTTTTGCCCAACGGGCCCAATATTTCTTGGTAAAATTAGGGATGTATCAGTTTTTTAGTTATGGGTAAAGAATTGATCCATGGCGGTGTTCTGATGGGCCACGAAACTTGCCTTCAAGCCAGATGCAAGGGAGCACTCCATCATTCTGCGCCTAGCGGGTTGTGTTGCTTAGCGTTTGGTCCACTCCTCGGAGATTGACGACTGCGATACCCGCGGCAACGAGCAATCCTCCAATAATCAAGGCATTGGTTATGGGTTCACCCAACAGGAAGTGACTGAATATGACTCCCGCTATGGGGGATACAAAACCAAACACACTCAGTCTGCTGGCATTGTATCGATGGAGGAGCAGCGTCCAAAATATGAAACACAATCCAGCGACTATCACACCCTGATAGACAATGGAGAGCACTATTCTCGTATCTAGGTAAATGGAATCCAGGTCTTCAAAAATAAGACTCAGGATGAAAAATACGGGAACACTGAGGGTCGCCTGCCAAAATAGAAGTCGAGCGGGGTGAATGGACTGAGTAAGTGTTTTTGTGAAAACCTGGCGAGCTCCCAGCAGAAATCCGCTGAGAATGACAATCGCGTCCCCAATAAGATAGTCCGTCGCTGAAACCAGAAACCCTTCTGCGAAAATCACCACGATTCCGGCGAATGATAGGGACAATCCTGCGATTTTGTAGGGGTTGAGCCTATCTCCTGGAAGGAAAAAATGAGCGAGAAGCGTAACGAACAAAGGAGCCGTTAAGACGAAAACCCCCGCATGGGCGGCGAGAGTGAAATCGGTACCGGCGTGAAGCGTATAGATTTGAAGGACAAATAGGAGAAGAAGAAAGAAAAGGAGCTGGCGCTCCTGGCGATTGGGTTTGAGGGGAATGCGAGACCACAAGACCCAAACGAGAACCGTTACCGCTCCCATGATAAATCGCACCCCTGCCAAGGCGAGCGGTGGTACCCCCTCCAAGGCAATCTTAATTGCCGGAGTGTTCCCGCCCCAGAGGATGCTGAGGATGATTGCGGCGATAGCTGCTTTGACAGTAATAGTGTGATTCAGCATGGAAAGGATTGGGAGGCCTTGAGATTATTCGCTAGTCAAATGGAAAAGCGAGCCTCATTGTTTAGCTAGCTGTATCTACTTTTTTCAGACCAATAAGCGCAATTTCATAAATGAGACCGCTAGGTAGACGAATTAAGACGTCGACGTGGACTCTCTTTAGCGGGTTCCCTATGATGAGTCAACAAACGGTGCCGAAAGGCAAGTGACACAAAAGCGGAAATAGCTGGTCCTGCGCAGTTTATGCCTAGTCCTTGCGACTTTCTCAAAATAGGTTCAGCTTTGATTTTGCCAGATTTTATATTCCTTTCGGATTACGCTGACAACTTCTTTGGGTGTTTTTCCGTTTGTATCCACAATCAAGTCGAATGATTTAGTATTGGATATATCTATACCATAGTCTCTAAAATATCGGCCTTGAGTGCTTTCGGCTTGTTTTTGGATGCTGGTAATCGTTTCGACGATAGATGCAGGACTTTCTTCTGTTCGTCCACATTGATGGATATCGTCGTAGATTCGTTTTGCCGCAATGTCCGAATCAACGGTCAAGTACACGCGAAAACTGGCGTGTATCCAGTAGAATCCTAGTCGTGCATCCAGAACGAGCTCGCTCCCTTCCCCGAGTCGCTGGATAAGCGCATCGATCTCCCTGTCGATAATGGGATGCTTCTTGGCGTAGTCGTTGAGCTGATCAACGCTCATACCGTATTGGCTGGCGAGATTCCGAAACAAGCCGCCAGCGCTAAATCTTCGATATTCTAAGGTATCGGCGAGTTTGTGGGTAACCGTTGTGACTCCAGATCCGATTTCTCCGGTTATGGTGATGATATTCTTTTTGGGCAAGGGAAGTGAACTGATATACGATGTATCCTCGATTCCGTCACCATCGAGATCAGCTTCAAGGTGCCGGCTCATGTTGGTGAATACTTGTTCTGTAAAGCGGAGGATCCTCCGCTCATGATAGCGAATGGCTTCGCGTTTGCTGATACCGTATCCGAGCACTGCAATCATGGGGAATAGACTTGCGAATGCGATCAGACCAAATCCGTCGATGAGGGGATCGCGACCGGGAGTGCTCGTAGCCAGGCCGAGACCGAGTGCCGCGACGATGGGAACGGTGATGGTCGAGGTGGTTACGCCGCCACTATCGTAAGCAATCGGTATGATTGTTCGGGGAGCGAAAAATGTCATTACAATGACTACGAGGTAGCCGACGAGGATGTAGTAAACGATTGAATCTCCGTGAATGATTCGATAGGCTCCGAGTAATATACCCACTCCCACTCCTAGGGCGACAAAGCCTCGGAGGAGGACTCGTTTGATGGATCCTTCGCTGATTTCCTCCGCCTTTCTAGCGATGGCGGTCAAGGCGGGTTCCGCGACAGTTGTGGCGAATCCTACAGCGAATGAGAAACTGTAGATAAGCCAAAGATTGTTGCTGTTGGCCAATTCGATCGCAAGACTCTCGCCCACGGGAAAGAGCCCTAGCTCCAATCCGATTACAAAAGCGTAGAGACCAAGGACGACGAGACCAAACCCACCCATCCGCTTTCAGAAGTCATGTATTGGTTTTTTTAGTATCGCCCAGTAGAACACTAGGATTACAATTATTACCGGAGCCACATCTCGAACGCTTTGCAGAAAGGTTTGAACATAGCCCCAGAAGGCGGATACAGAGGACTCGGATATCGTTTCTAATTGCCCAATTGTGTCAGCCTCCTGAGCATGGCCGTAGGCGAATATTCCGTAACCCTGGACGAAAATCATTGGCATGACGCTGGCAAAAGCGATTAGGCCAAACCCATCGATGAGAGGATTTCGGGCCTTGAGGCTACTTGATAGTCCAATCCCGAGGGCAGCGATGAGCGGTACGGTTACGGTCGATGTTGTTATCCCACCAGAGTCGTAAGCCAGGCCCACGATCTCCTCCGGTGCGAACAGGGTAATCGTGAGCACTAGAAAGTATCCGCCCATTATATACCAATGGATAGGGTGGTTCATTATGATCCTGACCACGCCTAGCACGATTGCGAAGCCCACTGATAGCGCTACCACTATCCGCAAGCTAAATGCATCTATTTGCCCTCCGCTTATTACTGCGGCCTTGTGGGCGATGGCGATCAAAGCGGGCTCGGCGATGGTAGTGGCAAAACCGATGACAAAGGCAAATACGATAACCCACGTCCGAGTGCTCAGTTTAGACAATTGCTGCGACAGATCTTCGCCCAGCGGAAAAATGCCCAATTCGAGTCCTCGCAAAAATAGAGCCAAGCCCACCGCGACGAGCATCAATCCTATGAATATCGATGGGAGATCATCCGGGACAGTTTGGAGAATAGCGAACTGGTAAAAGAAGACGATTCCGATGATAATCGAAAGATCGAACAAAGAGCCTCGGAGGTCTTCGAAAAAGGAGAAAGCGTAAACTTTGATTTGCTCGTATATCGGAAGGAGCTTCTTCATGATTCTAAAATTACGAAGCTTAAGTGTTAAGCTGGGGATCGCGTTGACCGAGGATTTTATTGTTAAGATCTATTGTTGCCAAGGAGTCTTACGGTAGTCCAACGTTTTGATACAGTCTTCGCAAAAGTTCGGGTGCACTGGTTCGCCCGAGGGGGAATCCGCCATTGGCCATAAAGATCAGCCCAACGTCGGGCTCCTTGGCGAAGGTAAAGTAGGAAGCGTACCCGTTGATTCGGCCATTGTGTCCAATCATTGTATATTCATCATGGTATCCAATATCAATGGACACACCCATGGCACGGTCTCCTTCTCGGTGGTATTCGGTGGTCAAATCCTCGATAATCTCAGCTTTGATGACGAGGTTTTGGGTTTTGCCGCTTAGAGCCTTCTGAAAGAGACTCATTAGCTTCGCCATGTCCGGGCCGGTGGAGTACATGCCCCCGACTGGGGCGTATCCTTGCAGGTCGGGATCCATGGCGGGTTGAAGATTGGGGAAGTACCCAGTCGTTTTTAAGGACGGGTCGATCTCGCTCGTGTGAAAGTAGGTATGGTTCATGCCTAGAGGCGCGAGAATCTCGTTCTTCACAAATGCCTCATAGGGGATCCTTTGAACGCGGCTCACGACCTCGGCCAAAAGAATTATACCCACATTGGAATAGGAGAACTGGCCAACTTTGGTGGAATCGGGGGATATTGCTTTGGCACTTGCCAGAATGTCCGCCATGGTAGCGTTCGTGACTTCGTCGTCCCGTTCGCGCAGCCCTTCTTTGTGCAAGGGAGGAAGGCCCCCGCAGTGGGTGAAGAGCTGCTTTAAAGTGGTGTTCGCGATCTCGGTGCTCAAAAGTTCATCCAAATAATTGGATACAGGATCATCGTAACGGACGAGCCCCTCGTCTTTGCACATCGCTAGAGCTAGTCCGACAAACATTTTGCTGGTAGAGCCGAGTCGAAAGAGCGAATTCTCGACAACCGGTGTGCCCAGTGAAGGGTCAATCTTGCTAGCGGGTTGATCGAGCAGATCTTCAATGCGATCCGAACTGCTGTAGCCAAAGGGTCGGTAGAGCTTTGCCTCTCCCTCTGAAACCACGCAAACAATGCCTCCAAGCGCGTAGTAAGTATCCGGAGTAAAGGACTCTTTGTCCCCCTGCATGAGCCCCAGTTCGGAAAGAAAAGTCTCCGTGGTAGAGAGCCAGGGTTCCTTCTGCTCCGGTCCGGAACATGATAGGGTAGTAAATAGAACAGCCGCGTAAAAAGCGATCCAGGGGAGTTTTCTAATCATGATTTGGGGGATCTCATCTGTGCTATCCGTGTGATCTGTGGTTTAGGAAGAGCAGTCCCATTCTCAGAATCGTCACAAGTCTTAGTATTGTAGGTCGAGGTCGGTGACCCGGCAATCTTAGGTTAAGGGCGAGGTCAACGACCTCGCCATACCGATTTCGAAACTAAAACTCATGGTGCTTCGGAGTGTAATGTAGGATTGGTTCTTTAAAAGTCATACTTCGCCGCTTCGTAGATGCGCATTGCTCGCTCCCAGATCTCGCCGACTTTTCCGTCGCCGACAACTTGTCCGTCCAGTTCCACTACGGGAGCGATCTGTTTGGAGGAATTGGTGATCCAAATTTCATCTGCCTTGCGCGCTTCCTCCAGAGTGACGACGCGTTCGCTCACTAGCAGGGAGCCCTCCGCCCGCAGTGATTCGATAAGAATGTGCCGGGATATCCCCGGAAGCTTTTGATTGTCGAGTAGTGGGGTGGCAACCTCTCCATGGATAACTATAAATACATTGCTTGAGCTCGCCTCAGTCAGCTCGCCGGCGCCGTTGTAGAGTATGGTCTCATTCGCTCCCGTATCTTGCCCTTGTTGAAAATGGAGCACATTGCCAAGCAAGGCGGTGGACTTGATGTGACAGAGATCCCAGCGTTGATCCTCAGCGGTGATAGCGCTCAGGCCCTTCAAGGTATGCCGGTTGGGCACGGGGGGATGCGGCTCGATTTCCAGCACCATGCCAAAGACGGTGGGGGGTATTCCTTCAGGGAAGCGATGCATGCGTCGGCCTTCGTTACCACGGCTCACGTGTAGATAGATCCCAAGATCGCCCCCACCGTTGCGTTCACTTAGTTCCCGGGCGACGTCTTCCCATTCCTGATCCGTCAATGGGCTTTCAATACTGATAGCGGTGAGTCCGCGATTCATTCGGTCAATGTGAAGCTGCAGGGCCACGGTTCGGCCTCCGTAGGAAGGAATTGCTTCATAGATGCCGTCCCCAAACAAGAACCCCCGGTCGAGAGGGGAAATCTTGGCTTCCTCGGCAGGAAGGTATTCACCATTCAGGTAGACGATCATATTGGGTCTTGGTAGATTCTAGTGTGACTACGGCAGCGATTATTTCCAGAGGAAACTACAGGACGGTGAATAATGAGCATCCCTTCTACATCGGTAGACTGAAAAGAGCCGATTCCATTGATCTAATGGATGCCACTAGGTTTGCGCATTTGGTTTGAGTTTTTCGACTTTCTCGTTACGGTGACCTTTTTGACAATAGTTGCGAGCCGAGCTCTTGTCGCCCTTCACCCCTGAATACCTCGTGATGCGCTTACCCTTAAGTTTTATCTCTCTCGTCGTCGTAGTATACGCCAATTGCTTTATCGGTCGTTCGTACGGACGGACAACCGGTCCAATTCAGGTCGAGCTCTTTGAAAATATGGGCGAAAAGAAGGATGTCGCCTTGGATAAGTCAGGAGAAGCCGCCGTTCCTGAAAGCCCTTTCCCGGCAGAGGCTAGCTTCTCGGGGAACGATACCAATTCCTATGGTGTGTACGAGGGAGTCCGTCCGATTGCTCCCGGTCAGGCTCCGGATCGGGTATATGGGGTAAACGCATTCGGATTTCAGAGGCTGCCATTTAAATACGATGAGACGGGAGCCCGCTTGCTGCCGGAAGGTCCGATCGTGTTTCGAGCCAGCGCGACATTGATGCTTCCCAAGGGTCCCCATCGGATTTTGGTACGCACCCGTGAAGACACCGTCCTGCTGATGGATGGTGAACCGATAGCCATTATCGTCATGGAAGAGCAGCCCTCCGACGGGCACAATCCCGTGCGTCCGTTGCCCGATTTGATCGTTCCCACCATAAAGGAATTTGCGCCAGGGAACCAGGAGCAGAGAGTGACCATTGAGTCCGACGGAAAAGCGCATACGTTCACCTTGGAAACGGTGGTAGGCCGAGCAGGCCGTCGACCCGACTTAGGGGTACTCGCGGTTGCTATTGCAGGACCGGGTGAGAATACCTTCCGGCTGCTTGGCTCGCGAGAGGGTGACGTATTCAGTGACGAGGGTTGGGCGGATTTTGCGATCAAGGAAGAAGCCCACTACGCCCGAATTGACGCTGAAGAGCGAGCCCGTCAGTCTGTAGAAGAATCGCGCTATTGGAGAATGCGGCACGAGTTCGCCCGGTCTTGGATTGATGAAAAGGGGCGAACGCAGCCGCCTGTAGTGGGAGAGTCTCTACCGGTTCTTAATCCGATCGATCAGTTCATCGGGCGGCGGATTGAGGTAGCTGGATTCCGGCGAACCGTAAGACAGGTGGAAGGGCAAGAGGCTCGAGCAGAGGGTCGGGTACTGTTTCATTCAGACGTTCTTCCCATTCTGGAAAATCATTGCTTCAAATGCCACGGGGACCAGGAGAAAGGCGAGCTCCGGCTGGATACGCGGTTGCGTGCTTTGAAGGGTGGGGAATCCGGAGAGCCCGCAATTGTCGCGGGTCATCCAGAGAAGAGTTTGCTTATAGAAATGGTGGAGTTAGGAGATATGCCTCCTAAAGGCCGGTCTTTGAATGATAAGGAGGTGGGGCTGCTCACTCGATGGATCGAACAAGGAGCGCCATGGGATAGCTGGGATGAGACATCAATCTCCTCGACGGCCCATCCGTCGATGGAGGAATTAGATCGTGTTGGTCTGTCGCCCACTCCCCTTGTAGATGATTTGGCGTTTCTACGTCGCGTATTTCTGGATACGGTGGGTGTAATTCCGTCTTTAGCCGAGGTCGAGCAATTCGAATCTAATCGTTCTCCCAACAGGCGGGCCACGGCAATCGAACAGCTTCTGGATGATCCTCGATGGGCGGATCACTGGGTGCCTTTCTGGCAGGATCTTCTAGCTGAAAATCCGAATATCGTAAAACCTAACCTTAACAATACCGGTGCTTTTAGATGGTGGATACATGAGTCGTTCTTGGACAACAAGTCTATGGATCAGTTCGTAACCGATCTCGTGGGCATGCGGGGCGATAGTTACATTGGGCCTGCGGGATTTGGGATCGCGACGCAAAACGATTCGCCCATGGCGGCGAAGGCCCACATCATAAGCGGCGCGTTTATGGGCATACAGATGAAGTGTGCCCGGTGTCACGACGCCCCTTACCAGTCGGTAACTCAAAGAGACCTCTTCAATATCGCAGCGATGCTCGATCGCGAACCGATCAAAGTGCCGGCGAGCAGCATCGTTCCTGAAGATCAATTGAGCGTCCATCAGGCGCTGGTCGAAGTCACTCTGAAGCCCAATGAAATTGTGCAGCCCGTGTGGCCGTTCGAGGAGATGAGCAGCAGTCCGCTCCCTCCGAGTTTGATTCGTTCGCCCGAAGATCCCAGATCGCTCCTGGCCGTTCACATGACGGCTCCCACCAATCCGCGTTTTGCCAAGACGATCGTCAATTGGGTTTGGAAGCGGTACTTTGGCGAAGGTCTCGTCAATCCGGAATTCGATTGGGAAAACGCGGAGATCACGCACCCGGATTTATTGGATTATCTGGCTGAGGAGCTGATGGCCAACAACTATGACCTCAAGCATGTCAGTCGGCTCATTCTAAATTCCCACACCTACCAACGAAGCGTTTTGGTAGAAGGGGATGCGGAGGCTTCAGAATTGCTGGTCGGAAATCGTCGGAGACGCATGACGGCGGAACAAATCGTCGATTCCCTTCATCTTGCCACAGAACGGAGAATCGAAAGCGAAGAACTGAATATGGATCAGGACGGCAGGCGCCCCATTAGACAGTTTATTAATCTGGGCAAGCCCAAGCGCGCTTGGGAATTTACTTCTCTCTCGAATGAACGCGATCGCCCCAGTTTGACCCTCCCGCATGCTCAGGTGTACGTGGACGTGCTGGAAGCCTTTGGCTGGACCGGTTCGAGGCAAAATCCGATAGACCAGCGAGATCACGAGCCAAACGTTCTCCAGCCCGCCGCTCTTTCGAATGGCATCATGAGCCAGCGTCTGACCCGTTTGACGGATGATCACCCCCTGACGGAAATGGTTCTGGAAGCAGAGGGAGTGGGCGAGCTCGTCGACACCTTGTTCCTCAAAACACTTGGAAGAAGACCGGATCCCGCCGAGGGGCAGGCGTATCAATCTCTGTTGCAAAAAGGATTCGACACGCGGGTTATCCCAGAAAACGAACGCGTTTCCGCTCCTCCTCGAAAACGCTATCCTTATGTTTCCTGGTCGAACCACCTTCAGTCGAGGGCGAACGAGATCAAGGAGGCCATTGCTCGGGATATTGAGGTAGGATCTTCACCGACACGCGCGTTGCAAAGCGAATGGCGAATGAATTTCGAAGACGGTCTGTGGGCCTTGATTAATTCACCTGAAATGATTTTTGTACCATGAATACAAATACGATAAATTTAAACGCTTTAGATAGACGGAAGTTTTTAGCAACCCTAGGATTGGGAGCGGCCGGTCTTGCTGTCGGAGGTCGTTCGGCATTCGCCGCCCAGAAACTTGCCATGGGGAAAGCGGATCACTGTATCATGCTATGGCTGGGTGGCGGTTGTTGCCACGTCGATACTTGGGACCCTAAGCGTCGAGGTGACGCGGTTAAGCGCATACCGGGCTCCTACTACGATCCGATTCCTACGGCGGTGGACGGCGTCCAGGTCACGGAACATTTGCCGCGTTCGGCTCAAATTATGGATCGGATATCCGCTATTCGCACGGTGCATCACGACACGATCAATGAGCATGCAGCCGCGGTGAACCGAATGCACACTGGGCGTACGACGAGCGGAACCGTTATCTACCCGTCTATCGGTTCCATAATCGCTCACGAAAGGGGACCGGCTGCGGAAGGCGTTCCGCCGTATGTATTGATTGGGTACCCTAATTTGACACGCGGGCCGGGATTTTTGGGGGCAAAGGATAGCTACTTGTATCTCACTGATACGGAAGCGGGACCTCGGGGATTGCTTCCGCCGCCCGATGTGGATACGAGAAGATTTGATCAGAGGCAGCGATTGCTCAGTGAACTCAGGCGTAATTACGGGAAGAGAGGAAATCGCGATGCGGTCGTTGAGAACTACGATGCCGGCATCGAAGCGAGTCTGAAACTGGCAGGATCCTCTTTTATGGATACTTTCAATTTGGATCGCGAAAAAGCAGAGCTGCGGGCTTCCTATGGCGGTGAGTTCGGGCAGCGATGCTTGCTCGCTAGACGCCTCGTTCAATCGGGCGTACGTTTCGTCGAGGTATCCCACAATTTGAATTTTATTAATGGAACCGGTTGGGATACACACAAGCAAGGGCAGTTAAACCAGCACGGCCTGATCAGGGAGTTGGACAATGCGTTCGCTTCCCTGACCCTGGATCTGGAAGCCCATAATTTGCTGGATAGAACCCTCATTGTAATCGGTACGGAATTCGGACGTCCTCCGGAATTCGATAACGAGGGCGGGCGAGGCCACCAGGCGCAGACCTTCAGTATCGTACTGGCTGGGGGAGGCTTGAACCACAAAGGAATCATTGGTGAGACGGACGAGCTTGGTAAGGAGATTGTTCATACACCAGTCTCCGTTCCAGACTTGTTCGCCACAGTCTTCGCAACGTTGCAGATCGATCCGAAAAAGGAGCTGTACGATGACGATCGCCCAGTCCCAATCACCAACGGGGGCAATCAGATAGCGCAGCTCTTCGGCTAGTCAGCGGATAGCGCCATTGAGTCAGCCTGATAGCGGTAGTTGCGATCGATGACCGTGTTGCGAGGTTTGCTAGGGCCTTCGAAGCGAGTGTCGATGATTTGGTGACTGCGTTATCTTGCTATCGCTCCGCCTTGATGCGTCCGAATAAAATACTTGGGGTACCCGGGTGCAAATGGTCGAGTGTTTGGGGACCGTCTGTGCTGGGATTAATCGTCTTTACGGCCTCCCAACTTTCTGGAGACAAGGTTTCGCTTACCTCAAGCGTATACGTAAGGCCCGAGGTGGCATCGAATTCTATTTCTAGATAGCCATTCTCCGCTTTGGTAGGGGAGGAGCGGAAAAAAGACTGGGGACTCTTGGGATCGGTGCCGAGAAGGAACTCTTCCCAGTCGGTATTTACATCTCCATCGTAGTTGCCGGTTCCTCCCTCCGTCGCGGTTAGACTATTGAAGTACTCGAGTTCCCAGAGATCCTGGATCTGATCATCGTCGGAATCGCTCACAACTGACAAGCCTTTGACGACCGCGTCGCAGAAGTTGTTGCTGTTTTGGGATGATGCCGCCAATCCAATCCGCACCGTCTCGCTCATGGAAATGCTTTGATTGGAAATCGCCGTCCAGTCTTGAGCGTCAGTAGAGTAGTAACCGGTGAAGGTGTCTCCCTGCCGCTCGATCTTTAGCCAGTAAGGCCCCTGAACGTTGTTTTGTGTCGTCGCTTCCGTGGTTCCGTTGGGAACCGAGCGGGATTCAAATCGGGCTTCTCCGGTTTCCGTAAGAAACAGCGATGCGTACTGAATTGGCTAACGGCACTAAACCGGTCTACCACGATGACAAAGGTAGATTCTATGCATATAACAATGACGAAAACCAGTATGAGAGCATGGTCATACTGCCATCTAGCTCAATGGGCTTTATGGTTGCGGGTTTGACTACTCAAATGTATAAGCTACCGCATCAACCCTATTTCGACGCTCTCAAGGCACTGGATAAAGTCAATTCCGGACTCAATTTCCTCGTGCTTGAAATGGCTTTCGTCTACCAGCCCGAGCACTTTGGCGATGAATATTACAGCCCGGTGAAGGTGAATGGCAACGGTTCCGGAGACTGCACGCGGTTCGTGTATAACGACCCCGAGTACCCGGGCAGCTATATTCAATTTGATGAGCAGGGTAGATTAGATGAGTTTTACATAAACGCTTCCGCTGAAAAGTTTAAAGATAACCCGTCAGGTAAATTTGTTTTTACCTACAACGAGTGTTCGGTAGAGCTCCCAGACGCTGTAGAGCAATCCATGATACCTGGGCCGTTAAACAAAATACTTAATCTCGAAAGGGGTCTAGAACCTTGGAAGCACAACAAGAAAGACAAATAAAATAGCCCACTATGAAATCCAAACTCATTTATCTAATTCTCTGCTGTTTCACCTTAAGCCAAACGGCAGATGCTCAGTTTTTGAAGAACCTGAAAAAGAAGGCGCAGGATGCGGTTGAGCGAAGCATTTTGAAAAAAACCGAAGAGGTCGTTACCGAGGAGGCTGAAAAAGCGCTCAACGGAGAATCTGGTGAGGAAAGGGACGAGGGCAAGGAAGGGAACTCTAATGCGAAGAATGTAACGGCTAACCAAGCATCGGGTCCCATGACGCCAGGGATGAATCCCTTCGGATCGGGTAAAGCGCCAGACAATCTGCCGGCCACTTATGCGTTTGCTTGGGAATTCAAGACCAAGATCGAGATTGAAGGGAAAAGGAAAAAGGACAACGCCGAGATGGAGATGAATTATTTCATCAATAAGAACAAGGATTACTACGCCGTAGAATACGAGAACGAAGAGCTTAAGAATTCGGGAGGGAAAGCAACGATGGTTTTTGATTTTAAGTCAGAAGCAATGGTCATGCTAAGCAATTATAGCGGGCAAAGAATGGCGATGCTTATGAATATGAAAGATCCGTCGAAAGCGAAAATCGAGTAGAAGGATCTCAACTACACTTTCAAGGAAACGGGCACGAAAACGATTTTAGGATATGAGTGCTATGGCATGGAGATCGAGAATAAGGAATCCTTGATAACCATGTATTTTACCTTAGACGCTCCGGTGAATTTCAGCGCCTTTTTCGCCTTTTCCAGCAAGGCGGCGCCGAAAGGCTTCAGCGACCCGCAATTGTTCGACGTACTTAAAGAGGACGCGCTGCTGATGGAAATGGAAATGATTGATAAGAAGCGTAATCAGAATATGCGAATGACGGCAATCAGTCTGGAGGAAAAACAAAATAGTTTCAATACGTCGGATTACCAGTTCATGAAAATACCGATGGGATTTTAGTATAGGTAATCGGGATACAGGCAAAGCATGATCTGGCAGATGCCTTTGTCCCCTTCGGCTAAATATGCCACGTGTGACAGGCTTCAGCTTGTCGGTGGATCCGTTGGCAACTTTGGTAGCGGGTCATCTCCGAGCGCCCAATGTCGTATCCATTGGGTGGGTGCTTGGAGATCGCCCGCTACCTTAAATTATCTCAGGGCCTAGTCTCGGAGATGTTTTAAAATGAGAGGCAAAGCGGATGCTTTTTCAGGGCTTTACTGAGTCTCCGTCGCTTACGTGTACCGGCCCGGGACGAAAGAAAAAGAAGATGATCAGCATGCCAATGCCCGATAGCGCGGCAGCGGTGTAGAGAACTTCAGGAGTCCCGGCGAACTCACGTATTTGTCCTGCGAAGAGAGGACCAATGAGGCGCGTGGGAACGACAACAATGATCGTGAATACGCCTTGGATGGAATTTCGGAAGCCGTCACCTGCGATGCGGTCCAAGTAGATGACGGGTACAATGAACATAGCGAGGATTTCCATGCCGTGTACAAGCTGGATCACGAGCGACGTGGTGACCGTTGGGAATTGAGCGAGAAGGACTAGTCGAAGGGCCATTGCGGAAAATCCGACGATCATGATGCCACGGATATGCAGCCATTTCCGTATCGGTCCGAGCCCGAATATGTAGCCGATCTCGATCAGGACTCCAAACGACAACACCAGGGCGACCCACTCGTCTGCGATGCCTACCTCGTCGCGAAGAAAAACAGACATGACCGGGTAGTAGGCGCTCGCGGAGGTGTGGACAAAGAAGAGACCAATGCATAGCGGTAAGGTTGCTTTGGAAAACAGCGTCCTCGCAGCTTGTAAGGTGGGCGCTTTCATTCGAGTTTCGGGTTTCAGGGCGCTCGGTTGCAGAAAGAATGTACCCGCGAAACACATACCGCTCCAAGCAACCGCCACCCAAAGTGCGTTGGCAATTTCACCCGTGTTGGCGATAACGAAGTAGAGGACTATGCTAGGGGCAAGGTATCCGACCGTGCCCCAAACGCGGACAAACTGATAGGATCCTTCTTTTCCTGCGGTCTCGTTTCCATGTTCACGTTCGTGATTGAAATAGTAGCCGTCTAGCAGGGGCCAGGTGGGAACGTACAGGATACTGTAGACGGCCCATGCGATGGTTACCGTCCATACATTGCTTGAATAGACAACCGCGATCAGGGCGATTGCGGTTGTGACGAAAATCCCACGAAGAATCTTGCGGGTATCGACGCTTCGGTCGGCAAGCCAGGAAGTGATAGCGGGAGAGAAGAGCAAACCAAGCGATGAAAAGGCGAGCGTGATCCCAAATTGCTGTGAGCTGAAGCCCTTGGCATCGCGTAGCACAAGGGCGGCGATTGGGCTCAGGCTACCGAGAACGCCGTAGGTCAGAAAGAACTGGACCTTGATCGGAAGGGAAGAGGGCATAGGGTACGGGGTTCAGTCGCACCGATTGTATAATACCCCGCTCTGGTTGGAATGGCTTCGCTTTGTGGTAGCATCCTTTGTAGCTTCGCTGGGTAAGGTTTTCTGAATCATCGATGGGCAACGTACCTACGGACTCTGGATTTGCAATCGTACAAAGCTGAAAGAATAAGGGGCAGCGAAGTCGAAAAAAGAACTAGCGATTTGGTTCAGCGTTTTGGGGGTGCCCTGTAGGCTCTTTTTTTGCGATCTGATGGGGTGAAAACGAGGTCTACCACTTCGCAGCGACTGTTGGCTCCCTTTTAGCCTGGATTGGTGATTGATCGAATGGGGACGGCTGTATTTGTAGAAAGGGTCGATAATTGATGCCCTTTTCTTTGGAAAAACTACTGCTGCCCTTCCTTTGGCGACAAAGGTCGTTTTCAACGGCTAGAGGGATACGGAAGACCTCTCTTTACGTGTCGGTAGGCCATACGGCTCACTCCCAAGTGAATAGCGGTATCCAAAGGGTGACGCGTTCGATCGCCAAAGAGGTATTGCGGAGGTATGAGGATTCCGATTTGCTGGAGTGGTTTCTCGAACAGGATCGTTTCATTCTACTCGACGAAGTAGCTCGGGAGAAACTCTCGCGATTCAGTGGTCCGTCTCACGAGGGAGTCGACACGGAGCTTGAGAAGGAACGGGAAACGTTGTTTTCCCTGCTTTCCGAAGCGAACGAATCCAGTTTGGGGCGATTGTACAGGTCAGTCTCATCAGGAGAGGACTTGGCAAGCTACCGTGGCGGTGAAAGTTTCCAGGATCGGTTCAAGGTGGATCTCATTTTGAAATTTCTGAGGAAGTGTTGGGTTCATTTGCAAGAACTGGAAAGAGAGGAAGAAACGAGCCGAGCGAGATGCGCCCGAGAGCTGAGGGAGCAAATCAGGGCAATTCGGGGGGATATCGGAAGCGTGCTCAAAGAACTGGGAGAAGAGGAAGGCGATTTTCTTGAGGATGCAAATTCTTCCCAACTGAAATATGAATACAGAAACCGTGCCGAAGGGATCATGCTGCAACCGCTTCTCGAGGACCCCTTTGTAAGATGGGCGTTGACTTGCTCGCAGACGGAAGCGTTGACGAGACATTTTGAAAAATTGGTAGGGAAATTAGACCGGAGTGAATTTAGAGCGCTGAAATGGGTTTCCTTTTTACCTATTCCGCAAGCGGCAAGAAGAGCACTACGCAGATGTATCCGTAAATTTGATAATTTGATAAAGCAGTCAGCAGATCGGCGTTTGATCCGCAGCTTCATTGCCAAGGTAGTGAGGGTGCGACTGACGCTTGACCGATTTCGATCGAATCATCAAAGGCGTCTCGACCTGAAGAGTGACTGGGATTGGTATCTGTTGAGGTGTCTTATCGAATATCGGCGAATGCATGAAGACTCAATTGAGACGGATGAAGTCGAGGGGATAAAGAGGTGCATCGAAAAGATTGGACGGCTTAGGCATCGCCTTTTTCCGCGGCGATTCCTCCTGTCGAGAGGAAGTTGGATTTTGATTCCAGAGTTAATGACCAGCACCGAGCTGGAAAACGTTTTCGAATTTGCGAGGAAACGTGGTCTAAGAGTGGCGGTTGTGTTTCACGACGCGCTGCCAGTCCAGTTTCCGGAGCTAGTGAGCAAGCGCTATCGGGAGGACCATGAGCGATACATGCGGGTGATCGCCCAAGCCGATTGCATTTTACCTGTTTCAAAGTATTCAAAAAAATGTTACAAAAATTGGGCGAAAGGCTCAGGAATTAATGTACCACAGATCGAAGTATGTCTGAATGGCGTTCAGTTTAGGGATAAGCCCGCGGAGGTGGATGAGTGTTCACTGCCGGAAGGGATTGATGGCGATTTCGCTTTGTGCGTGAGTACGGTGGAGCCGCGAAAAAACCACTTAAAACTCTTGGAGGCTTGGAGAAACCTGTTGGCTGAAGGAGAGGCTTTGCCACAGCTTGTCCTGGTGGGAAATACGTATTCAGGATTTGAGGAATTGGCGGATTCGGTGAATCAGATTTGTAAGGAGGAGCAGGGAATCGTTTGGCTGAAAGGAGTCAGTGACGAAGATTTGGAAACGCTCTACGTTCGCTGTCGCTTTACCGTATTTCCCTCTATTGCGGAAGGCTTTGGGCTGCCAATATTGGAAAGTCTCTGGTATGGGAGGCCTTGTCTGTGCGCCAGTTTTGGAGCCATGGAGGAAGTGGCTCGGGGTGGAGGCTGTGTGAGAGTCGATATGAGGGATATCGAGGCAATCGAGACCGGGATTCGAAAAATAGCGTTCGACGACACATTGGTAGCTTCACTCGAAATAGAGTGCTCAAAACGTAAGATGCGCACCTGGTCTGACTACGCAGCGCAAGTGGGACAAATCCTGGGGTTTGAAGCGCCGGTTTAGATATACGGAATGGCCGTCGTGTCCGGGGTTAAAAGGAGGTTCGGACTCCAACCCGAATACTACGCCCATGCATCGGTGCCCTGTCTTTCAGAAAAGAGGTGTGCGGACGCGCTTCTTCGTCGGCGAGATTGGCGCCAACGGCGAAGATGTCTACAGTAACCGAATCCGTCGCTTGAATGCGATACCGGATGTCGGTACCCCAGAGAACGTAGCTGTCGCTGGGAAACTGGTTCGGACTGAGGTGAGAGGCTTCATCACTCCACCAAGCATCGGCTCCTAGTAGCCAAGGTCCGATAGCGTATTCATAACGCAGGCCAAGGCGGCGGGTTGGGATGCGAGGCAAGTTCGTCTTGAAGCTGTCGTTGGTGGCCCTTGTCTGGTCGTAGGTGAGGTCGAGGTGCATGGCTCGATCGATCTCGTCGACGAGGTGCCAGCGAAAATCGACCTCGAAACCATAGAATTTTGCGTCTACCGCGGTAGCTCGGAAAACACTAAGCTCTTCCGTATCCAATTCTCCATACATCGATTCTGCCGCTTCTTCGTCGAGAAATTCAAGATAGACATAGTCGCTGAAGTCGGAAAAAAACGCGGTTACTTCCCCGGTCACCTTTCCTTTTGTAATACGGTAGGACAGGTCGAGGCTGGTCGAAGACTCCTTGCCTAGGGTAGTGTTTCCAATCTCAAAGCTTTGCGTTCCAATGTGTGGTCCAAAGGCAAAGAGTTCACTGGCATTGGGAGCTCGCTCTGCGTAAACAAGATTTGCTGAGACGACGCTGCTTTCGTTCACGTTGCGAATGAAGCCAGCTGAGGCGTTGACCGTGTCAAAGCTGCGCTTGGAGAGAGCGTTGTCGACTGGATCGACATCCACATTTTCAAGACGGGCGCCAAATTCCCATGCGCCCCATTCCTGATTCAAGCGTTCTACGACGAAGATCCCGTACTGGGAATTTTCACTACTCGGGATAAAAGCCTCTTCTCCTTGAGCAGCGAAGTCGTCCACTTTAGCCTGGAAGCCAAGCACTCCGGAAAAGTCACCCATCGGGCTGTGCACGCCAGTTAGTCGCAGCTCGTATCCGTCGCGCTCGAAAATCGTTCCGATTTCATCCCCTTCGAGCTCCTGGTGGCGGTAGTCGCCGAAGGAAAGATCCATCTCCACACTCTCGAGGAAATCGTTTGGCTGAAAGAGTTCGCCCCGCAAGGTATAGCGGGTTTGGTCGAGGTCGATGCTGACTGCTTCTTCTTCGTTATCTTCCTCCTCGTGGCCATGGGCGTGACCGGGGACACCGTAGTCGGTTGCGTAGTCGGAGAATGACAAGGCCAGGCTCCCTTTTTCGCCAAACCAAGCCAAACCTAGGTAACCGGAGCGCGTGCCTACGAAGCTATTTTCAAGCACACCAAAGACTTCTTCTTCCTCCTCATGTACCTCTCCTGCTTCCTCTTCTGCTTCCATTTGGTAAATCGACTCAGCGAAGCCGGGAATCTCGAAGTCGTTGGACTGGCGGTCGAGGAAGCCCGCGCTCCACGCGAAGTCGTCCTGCCCGCCTTGTAATGCAAGGCCAAAGGACTTCTCGTCGGAAACCGATCCATAGAATCCTTCCGTTTGTCCGCTCAATGCCGTCGCCGAACGCTGGCGTGGTAACTCCTTGCCCAAAACATTAACGACTCCTCCGATGGCCGCATTACCGTAGAGTAGCGATGCCGGCCCGCGTACAACCTCTATGTCATCGGCAAAAAGAGGCTCAATGCTGACCCCATGGTCAGGGCTGGTCTGCGAAACGTCGAAACTGTCAACACCCTGATTTAATATGCGGATACGGTCGCCATCGAAGCCGCGGATCACCGGACGTCCGGAGCCTGGCCCGTAGGAGGTCGAGTGAACCCCTGGTTGGCCCGAAAGAGCTTCCCCCAGCGTGGAACTGGCTGAGCGATGCAGCGCTTCGCCATTTAACTCGCTGGCTGGTACAACGAGCTCGTCCTTGTGTCGGATGAAAGGGCTAGCCGTCACCACGACAGGGTTCAATTCGACCGTATCCTGCTGGGCCTGAACCTGCAAAAGAGTGAGTCCAGTCGTTAGGAGTATAGGCCGTGCGAACTTCATTTCTAATTAATCGCAACAATCTTGCGTTAAATGCAAGCGTTTTTGCAAATAGATTGCGTTAATTGCCGTTTGGCTCCAAGCTTCTTACGTGTCGGTTTTACTATTCTAGAGCATTTTTCAAATAGTCGGCCGCTTTCTATGCGGGCGTGAGCGAGAAAGCTCTGGCGTCGCTGGTCGGACGCGACAGCCCGGCGCGGCGCGTTTGCTGAGTTACCTGCGGGGCCCGCCGGACCTGTACAGACTTGATGCGTCAATTACAGATGCTCGCAGAGGTCGATTACAGTTTTCTGTGCTCATGCCTCGGAAGAACTGCAATCAAATGGAGAGTAAGCTAGAGCCCATTGCGGCCTGTTTGGATAGTAGCATTGTCTCTTGCGTCGTAAGTATTTTGGGAGGACATTTTAGTATTAGTATGAATCGTCGCCGTTTTCTTATTTCTTCCACCGGTGCGCTGCTGGTCGCACCGCTTGCTGGGTACTCGAATTCCTATACCTCCCGAATTCGGATCGGCCAAATCGGAACGCAGCATGCGCACGCGTCTGGAAAGATGAAAGCGATCCGCGATCAGCCGGAGGCATACGAATTGATTGGCGTGGTCGAGAGCGATCCGAATGAGAGAGCCAAACGGTTGAACAGCGCAGCCTATGAAGGAGTCAACTGGATGACAGAGGAGGAGTTATTCAACGTTCCCGGTTTGGAAGCGGTAGCGATTGAAACTCTCGTCAAGGAACTTGTTCCCACCGCGCTCCGCTGTATCCGCGCGGGTCTGCATATTCACCTCGATAAGCCAGGAGGAGACTCGCTTCCAGAGTTCCGCGAACTTCTGAACGAAGCCGAGAAAAGAAAGCGGGTTGTCCAGATGGGCTACATGCTCCGCTACAATCCGGCTTTCCAATTCATGTATCAGGCAGTTCGTGACGGTTGGCTGGGCGACATCATGGAAATTGACTGCATGATGGGCAAGATGGCTAGTTCGAGTGTCCGCGAAGAACTAGGCCGCTTTACCGGAGGCGGAATGTTCGAGCTGGGTGGGCATGTTATCGATTCCATAGTCTACATGCTGGGCAAGCCGATTTCGGTTACGCCCTTTTCAAAGGCCACCCAGGCAGACGGAGTTCTCGACAACCAGCTCGCGGTGCTCGACTATAAAGATTCTACTGCAACGGTAAGAATCAATCATCGCGATCCTTATGGTGGACCGCGCCGGCGTTTCCAAATATCGGGAGACAAGGGGGCGATCGAAATTCAACAACTCGAATCAGGCGACTTTACGCTCTACCTTGATGAGGCTAGGGAGAGTTTTAAAAAAGGCGCCCAGGAAGTGAATTTGGGGAAGGAAGGCCGCTACGACGGAGAGTTTCGGGACTTGGCAAGGGTCATTCGAAAGAAAAAAGCCTTCGACTGGTCCTATCAACACGATCTGGACACACACGAAGCGCTTCTGATGGCCTCCGGCATGCCAACCGCCTAAAATGCTGACTGGAAGAGGATGGTAACAGGAAGTGATTCTGGAAGATCGAAGTTGCGTATATGCAGTTTCAATACGAAACCGCGTGAGAGACTCTCAATGGTGCGGATGCTTATTTAAGCATCTAAATCGGGCCTTTTTGAATTTACATTCAGAGATTCCTCGAGAGCGCGGCCCAGGGCCAGCATTTGGCCTTCGCCAAACAGAGGGCCCCAAAGGCCAATGCTGACGGGAAAGATCCCTTGCTCTCCTTCGGCGACGGAAGTCTCTTCAAAAGCCGGCCTTATCTCACGCTCCTCAAATCCTATTCGCAGGCTCAATTGGGGATGACCAGTAAAGTTCGTAATCTGCAGCAAACGTCCCGCGAAGTTGTTCCCGATAATCACATCGACCTCCTCGAATACCGTTTGCATTTCGTGCATAAATTGGCGTCTAAGACGATCAGCCTGTATGTAGTCGGTAGCGGGAATCAAACGGGCCTGACGCCAGCTATTTGGCCAGGCTCGATCGGTCTGCCAGCGTAATTCATCATCACGGTCTGATTGGGTAAGTTCCTCAAAGGCAGCGGCCGCCTCTACTTGAAGTTGTATCATCAGCCCTCGGCTATCCGCTATGGGCAATGAAATCTCTTTTAGCTGTACCCCAGCTGCTCGGGCGGCTTCCAGAGCAGTGTCGTTTAGTGAAGAGGAATCAGCATCGTCAAAGTGCTGAGGATCGTAGCCGACTCGCAATTTTGATAGGTCTAAATTTCCGTCGTAGTCGAACTCCGATGCAATCGATCCTGGGTCCTGCGCATCGTATCCATTGATTACCTGCATTACGATTGCCGTATCTTCTACAGACCGGCAGATCGGGCCTATTTTGTCGAGACTCCAGCAAAGCGTCATGCCTCCGGTACGGCCAACGCGTCCGAAGGTAGGGCGGAGTCCGGTTGCACCGCATCGCACGGATGGACTGATGATCGAACCGAGCGTTTCGGTGCCGATTGAGAATGCCACTAGGCCGGCAGCTGTGGCCGACGCGGATCCGGCACTCGAGCCGGAAGACCCTTCTCGGACATCCCATGGATTCCGGGTTACTCCGTCAAACCAGATGTCTCCATAGGCGATCGCTCCGCAACTGGTTTTTCCCAAGAGTACGGCTCCGGCCTCGCGAAGTTTTTGAACGATGTGAGCGTCCGATTCTGGAATTCGATCGCGATAGGGACCGGCTCCCCAAGTAGTGTGAGTTCCTTTGGTGTCAAATAGGTCCTTTAAACCGTAAGGCAGTCCATGCAGCAACCCGCGGTGCTGTCCTCGCTGAATTTCCGTATCTGCTTGTCTCGCCTGTTCTCGAGCTAAGTCTGCTGTCAGTGTAATGAAGCACTCAAGTTTCGCACCAAAAGTTTGGATACGATCTAGATAAAGTTCAGTTAGTTCAACGCTTGTGATTTGCTGGGTTTGAACCCAATGGGCTAAGTCGGATAGGTGTGCAAACGCAATGTCTTCCGAATTGTCCGGAAGCGGGCGAGTTTTAGCAGTCAAACGAAAAAGCGAATCGCTAGTTTTATATCGATTACCCGGTAACCGTGGATCGAATACTTGTGCTGGAGCTAAGGAATTTGGGTGATTGAACGATCTGATTGCCCGTAGGTTTTCTAACCGATCCTCCCAACTGCCGAGAAGTTGATTCCATTCCGCTTCTGTATACTCAAGTTCCAGTAGTTCTTCGATGTCGCGAGGCGTTTTTTGAGAGATATCCGATACGGATGGCGCTTTAACCTCTGGCTGGGATTCCGGCTTTGGGTTACATCCAGCTGCCAACAGTCCGAGGCTGCTTCCGGAAACGGCTAGAAATTTGCGTCGATCAAAAGAGGGCTCCAACTCTGACATACCCAAACATTAGGGGTTTAAGCGGGTCAGGCAAGGACTGATACAACCTAGACGTCTTGATTGAATGCATGGGCAGATATTCGAAGGTTTTCCAGACGGCGAATGAATGATTTGGTGTTCCTCCTGTCTGTAGGGACATCGTTCGTGCCTCGGGTCGTGAGTTTTTCGCATGGAGTTTTGCCCCGTATGTTTCGGAAAAACGCAGTTAGTACCAAATTCAGGCTGAAATGCTACGCGTCTTCTATGTCGATCCCCGTCCTAGTTGGAATAGGATTTGAACCTTTTCTCTTGACGCTCGACCATTGGCGATTCTTCCAGGGATGCCCCATCTCGGGAATAGCCTAAAGGTATTCGGTGAGATGGTTAGTTGAGATAGTTTGATTATGAAAAGAAGTCGAAGCACCAAAAGATTATCATTCTAGCAGCATTCCTTTCCTTTCCTTTCTTTTATCCGTTTACCTTTGGTTTTCGGGACAGAAAGACGAGGGTTTGTTCGTTGGAATTTGGGTACCCTCCATTCTATCCCTCGGGACGCTATGGCTTTCAGGAAGAGGAGCGAGCGATGAGTGATCTCGGGATTTTCATATGCGGGTGTCTCATCACGTTAACTCTAATGCTCACCATTTATTTGGACTGGAAGCGCTCGAAATAGTTCCCCCCGGTCCCCGACGATCTCGTTGTGTAATCGGGAACGCCAATCGTAGCAGCCGGTAAAAAGGTGTATCAAGAGGAACATTACACTATTGATGAAGAATGAACGTCGGTGAATCGCAAGCGTTCATGCCGTCCTCTATTAGTTGAGCGAAAACTCGCAAGTTTGCGTGTAAATCAGCCAGAGAACTCAGTCGTGCGGATGTGGCATCCAGTCCGTGAAGATGCCTTTGGCATTGCGGGTGGCTTCCAGCTGATTCCATTCCACCACACCCACGCGGTTAGCCCAGGCTTGATATTTTTCAATGAATGCGGTACGGATTTCTGGATACGTGTTGGCTAGGTCGTTCATCTCGCAGCGATCTACGTCCATATCGTAGAGCTCCCAATTGTCCCGGTCCCAGCGCTTGACGAGTTTCCATTTTCCCTCGCGATAGGCGCAATTCCCTTCGTGTTCCCAGGCCAAAGGAGGACGATCCGGGTCATCGCTGTTAAAGGTGTTTTTCAAGCTGCTTCCCTCCGTAGGAGGAATGGGAAGTCCGTTCCGTTCCTGTGGCCAGTCAACTCCAGAAACATCGACAATGGTAGCCATGATATCCATCAATTGACCCGTTTGATGACGCAGTTCCCCCCGATCGGAAATCCCATTGGGCCAGTGTATGATCAATGGGGTGGCAATACCGCCTTCGTGAACGAAATGCTTGTATTCACGGAAGGGTGCATTGGAAAGATTGGCCCAGGCCACGCCATAACTCTGAAAAGTCGTTTCGTCTCCTGGCGGAACGGTGGGGTCGTTGCCATGTTTCATTAACCGCCCGTCGCGGGTGTGGGTTCGGCAGGTGAGCGGTTTGGCCCGTCCTTCCCCGGCCGGCTTTTCGTAGGGGTAAAAGGTCTCGAAAATCTCCTCAGCGCAAGCGCCATTGTCGGAGAGGAAAAAGATCAAGGTGTTGTCGAGTTCGCCCTTGGTCTCGACGGTATCCAGAATCCGGCCAATTCCATGATCCATCGAAGTGACCTGTGCCGCATAAACCTCCATGCGGCCTTCCTGCCAAGCCTTGTCCAATGAATCTTCCCAAGCGGGTTGAGTGGAGTCACGATGGGTGAGTACCGTATCCGGACGCAAAATACCCATGTCGATCATTCGTTTTAGCCGCTGCTTCCGCAGTCGGTCCCATCCGCCGGAGTATCGGCCCTTGTACTTTTCAATGTCCTCTGGGCGGGCATGCAAAGGCCAATGCGGCGCGGTATACGAAGCGAACAAGAAGAAGGGCTGTTCGGATGTTTGATTACAGTGGTCTTCTATAAGTCCGCAGGCATTCTTGGTAATGTCGTCGGTGAAGTAGTAGTCTGCATCCTGAGGAGGATCTATGGATTCATTATCTCGAGCCAGGGTGGGCGGATCGAAATAACTGGCTGCTCCACCGATGATCCCATAACTGCGGTCAAAGCCTCGCGCGCGGGGCCAGTTCGAACAATCGCCGTCTTTTGAAAGCTGCTGTTTGCAAACATGCCACTTGCCGGACAAATAAGTGCCATAGTTTCCTTGTTTCAATACTTCGGCGATGGTCACGCACTGTTTAGACAGGTCCCCACGATAACCGTCGATGTCATCGTCGAAATGGGCCATGTGACCCATGCCCACTTGATGTGGATTCATGCCGGTCAAGAGACTAGCTCTTGTCGGGCAACATCGCGCGGTATTGTAAAACTGGGTATAGCGGAGGCCTTGAGAGGCGAGGCGGTCCAAGTTGGGTGTATCGATTTCGCCGCCGTAGCATCCGATGTCAGAGTAGCCCATGTCGTCAGCCAAAATGAGAATGATATTGGGCTTTTTCATCGCGATTTAGAACGACCTATCGGGACGAGGTCTTCGCCACCGAAGGGCACATGGGGAACGAAGGTATCAGACCTGAAGCGGGGTAGCATTTTGAATCTTAGTGTCCTTTGTGATTGCTTTCAGTTGAGCGGTAGGACGTTCGAGGCGATCATGGAGACTATCAAGCCAACCACTGCCATTATCGTCGCCATGACAGAAAAGTTAGTCAGTGTTTCACCTTCGGTCATGCCGCTCATCTTGCTAATTACCCAGAATCCACTGTCATTCATCCAGGGGACCGGCTTGGAGCCAAATCCAATTACCATGGCGAGATAGATGGGATGGAAACCTAGGATTTCCGGAGCGGCCATAGGACCTAGAATTCCGACGGAGGTAATCATGGCCACGGTAGCCGAGCCTTGCACAGTGCGAATCATGGCAGTCAAAACGAACGCCATGGGCAGAAACCACATGCCTCCTGCGACATCAATTTGTTCGACGACTCCTCGAATGCCTGATTGTTGCAGCATGCCTCCGAAGGCGCCTCCTGCGCAGGTGATCATCAATACGATCCCGCCACTGGAGAGAGCCGATTGCATCGCGCTTTTGACGGCCATTTGACCGCCGCCTTTTGTTTGAAAAAGCGTAAACAACCCCACGCTTGCTCCCAGCGTGAGAGCGACATTTTTATCACCGAGCAAACTAACGATACTTGGTATCGCTGCGGGTAAGGTCAGGCCAGCGCTACCGGCGATACCCGTGATTATGGTTTTACCGGACAGAAGAATCAGCGGCAATATGATGGGGGTCATCGAAAGCCACAGATTGGGCAAGTCCTTATCGGTAACATCATCCCACTTTTGCATCTTTTCGTCGCCGCCTTCTTCCAAGTCGCGAAAGGGAATCGGCTTTCTCTTGTTGATCCACTTCGCATAGACCATTCCGCTTATGGCCGCGATTCCCCCAACGATAATACCGGAAATCATCATCATGCCAATATCGATTCCCAACTGCTCCGCTACAAACAGCGGTCCAGGGGTGGGAGGAATCTGGGAATGCGCTATGGATCCGCCTGCAATAATTGCTAGGACATACAGGCCATAGTTTTTCTTGGTTGATGCGGCGAGGGCTTTTGCAAGAGGTACTAGTAAATAGAATACAGTGTCAAAAAATACAGGTATGCCTAAAAAGAAGCCACTTGCGCCCATGGCAGCAGGGGCTCGTTTTTCGCCTAGCACTTTGAGGATGGCCCGTACGATTCGGAGGGCGGCCCCGCTGTCTAGCAGGCATTTGCCGATGATGGAGGCCATGCAAATGACAATCCCAATCTTCCCGCAGGTAACCCCGAACGCTGTGGCTACCCTAAGCCCAAAAGGAGAGCTTGCCAGGCTAGCGGCTTCAGCGGCTGACTTTCCTTCACCCATCCAATAGCCACTAATGAGTTCTGGGGCGGAAAGGGCCGCCACGGCCATCGCCGCGAGTGTGAGGGTAAAAAAGGCGTGTAATTTAAAATAGAGGATGCCAACGAAAACAATGACAATTCCAACGAGGAGAACAAACAGGGGGTCCATTGAAGATTGTTTCTAGGGCTGCTGCCCCGCGATGTCATGCAAATTATGCGTTTGATTGCTTTGATTGACTATTCCGGGAGCGTCATCGGGGTTGCGCATCAGCGGTATTTTTGATTTAAGCCTAAAATAGAACGGAAAATGAAAATGCAGAACCCCCTAAGCCCATCGAATTCCTGGCGGCTGGCCGCTGTCGCTTTGATCTTTCTTCCCCATTCCTTCGGAGCTCATCATGAAGCATCTGAGGCCGGTGAGGCGTTAGTTCCCCTTCACAATCCCATAGAGCCGAAGATAGAGAAGGGCGACATCGTGGTTGCGGTGGAGAAACGCTTCCGACTGCCGCGCCTAGGGGATATGAGTACGGGTGGAGCAACTACGGATGCCCACGCCCGGATACAATACCTCAATCCGGTGGGTGATAGATCGGGTCGCATAGCCATTTGCGATTTAAGGGGAGCCCTCTATTTGGCAGATGCGGAGGGGAAAGCGGCCCAACTGTATCTCAATCATCGCGACTACCCGGTTTCCTTCGACAATTCATCCATGCCGAATGAAACCGGACTAGCGGGATTTGCCTTTCATCCCGATTTCTCTGCCAAAGGTCGACCCGGCTATGGGAAATTCTATACGGCGTTTAGCGCGACCAGCGGTTCGGGCGAGGCGACTTATTTAAAAGACGATGCCGGCAGCCATGAGAGTGTAATCGTGGAATGGACGGCGACAGATCCTGCGGTTATTCCGTTCAAGGGCACCTATCGCGAGATTTTCCGCATCGGGCAATTTGCGCCCAACCATAACATTGGTGCCCTATCCTTTAATCCCAGTGTGAAAAGGAGGTCACCCGACTACGGGAACTTGTACTTTAGTTTGGGAGATGGCGGAGCGTCATTCGATCCCAAGGAGTATGGCCAGTCACTGGAGGTTCCTCAAAGCGCCATCCTGAGGATCAATCCGCTCGGTCGTTCGAAGGATCGAGCGTACGGGATTCCCAATGACAACCCCTTTGTCTCGGAACCGAACGCAGCCCCCGAAATTTGGGCCTATGGGCTGAGGCACCCGCAGCATTTTTCATTTGATAGCAAAGGGCGGATGTTCATTTGCGATATTGGCCAAAAGGAAGTAGAGGAGGTCAATATTGGCATTCCAGGGGGCAATTTCGGATGGCGAATCCGGGAGGGCACCTTTGCGACGGGATTCGGAATCGAAGGGGTAGAAGTAGGCCCGGTATTTGATCTCTCTCACGATGGGCCAGAAACGTTTGTCGATCCCGTTGCTCAATACGATCATGAGGAAGGAAGAGCGATCGGTAGCGGCTTCGCTTATGAGGGACGAAAAATCAAATCGCTGAAAGGGAAGTTTGTATTCGCAGATATCGTACGAGGTCGGCTGTTCTATATAGATGCGGGAAATTTAAATCCCGGAAAGCCAGCAGAAATAAAGGAGTTGCGGTTGATGATCGATGGTCGTGAGCAAGCCTTGTTAGAGGCTGCGGGATATCCAAATACCTACCACCCGGGTTTGCGTGCAGACCTTCGATTGGGAATTGATGAAGACAAGGAGCTGTATCTGCTAACCAAAGGCGATGGCTGGGTACGAAAGCTCGTGCCCGCAAAATGAGTAATTGTCATCGCGAGTGCGTGTCGGCCGAAGGTTGAAAAAGTCCAGTCGGATATGCTGACTGCCAAACAATTCTATTCGATTGCTATTGATGCTCAATCGGTTCCTCTGGCCGGAGGCTTGACGTTATTGCTCGGGAGCATCTTGGCGAGGGTTTGCTTTATCGATTCAAGCTCGGTGAGCCTGGCCAGGTTTGTAAACTCATGCGGATCGTTTTGATGATTGTAGAGCTCCTCCCCTCCGTCGGCATACCTGATATATCGCCAGTTTTCGGTGCGAACCGAATGATTGTTGAATCCCTGTGTTGTAATTACGCCTCGGCCCGTCGTCTGTTCAGGATTCTTGATTAGGGGTAGGAGGCTCTGGCCCTCCAAATGTGCCGGTCTTTCCAGATTGCATAGATCGACCAAGGTTGGATACAGATCGAGTAGGCTTACCGGTTGAGAACAATGTGTACCTGATCTGCCATTACGAGTATCCACGATGATTAGGGGAACATTGGTGGTTTGTTCCCAGAGCGCAAATTTCTCCCAGTGGTGCTTCTGGCCGATGTGATATCCGTGATCCGACCATAGAACTATTATGGTATTGTCAGCGAGAGGCCCTTTCTCGAGAGCCAGGAGTAATCGGCCCACCATGGCATCCGCAAACGTCATCGACGCGAGGTAGCCCTGCATGGCCTGCTTGCGTTTCCCGTTTTCAAGTATCCAGTCATCCCATTTCTTTCGAACCATCCTTCGGCCTGCCTCTGGCAAATCGTCTAGGTCGTTGTCCGGTTCATCCAGAAATTTGATTTCCTCCAAGGGGTGCTGATCGAAATAGGGTTGCGGGGTCCACCATGGCCAATGCGGACGGTAGATGCCAACGGCGAGAAACAAGGGTTTCTCATGCGTTTTGGAAAGCTCCCCCTCGGCCCAAGCAACCACCTTGGCATCTCCCATCTCCGAATCGCTTACATCCAAAGGAGCCCAGTCAAATCGCCCCCGATAGAAAGTCCTATTGGTATTCACTGGCCACTCGGCAGGTTCTACTTCGGGGGGTAGTTGAAGATTCCGTGACGGGAAAAAGACATCCCAGGGCTCTGGGTCCAGATGCCCTTCGTACGCAGATTCGCGAAGCGTGTGGGCGTGATAAAGCTTTCCTCCCCTTGATGTCTTGTACCCCCCGGCTTGGAAGGTATCCGGCAGCGTCTCCACGTCTCGGGTTGTCTCCATCTTCCGCCAGTCATGTCCGTTGGCATAGATGCCTGTGCTGGAAGGCCGCAAGCCGGTGATCACGCTGGATCGCGAGGAGTTGCAACCCGGAGCCGAGCAATGGGCATTCTTAAATACCACCCCTCTCTCCGCCAAGCGATCCATATGGGGCGTCTTTACTCCCGGATGGTTCTTCAGAAAGCCTACCCAATTGTTCAGATCATCCACCGCGATGAACAGAACGTTGGGGGGGCTCACTCTGAGCAAACAGGCAGAGAGGCCAAAGGGTAATGAGAAGGGGTAGTTTCAGGAACTTTAGGAGCGTCATGAACGACTTTAAACCTGACGATATCCAGTGCGATTGGGAGAAAAAACCTTAATGAAGTGTCGGATTTGTCAAAGCGTACGACGCCGTTGGGTTTCTTTTTGTTTGGCGAAGCCTGGGCGAGGTACCTCTTTGTATTTTTCGTCGATCGAAATTTTAATCGTTCCGAATTTGATTCGGGGGTGGGTTGAGTGGTGAGTTTTGCGGTATCAAGGTGTAAGTTAGGTGGCTTTGCTGGGGGAAGGGGCATTGTCACGATCGTTAGAAAAGCACTACGGATCAGACTCGTCGATTTAGCGAAAAAGACCTGTTGCCTGATGCCCTCGGATCATCTCTCTTTTTCAGGGCTCAGCCTATAGCTTTTTCTTGATCCAGAGACCGAAGTAAGGGTTGGAGATTCTCGGAATGCCTTTAACCCGAAAAATGATCCGGAGATCTTCCAGGCGCTGGATCGCCTTCTTGATGGTTTGGTTGTTCAACACTCCCGAGCGCTGCTTGAAATCGGCTGAGTAAGCGCCGTTGAAGGGTGGGGCGGCCAAAGTCTTCAGTACTTTGAGTTGCGACGGCGCGAGCATGGCAACGGTGTCTTCATAATTGCGGGACTCCATAGCGAATAGTTGCTCGAGGGCTTGATCGATTTTTTCGGTCCCAATGGTTTCGCCAGAAGCGCTGCATATCCAAAGCGCCCAGCAGATTTGTTGGATATCGCCCGTTACCTCTATTCCCATCTCGTAGATTTTGTCGAACACCGCCGGGTCAATCATTCTGCCCGATTCGCGGAAGCGTTTGCTCAGGTAGGAATCGAAGCGCGGGCGCTCTATCGCTTCAATTTCCAAGGGAAGGGCGGATTTATAGAACGGGCTCGTGTGGTCGCTAAAGATTTTTTGCATGTCTTCCCGTATGCTTCCGGAAAATACATAGGGTAGGCTTGCGTGCATTTGTATGCGGCTTCGCATTCGAGCCAGAATTTGGGCACCCTCCGGTATCGCCAATACTTGCTGGAATTCATCGAAGACGGCGATGAGGGGCTTTTCCTGGTGCAAAGTGTAGAGTAGATCCAATGCCGTTTCCAAGTTGTTAACCGCTTCCGGTCCTGAACTGGGCTGCAGCGACATGGATACCGATGGTACTCCGGAGTTCGGATCCAAAGTGGCGGTTACTTTCAAGGCGGAAAACACTTTCAAGGCCAGGTTGAAGAACGTTCGATTGGGCGTCTCGAGAACGCCACGAGCGATTCTTTCCGTAAGATCTGCAGCCGAGTGACAGGCCAGAAAATCGAAATAGACGACCCGGCTTTTGCGTAATCGCTTGGCGACGTGGAGAATGAGAGACGTTTTTCCGATCCGACGCTCTCCAAATAGAACCGCATTCTGCCCTGCGTCCATCATCGACTTGAGCGCTTTTTGGAGTTTTGGACGGGTGCAGTATTGAGCAGCATCGACCACGCGGCCGTAGGCAAAGGGATTGGTCATAGAGACAACAATGTAAACGGGCTGACCTAAGTCAATAAAAATACACCAAAAGGTAGATCACCAAAAGGTATATCAACTATGGGTGTGTCAAGCTTTCGGTTGATCAATTACAGTGATTGGTCGGAAATTCAATGGTTCCGATTTGGTTCGGGGGTGGGGGCTGAAAGTTGATTCGAGGTAACCGAGCAGAATTTCCATGGCGTTGGGTGGATTTCGCGAAAGAAGCGGTTCGATGCTTCGATAGTGACCCGTTACAGCGGCTTGGGTAAAGCCTACGGCAATTTCTTCGAGTAGCGGACTACAGGGACGTCGTTTTTCTGGGCCGGCCCTGGAGTGCTGCGCCCAAATTGTATGTAGGAATCTAGTACGGCTTTCATGTCGGTGACGCGTTCGGGCTGCTGCGCGGCGAGGTTTTGGGTCTCCCCGATGTCTTCAGCCAAATTGTAGAGCTGAATCGGCTCGTCCTCACTGCCTTTTGCCCAGCCACCGGAGCCGGGACCGAGGATGAGCTTCCAGTTTCCGGAGCGAATGCCAGGCAGGCCCTTACCGGAGCAGCTAACGGCGTGGATGCGCACTGGGGAGTCTTCCCCCTGGAGGAGTCCGAACAGGCTGAAGCTGTCTTCTCCAGCATTGTCCGGAATCTCCTGATCAAGGATCTCCGCAAAGGTAGCTAATAGGTCCGCTTGGTGTATCAAATTACTGTTGACTGAATTCGAGGTAACGACCTCTGGCCAACGAACTATGAAAGGTACACGGTGGCCGCCTTCCCAAACGTCAGATTTGTATCCACGCAATGGGCCGCTCGGATAATGACCCATGGCTTCGAGATCCTCAACTCCGATGTAGGGTGCGCAGCCATTGTCGGAGGTAAAGATGACGAGCGTGTTGTCCGCTTCGCCACTCTTATCAATCGCTTGCAGTACCTGCCCGACGATGGCGTCGGTTTCCATGACGAGATCCGCATAGGCGTTCAAGCCGCTCTTTCCTTTCCAGTCATCGTTTACGGCGATGGGCGTATGGGGCGAAGTGAGCGGCATGTACAAGAGATAGGGATCTGTCTTCTCGGACTGGCTTCTGATAAAGGCGGAGGTCCGTCTCCCCAGTTCGGGTAGGGTAGGCTCAAGGGTCCAATCGACGAGGGCCGGTCCTTGCACGCTGGCTTGGTTTTTCTGGAAGAGTTCGATGTTTGCGAACTCGCTAGGGATCCCCACCGTGCGGTCGTTTTCGATATAGCAGTAGGGTGGCCAATTGGGAACGTCGGTCCCGAAATAGCTATCGAATCCATTGGCGGTGGGTCCCCCTTCGATTGCTTGGGAAAAGGTTTTCTTCCAAGCGCGACGATGGTCGTCAGTGGCCGTGATATCCTTCTTCCCCCCGTATCCGCCAGTAAGGAACAGCTCTTTGTCCTTTTCGTCGATGGGCCAGTTCCATCCCAAATGCCATTTGCCGATGCATGCAGTGTTGTAGCCCGCTTGCTTTGCGAGACTAGCGATCGTCAATCTATTGGGAGGAATAACCGGAGACCCCCAGCGTCCGACGATACCGCTTTGTAAGCGTGTACGCCAGTGGTAGCGTCCCGTGAGTAGCGTGTATCGAGAAGGTGAACACACGCCAGAGGAAGAATGAGCATCGGTGAACCGAAGACCTTCGCGGGCAATGCGATCGATGTGAGGCGTCGGAATTTTTCCACGTTCGGGATTATAGCATTGGACGTCCCCATAACCCAGATCGTCAGCGTAGATGATGACGATATTGGGGGCCCCGCCAGCGAGGCTGGCGAAGAACAGAGAGGGGAGAACAGGAAATAGTGAAAATAGTAGGCGGGTTTTCATGAAAGATAACAGGTATCCCTACTGTTTTTTTCGAGCAGCCAGCCGTTCGAGGCGCTCGCGCTCGAATTGGTCGAGAGCTTCGTTGCCGGTGCGGGGTTGATCGCCGATGTCCTTCGGGTCGTCCCCCACTTCTTGCTGCAATTTAAGAAGCTCCGTTTTGAGATCGGTTAGTTTAGTTGTCCATTCTGGGTTGGAGGCGAGATTGTTGGTCTCGTTAGGGTCGGCTTTCAGGTCGTAAAGCTCCCATTCATCGCGGGTATCCCAATAGACGAGCTTATGGTTTTGACTGCGCAGGCCGTAATGACTGGGGGTGTCGAAGTGGGAGTAGTAGTATCGATAATAAAAGGACTGGCGCCAATCGGTAACCCGCTCTCCTTTAAATAGGGGGACCAGGCTGCGGCCTTGCATGTCTCCGGGAATGGGATGCCCGGCCATGTCAAGAATGGTTTCCGGATAGTCTAGATTAAGGGCGAGATCGAAATTGACCGTTCCGGCCTCTACCGTTCCCGGCCAGCGGACCATGAGGGGGATGCGGAGGGCTTCCTCGTAGATGAGGCGTTTGTCGTAGAGCCCGTGCTCGCCGAGGAAAAAGCCTTGATCGGCAGTATAGATGACAACGGTATTTTCGGCGAGACCCGATTCGTCGAGGTAGTCGAGAACCTTGCCAATGTTGTCATCGATCCCTTTCACGCAGCGCAGGTAGCGTTTCATGTATTCCTGGTAGACGAGGCGGCGTTTGGCGTCACTCGGTGGCATGGCTTTAATCTCAGGAGTGAATTGCGTGTGGTGCGAGCGACCGCCGATTTCCTGGGTGCTCTGGTCTAGGGCGGGGGAGCGACCTGAGCCGTTGTCAAAGAGCGTCTCGGGTTCGGGAATTTCGACATCGGCTAGATAGTTGTCATAGCGACGGGCATGCTCCCACAGATCGTGCGGCGCTTTGTAGTGGAGCATATAGAAAAAGGGCTCATCGGGATCGCGAACGTCGGCAAACCAATCGAGGGCTTTTTTAGTAATGATGTCGGACGAGTGCCAGCCGAGATTGGGCGTTTCCTTGCCTTGGCGGACGATTCCGGAGGGGTGCTCGTCACCCATTTCCACAAAGGCGGTATCATGATACTTTCCTTGTCCGGGAAGGATGGACCAATGGTCGAAGCCGACCGGATTAGTGTGTAGGTGGTATTTCCCTACGAATCCGGTTTGGTAGCCATGGGCTTGCATGTACTTGGGCAAGGTCGGCTGGCTCTGGTCGAGGCCGGTGAACTTGTAGACGCCGTTGATGTGAGAGTACTTCCCCGTCCAGATGACAGCGCGACTGGGAGTGCAAATCGAGTTGGTAACAAAGGCATTGGTAAAACGCATGCCTTCACTCGCGATCCGGTCGAGATTCGGCGTAGGAGCGATTTTCGCCAGTCGTCCACCGTAGGCACTGATTGCGTGGGCGGCATGATCATCCGACATGATGAATAGAATGTTCGGTTTCGACCTTTCTTCACCTGCGGCGAAAACGCAGAAAGGAAGAAGGAGTAAAAGAGAGATAAGGGGTGATTTCATGGGTAGATTAAGGTAGGGCTGACTTTCCGTTCGACTGAGCCCACGGCCGAAGCCTTAGTCAGCCGTGTGTCTGATTTGTATTGCGGCAGAGCGGGACCTTCTTGCCCTATCTTTTATTGATGAGGTCACGATTCATTTGGGCGGCTCGCCGGGCCGTCGAGCCCTACCTTTTGTATTTAGTATTCAATCGATCTTTATCCGCTTAGGCCAGCCGGGAACGTCGATATCAATCGGATCGCGCGTGTCGGGGTCCATGGGATGGATTTCTAATGTGATTTCGCGGGCTTCTTTGTCGAACAGGACCATGCCGTAGCCGACGATGCCATCAGCTTTTGCGGTCAAGGTTAGCTTGTTGCCAAAGCGATCATGATAATTACCGGTACCGTTCATGCCTGGAATCGCGCCTCCTTGCGGCGGTTCCTCTGGTTCCCAGATACGACCTTGGCTGGACCCGAAAGCGGGCAGCGAATAGGTCCAGGGCCCGTCGCCCCAATCGTCGATCCCATGCTTTAGGATGGTCGCATAGTGAAGATCTCCCGATATCATGACCGCTTGCGATGGGGAGATGATCCGGAGGGCATTGTTGCGGGATGTTTGCGGCCAGCCATTGGAGTCCATATCGCCATAATAAGGTCTATAGTTGCCCACATTCACTAGTGGCGACTGGTGCAAAACGGCGGCTAGTCGGCCCGTTTGCTCGACTTCTTGAACCCATTGGCGGACGAATTTCTCCTGGGCTTCACCCAAAAGATTCAAACCAGGCTGGTCGAGCGAGCTCGTGTCAAAAGCGGGATCCATAATTACCTCGAGCGTTGTATTCGGTTTGTTGCTATGAGGATCGTCAATTGGCTTGGAGAGAACGTCGGTCGGGGGCGACTTGAACTTGCGGTCCTCGAGAAGGGCGAAACTGACGCCAGCGTAGTCTAAAGAGGTGAAGTAAGCCCTGATACCGGAGCCCCAGGGACCTGGCGCGACCGCATCGGGCAGATGCCCCATCTGCATGCGCTCAACCGCATTCGTCCACTTGGGATGAAGGTAGCCGCCGCCTTCGCGGTAGATGAGCATGCGGGTTCTTTCCGCCGCGTTGCCGAAAATGAAAGGGGCGCCCGGGTTGAATCCTTCTTCGCGCTTGGTCCTCATGCGTTGGCCGCCGTTGCCCCAGAGGTCGGCCACGTAAACATCGTGGTCGTCGGTGAGGATGATGGACGGCCGGTCTTTCAGCAGATCGCGAAAGGTCAGGCCGAACTTTCGCCACTTCGGCAGGTAGTTCGCCAAAGCAGGCAGCACGTCCTTTTCGTCGTGGGCTTGGATCGTCTCGCCACCTGCATTGGTCTGGTAGAGCTGATCGCCGGCAAAGAAAAGTAGATCGGGGTCCTGGTCGATCATCTGTTGCACGGCTTTTTGATAGGGAAACCGATTATCGTTCACGCAGGAAACCGCCATCAGCTTCAGAGTTCGCTTGTCGAGCGGCTCCGATCTGATGATCCCCTCGATCAAGGTCGAGCCGCAGACTACCCGGTAGACGCGGCTCGTATCCGAATCCCAATTCTCAATTCGGAAGGCGGCCATTGCCGTGAGGGGTTCTACTTCTGTCGAGGCGACGATCTTCCATGTGTCGCCGGACTTCAGCTCGAGGCTGGCTATTGCGTTCACGGGATCCATCGGGTCGAGGTCCGTATGAGCGGTCAGCTTTAGCGTGTTGTTGGCGAGACCATATTGAGTCCAGAGCAGGTTCACGGGGTCATGCTGGGCGTTGGCGGCCAGCGAAACCGCAATCGATACGACGCTCGCCAATGCGATCATGGGGAAAAGGGTACACTTCATACCCGAAGTATACGCGAACCTAGGAGAAGCGGTCGAACACGAAATCATGAAAACCCATGACTGGCTGACGTACCGTTAGAGTTGTTCATGAAGTAAATAGGTATCCTGCAAGCGTCAGACTTGGTTTTTTGGGCACTATCAGAGATATTTCCGCCACGACCGTAACCTAGACCACCCTTTCCCGTCATCGGGTTTCGCCTGCCATTGTTTTTCCCAAACAGGCTCCTAAGAGCGAATCGCCTCAATTCGCTGGATAAGAAAGCAGGGCCTGACCCTTTCTTGTCCTTTCGATGAGAGGATTTGCACTTTAAGCCATAAACGTTTATTTCATAAAGTGCTTGGGCGAAGGCTTTGATCGCCGCATTAACCTGTCCGCTTTACGATCTTTTGCCGGTTTCCGTTAATCGCGGACTTTGGGTTTTACGGCCGGGTGAGTTTCAAGAAACTAATCCCGTGCCAGGCACACGACTTGACCTGCGTCGTTGCGTACAAGAATCCTTTCATTGGCAAAAATGGGTTTGGTCCAGCAGGTGGGCTCAAGTATCTTTTTTCTCGATACTTCCCGATAGGCATCCGGGGCAGCAATTGCTGTCACCAATTCGCCATCGTCGGTGAGTATGAGCAAGGTGTCGTCCACCGCGATGAGACTGCCGAATCCGAAATTCGGGGTCGACCAATAGGTTTCCCCAGTAGTGGGATTTCGTGAATACAGTTTGGTCCGGCCATTTTCCGGAAGGCCATTGAGTCCATACAATACGTTGTCGACGATGACTGCGGCGCTTTGCGAGTTTTGCAGTTTGCGATCGTTCCAGATGAGCTCTAAGCCTTCACCATTGAAGGTCAGAACCTCTGAGAACGCGTTGGTGTGAATGAATATCCGTTTTCCGTTTTCAAACACGAGGGGAGTATTGGAAACTACGTTGTTCTTAGTAACCATCCGTTTGCGGGTGATCTCCCTTCCATTGGCGCTGAGAATGGCGAAACCGCTTCCATCCATGGAGGCGAAGTAGGTTTCAGGTCCCAAATGAAACGGTACCGGAGTTCCGTAGCTGGCCCGGCGGTCGCTTTCGCTTATCCAAACCGGATCGCCATTGGTCTTGTCAATCGCAGCGACCTTGCCGGCGCTGACAATCAAGTGATCGCCGAATAGGACAGGGGAAGCCCCGAAGCCCCAAGTGGGGACCTCTATTTCCAGAAGTTCCCTAAGATCCTGATTCCAGATTAGCTTCCCTGTTTCCGGATCGAGGCAGCGCAGCTGTCCATCCTTGCTGATGGCGTAGAGTCGCCCGGCTTCAATCACGATGGAGGCGTTGGGTCCGCCACCGTGAGCGCGAGGCATCAGTTCGGCTTCGAGGCTATGTTCCCAAACGGTTTTTCCGCTCCGAAGGTCCAAGCAAACGATCGTCTCGTTGGAGGCTTCGTCATGGCCGTTGGTGTAAGCCCGATTCCCGAAGGTCGTGATGGCGGAGTAGCCACGGCCAACGTTCGCCGACCAGGAAACATTCCATTTTTCGAGATCGGCTTCGAAGCCCCTTCTCGAGTGGACGGTGTTGTCCTCCTGCGGCCCTAGCCAGGTGTTCCAGTCCTCTGCTCCGAGGGCGGTTGCCGAAACGAGGCCTGCCTGCAGCAGGAGTTTTACAAGTCGTATTGGGTTCACGTTAGGCATCAATCATTCGCGGGTTATCTTAGTTTAGTAGGAAATTCAATGGTTGAGATTTGTTCCGCAGATTGGTTGATAGCAGATTCCAATGATCCGATTTGTCTGGATTGTGGCCCTAGGACTGGCGACCTGGATTGTGGCCCAGCTGCCAATCGATGCGGTGCTGCAGTCCATCGCGCAGCTCAGTGTGGCCCAATGGCTGGTATGGATTTGTCTGAATCTGCTTGTTGTCGCCTTGCTGACCGGTCGCTGGCAGCTGCTGACCCGGGCGATGGGCTTGGCGGTCAGTTTTACCCAGCTTCTACGCGTTCGCCAGGCCGGACAGCTAATCAGTTTCGTTACGCCGGGGCCGCAATTTGGTGGGGAGCCGTTACAGGTCCGTTGGCTTTGGAAGCGCTATGGGCTGCCAGGCCATGCGGCTTTCCTCGCGGTGGGCTTGGATCGCTTTTATGAACTCTGGATTAATTTTGCGGTGCTCCTGTTGGCGGTACTGGCTTTGGCAGTCTCTTCTGCGAGCAGCCTTGTCGATTGGCAGGCCATCGCCTTGATCCTTTCCGGACTCGTGCTGGCGTTGGCGTTTTTCGCTTGGTTTCTGCTGCGGCAGCCGCAGCGCATGCGTGACTGGATCGAACGCCTAACTCGACCTTGGGCACAGCACCCGCGCTTGGGCCAGCTCCCTATACATTGGTCAGAGCTGCACGCGTCTTTGCAAGGGTTGGTAAGAGATAAACGTCCGGCCCTGGCTTTGGCGGTGGGTTTGTCTTTGTTAGGCTGGACGGGTATGATTGCGGAGTTTTGGCTGTTGTTGCGCTTCGTCGGATTGGATTTTGACCTGACTACGTTTATGGTTTTATTCACAGCGGTGCGACTAGCCTTTCTGTTGCCGCTGCCCGGCGGTATTGGCAGTGTGGAGGTGGGATTATTCTGGGCCTTTTCGGCATTGGCCCTGCCCTTGCCTGCCGCTGCGGGCCTGATCGCGTTGATGCGTTTGCGCGATGTCCTAGTGCTGCTGTTCGGAGCCTTGATGTTGCCGGGGCTGTCAGCTGCCGCTGCCGCCAAAGTCCCTTGAAAAGGACGCCCAGCAAGATTCGTTTTCCCAAAGGCGGACCGTAAAGCGGCCTTTGCCGGGTGGGGCGATGGTATCCAATAGTCGGTTGCAGAGAATGCGGCTAAAATGTTCGATGCTGGGATTGAGTCCTTCGAATTCGGGCAGCTCATTGAGCAGGTTCTCGCCAAAGTAATCAATAACTGCCTGCATCTCTTCCTCGATCTTGACGATATCTACCAGGTAACCGTGCTGATCCAATTCAGCGGCTTCCAGCTGGATCTGCATCACATAGTGGTGGGAATGGGGATCGTTTTCAGCGCCCCAGTCGCCTCCGATCAAAAAGTGTCTGGCAATAAAATCCTTTTTTACGGCGAGGGTGTACATGTCTATTTCCTTTGGTCTGGGATCGGTTTGGCTGGCTTATCCGTTATAGTCAAAAACAAGCTGCAGGGCCTGCTCGGGTGTTTGGTCCAGCAGACGATAGGCTTCGGCGGCGCCAGACAGGGGCATGCGATGACTGATGAATTGTTCGGGCTGGCCTTTGCCTATCATATCCCAGGCCACGGAGAAGCGTCGCTCCTTGTCCCAGCGTCCGCTTAGTTCAGGAGCAATCGTACTGACTTGGCTGCTGACCATGGCGATACGATTGCGATGAAACCGCTCACCTAGTTTGAGTTCCGCGGTCTTACTGCCGTACCAGCTGCCGACCACGATACGGCCTGAAAAAGCGCACAGTTCCACTGCTAGATTTAACGCTTCTGGGGCACCGGTCAATTCCAGCACAATGTCGGCGCCTCCACGGGGTTGATCCAGACGTATCTTGTTTCCCAATACCTTTCTTTCCGCTGAATCGTCCGGGTCAAAGCTAGCCATGGCACCGGCTTGTACTCCTCTTGCCCGACGCTGGCTTGACCTGTCTAGGGAGTATAAAGCGGCCAGTGGAAATTCAGCAAGGATTCCATTCACGAGCAAGCCCAAGATACCTTGGCCCAATACGACTACGCGGTCGCCTACCTGTGGACTCGCATCCAGCACTAGGTTCACCGCGGTTTCCATATTGGCCAGGAACACAGCGGCCTGGGGATCCACACCATCAGGCAAAGGGATGAGGCTAGATAAGGGACTCAGGAAGTGACTGGAATGGGGCTGAAAAGAAAAGACGGTTTTACCGATGCATGAATCATCCACCGCGCTGCCGACACTTTCGATACGGCCGACACTGGCATAGCCGTATTGCAAGGGGTACTTGATTCGCCCATTACCCAGTGTAGAGAGGGTGGCATCCAGCGCGAGGCTTTCTGGTACCTGACCTCGGTACACGAGCATTTCTGTGCCGGCGCTGATGCCGGAGTAAAGATTGCGCACCAGGACCTGATCCCGAGTTGGCGCTGGCAGCTCCTGTTCGCGTACTTCCACCTTGAAGGGTTCGGTGAACCAGAGTTGCTGCGCTTTCATGCCTCGGGCCTGTGGTTTTGCAGTTCGCCCCAGACAATCATATCTTGGCCGGCTTGGCCGGAATAGAGAGGATTGATATCCAAAACTGTATTCCCGTTCGTTGGCTGTAAGTCCCCCACCGCTTTGTAGCCACCGACGAGCTTGGGGGCAATGGTCAGGACGAGCGCATCCACGAGGCCTGCCTGTAGAAAGGCAGTAATGACATTGGCGCCACCCTCCACCATAAGGCTCTTGATTCCCCTTTCACGCAGCAGCTTCACCGCTGCGTCCAGTGGGGCGCGCTGCGATTCGGAGTCCTTGTTTGGCACGGTCAGTACCTCGATGTTGTCTCCCGGTGGTTGGGCATCGGGTTTTCCCGTCACTACCCAGCATCTTCTGTCGGGATGGCTGCACAATTTGGCGTCGGCGGGCGTGCGTAGTTGACTATCAAGTACAATAGGCTGCGGGTTGGGACCGGAGCATTCCCTAACCGTGAGTTGCGGATCGTCGCTAAGGACGGTGCCGATGCCGATGAGAATACCGTCATGCAGGCTACGCAGTTGGTGGGTGATCTGCATGGATTCTTCGCCACTGAAGCACAGTGTCTCACCGCTGTGGGTGGTAAGGCTGCCGTCCCAACTCTGCGCATACGACAGGGTGATAAAAGGCCGGCTGTCTGATTGGAAAGACGCTTTGCGGGAATGCAGCCAGTCTTCAATCTGCTGTTTTAGATTCGGCGAAGTCACTATTTGCGGCTCAGGAAGGAGGGTTGGCCAAACGGAGCATGTGATTGAAGCGCTCGGCCTTGGTCTTCAGGTATTGTGAGTTTTCCGGGTGTACGGTGCAGGGTAGGTCCACCCTTTCATTGACCTTGATGCCGTCGGCTTCCAAGGCGGAGATTTTATCGGGGTTGTTTGTGATCAGTCGGACCGAAGTGATCCCAAGGTCCTTCAGAATACAGGACGCGAGGGCATAGCTTCGCTCATCTGCCCCGTGACCCAGCATGAGGTTGGCATCGACTGTGTCATGACCGGCATCCTGCAGATTATAGGCGTGAATCTTCTGCAGCAGACCGATACCCCTTCCTTCCTGGCGAAGATAGACCAGCACCCCTCGGCCCTCTTCAGCGATTAGTTGCAGTGCTCGATCTAGCTGTTCCCCGCAGTCACAGCGGCGGGATCCAAAAATGTCACCGGTCAGGCATTCTGAGTGCACGCGTACCAGAACATCGTCCCCCGCAAGGTCATCGCCCATGTAGAATGCCAGATGTGCTTTGTCGTCGATGGTATTATTGTAGTAGCCAAGCTGAAATTCCCCGTAGTCGGTCGGGATGCGGGCGCTGGTAACGCGGGTTACGGTGGGTGTTGGCATGGCGATTTAGCTTACGGTCTTCGATTGGACGGGAAACGCTGGTTCTGACGGGACTAGGGAGAATGGGTTTAGTCTCTGGTAGTCCCTGATCCCGCAAGGAAGGATTTAGGCCTGCCAGGGGACAATTAACAACTCGAAAATGCCGGCTTTTTGTACCTTATCTCTTTAGGTCGAATCGCCCCGCGGCCAAGCCAGCAGATCTGTGTGCCCCACGATACAGCTCCCTTGGTTCACCTTATTGAGGCGAAATTCAAGCCAATCCTTGAGCGACTTCGAATCCAGTGTCGGGGTGTTCGCAACGGCAGCAGCAATTCCGGTGATCAGTTCGGTCATCATCGATCGGTCCGTCCCATCTAGAATCCAAGGACTTTTGGCAGAGGATACGTTAAAGCCAGCCTCAATGAACCTTCGTTCGAGATAGTCACAGGCATCGGGACCCAGAGCCGGACCGAGTCCCTTGTCCCGTTGTTGGTCTCGATTGAATGCTTCCAGGACAGCATCATCCAGGGGGTGAGTCGGTGTCCACTGGGTTGTCCCATCGTAGTTGAGCGCTGCGTAAAACCCCAGAGGTTGTTGCTGGCAAAGCGTCTCCAAGTGAATCACGAGGTTGTCGACAAATTTGGTGGACACTAGATCAAACAGGGCCGAGGCCGTCACGAGGCGAGCACGGGTCAACGGTAGATCCGAAATTTTAGCAAGATCCAGCTCGCAGGTCTCCACAGATTGTGAACGCCCATGGCGACGGCGGGCTTCTGCCAGCAACTGCCGATCCTGATCCACTAAGAGCCATTCGATTCCGGTTGGAGAAAAGTCATCCGATTCAGTAAAAGCCCGCAGCGTCGAGCCGGTACCCGCGCCAAGGTCCACGATGGTCGAGCGTCGTTCGGATGAGGGATCACCTCTCAGCCAATGTTTGGCCCGCGCCAGTAGCCCAGCATCGCGGGCACGTCTGTCGGCAGTTTCCCGCAGGTCCAGCCAGTCCAAACTGAAACCGCTCATACCTTAGCTATCTCCTTAAGCTTGTTGGCGACGATGGCGGCAGTATCATTCCAACGTGGCAGGTGGGCGGCAGCCTTTCGGGCTCCGTCTCGCAAGCGGCGGCGCAACGCGGCATCGCCAAGAATGGCGCGTAGGGCTTCTGTCAAGGCCGGCGTATCATCCACTGGCACGAGCAGGCCAGCCTCTTCCGGCACTAGATTCGGCACCGCGCCGACACGGGCGGCAACCACCGTTACACCAGCTGCCAGCGCTTCGGCGAAAACCATGCCGTAGCCTTCGAATCGCGACGGGAGGACAAACACATCCGCTTGCTGGTATTCGGTCTGAGTATCTTCAACCGGGCCGGCAAAACAGATCCGCTCGGATAATCCCAAATCCGTCACGCGTGCTTGCAGGTTTGCTGCCCAGTCAGGATCAAAATCGCCGCTCCCCACAAAACGGGCCCGCCAAGGGAAGTCGGCAAGCTCAGCTAGGGAGTCGATCAGCACGTCATGGGCCTTGCGACGCGTCAGCGAGGCTACAGTCAGCAGGCGGATCAGATCGCCGTCGCAAGGCGCGTAGGGAACGGGATCGGTACCCGGCCGGGCGACGACGATGGTTTCTGGCGGTACGGCAAACTGATCGATCAGAATCTGCTGGGTAGGCTCGCTGGTCACAATAGTGGCTCGGGCATAGGTCAGTGCCCGTTGCTCTGATTCCCGCAATCGATCTTGTTGCCTCTTATCCAGCCCCGTTTCCAGCGCGAGCGGGTGATGGCAGAGCGCGACGATTTTCAGCCGCTGCGACTCGTTCGCGGCCAAGTCGTCCATCACCGCAAACGCCAGCCCATCGACCATTACGATGGCTTGATCCGGCAAAGCAGCCAAAGTCTGCTCGATAGATTTCAGGCTCTCAGGGTCGGGGTCGGGTGCGCAGTGAGGCAGAGAAATGGGCTTAACTCCCACACCCAAATTGCCCAATTCCGCGATGAGACGACGATCATAGCGGTATCCACCAGTGGGAGTGTCAAGGTCACCCGGATAGGCAAAATAGATCGGGAAATTGGGCATGCCCAGAATGCGATCACATTTGCTTCGGGGCAGCAATCGTAGACCTTGATCTCCGCTTCCGGGCCAAAACCCAACATTGTTGCCTATTCAGGTGCCGGTCGACTCGCCAATACCTTAGCCATCCCCAGTTTCAGCGGGTTTGCTCTGATCCGTGAACGGCTTAACGAGAGCCTATTTTCAGAATTACGCGTTGAGCTACGGTCAACCGAGCCCACTCGCGCTACAAATCACGTTCATAGCCGTCTCTGCGTCGTGAATCTACCTATTCGTTTCAGCATCCTCGATTGTTGACAGTCATGATTTATAAGGATATCGGTGTCGTTATGATCAACACAAACAATACCCCCCCAAATCAAGAATTGCTGGATGCCTCGCGCTTAGCCTTGCATTCTGCGTATCACTAGCCCCCATGACGATCGCCCAGACTGAGGGCGATGCGACGTACACTCTGGATCCGTTCCTGGTTTCTGCCGCTCAAGGCTATACAGCGACAAGTACCATCTCGGGTACCGGATTGAACACTCCGCTCATCAATGTGCCGATGTCGATCAACGTCATAACCTCGGATTTTCTCGATGACAGCACCATAGGAGACTTCGAACAGGCGATGGACGATCAAATCGGAAGGCTGCGGTTGGCGCTCTCTGAGCTTGGGGTAGCCGATAACACGATGTTGTGGTTTTGTTCCGACAACGGGCCTGCCCGCCAAGGATCGCCGAGGCATGTGGGATCGCCCGGCCATCTCTCGGGTTACAAGCTATCTATTCAAGAAGGCGGTATCCGGGTTCCCGGTCTATTGGTTTGGCCAGACCAGATTAAGCAGCCTATTACCGTTTCAGACCCATGTGTCACGTCCGACTATTTCCCGACGATACTAAGCAGTCTCGAGATGGATCTGCCAGTTGACCGTATCTATGACGGGATCAACTTGTGGCCACTTATTCAGGGGCAATCTAGAGAGCGGACAAAGCCGATTGGGTTTCTAAATAGGGAAGCCACGGAAGCGGTCTGGGTGGGAGCACGATATAAACTGATTTCAACCCCTGAAGGTGACCAGCTATTTGACATCATCAAGGATCCAGCTGAGAAAGCGGACCTATCTGCCGGTTTACCCTCAATAACGCGAACTATGAAATACGAACTCAATCAGTGGAAAGCAGGTGTATTGGCTGAGCTGAATTCAATTCAATGAGAGGCTCGAATTGTTTCAATCTCTGGTCGGAAACGGAAAATTTCCACTCGTACAGGGAATCCAAGAGCGCCGGCATCAAAGGTAGATTTTGGGGACAGTCTTCAGGATAGTTGGTTGGGGCGTTTCGGTACAGTGGATCGACTTCTACGGAGGGTCGGCTCGTCCAAATTTCACATTCATAATCTAACCGGTAATTTCAGCCTCAGTGAGCATGCCACACCACAACTCACGATTCCCGAAGGCTTCCCCGGCTGCTGAATTTGGCAGACTTGTCTGGTGGGGTGTAGGGGCGCTGGTCGTTGGGGCCGGACTCTTGGGTCTGTTTTGGCAGTGGCGAGGCGCTGGGCAATGGATACTGCAGGCGGGACTATTGTGGGGATTTATCTGTTATCAGGCGGGCCGCCGCCTGCATCTCAATCGACCGGATCATGGCACGCCGCTTTACGCGGAACTAGGCTGGGGTAATCGGCTGACGATTCTGCGTTCCTGGCTTATTGCTGCGGTGGGGGGCTTCCTCTTCCATCCCTGGCCGGAGGGGGCTCTGTTAGACTGGCTGCCGGGGACCTTGTATTTTGGCGCGGCCGTGCTTGACCGGATCGATGGTTATGTCGCGCGCCGGACCCGTCACGGCAGCCTGCTCGGCAACGAGCTGGACATGGTGTCTGATGCCCTCGGTCTGGCGGTGGCCTCGTTGTTGGCGTTTGGCTATGGTCAGGTGCACTTTAGTTACCTGCTTTTTGGGGTCGCCTACTACCTCTTCCATGGCGGACTGATATGGCGGAGACGTCAGGGCTTGCCGGTTTACCCGCTGCCGCCGGCTTTGCATCGGCGGGCCTGGGCTGGTTTTCAGATGGGCTTTCTGGTCGCGGTGCTTTGGCCCCTGTTTTCTCCGCCGGTAACCACTGTCGCCGGTATTGCCTTCATGCTTCCGGCCTTAGTCGGATTTGCCATTGACTGGCTGATCGTGAGCGGGCGAATCGATCGACAGTCTGAATCCGCGGACTGTTTCTTTCGTCGCCTGACTTCTATCAGTCAAACCGTTTTGCAACCGGTCCTGCGGTTGGGCATCGTCGTGATGTTGGGTGCGATGCTTGAGCGATCGGGCTGGCCAACACTTTCTGGCTTAGGATCAGATTGGCAAAACGTCTTCTGGTCGGGCGGCTTGTTGGTCGCGGCCCTTTTCATTCTGCTAGGTATCGCGGGTCGATTGGGTTGTTTACTGCTGATCGGATTGCTGGGCGGGCACTCCATTGAACATTCGCTGTTTTCGGTCGACTACGCGCTGTTCTGTAGTGTGATTTGGCTGATGTTGCTTGGCACCGGCCGGTTCAGCCTGTGGCAAGAGGATGATCACTGGATCAATCGGTACGATGGAGCGTGAGGGTGGCGCGGCGTTAGAGATTGAACAAGGTGTGTTTAACAATCTGATTTCAATTGAAGGAATGGCTTTACGCCACGATAGTCCTTTGTAAAATCGCTCCTACGGGTCACCTACTACGACCGCTGGCTTTGCTCTTCTCTAGGATCGCTTTGAGCTCTTTGACGCGTTCGGGGTGTTGAAAGTACAAATTCCTAGTTTCGCCGGGATCTGTATCCAAATTGTAGAGTTGCCCAGGAGCGTCGGGGGCGGTGTCTTTGATGCGAAAGGGAGCCATTCGCTCTTGTTCGTATCGATTGCCCGCGGAACCTTGGTGGTCGAGATATTTCCAAGGTCCTTTGCGAATGGCAAGCCCGAGTCGATTCGTTTGATGGAGCGTATAAGGGCGAATGGCTTCGCCTTTGTCCTCGCTCATTAAAGCCGGCAAGATGTTGTAGCTATCTTCCGCAGTATTTTCAGGCAGGCTGTATCCGGTAATCGCTGCACAAGTCGCCATGAGGTCCGTTTGGCAGATGGTCTGGTGGCTGGCGCTGCCCGATTGAATCTTGCCGGGCCAGCGAGCGATGAAAGGCACGCGGTGGCCGCCTTCCCACTGATCGCGTTTCATGCCACGCCAAGGTCTCGCCCCGTCGTGGCCGTAGTCTCGCCGCATGGCGATTACGCTGGGAACTTCCGGACCGTTGTCACTCGATAGAATGACAAGTGTGTTATCCGCGACACCGAGCTGGTCGAGTGTATTCAATAACTCGCCTACGATATAGTCGAGCTGATGGATGAAGTCGCCATGGGGTCCGGCGTTTGTTTTTCCTTTAAACCGATCCGCCGGGAATGATGGCAAGTGGACCGCTTGGGTTGAGTGGAAAAGAAAGAAGGGTTTGTCGGGGTTTGATCGCACATGGTCCTTGAGGAACGTTTGGCTCTTTTCCAGAAAAAGAAGGTCGACCGTTTCCATATCGAATCCGGGCGCGATCATACCGATTCGATTGTCCTGTGAGTAGGGATGTACAGGAAGGGGAAACTTATCAAAAAGGCGCGTAGGAGGGACTGGTACGCGATCGCCTTCTATGAAGGCATAAAGCCAGTCGGTGGTTGGGCAGCAGGCGGTTCCGAAAAACTGATCGAATCCGCGGTTGATAGGTCCATCCGGGATTGGTTTGGAATAGTCTACGCTTTGAACCATGGCCACCGCTTTGTCTGAAGTGTAGAAGTTCGTCTGGGATAGATCGTAGGCCCCTCGTATTTCGACATCCTTGTTGTAGTTTTCGTCGCTTACGGGCTCACCGGTTTTATCTAGAAACGTCATGCCGATGTGCCACTTGCCGAAAAGAGCTGTAGTGTATCCGCTTTCGCGCAACATTTGAGGAAGCGTAAGCCGTCCTTCCTCAATGAGACAGGGGCCTTGGACCCCGGTAAACACACCTGAGTAGTTTAGACGAAAGGCCATTCGACCGGTCATCACGCTGTAACGGGACGGCGTGCAAACAGTCGATGGACTGTGGGCATCGGTGAAACGGATGCCGTCTGTTGCCAATCGATCAATGTTAGGGGTGGCGACTTTCGAATCGGGGTTGTAGCAGCTGACGTCCCCGTATCCTAGGTCGTCAGCATAGATGAATAGGATGTTGGGACTCTCGCCGCGAGCGACGCTCGAAACGAGAATGGCAAATTGTAAAATGAAAATTGCGAAACGTGAAGGAACGAAGCGACGAAGACTTAGGGACAAAATATTCATTGGGAAATTATGGGCGTTGTTAGTCTCACGGGAATTTGAGCTGATGGGAAAGCTGACTATCCCTAAGTAGCCGATTTATCAAATCACTACGGCTGACTAGGGATAGTTAGCCCTACCTTGCATAAGTTGTATGGGCTTGGTTTGACATTTTAAATGTAGGAGCGGCTTTAAGTCGCGATTCTGGGAAAGCCAAGCCACAGCTCGGCAGTCGTAAAAACTAATCGCGGCATAAAGCCGCTCCTACCTTGAGATTGACTACAAATTCGCTTTTATTTCGTGGATGGTATTTTGGATTTCTCCTTCGACGGGCTCGCCATTGGCGCCCTTGAGATAGTACTTGATGGACATTTGCCATACGGGCTCGAGGTCGGGAATTTTCAATCTAAGAATTTTCCCGTGGGGCGATAGGCTGGCGTCCGCTACTTCGATTTCCTTTTTGTCGTAGTGGGCGGATCCGTAGTTGGCGGTTCGCTTGAGAGCCCAAGTACGAACGATGATAGAGTTGCGGAGCATCTCAGGCGATAGTTGCGCCAGAGGATCTGAAAACTCGATTTCGATCTCCTGGTCACTGGCCCGAAGACCGATGGGTAAGTGAGCAGGTGCATCCGTCTTGCGGATACGGTAGAATCCCCCGGCCTGATGTAGTTGAGCCGTTCCCCAGGCCGACATGCCGCAAAGGTAAAGATGTCCATTTTGAGGATGGAAACGTCCACGCATAGTTCCGGTTGGGAAATCTGGAATGGGCAAACGTTGAAGTCCGCCCTGTGGTTGGCCGTTGACGATTTCGTGGGGAACGATCTCCAGGCGACCATGGCCGTAAGAGAGGTTTAGAAGTTTTCCATCGAGCGGTCCCCAGGAAGGGCTGTCTATCCAGAGGAGTTCAGAAGGCGAACGATCGAAGCCTTTGTCTACCCAGGCCAGCGGGCGTTCCATTGCCGAATCGGAACTGTCGTCCGGAGCCCCGTAACTCCACATGTTGCCGTAAAAGCGACCATCCGGATAAACCCAATTCAGCCGATTCATAGGATTCCAATGACCCTCTTGGTCCGTGACGATAAACGACCCATCCGGATTGATGCAGACGCCATTGGCGGCCCGAAATCCATTGGCCAAAATTTCGGTTCGTTCTCCATCCTTACTAACTTTCAGCAATGTGCCATGATGAGGAACGAGTGGCGGTCGGGCGTGGCGGGCGCTTTTTGCGTAGTAGAAATTACCGTCGTCGTCCACTTGGAGTCCCATTGCGAATTCGTGAAAGTGTTGCGTCACTTGATGGTCGGAATTGAACGCTTCATGGTAGTCCATTTCTCCGTCACCATTCAGGTCGTGCAGTCGGACCAACTGGTTGCGACAAGTTACGAAAATTTCCCCATTCACGAGCTTGATGCCGAGTGGTTGGAACAATCCTGCGGCGATACGAAACCATTGCGCATTGAGGGCGCTTTCATCGTTGAGTCCTTCAACGCGCCAGACATCCCCATCCCAAGTGCAGAGATAGGCGGTTTCGCCGTCAGGCGAAAAGTCTACCCCAGAAGTTCGCAGCCAGCTCTTCCAGGGATTTGTCTTGGGAAGGGAGAAGCTGTCCCATTGGAAAGGACCCTCTTGACTCCCGCGGACGATCGGGGAGGGAACGCTTTGCTGCCATTCCGAGGGGCTTCCTTTCGTAAGGGGTGCGAGGTCGAGATTAGCCGTCTGAACGGAACCGGATCCAAAAATGAACGCGACGTTTAAAGGAGTCGCCCTAGCTGGGATAGAGGCAGTGAGAAAACCATTGGATTCCTCGAGCTTAATGGCATCGCTTCCTTGGATAGACATCGTAGCTCCTGAATTGGCGAGTCGCAGTTTCAGGTCACTTTCTGATTTTTCAATATTCAGTATTCGGGCAATGGCTCCTGAAGTGGTAAGCAAGTGACTCTCCAATACACCCGCTTTGCCTACAGTATAAGAAATAACAATACGTTGTGCGTATCTATAAAGCCCTTTGAATTGGGTCCACTCGCGCGGCAGTGGTCCGAAACGCCGGCCATCTAAGCCGACTATCCGTTGATCCTCGAAAGAGCCATTGGCAGGATTGGCCCATCCAGGAACATTCTCGGTTTCAAAGAGGACTTTGCCGCGCGTGCGTGGCCAGTACCAATGCTTGTGGTCGAAATTGATTCCTTGCCAATCGGTGAAGCCTTCTCCGCTCCAAACGCCGGCGACCCGCATAGTATCGTGTTCGAATGCCAGCCAGGTATGCCCTTTGGAGACGCCTCCCTCACCAGGATCGAGCCGGATGGCGATGGCTTTGTAGGCGAGATTCGCATCGGGGGCGACGTAGCCACGAGTATCCTTCCCTTCTGGCCAACGATAGTTCTCTGATTCTTCCGGCACGATTTCGAACGTGCCCGTGAGAAAGGGACCGTAATCCATTTCCTTCCACGGTTCGCGTTTGGTGGGTTCCGGGCCCAGTTGGTTTCCCTTGGGAAGACCGGACAGGTATTCGTCGGTAATGTTGAAATACTGATCCGGATTTCGCTCCTCGATAAAATGAGCACGAATGTAACGTATGACTGAATACTTTTCTCGAGGCGTCAATTCGGTTTGCGGCACCATCAATCTCCAGCCGCGGGTGATGGTCTGGTACATGGTATACGGGTCATTCCCATGCTGAAAAACCCCTTCGGCGAATCGCAGGGAATTGGGAATGGAACCTGGCAGGTTGATATCCCCGTGGCAGTTGTGACAGACCTGCTGATAGATATTCTGTCCCATATTGAAACTGGTCAGCTTATCGTCCTGGATCAGGCGCGCGTGATCAATCTCTGACTCGTAGGACGGAAGGGCAGACTCCGGCAAAATCATTTTACCGGGAGGTAGCTCTTGGGAGAGGCCAACTCGAGAAGCGAGGAAAAGAAATGAAAGCGAGAGTATTTGCGTCCGAATCGTCATACAGTAATTCTATTTCCGGAAAGAGTAGGCGAATCGGACCGATTGGGAAAGGAAAACCATTTCATTGACCAAATGAGTTGGTGGAGTCTAGTTTACTATTTGTCATGGTTAACCTAAATGCCCGCTTGTGAATGATCCGGTAGACAACCCCCTCTCGGCCGGATCAAAGGGGAGAAGACGATCGATCTGGTTTCACCTCCATTTTTGGATCGGCTGGATTTCGGCAGTGCCCGTAGCGCTGGTTTGCCTAACGGGGGCGCTCCTAGTTTTCGAGGGAGACCTATTTCGGTGGGAGCACAAAGAACTTTTCCAGCTCGATCCGGTGGGGACTCCGCTTTCGATTGGGGAAGCGATCAATCGCTATCAATCCGCCGACCCTCCCCTGCAAGTCAACCATTTGGGCGTTCCGAAATCGCATCTTCACTCCTTTAGTGCCTACTGCACCGAGATCCGTCCCGAAGGAAATCGAGGAGGACGGGTATTCCTGAATCCCTACACGGGAGCGTTTTCCCGAATTGGAGACGGGTTTTCGATTTCCCATACAATCATTGACATCCATCGACGCCTGGCGGCTGGCCGGACTGGCCAATTGATCGTGGCGATCAGTTCGCTGGTCCTCGCGCTTACGTGTTTCATTGGCCTCATCCTTTGGTGGCCCCTGCGCGGCCGGACCTTTGTTCGAGCATGGAGTCGGGGCCAAGCCTTGGATTGGCACAACGCCCTCGGCTTGGTGGCTCTGGCGCCGTTGATCGTCATGGCGATAACCGGAATCTGCTTTACCTGGAATCGACCGATCTTCACCCAGCTCGAAAAATTGCAAGGTTCTCCCTCTCGGATTGAGAATCCGGTCGTGGTTGCTCCAGATCCCGCGGATAGAGTGTCGATCGATTCGGTGGTAGAGCGCGTTCAACAGTCATTTCCTGGTATCCAGATTACGGGGATACAGCCGTCAAACCGGGAGCAGAGTCCTCACGCGTTTTTCCTCAATGTGGATGGACGCAATTTGCGCGTTTACATGAATCCCTACACGGGAGAGGAAATTCTTAGAACGGACGGCTCGGGAACAGGACCGGTTGGCTGGTTGCGGAGCAGTTTCGGGAGGTTCCATACGATGGGGCCTTACGGTCTCTTTGTACGAGTGATTTGGGGTCTGTTGTCCTTTGGGGGTACCCTATTAGTGATTACAGGTGTTTGGATCTCCGTTAAACGCTGGCGACGCTCAAAGGAGCGAGCCTGATGGTTCACGGCTGGTAGGTAAGTAACGTAGGTAGGGAGGACCGGCTCGGTCCTCCGATTGTCCAGATGTTGCGGAGGATCGGGCCGATCCTCCCTACCTTTGCGAGCGTCCTCAATACGGAGAGTTTGTGATGGGCGCTCGGCTTACGCCGCCGTAGCTTTAACGAAGAAGTGAGATCGCCCGATACCTTTGATCTTACTGAAATCGGAAAGAAAAGAGGTCGGCGTCTCTGAGTTCGAAGAGGATACGAACCGGCGAGCCGGCGTGGTCGGATAGCGCAGGTTCGTTATTCCAGACAATCGTCTTGGCATCCGAGTCGCCAAAATGCTCGGGGCACTCGTCGAGAGAGAGCCCGGTTAGGGCGTTGCCTTCTGCGTCTTGAATTTCCACGCGAACGCTTCCGGCGGCGGAAGTGGAGAAATTCAGTTCGAGGCGATCCCCTGAAAAAATAATCGGTTTGGTCAGTAAGCTGCCGCCGGTCCATTTGGCAGACGCGGAGACAAAGCCGTCGAGCCGCAATGTGTAGCGGCGAAGGGCGCTGCCTGTCCCGTGCCAGTAGTTTTCGGTTGCATACATTGACAGCTCCTGAGGGGCACCAGGAAGAGGCGATGGAGTTTCGATGAGTCCCCAGGCGAGGGAAGGGGAGCCATAGTGCCAGGTCCCAGGGCGTTCGGGTCCGGGACGAATGAAGGCTTCATTCCAGCGCTTGAAATGGTAGCCATCGCGACTGGCCATGAAGAGAACCTCGCTGAGAGCGAGTCCAAGGCGTGGATGGGCGGCTTGTCGGATGGCACGGTTTTCGGGATCGGGTAGGGCTTTTATGGATGGGCCGTTCTCTCGTTCAATGTAGCGTTTAGGAAAACCGATCTTCAAGTGAGGGGCTCGGTGATAGAGCTGAACGCCGTTCGTATAGAGTTGCTGAGGATCCGGATTCTCGTAGCTCAGGTCATTAAGGTGATCCCAGTTCTGAAGGTCGTCGGATAGGCCGGTACGGATGGAGCGGTTGCCTTTTGGATTCCATTCAGGATTCCTGGCGCCTCCTCCGGCAAAGGCCCGCCAATAGGCCCGGTACTTGCCGATTGCGGGATCCCAGAAGGCGAGGTTCTGAGAATCGAAGGCGCCTTTCTCGTGGAGTATGGGCGTGTCGAACAGGGGAGACCATGAAAGCCCGTCGGCTGACCTAAGAACGACGAGACCATTGGGTTCGTGGGAGCGGAGGATTGCTTTATAGCGGGCAGAATTAGGAGCGGCTGGATTGGGGTCTTTGAAGATGGCCGGGTGGGCGCCGTCGGGCTGGAGCTCTCCGAAGGTCTTGTCGGAAATCGTGATGTTGTTTTCCGTGGAGCCGTTGAAAGTATGGAGGCCAAGAGACGGCTTTCGCCAGTGGATACCGTCGTCACTTTCTGCGTAGCAGGTGAAGCGAGGGTGGCTTTCAGTGTTCAGATCTCCGTCCGAAAAGTCGATGTGGATGGCCTTGTAGTACATCCGGTAGAGATCACCGTCTTTGAAGATGCTGTGGTATCCGCTACCGGTTCCTTCCCAGGGAGCGTCGTGGATGATGACGATTTCACGGGGCGTGGGATGGTTGAGCTGGAAGTCGAGGTCCCCTCGAGTTTCTTGAATTAGAAAGTCGTCAACGAAAAGCTCGCGTCGGGTACCGATGTCAATTGGATTGGCGAATAGCGGAATGGCGTTTGAAAGGAGGAGAAGGCAGGCCCATTTCATTGGATGGAAGCGTAGTTGGGAAACGGGGCAGGTCAAACGGAAGTGATGCAAGGGTGCTTTATCTTTGGAAACCGCTATATTTTAGTTGTCGCCTTTCTTGGGCCCCTCGACGAGGCGGGGCTATCCCCGTGCAGCGAAAAATCACGGTGTAAAACCGCTCCTACATTATTATGCTAGGCTCTGCTACCGCTTGACACGATGGGCGTCGATGATGGGGTGGCTGAAGTGCCTGCTTCTAACCCTACACCAACATTGTCTCAGGACGAGGAATACAATTGTTTGGATTGCGGGGCCTGTTGCCGTTGCTTTCCCATATTTGCCACTGAGGAAGATGCGGTACTTGAGCCGCAAATTAAAGAGAAAGGGATTCGAGTTGAGAACTTTCTTAGGACTGATCGAGTCGCATATCGGATGCACCCTTTGCCTTTTTTGGATGCCTGTGCGTTCCTAAAGGAAGACAAACTTTGTCGCATTTACGAAACCCGTCCAGAAGTCTGTCGCAAATTCGAGCCTGGGAGCGATCAGTGTAACGAGGCACGTCAAAGATTGGGTATTGCGTGAGAAAGGCATTCCGGGCCACATGCAGGCCGGAAAGACAGGGTCCTGTTTAGCTCGCTGCTTCGATGGCGAATTTGCTGCGTCTGAGAACTTTGACGTCGACGACCCAGGCGATGATGGCGAAGTCGTCGAAGTACTCCGCGGAAAGTTTGTCGAGGATCTTGTCTGCAATGGTGGGTGTCACGATCGTATCGATTTGAATATTACGGCCTTCCCAGTCGCTTGCCCGGACACCGCGTGAACCTTCGCCCTCGACAGCAGCTAGGGTGTATCCAGTCGCGCCTTCATTCTTGATCAAGTCCAATAGCGGATCCTTCAAGAGCCGTTCTGCGACGATGGTGAGTTTTGACAATGTTGCTTTCATTGGGGCACTAAGTTTATGGATTAAGTAACGATTCAACCCAGGGGGCGATAGCAATCAAGACTGGAATTCCAACGGCAAGGTTGAAGGGAAACGTGATTCCCAAGGACATAGTCAAGTAGATCCCTGGACTGGCCTTGGGCAACGCAATACGGACCGCTGCGGGCGCGGCGATGTAGGAAGCGCTACCCACCATCGCTCCGAGTACGGCCGCCCCTCCAGGAGTCATGCCACTAAGGATTCCAGCGAATAATCCGACGACCCCATGGAGCATCGGCAAGAAGCAGGCGATAGCTATGATCTTCCATCCCGCTTGGCTCATGTCTTTCATCCGTCGTGCCGCTACGATCCCGAGCTCAAGCAAAAATAGGCAGAGAACCCCTTTGAAAGGAGTGATGAAAAACGGGGCGACGGACTCAACTTTTTGAGCTCCGCAAACGGTTCCGATAATCATCGCGCCGACGAGAAGCAAGATGCTCTTACCGGTCAGAATCTCGTGGATCGCTTGCTTAATACCCCCTCCTCTGAGATTCTGGGCCAGCATCAAGCCGACGATAATGCCGGGTACTTCGAGAATCGCTACCAGTGCTGCGAGATAGCCTTCGGGGGAAATTTCAGTTATTCTATACCCAATCTCTCGGCATAGGGTGCTAATTCCTCGGATTGATGCCCTTTGATTGGCATTTGTTGAACCAGGAAAAATGGGGGTGATTGCCCTGCTATGCAGGGACAATCGATTAGTTTGGAGTGTTAAATCGGACGGCTGGAACTACTGTAAAAATCAGTCTTCTGATTCGAACCAACGGTAAACCGCACCCGCAAGGATTGCGCCCGCAATGGGCCCGACGAAGAACAGCCATACTTGCGATAGGGCCCAGTCTCCCTGGAATACTGCAACGGCCAAACTTCTAGCGGGATTTACAGAAGTGTTCGTTACTGGGATGCTAATTAGGTGAATGAGGGTTAGACCTAATCCAATCGCAATTGGGGCGAGGCCTTGGGGAGCTCGCTTGTCGGTTGCTCCGAGAATAATGATCAGGAACATGAACGTCATAACGATTTCAGTTCCGAGAGCCGCTACCATGCTGTAGCCTCCTGGAGAATGCTCTCCAAACCCGTTAGACGCGAAACCGGCTCCCGCGTCGAAACCCGCCTTCCCGCTTGCGATGAGATACAGAACGGCCGCTCCCGCTATCCCACCTGCGATTTGGGCGATGATGTAGGGAAGGATTTCTGAAGATGAAAACCGACCGCCGGACCAAAGGCCCAGCGACACAGCTGGATTTAAGTGACAGCCAGATATGTGGCCAATCGCGTAGGCCATGGTGAGTACGGTAAGACCGAACGCTAGGGAAACGCCGAGCAGGCCAATGCCGACGTCGGGAAATGCCGCGGCGAGGACGGCGCTACCGCATCCTCCGAGCACGAGCCAAAACGTGCCGATGAATTCGGCGCCAAGTTTTTTAGGTAATGCCATAGTCTTATTATATTGGGGGGTTGAGGCGTCCTTTAATGGAACGATGTGAGGGGTGCGACAAAACTCTGAGCGCTCTCCTGAAGGGGAAATAAACCTTGTATAGAGATATACGCCTCAATATCGAGAACTAATTTTTGGACAAGACAGTGGCAAGCAGAGTATCTGTGTGGGGCTCAAGTAGAATAACTTTTTCCGTTTCCCGGTATCTGTATCCTTAAATAATATACAAAAATATCAACTGATTGATGAATGGTTTTCACTGCAGAAAATTTCCTAACAATTTAGATTTGAAATATCCCTTCTGAGACTGGCGTTCTCTAAGAGAGTGTCCAATAACTCCAATTTCTTCGTTCTCTGGTCCTATTTTAGTCCAAAATTCGTTTCCTCGCATCTCAATACGCTCTCGGTATTAATCAACTCAAAAGCCAAATTTTGAATCTAAAATATAACTACAAGATCTCGAAAGCGAATTATTGGACACTTTCTAAGTAGCTTTTAGTAAATATTTGTTTCGAATATTTAATTTGAAGACGCAAATGTGTGTCAGTGTGTCTCGACTAGCTGTATCGATAATTTTATAACGATCAAGGGTTTGGCCCAAGGTGAAAGTCGGTGCTTGATAGGGGCATTTTCTTTCGATTGTTTTGTTCAAAACCCTTTTGTTTCATGGAAGAAAACCAAAACCCTTACCACGATTTAGCCTTTCGCCCGTTGGAGCTTCTTCTTTTGGAGGAGCGCTGGAACAGCGGTGAAATGGGAAAGTATGTTCCGCTGGTGCAAAAATTCGTTGAGGATCGTCAAGACGATATAAGAAAAGCCGCCGGCCCCAACCCTAGCCATGAGAGCATCGCTCGGGGGGTCATTCAGTTGGTACTATTGAGCAAGTCCTTGGACCACGCTGCGGAGATGCTTGACCAGATGGAGGAGATTAGTCGCGAGATCTGGATACGAGGAGAACGGGGCGATTACGATCGTACCAAGATTGCGCTAGATTGGGCAGATGAGTTTGGAGATAGCTGGCGAAGGTGGAGACTCTTGAAGTACACCTTTGTTGCGGTTAAATGTTCGATGGATATCTACCAGAAACTGGATGCGTAGCGCCTTACTTTCTATTAAAGCCGTATGGAGTTTCCGTGTGTCGATGGTAGTGCCCCAGTAGGAGGTGTTTGATTGCTTTTTGATGGAATACGGATCGACAACGCTACGTTTAGGTGTGTTGTATCAGTTCGGTATTCCCCTTTAGACGAATTCAAATGACTTCTAGATACCTCAGTTTTCTTACCTTCTTAGCGGTTCCTGTACTTTTGTTGGGAGAAGAGCGCGAAGCGTGGACTAGTTCGAAGATCTTTGGCTCTCCTGATTTGCCCCCACCCTATGTGGCTGAAGCTGTTTGGCCTCATATCACTTTTAATCAGGGATTGGATATCACGTTGCTTGAGTCGGAGGGTCTGCTGTTCGTAACTGAGCGATTTGGGAAAATTTGGCAGTTGCCTTCGGACTTGAGAAACCGGCCGGAATCGGCAGTCCTTTTTGCGGATATGAAAGAGCACATTCCTAGTCTGAATCGGCTGCTGGGTTTGGCGTTTCATCCTGATTTCGAGAGTAATAGGAGGTTCTTTTTATATTATGCATTGGATACGTTGGGACCTGGATTCGCTTGTGGATTGAGTCAATTTGAAGTGGATACGAAAGGGGAAGTTGTATCTGGTAGCCGGAAAAACCTGATGGAGTTTCTTTCGGAAGGTCATACGGGAGGTGACATACAGTTCGGACCGGATGGGATGTTGTATGTGCCGATTGGTGACTTGGTTCCTCCTTCTCCTCCTGATGCAAAAAGGGCGGCCCAAGACCTAGGGCAAATTGCTGGTAAGATCCTTCGTATCGATGTTGACAGAAATGAGGTTGGGATGCCCTACAGTATTCCCCAGGACAATCCCTTCGTTGGCGTCGATGGAGCGCTTCCCGAGGTTTGGGCTTACGGGCTGCGCAATCCCTGGAAGATTGCTTTTCATCCTGATAACGGTGAATTATGGCTGGGCGATGTTGGGTGGGAGCAATGGGAAATGGTCCATCGAATCGAAAAGGGAGGAAATTATGGTTGGTCCGTGATGGAAGGTCCCATGCCGACTAACCCTTACCAGGATACCGGTCCCTCTCCGATATCGCATCCAGTCGCTAGTTACGATCACTTTTCGGGGGCGTCGATAACGGGAGGCTACTTTGTGTCAAGTGACCGACTCCCTGATCTGCATGGATCCTACGTGTATGGGGACTATGTAACCGGCAAGGTTTGGGCTTTGTCGTGGGACGGCCAGAAAGTGACCGCTAATCGTGAGATTGCGGATACGCGACAAGACATTGTCACCTTTGGAATAGATGAGTTTGGCGATATTCTTTTTCTCGAATTAGGTCCAAACGGATCATTGCAGCGTCTGGTTGACAACCCACATTCGGAGGACACAAGCCCGTTTCCGAAGAAATTGAGTGAGACGGGCTTGTTTAGTGAAACCGCCAAGCAAGTTGCTTCGGTGGGTGTGTACGATTTCAAAATCAATACACCCATGTGGCAAGACGGTTATGAATCTGACTACTGGGTGGCGATGCCAGATCTCACAGGTCTTAAGACAACGGTTGAAGACCGGAGAGGTTCCCCCGTCATGAATTATCTAAAGCCCGACAACATGGTGCTTGCGAAGACGATCCACAAAGACGAACACCGTGTGGAAACACAGATTCTGCACTTTGACGGATATTGGAGAGGATACAGCTATCAGTGGAACGAGGATCAGAATGACGCGACTCTCGTTGATAAGGAAGGATTGGATACAGTGGTCCACGGTAAGTCTTATCGTTTTCCTAGTCGCTCTGAATGCATCCGCTGTCATGGAAGCAACTTCAATCGGCCCCTTGCGTTTTTCCCTGGACAGGTGAACCGTGACGGTCAGCTCGACCGGTTTAAAAGTCTGGGTATTGTGGATGACAAGTTTGTTGAGATGGCAGATGCCCAACCTTTGGTAGACCCTAGTCGCATTGATGAGCCCATCGAGTCTCATGCTCGATCGTGGTTGCATTCGAATTGCGCGCATTGCCACAAAGTTTCGGGAGGATCAGGGCTGACGGCTCAGATGAATATTGCTGTTCCTACTAGCCAGCTTGAACTCGTTGACCATCTGCCAAATCGAGGTTATTTTGGACTGGATGGGGCATCCCAGATCGAGCCGGGCAATCCGTATCGATCAATCTTATACTATCGTGTTGCGACTAAGGGACCAGGCCACATGCCCATGGTAGGAGCCCAAACAATCGACGAGGAGGGTGTGCGTCTCGTGCACGATTGGATTCGGTCCATGAGTCCCGAAACCTCAGTTCCTGAAGTCTCCCTCGCCCCGAAAAATGTCGAGGAAGCATTGGCGTTGTATCACAAAATTCAGTCAGGTGAGCTTTCGCTCGAGGAGCAGCGGAAGGCGATCGCAGCTTGTAAGGGACATGCCAATCCTTTTGTCGTCAATCTGTTTACCGGGTTTGAATAAGGTAGCGGGCGATCTCCGAGTGCCCATATAGAAAGCCCGAAAATGGGCGCTCGGAGATCGCCCGCTACCTTACGATAGAAAGGATGCAAAGAGTTTGCGGGCTCGGGCGTGGGAGATTTTGTGGGCGGCCAAGCCGTCCATGGTATTGGGCGTGGCGTCCTCTACGGCTTGTTCGACTGTCACAAGAGGGCGGATACCTTTGTCGTTTATGACTTGGGTTAGTAGGTTGTAGTCGATGTCCCCATAGCCTAGCGTTTCGGTCCATACACCTTCTCTCGACTGGCGGATGTGGAGCTCGACGATTCGATCGCCGTAAAGTTTAATCACGTCATGTAGTGCGACATTAGAATCTCCCGAGCCGCGGAAAATCCAGTGGGAATCCAAGCAGAACTTAACGTGTCGAGGATCGGTTGAAGCGAGCATGTGATGGAACTCGCGTCCGGCCAAGCGCAATTCTGGGTCGTGGTTGTGGTAGGCTAGGGTTAACCCTTCCTTCGTCAAGGCTTCTCCGAGGGCGGTGAGGGATTCGCCCTGCAGTATGATTTGGTCGTCGCTTTTATTTTCCGGTCCACCCCAGCGGATGGGGCTGGGATTTGTGACGATGATTTTTGTCCCCATCCGAGCCCGGGCGATATTGGCGAGTTTAAGGACCGTGTCGATGGATTCTTGAACCTCTGCTTTCTCATGCAACTTGCTATTCACGTAGGCAGAAACCATGGCGACGCCTTGATCGATCAAGACGTCCGCAAGCTGGTTGGTTTTCTCTGGGGTGCTAAGAATGGGTTCCAGACTATCGGCACCGCTCTGTTTGATTTCCTTGATCGAGCTTTCGAGATTGGCTTCGAAATCCCTACTCTGTCGTCGGTAAAAGGTAAGCCAGGGATATATGTTGGTTGCGAGCATTTTTGATGTATCGGAAATTTGATGATTCAATGGTTGCGACGCTATTTGGGCGAGTGTATTTCTAGTCGAGCTGATTAGGCTGGAACCCAGTGCGACTTGGCTTAGGTCTTTTACAAACTTTCTTCGATCCGTAAATCGATTCACTTTTCTGAATTTAGCGTTTTCTCGATACTTTTCCAATACTCGCTTTGGAGGTCGGAGAGGCGTTTGACGACTTCGGGGTACTGGGATGCGAGATTGGCCATTTCGGTGGGATCCATTTCGAGATTTGCGAGGAAAAGTTGGTCGTCCTCTGTTATTGGGGCTTTGTTGGAGCGGTCCCTAGGATTCCCGTGAAGCTTCCAGGCATCCTCGCGGACGACCCATTCGGGCGCCTTGCCGCTACCAAGTTGCCAATAGAAGGTTTCGTGGGGGGATATGGCTTTTTTCGACAGGATTACCTTCTTAATAGATTTGCCGTCGATGTGATGTCCGGGAAGTTCGATGCCACAAAATTCCGCAAGCGTGGGGAACCAATCGACTCCGGTTACCATTTGGTCTCTCACTTGGTTTTCGGGAATCACCCCCGGTAGCGTTATGATGGAAGGGACGCGGATGCCGCCCTCGAACAAGCAGCCTTTGGCACCACGATAGATACCGGCCGAGCCGCCTCCGAAGAAGGTCCGCTCTTCCGTGGAGTGCCCATGATCGGATTGGAAAATGATAAGCGTATTGTCAGTTAATCCGGTTCGATCGAGATGGGTCAGCATTTCGCCGATCTTTTCATCGAGCGTGGAGACGAAGGCATTGTATTTGCTTCGCGGCGACGGGAGGGCTTTGTAGTAGTCACGCCACTTGGCGGTGCCTTGGAGCGGGTAGTGAGGGGAGTTTAAAGCCCAGTAGACAAAGAACGGTTTATCGCGGTTTCGGGTAATGAAGCCATTGATCTCGCGAGCCATGCTATCTTGGAAGAAGAAGCCATCCTCATGAATGTGCTCACCGTTCCGCCAGAGATCATGCCGATTGGGCCCTTTCCAGTAGAAGAAATGGGAGTAGTTGTCGATGCATCCGCCCATGTGGCCCCATGAGTAGTCGAAGCCTTGAGCGTTGGGCATTGTTTCGGGTGTGTATCCAAGATGCCATTTCCCGATATGTCCGGTTTTGTATCCAGCTCCTTTCATGAGCTCGGCGATTGTTACTTCTTCAGTCGGCATTCCGGGAACGCCTTCTTCGGAGCTTACGTTGCCGGGAACGCCTGCTCGGGCGGGAAAGCGCCCGGTCAGCAGACCGGCCCGACTGGCGGAGCAGATAGCGGAGGGCGAATACATCTGCCGGAACCTGACCCCGCGTTCAGCGAGCGAATCAATGTGAGGCGTGTGAATGTCGGAGGTTCCATAGCAACCCAGGTCCACGGTGCCCTGATCATCGGTGTAAATGATGATGACGTTGGGTTGATTGCTTGCGGCTTGGAGATGAAAGCTGGTTAGCAGGGAGACGAGAATAAGTAGTGCGATCGGTTTCATTGGTATTTTTAGAGTTCAAAGAGTAGAACAGGCATCTTGCCTGTTTAGGGTATACTGGGAACAGGCTGGAAGCCTGGGCTACTTTTAAAGGGGGCGCTCGGCTTGCGCCGCCGTAGCTTCAGCGAAGGAGTGAGATCGCCCCCTACCGTTTGCTAAGGTCGGTTCGCTTGATCCATTCGGCGTGGCGTTTTTCTAGAAGGGCTACCTTTTCCGGCATTTCAGAAACGAGGTTGTTTAGTTCAGTGGGGTCGTCCGCGAGGTTATAGAGCTCCCACGGTTTCCTGTTTTCGGATACGAGTTTCCAGTCGCCGATGCGGACGGCCTTTCCTTTGCTGTGGGCCCAGAAAAGAGCTTCGTGCGGAGTCAGGTTCTCCGCGTTTCCTTCGAGGATCGCGGCGAAGGATCTACCTTCAATAGGTAGCGGTTTTTGGACTACGGGTGTGGCATTCGCTATGTCGACGAGCGTGGGCATGAGATCGATTACGTGGCAAACTTCATCGGTGAGGCCACCTTTGAGCTCCGGTTTGAGCCCTTTGGGCCACGACATTATGAGAGGGGAGCGCGTGCCGCCTTCGTGGTCGTGTTGCTTGAAAAGTCGGTAGGGCGTATTGGAAGCGTTGGCCCAGCCGTAGCCGTAGGATTGCCAGGTGCTTTGGGGACCGGGCATGATGTGGGGGAGATTGCCGGGTGTGATGGGAGTCCGCTTCCCGTCGGTCGTGAAGGGCCTTGTCCAGGACCCAGTCCGTTCGGGTGGATACTCTACGTGGCAGCCTCCATTGTCCTGCTGGTAGATGAAAAGAGTATTGTCCAGTTCGCCAGTGGCTTTGAGATGCTCGACGATTCGACCAATGTTTCGGTCCATAGAGGTGATCTGGGCCGCGTACACTTCCATACGTCGCTCCTGCCATGCCTTGTGAGCCTCATCTTCCCACGCCGGAACATCTGGGTGACGAGGAGACAATTTCCATGAAGGATCGACGATACCGAGTTCCACCATGCGTTGGTAGCGCCGTTTTCTCAGGGTATCCCAGCCTTGGGCGTATTTGCCTTTGTAGTGTTCGATATCCTCTGGCCTGGCGTGCAACGGCCAGTGGGCGGCATTGTAGGCTACGTAGAGGAAGAAGGGATCTTTTTTCCGAGCGTTGTACGAAGAATGATCTTTTATAAACTCAAGCGCGTAGTCGGTGATCGCGTCGGTGTAGTAGAAATCTGGATTGTTTTTCCATTCATGATCTCGGCGTTCGCCATTCAAGTAAAGATCTACAGGCGCGAAAAAGTCGGAGGTCCCCCAATAGGTGCTGTAGGCTCGATCGAACCCTCGTTTGTGTGGGGCGCTGGGGCCGTTGGGCTGTTCGGGATCGGACAAGTGCCACTTTCCTGACATGAAAGTAGCATAGCCAGCGGTTTTGAGAGCTTGGGGAAGTGTTGTGAGATCGGGATGAAATCCGCCGGCCGCGGATCCATTGGATAGGGAAGATTTTGGATACAGGCCCGTCATCAAACTGGCTCGAGTCGGCCAGCACATATTGTTAACGTAGAAATTCGTAAATCGAATTCCGGTGGCGGCGAGGGCGTCTAGTTGGGGAGTCTGAATTTCACCGCCATAGCAGCCGAGATCCGAGTAACCCATGTCGTCCGAAATGATGAGTACAATGTTCGGTTTGCTAGGGTTGGCTGCGGCTTCGTTTCTTGTGTTAGATAGACTAAGCAGCGTAAAACCGAGAATGAAAAAGAGGATTGGGGTGATATTCATTGGCACTCCAATGATCAACGTTTGGTAGGCTGGCTGTCAACGGCGAGATTTCAGTGTCTCGTAGATGATGCGAGACGAACTTCGGTGGCGAGTCTTTTCGGATGGGTTGTCGCCGCGACGAGACGCTCTACATATTGGATGGTGTAGGACGGGTCTGGACTGGTCTAAGTTGTCGCCTTAGGAGCCGACCTGTCGGCGTCCTCGACGAGATGCCCTACAATTCGTGTTTTTGCAGGACGGGTCTTTGACCTTTCAGGGCAGGGCAGGTCGCCATTCTCGCCCCTCGCGAATCTTCTTGCTGCCTGAAGAGAAGCGGTCCCTAATGCGCGACCTTTTTTGCGGGCCTTGTTGAGGATCGCTAATCGTTTAACGATGTTTGATATGAGCGAAGACAAAGACAACATACAGGGTTTCAATGATTTAGGACTTTCCGATTCGGTGATGAAAGGGTTGGTTGAAATCGGCTACGAATCACCCTCGCCAATCCAAGCGGCGATTATTCCGCATGTGCTCGAAGGGCGCGATGTGATTGGACAGGCCCAAACCGGTACTGGAAAAACAGCCGCATTCGCCCTTCCTCTCCTTTCGAAAATTGATTTGTCGATTACGAAAAAGCCGCAAGTGATCGTGCTGACACCGACTCGGGAGCTCGCCATCCAGGTGGCAGAAGCGTTTCAAAAGTACGCGGCAAAGCTGAAGAATTTCCATGTAATCCCAATCTATGGAGGTACGGACTTTCGTGCTCAGTTGCGACAGTTGAACCGCGGAGTTCATGTGATAGTCGGCACTCCAGGCCGGGTGATGGACCACATGCGCCGTGAGACTCTGGATTTGGGAGCGCTGTCCTGCGTCGTTCTTGATGAGGCAGACGAGATGCTCCGGATGGGATTCATCGATGATGTCGATTGGATTATGGAACGGACTCCTGCGGGCCGACAAGTCGCTCTCTTTTCCGCGACGGTACCGGCTCCGATAAAGCGGATTGCCCAGCGTCACTTGAATGATCCCGTCGAGATCAAGATCAGGACGACGACCTCGACTGCGGAGACGATCCGCCAGCGCTATTGGATGGTCAGTGGTTTACACAAGCTGGATGCTCTGACCCGCGTCCTTGAGGGGGAGGAGTTTGACGCGATGATCATCTTCGTGAGGACAAAGCTGGCTACGGCAGAGTTGACGGAGCGTCTTCAAGCCCGAGGTTTTGCAGCCGCGCCACTTAGTGGGGACATACCTCAGGCTAAGCGCGAAAAGACGATCAATCGGCTCAAGACCGGGAAGCTAGACATACTAATAGCTACCGATGTGGCAGCGCGGGGATTGGATGTGGATCGTGTGAGCCACGTAGTCAACTACGACATTCCGTACGACAATGAATCCTATATCCATAGGATTGGCCGAACGGGCCGTGCGGGCCGGGCGGGTGATGCGATTCTGTTTGTGACACCGCGTGAAAAGCGTCTGTTGAAGTCGATAGAGCGAACTACCAACAAGAAGATCGAGTTGATGGAGATGCCAACGACTCAGGACATCAACGACAAGCGTATCGAGAAATTTAAGACGACAATTACAGAAGTCCTTGACCAGAATGGGCTGGATTTTTTCAAGGACATAATCGAGCAGTACCGTCAGGAGCACGATGTCCCGTCCTTGGAAATTGCAGCAGCGTTGGCAAAAATTGCTCAAGGAGATTCGCCTTTGCTGCTATCCGAACGAAAGCCAGTCCGTCAGGAACGGAACGACGATCGGGAGCCCCGTGAGCGGCGCTCCGGTGGTGGCCGAGATTCGGAAAGTCGTCCTCCCCGGCGCGATAAGAGTGAGTACAAGCGGATGCCCCCTGAACCAGGGACAGAGCGATTTCGTATCGAGGTGGGTTATACGCATGGAGTAAAGCCGGGAAATATAGTCGGGGCGATTTCCAACGAGGCGGGACTTGACAGCAAATTTATTGGCAGGATCGAGCTCTACGAGGACTACAGTACGGTTGATTTGCCAGAAGGAATGCCGCGTGAAGTGGTCCAAGTTTTGAAAAAGGCCTGGGTATCGGGCCAGCAAATGCGCATCTCGCGGATGGATGTTTCGTCTAAGAAGAACAAGGAAAACAAAAATCGGGATTTCGACAGAGAGGCTCGAGGTGGTAGCAGTGGGAGGCCCGCTCCTTCGAAGAGCGGAAAACCGCCGTTCAAGAAACGTCGAGCGGGTCGTGATGCTTAACCTACAGGCAGCTTTGTCTGACGTTGGAAGGCCCCGTTGGGTGTTTCGGAATCATTTCCTATAGATAGGTATTCAATAATAGTTTAAGTTGGATCAAAGTTGCCTGACCAGGCTGAGGGCCGTGATTTGCGAGAACCAGTCTTCTGCGTCAAACGGCTTACACGATCAGCTACCCATTATCTTGAGTGCAAAGTAGGGTACTAAATTAAATATGATAATGGCTATCTTGTAGTTTGCGAGGTAGTGGAAATAGGCTTTCAGAACATCCTGAGAGTCTAGCCCAAACATCTTACTGTGGATGTTGGATACCGCAGTTCGCATCAAGAGTATGAGTATTGATGTGACGAGAAGGAATCCGATGTTGATGAGGGTGCACCAGCCGATGAATTCCGTTAGCGTTTCGATTGAGTTCATTTGTCTGTCTTTCTACTCTATTGTTAGCACTGCACTTGAATTGCGGCTTCATTATCGCTTTTTTTGCGTTTCTCTGCAACGCAAATCTGGTGCGAAACCGGGCATTTAGAGCGCATAAATTCAAGTTAATACGATATTCTGTCACTTGTTGTTCGGTTGTATATGTACGCTTGAAATCCGGGTCTGTATGCTTGTCACTGTGCGAAGACGAGTAGGCGTGGGCATCGCAAATGCTATGTAGGTTTAATTCTGATTGATTCGGAAGAGAGGTTTCCCGAATAGATTAGGAATTCTACATGATGCAAAGCGGGTTGTATAGAAAAGGCCCGTATGGTGAGGAAGGCACTCGGCCCTTCAGTAGGGAAAAAGCTATTAAAGAAATTCCCCGCCACGTCAT